>Ga0209488_10001584_pt1 | contig 19387 bp, 17 predicted proteins | sample Rivendell_Oct201_8_FD_188349 | JGI IMG/M metagenome (GOLD analysis project Ga0209488, IMG submission 188349) | Vadose zone soil microbial communities from the Eel River Critical Zone Observatory, Northern California, USA -... | ecosystem: Environmental > Terrestrial > Soil > Vadose zone >...
TGGGTGGAGTTGAAGAGATTGGTTTGCAGGGAGTCGGCCTGCACGCGCCAAGCCACTCTGCTGACCAAGCGGTAATCGACACCTCCTCCGAGATCAAAGGCAAAGGCGTTCTGCTGCTGAGCAACGTTACTGATAGATGCACTGGCGGGAATGCTTTGGTGAGCCACTCCGAAAAGGGCTTGTCCAAATGGCGCGAGTCTGCCGACAGAGATAGAAGCGCGAGGGCCGAGCAAATAGGTGTGCAGGTTGGTGCTTACTTTCCCCTTCCCGGGGCCAAGAAAAGTGAAGAACTCTACCGGTACTGATCCGTAGCCCGCACTCACATCCGCCGCGACCCGAAACCAGTGGGAGAGCCTGAGTGAAGCCGACGCATCCCACCCGTTCAGCGAGGCTCGCCCTGCAGACCGTATGCCCTCAGAGCCAGTGGAAGAGAAGAAGCTCAGCCCACTGATCGAGAATGAGTAGCCAAAGGAGACGTCTGCTGTCTGGGCAGTCAGCGAGGACGAGAACATCGGCAGAAAGCAGAAGAGTACGAAAGATACGAATTGCAACCGGCTTAACAATCTGAGCACACTCAGCATCATACTTACAATGAACCTGCCGATGCAGGAGTTTTGTTGGTAGATTCGGAGACTTTCCGTCGCCGAGACGGCGGCTTTCCGGTTCAATAGTTTCCATTTCAGCCACTACCGAACTGGCGGGCTTCGTTGACTTGCCCGTTTCACGGACGTAAGATTTTGCGCCAGTGATCGGCCAAACCATATCGCACTACCGCGTAATTGAGAAGTTGGGTGGCGGGGGGATGGGAGTGGTGTATAAGGCCGAGGACATTAAGCTGGGCCGCTTCGTTGCCCTCAAATTCCTGCCTGACGACGTTGCCAAAGATCCGCAAGCTCTGAGCCGGTTTCAACGCGAAGCGAAAGCCGCCTCGGCCCTGAATCATCCCAACATCTGCACTATCCACGAAATCGACGAGCAAAACGGAATGGCGTTCATCGTCATGGAGTTTCTGGATGGCGTGACGCTGAAGCACAGGATTGTAGGTCGTCCGCTGGAGATTGAGACCGTGCTGTCGCTGGCAATCGAGATTGCCGATGCTCTCGATGCCGCCCATGCGGAAGGCATTGTTCACCGCGACATCAAGCCTGCCAACCTGTTTGTGACCAAGCGGGGCCACGCCAAGATTCTCGACTTCGGACTGGCTAAGCTGACGGCCGCCGGGGGACGGGATGCTCAAGCGGCGGCGCCGACGGTACAAGAGACCGCGATGGGCGAAGAGCACTTGACCAGTCCGGGAGCGACGCTGGGCACGGTGGCTTATATGTCGCCCGAGCAGGCACGTGCCAGGGAATTGGACGCGCGCACCGATTTATTCTCCTTCGGGGCGGTTCTCTACGAGATGACAACCGGGACGCTGCCTTTCCGCGGCGAGAGTTCTGCGGTCATCTTCAATGCGATTCTGGAGCGACCACCGGCGCCGGCCGCAAGACTGAATCCGGATCTGCCCATCGAGTTGGAACGAATCATCAACAAGGCGCTGGAGAAAGACCGCAGTCTCCGCTACCAGCATGCCTCGGAGATGCGGGCTGATTTGCAGCGTTTGAAGCGAGAGTCGGACTCAGGCCGGAGTTCTGCTGTGAGTTTAGAAAAAAGGCCGACCCGGAGCGGTATCGCAAAAAAGATCGCAATCGCCGCTGTCGCAGCCGTCGTCCTGTTGGGAGCGTTAGTTTTCTGGCGCAAGTATTCCTCGCAGCAGCCCTCAACAATGCCCGCAGCGAGCACACCCGCTTCGCAACCCGGCCTGCGGAGCGTGGCCGTGCTTCCCTTTCGCGATCTCTCTCTTCGTCCCAGTGAAGAGTCTTGGGGCATTGGCATGACCGATGCCATCATCACGCGGCTGGCGTCGCTGCAAAATCTTGCGGTGCGGCCGACAAGCGCGGTGTTGAAGTATGCCAAAGAACCGGCTGATCCGGCCAAGGCGGCGCAAGAACTTGGAGTGGATTCGGTTTTGGATGGCACTTACCAGCGAGTGGCGGGCGTGATGCGGGTCTCGGTCCAGCTGGTTGACCGCGACAATCGCGCCATGCGATGGGCGGAGCATTACGATCTGCGGGCTGATGACATGCTGAAGTTTCAGGATGAAGTCGCGCAGAAGGTGGTGGAGGGATTGCGGGTGCAGGTTTCCGGCCAGGAGCAGGAATCCCTGGCGGTTAAACCTACCAATTCGCCGCAGGCCTACAACTTGTACCTGCAAGCGCGTTTCTACAAGAATGAATATTTCATGCGCACGAGCCTGGAGAGTCTCCACGAGGGACAACGCGCTCTTCAGCAAGCCATAGCTTTGGACCCTTCGTTCGCCGATGCTTACGCGTTACTGGCATTTTTCTACAGCCTCGAAAGCGCGGATGTCATAGAGAACGCGGCACAGAATCTGGCGCGAGCGGAGAAGACGGCGCGGCGGGCGCTGGAAATAAATCCTAATTTGTCGGAAGCGCTTATCAACCTCGGGGGGATCCTGGCCGAGCAGGGCCGGAATATGGAGTCGATTCCCACGTTGAGGCGGGCGAGTGCGCTGGCTCCCAACTCGGACATCGTGTGGGGTCAGCTTGGCTACGTTTACCACTACGCCGGTTTGGATGATCTTGCCGAGAAAGCCTTCCGCCACAGCGCCGAGTTGAGCCCCGACACGCGGATTCACTGGATGCACGCACGCATGCTCCTTTACCTGGGCCGGGCGCCCGAGGCGGAACAAGAGATGAGACAAGCGCTGGCGGAGAATCCGAATCAGTTCAAAGCAATGGCATTCCTGGGCAAGTTTCTTTATTACCAGGGCAAGCTCGATGAGGCCGAGCCGGTGCTGAAGCGGGCCGTGGAACTCGGTCGCGGAAGCGGCGAGGATTCATCGATAATAATGGCGGCATTCCTTTATGCTTCGCGGGGTCAGCGGGACAAGATAGATCCAAAACTTTTGAAATCCCGTCCCCAAGATGTGATTGATGGCGACTATGCCTATTGGATGGGAGGCATTCACGCGCTGCTCGGAGAAAGGGAACAAGCACTGGCCTGGCTGCGCCGCGCAGTGGAAGTGGGTAACCACAATTATCCGTGGTTTCAGAAGGACAAGAACTACGACAGCTTGCGCGGCGATCCCGAATACCAGCGGATTATGGAAGAAGTGAAGCGGCACTGGGAAGAGTACAAACAGAAGTTTGGGGAGACGTAGTACAGTGGATTTTCTTGGCTGTCATCCCCCTCGGGCGAGGCGGATCTTAGTCCGCCGACATCGGAGCGGGGCTGGGCACGGCTGGAAGAGTTTTCACCGGAGTATTTACTGCCGCAGGAGACTCCAGCCATTTGCGGACTTCCGGAAGCGCCTGACGCATGGCCAACTCACCCGCATGCACCAGCTCAGCGGCGCGCTTGAAGTCGTCATAGGCGAAGCCGGCAACATCAGGCTCGATGACGAGGTCGGCTGCACCCTTCCACACGGTCGACATCTTGTCTTGCGCAATGGCGAAGGACTGTCCGATTACGTCAAACAGATGGCGTGGCGCTCCGTTCTTCGACCACTGTCCCTTCAGATGCACGGCTAGCACACGCTCTGCGCCCATCTCACGCACGGGCCGCGTGGGTACCGGATGCGAGAGCATTCCATCCACCAGCCAGCGGCCACGAATATTAACTGGCAAGAACATTCCAGGATATGCACAGCTGGCGCGCACTGGATCGATGATGGGACCGGAGTGGAAGACGACTCCGTCGCCGGTATTGAAGTCGGTTGCGGTTACACCCAAAGGAATGCGCAGCTCTTCGAACGTTCTGACTCTTAGAGTGCGGGTGAGAAACGCGACCATCCGATCGTTGCTGGCGAAGCCGTAGCGTGATAGCGTCCAGCGGGCAAAAGACGTGAAGCGAACGGAGCGCGCAACCTCTTCCAGTTCGCCGGCAGAGAGTCCGCTGCAGTAGGAGGCTCCGATGAGCGCTCCCACGCTGGTACCACAGATCACGCGAACCGGAATGCCTTCTTCTTCCAGAACCTTCAGAACTCCGACGTGCGCAATGCCGCGGGCAAAGCCTCCGCCCAAGGCCAAACCAATTGCAGGAGCCTTACTCGGCGGCACAGGTGGTTCAGTCTTGCCGTAGAACTCCCGACCGAACGCTTGCACGGACCGGATGATGTTCCCGAGACTTTTCACCGCTCACCCCGCAATTCCGGTTTCGCGATTCCGGACCGGATTGCAGTCATATTAAGATATATCGACCACAATCCTTATTTAATAAGATGCCACAGTGCCCCACTTCGGATGCAGTCACGAATGTGCTAATCCATGATTACTTGAGTTCCGGTGGTAACAGTTACCGTACGGACTGTATTCCGCCGTGACTAACTCCTGTAATCCTGTTAAGTTGCCGACAGTATGGTGCGGGAGATTTCGGCTGGCGGCGTAGTGATTAGAAACCGTGAAGGAGACTGGTGGCTGGCCGCCATCGAACTGCCAGCGGCGCAGGCTGCCAAGACGGAAGAAGCTCTCAAGCGCGCACCCAAAATAAAGTCGAAAACTGTGTTGTGTCTGCCCAAGGGATTGGTTGATCCTGGCGAAAAGCCCATCGATGCCGCCGTGCGCGAGGTTCGCGAGGAAACTGGACTGACCGCAGTGCCCATCACCAAGCTCGCCGACAGCAAGTACGTGTACGTGCGCTCGTGGGGCGATGGCGAACGCGTCTTCAAGATCGTAAGCTTCTATCTTCTGCGGTATGTGTCAGGCCGGATCGATGACATCGCGCCCGAGATGCGAATCGAAGTCGGTCGCGCCCGGTGGGTTCGGCTGGAGGATGCTCCTTCGTTGCTCGCTTATAAAGGCGAAAAGGAGATGGCGCGGAAGGCATTGGAGTACGTAGTGCATCAACCCGATCTTTTGAATGTCTCCGAACCAAATTTGACGAGTTAACAATCTTGTGACGACGAACAGCGTTGGGCAATGGTGCAGTTTGGAAAAGATCCGTATCAGGACATCGCTTCAGCAGCCTGCCCTGAGCGCAGCCGAAGGGACGCCGCCAACGGCGATAATTATGGACGGCTTTAGCCGCGGAGTTTGCCTGTCACGGCACAGCGGCTAAAGCCTGTGCACTCTTGCTGCTCTTGACGGCATGCCTGAAGGCATGCCCTGATACGAATCGTGCTCCACACGGCACCATTACCGAGCATGGCAACAACTTGGGCTTCGCCCTTCGCCTTCAGTATCATTACAAGTTTGACCGGACGCGTGGGTAGCAGTTCGGTCGAGGCTCGTCATGAAGCGCATTAATAAAGTCGCAATTCTGGGCGCCGGAACTATGGGCGCCCGCATCGCAGCACACTTTGCCAATGCCGGCGTTCCCAGCTACCTGCTGGATATAGTGCCGCCCAATGTGCCGCCTGATACCGGATCCACCGCGCGCAACAAAATCGCCACCGCCGGACTTGACGCCTTGAAGAAATCCAAACCTGCGGCTTTCATGGACCTTTCGCTCGCGCGCCTCGTTACTGTCGGGAACCTCGAAGATGACCTGAAGAAACTGGCTGAGGTCGACTGGATCATCGAAGCCATCGTCGAAAATCTCGATATCAAGCGGGCGCTGCTGAAGAAAGTTGAAGCCATTCGAAAGCCCGGCACGATTATTACGACCAATACTAGCGGCCTGCCTGTGGGCAAAATTGCTGAAGGATTCTCCGACGACTTCCGGCGCTCGTGGTTTGGCACGCACTTTTTCAATCCTCCGCGTTACATGCGGTTGCTCGAACTTATTCCCACTCCGGATACGGACCGCGCGCTGATGGATTCGGTGGCGAGGTTCTGTGATGTGCGACTGGGCAAAGGCGTCGTCCTCGCTAAAGACACGCCGAACTTTATCGCCAACCGCATTGGCACCTTCTCGGTGCTGAACGTCATGCGCTTGATGCAGGAGATGGATCTCTCCATCGAAGATGTCGATGCGCTTACCGGTACGGCCGTTGGTTGGCCGAAGTCGGCCACGTTTCGCACCGTTGACCTGGTGGGGCTCGATATTCTTGGGCATGTTGTGGGCAACATGGAAAAAGCTGGCGGGCAGGAGTGCCCGCCCCACACAAGCCCACTGCCCGATTTTTACAAGCAGATGCTCGATCGTAAATGGCTGGGGGATAAGACTCAGGGGGGCTTCTACAAAAAAGTAAAGGGTGGAGACGGCAAGGAAGACGAGCGCCTCGCGCTCGATTGGAAGACGCTGGAATATCGTCCGCGTCAGAAGCCCAAGTTCGCCGCACTCGAAATGGCGAAGAACATCGAAGACACCGGGGCGCGCCTGCGCATGCTCCTCGGCCTGGAAGCCGGCGGTCCGCAGAAAGGCGACAACGCGGGGCAATTTCTCTGGTCCGTTCTCGCCGATCTTTGGACTTACTCGGCCAATCGCGTGCCCGAAATCTCCGACTCAATTGTGGAGATCGACCGCGCCATGCGACTCGGCTTTAACTGGGAGCTTGGCCCCTTCGAACTGTGGGATGCCGCCGGCGTCGAAGCCACTGTCGCCCGCATGAAGAAGGAAGAACGGCCCGTCGCGGCCAATGTCGAAAAGCTTCTGGCCTCGGGCAAGAAGTCCTGGTATGCCGACGAGTCGAAATCGCCATCCGGGCGGAAATACTTTGAACTAAAAACTCAGGACTGGGAACCAGTTCAAGTCCCCGCCGGAGTCTGGTCCGTGGGAGTAGCTAAGAAATCCAACGGGGTGGTGAAGAAAAACTCCGGCGCATCTCTCGTCGATCTGGGCGATGGCGTGGTCTGCATTGAGTTTCACAGCAAGATGAACTCGCTCGGCTCCGACATCGTGAGTCTTATTACTCAAGCTCTAAAACCGAATGGTCCGGGCGATAACTTCGACGCCTTCGTCATCACTAACGATGCGACGAATTTCTCGGTCGGCGCGAACCTCATGCTGCTGCTCATGAGCGTGCAGGAAGAGGAGTGGGACGACGTTGATCTCGCCATCCGCCAGTTTCAGGGGATGACCCAGGCCATCAAGTTTTCGCCGAAACCCGTGGTGGTTGCACCCTTCGGACTGTGCCTGGGTGGTGGCACGGAGATCTCGCTGCACGCGCCGGCTCGACAGCCTCATGCCGAGCTTTACACCGGACTGGTCGAAGTCGGCGTGGGCCTGTTGCCCGGCGGCGGAGGCTGCAAGGAGATGCTGTTGCGCGCCGTGGATAGCGCCACGGCATCGCATGGCAAGAGTTCGTCCGAGGCGTTGGCCGGTTCCGTCGAATTAATGGAAGCCATGAAGCGCGCTTTCGAAACCATAGCGACCGCCAAAGTCGCCACGTCCGCGCATGAAGCGCGCGGCTTGGGATTCCTGACGGAAAGCGACGGCATCACCATGAACCGCGAGCGCGTGCTCTCCGACGCCAAAGCCCGCGCCCTTGAACTCGTGCGCGCCGGATACGAGCCACCGGTCCCGCGCACCGACATCCCCGCCCCCGGCGAAAACGTTCTTGCCGCGCTGAAGATGGGCGTGCACCTCATGCGCCAAGGTGGCTACATCACTGACTACGAGGTGAAGCTGGGGCAAAAAATCGCGGAAGTTCTTTGCGGGGGAAACGTAACTTCGGGTACGCCGGTGAGCGAGCAGTACATTCTGGATCTGGAGCGCGAAGGGTTCAAATCGCTTTGCGGCGAGAAAAGAACGCAGGAAAGAATCCAATACACGCTCAAGACGGGGAAGACACTGCGGAACTAGGCGGATCTGGCGCAGTCCACAACTACCAACTTCGTGACGTTGGAAGCGGGGGCTTACTTCACCTGGGCCTGAACCGACCCGCTTGTTCAGTTCATTCGACCTCGGGGCGAAAGTAGAGACGTAGCGTGCCGCGTTTCGCATACGGCTAAACTCCCCGCCACGTCTCTACGGGTACGCCTGTTGAGGCTCAAGCAACCACGCTAAGGTTGGTGCTCTGGGCTGCTACCGCAGGTGGCGGATCCACCTTCGGTTTCGAGAAGGTTTGCCGAAGTGCCTGCAAGGCCTGCTGGGCACCAGCCAAGTCGCCGGATTGCAGGGCTTGGCCGATGGCCGCGAAATCCTGCTGCCGCTGGGTATTTTGAAAGGCCACTCCATTCTGGAATGGTCCGTTCTGGCTCAGGTTAAGAATGGCCTGGAAGGCCTGCTTGGCGTTGTCCAGGTTTCCAGATTGAAGAGCACCGTTCAGATGTGCCAGGTCGACCTTGCGGGTGCTGAAATACGCTTGCGATTGTTGATTTGGAAGACCGGATAGGGCTGCGATTGACATTAGTATCTCCTGAGAATAGATGTCGTGTAGCACGGAACCGAGAGAATCCCTTGCTATCCTGTGACCTTATCGGCGACTGGAGAAAAAAACTTTAGTCTCGATCCTGTCGGCTATTGGTCCGCTGTGATGCCGGGCCAATCGTCCGTCCGGAAAAGGAAAGCGCCAAGCCTTCTCCATTGAAGAGATTGCAAGGAGGGGTGGCAGTCGAGGCGTAGCGCACCGAAATTGGAGTTGGCACTTCGGGATGCGAGACGTGGACCGTATCGCCGTCCATATGAGCATTTGCCTAGCAGTGGGTGCTGAAAAAGTGGCATTGCAGTCTGAGGAGCAGCCTCAGTGGCTAAAGCCGGATCGATTTTATCGCACTTACGGCGCGGCTTGAAGCCGCGCCCTTTCAAAACAGAACCAAAACGGGAGTTTTTCCGCAAACTGCTAGAGGAATTTATGGTCTGCGCCTGCGATTGCCAAGCCCTGTAGCACGCTGGCGGCACGCGCTTCCAGCCCGCCGCCGACGTGCGCGAAGTGAATTCTAATCTGGCTGACTTCCGCTTCGTGGATTCGTGGAGTGGGCCCCGGAAGCAATCTCCGTACGCACCGACCCACCCAGTCATCACGTCAAGTCACCTGTCAGCGAGAGCTAGACTCAGGGCTTCCTTCGCATCCATCACACGAATGTCGGCGCAATTGTTCAGGATCCAGTCCGCACCCGCTTGGCGCACCTCAGATGGTTGAACCGTGGTCGTGAACGCGATCACCCTGGCTCGGGCAGCCTTTCCTGCTTTGATTCCGGCTGGAGCGTCCTCGACGACAATGCAGTCGCTGGAGGAAAAACTAAGGAGCGTGGCGGCCTTCAAGTAGGGCTCGGGATGTGGCTTGCCGTTGGCGACGTCGTTTGAGGTAATCATGCGCTGCGGAATCGGCAAACCTGCAGCGCGAAGACGGACCTCGGCTAGGCGACGGGTGCAGGAAGTCACGATGGTCCATCGGTCGTCGGGCAGGCTGGAGAGCAGGTCGACGGCTCCGGGGAGCGGAACCACGCCTTCGAGATCTTCGATTTCCCGGCGTTCGACTTCGCGATTCTCTGCCTCGTAATCTGCGCCGGGCAGATATTCGCGAACCGTGGTGAGGCTGGGACGGCCGTGAGCACGCGAGACAACTTCCGCGGGATTGAAGCCGTGTTCAATGGCCCACTTGTGCCACACGCGGGCGACGGCAGGGGTCGAATCGATCAGTACTCCGTCCATGTCGAACAGAAGTGCGTTGCAGCGGACTTGCGTCATCGGTGTTGAGACCGCATAGACTTTCCTTGAGCGGAGAATCTTTAAGTGGAGTAAGCCTTTCGGCGGAACTCGGTAGTTTAGCAGGCGGTTACGGAGCGCTCTTTACCCGAACAACAAGCGCTGCGGCACGCGAACAAAATGTCAGGAGCGGCGAGGTACTATTTTCGCGGTTCCACTTGCCAGGCCTTTGTCCGTGAAACCGCCTCATTCCAACGCCCCCGCAGCGCGGCAGCTTGAGATGCGGGCAAGCGAGGTTCAAATCGTGTCTCTTTCGCGGTCGTTGTCGTCCCTGCAAGATCGTTGGTAGAGCGCCAGAGACCCACGCCAAGGCCTGCGAGGTAGGCCGCTCCGAGCGCCGTGGTTTCGGTTACCGCAGGGCGAACGACGGGAGCGCCGAGAATGTCGGATTGAAATTGCATAAGGTAATCGTTGGCCGCGGCGCCTCCATCCACTCGCAATTCTTCGACCGGGTTCCCAGTATCTTTTTGCATCGCGTCGAGCAAGTCTGCAACCTGGTAGGCGATGCTCTCGACCGCTGCTCGCGCCAGGTGGCCGGCCGTGGTGCCACGAGTCAAACCAAAGATCGATCCGCGAGCATAGGAGTCCCAATGGGGCGCGCCCAAGCCCACAAAGGCTGGAACGAAATACACTCCCCCATTGTCGGCGACTGACCTTGCAAGTGGCTCTATGTCCTGCGAGGTACGAATCAACCCCAAGCCATCGCGCAGCCACTGGACAACGGCGCCTCCGACAAAAACGCTGCCCTCGAGTGCGTACTCCATCCTGTCAGCAATTTTCCACGCAACAGTTGTGACCAGCCGGTTTGAGGAGGGAACAGGACGCGTACCCGTGTTCTGCAGCATGAAGCAGCCGGTGCCGTAAGTATTCTTGGTCAAGCCGGGGCGAATACAACGTTGTCCAAACAGCGCTGCCTGCTGATCGCCGGCAATTCCGGCGATGGCGAGACCTTCCAGATCGCTTCCCGTACTCACGTGGCCGTAGACTTCGCTGGAAGAGCGCACTTCCGGCATCATCGACGCGGGAACGCCGAAAAGTTCGAGAAGTTCCGCGTCCCAGGCGCCGGTGTGTATGTTGAAAAGCATGGTGCGGGACGCATTGCTGACATCGGTGATGTGAACTCGCCCGCCTGTGAGCTTCCAAAGCAGCCAGCTATCCACCGTGCCAAACGCGAGACGGCCTGCATCTGCCAGTTGCCGGGCATCAGGCACGTGCGTGAGAATCCACGAGATCTTAGTCGCGGAAAAATACGCATCGATTAGCAAACCGGTGCGCGACTGGATGAGTGCTTCGTGGCCCCCGGCTTTCAGATTCTCGCAGACGTCTGCGGTGCGCCGGTCCTGCCAAACGATCGCGTTGCACACAGGCCGGGCAGTCTTGCGATCCCACACGATGGTTGTTTCGCGCTGGTTCGCGATGCCGATTGCGGCCACGTCGCGAGGGCCCGCACCGGCTGCGGAAAGAGCCTCCAACGCTACGGCGATCTGTGAGGATGCAATCTGTTCGGGATCGTGCTCAACCCAGCCCGGCTGAGGAAAGATTTGATCGAACTCGCGCTGCGCTACCGAACGGATGGCGCCTTCGCCGTCAAATAAGATGGCCCGAGAGCTGGTGGTGCCCTGATCGAGCGCTAGGATGTAGGACAAAATGCCTCCGTCATGCCAGTTTAAGAATTTCGCAAGAACCGTCTGATTCCCAGGTCGTAGACAGCAGCGCCCACTAAGCCTCCGACGAGAGGAGCAACCACGGGGATCCACCAGATTTTTGCGCCATCAGTCAGGCCGTTGTTGCGAAATCCGGCAAGCGTAATAAAAAGGCGAGGACCCAGGTCCCGCGCCGGGTTGATGGGATATCCGTGCATTCCTCCGAAGCTCATCCCGATGGCCACGACTACCAGCCCGATCATCAGCGGGGCAAGGTTGGCGCCCGGAGGCGCATTGAACTCGTCGGTGATCGCGAGAATCAGAAGGAGCAATAACGCAGTGCCGATCACCTGATCCAGGAATCCTGCTTGCAGCACGGCGGGAAAGGCAGGAAATGTGGTGAACACGCCGGCAGTGCGCTCCAGTTGCGGATCCATCTGACGGAAGGCTGGCAGGTAATTCCAATACACCAGCGCCGCAGCGACGAATGCGCCAGCGGTCTGGGCGATGGAATAGGGTAGAACTTTTTTCCAGGGGAAACCTCGGAAGACGGCAAGCGCCAGCGTGACCGCCGGGTTGAGATGAGCGCCAGAAATTTTTCCGGCAACGTAGATTCCCATAGTCACCGCCAAGCCCCAGCCCAGAGTGATATTCGTGTAGCCCCCATGGATGAGTTCGCCCGGATTCTTCGCAGGAAATAAGACGACCATGGCGACAACTCCCGTGCCGAACGCAATTAGCACGAACGTTCCGAGGAATTCTGCTATCAGCTCCGCTATGAAAGAATATTTCGCAGTCATCGCTATCTCACGCCTTTCAACTCGCCTTTGAGACCGCCGAGTAGTCTAACAAGGCTGAACCGTGCATGCTGGTTTTTCGCGAGACTTGAGCGCTTGGGATGCTTGCGCAGGTTCGGATGCCGACTACCGTGGCAAGTTACCTTCAGCGGATCGATTCCCGCTTGACATTTCCCGTCAGTCACGTAAGATACACAAATAATTATTCATTTAGATGAATAATTATGCAATATGAATAAAACACTACGGCAACGGGCGCTGCTCGACGCGCTGAAGCACGGATCGGTTTCCACTCAGGAGGACCTGCAGCGTGTTCTGCGGAAGCGGGGATTTAAGGTGGGGCAAGCGACCCTGTCGCGGGATATTCACGATCTGAACCTGAGCAAAACCGCGCATGGATACGCGCTTTCACAAGGGGACAATTCCGCCGGGTTGGCGCTGCCTCCGGTTTCGCGGCTGGTGCGGGAGTTTGTGCTGGACATTCGCTCGGCTCAAAACCTTCTGGTGATCAAGACTATCGTTGGGAGCGCGCAGCCCGTAGCCGCCGCCCTGGATGAAACGGATTGGACGGAAGTCGTCGGCACCATCGCTGGGGACGACACCATTCTTATTGTCTGTCCGGACAAGGACGAAGCCAGGAGACTGGCTGGCCGGCTCGAAGAAATGCTCACCTAGAGATTTCGGCGATGACGGCAAATCGATGACGGCCAAATCAATGACGGCGAAACTCAAAACCGCTGTGCTCGGTGCGACCGGATATTCCGGTCTGGAGTTGACACGGATCCTTGTGCGTCATCCGCAACTGGCCAAGCCGGCTCTGCTGAGTCGCAATACCAATAATGGCGGTGCCAGCGATCTGGCCGACGTGTTCCCTGCTCTCTCCGGAAATGGTGGATATCGGCTGCAGGCGCTCTCGTGGGCGGCGTTGAAGCAACAGGGTGTCGAGCTGCTATTTCTGGCGACTCCGCATGAAACATCGCGCGCGCTTGTGCCGGAGGCTATTGCCCAGGGCCTACGCGTGATCGACCTCAGCGGAGCGTGGCGGCTAAAACAAGCCCGGCATCGGGGGGTCTACGACTTTCAGGATGCGGATTCGGTGAGCGCGGCCGAATTGACGGAGCGAGCGGTTTACGGACTGCCCGAATTGAATCGCGATGGAATTAGCGGCGCGGATCTTGTAGCGAATCCCGGCTGCTATGCGACCTCGGTAATTCTGGCGCTGGCGCCTCTGCTCAAAGCGGGCCTGGTCGATCGGCAGCGCGGGATTATTTCCGATTCGAAGTCGGGGGTGTCTGGGGCAGGAAAGGAACCGAACGCGCGGACGCATTTCGTGTCAGTGGCGGACAATCTCTCCGCCTATTCGGTGTTCGGCCACCGCCACGTAGGTGAGATCGTCGAGCAACTCGAGTTGGGTGCAGAGGAGTTGATTTTTACTCCTCACCTGCTACCCATTCCGCGAGGAATTCTTTCGACTATTTACTTGCGCCTCAACCGCGCCATGCAACCTGCCGAGGTGGAAGCGTGTTTCCGCGACTTCTACGCGGGCAAGCGTTGGGTACGAGTGTTCGCCACGCCGAAACTTCCCGAAGTGCAGTTCTGCCTGCACACAAATTATTGCGATCTGGGATTCTGCCTCGCGGAAGACGGGCAGCGCCTGGTGCTTATCTCGTCGATCGACAATCTCTTGAAAGGTGCCGCCGGGCAGGCAGTGCAGAACATGAACCTGATGTACGGATGGGCGGAGGACGAAGGACTGCGGTGACGATTGTGGTCAAAGTCGGAGGAGTGGCGCTCGAAGATTCGTTCACTCTGCGAAAGTGCGCCCGCGCCATTGCGGAGTTGGCGCAGGACGGACATCGCGTCGCCGTGGTGCACGGTGGCGGCAGCGCGCTGACGCGCATGCTCAACCAACTCGGAAAGAAGAGCGAATTTGTGAACGGATTGCGGGTAACCGACGCTGAGACCCGCGATGTGGCGCTGATGGTGCTGGGCGGAATCGTCAACAAGAAGATGGTGGCAGCCATCCAAGCCGCCGGAATGCCGGCGATCGGCTTCTGCGGCGGCGATGGCATGACATTTCGCGCGCGCCGGAAACTTATTCGCGGCCGCGATCTGGGATTCGTTGGCGAGATCTGCTTCGCGGAGCCTTGCTGGATCGAAGCCATCTGGCAGCAGGGGGGAATTCCGGTGATCGCTTCGCTGGCGCTGGGTACGGACGGTGAGTACTACAACGTCAACGCGGACGAGATGGCCGCGTCTTGCGCCGCCGCATGCCACGCAAACGCGCTCATCTTCCTTACCGACGTTCCCGGCGTGAAGGACGCCGAAGGAGCGGTCATTCCCTGGCTGAGCACAAAGCAGGCGGATGACCTTGCAGCGCACTCGGTCATCAGCGGAGGCATGCTGCCCAAACTGCAAGCGTGCAGGCAGGCGCTGAAGCAAGGAGTGGGGCGAGTGAGAATCTTGCCCGCTTCGCAGGCCGAGATTTTGCCGGAGTTTTACCTTACGAAGTTGACCTGCGGGACTGAGGTGACTTGTGCATGAACAGGCGGTCATCCCACTCTCTGAAGCCGCAGGCCGACAAGTTTCGAATCCAAGAAAGAGGAGTCAGGATTGAAGACTAATTTGCAATTGCAGGACAAAACACCGGCCGCGCCAGCAACCTTTCCCGAGGTCTTCTGGCGCCCCGACTTAGTCTCAACGCGCGACCTGGGGCCGCGAGGGGTTGAGGCCGTGCTCCATCTCGCGGAACTGATGAAATCCCGCCCATCTGTTTTCCAGAGAGCGCTCGCCGGCAAACAGATGGTGATGTTTTTTGAGAAGGCCTCTCTGCGAACCCGGCTTACGTTCGAAGCGGGAATGGCCAGCCTGGGCGGCATCTCTCACTTTGTAGATCAGACGGCCGGCCGGATTGATGCCCGCGAAAAACTGAGCGACATCGCGCACAATCTTGAACGCTGGGTGGACGTCATCGTGTTGCGCACGTTCGCGCAGTCCACGATTGAGGGCATGGCGGAGCAGGCAGCCATTCCGGTGATCAATGCGCTCAGCGATCTGGAGCATCCGTGCCAGGGTCTGGCCGACTATTTCACGCTGCAGGAGCGGTTCGGCGATCTCAAAAATATTTGCCTGGCATACGTAGGCGATGGCAATAACGTGGCTCACTCTTTGGCTCTCACCTGTGCTTGCCTCGGATCATCGATCCGGATTGCGACTCCTGTTGGCTATGAACCCGATGCCAAAATTATTGCTGATGCGCAAAAAATCGCAGAGCAAACCGGCGCTACGATTGAACTGCTCAACAATCCGCATGAGGCTGTTTCGGGCGCGGACGCGGTCTACACCGATGCGTGGACGAGCATGGGCCAGGAAACTGAGGCCGATCAGCGGGCTACGATCTTCCCTCCGTACCAGGTGAATCGCAAACTCATGGCGAAAGCCGCGCCGCACGCGATGTTCCTGCACTGCCTGCCCGCGCATCGGGGCGAGGAAGTTACCGACGAAGTGATGGACGCGGAATATTCGCTCATCTTCGAGCAGGCGGAGAATCGCATGCATGTTCAAAAAGCCATTTTGTATTTGCTGCTCGGCGGCGCTGTGCGCCTGCCCGTAAGGAGTGCTCATGCCTGAAAAAGTTGTACTCGCCTATTCCGGGGGACTTGACACGTCGATCATCATCCCGTGGCTCAAGGAAAACTATTCGTACGACGTCATTGCCATGGTCGGCGATGTTGGACAGGGAGATGACATCGACGCCGTGGTCGAGAAGGCATACGCCACTGGCGCAAGCAAGGTGGTGGTCGAAGATCTGCGCGAGGAATTCCTGACTGGATACGTCTTCCCTGCCCTGAAGGCCGGGGCCGTGTATGAGCACAAGTACTTGCTCGGAACGTCGTTGGCCCGCCCGGTAATCGCCAAACATCAGGTGGAAGTGGCGTTGCGCGAGGGTGCGACCGCCGTCGCCCACGGCTGCACTGGGAAAGGTAACGACCAGGTGCGATTCGAATTGACCTACCAGGCACTCGCTCCAGACCTCAAGATCATTGCACCGTGGAGGGAGTGGTCGCTGAAATCGCGAGAAGACTGTCTCGACTATGCCGAGCAGCATGGAATTCCTGTCGCCGCGAGCCGCGAGAAGATTCACAGCCGCGACCGCAACCTTTGGCACATCAGTCACGAGGGAGGCGAACTGGAGGATGCCGCGAACGCTCCTTTGCAGAGCACCTGGCAAATTACGCGTTCACCGCAAGACGCGCCCGATCAAGAAGAGCAGGTCAAAATCGGCTTCGACGGCGGGATTCCCGTGTCAGTGAACGGAATGGGAATGGGTCCTGTGGCGCTGGTCGAATTACTCAATGAAATCGGCGCTCGCAACGCCATCGGTCGTGTGGACCTGGTGGAAAACCGTTTCGTCGGAATCAAGTCGCGCGGATGTTACGAGACTCCGGGCGGAACGCTACTGATCTCTGCCCATCGCGAGTTGGAGGCACTTTGCCTGGAGCGTGAAGTGGCCCATTTCAAGCAGCATGTGGGTCTGAAATACGCCGAGCTTGTCTACTTTGGATTGTGGTTTACGCCGCTCCGCGAGGCGCTGGACGCGTTCGTCGAGAGTACGCAAAAGGAAATGACCGGGAGCGTCACGCTTTCGCTTTACAAGGGGAACGTTTCGATTGTGAGCCGCGAGTCGGAACACTCGCTTTATCGGACGGATCTCTCGTCGTTCACCATGGGTGACGATTACGACCAGAAGGATGCGGCAGGATTCATTCGTATTCTTGGGTTGCCGTCCCGCTCGCGGGCGCAGTCCCGAATGGAGGTGGCCCGATGAAAATGTGGTCAGGGAGGTTCCGGCAACCACTGGATCCTGATTTCGAGCTTTGGCAGCGGTCCTTTGCCTTCGACCAGAGGCTGCTGAGCTACGAGCTTGCGGCCAGTGGGGCACATGCACGAGCGCTGAGAAATGCCGATGTTTTGTCGGCTGACGAACTGATCAGCATCCTGCAGGGATTGAAGCAGCTCGGCTCGAACGCGGCAACGTCGGCGTCGTTTCTCAATGACAGCGATGCCGAAGACGTGCACCACTTCGTCGAGAAGCAACTCGTCGCACTGATTGGTGAGACTGGATACAAGCTGCACAGCGGGCGCAGCCGGAATGAACAGATCGCAACCGATCTTCGCTTATACGTCCGGGCGACGATTGATCAGCTGCGACTGGATCTCGCGGAATGGTGCGGCGCTTTATCCGACCGCGCGGAACAGGCCGCCGATGCGGCAATGCCGGCGTACACGCACTTGCAGCGAGCGGAGCCAGTGCTGGTTGGGCATTGGCTGACGGCGTACGTGCAAATGTTTCTGCGGGATGCCGACAGGCTTGCCGATTGCCGGAGGCGGCTGAATGTTTGTCCACTCGGTTCGGGCGCCGTCTCGGGAGCAACGTTACCACTCGACCGTGAATTCATGTCTGAGACACTTGGCTTCGATGGCCCCACGGCAAACAGTATCGATGCTACCAGCGACCGTGATTTCGCCATCGAATTCGTAAATACATTGTCGCTGCTGGGGTTGCACCTGAGCCGCTGGGCGGAAGAGATGATCGTATTTTCTTCGCAGGAATACGGATTCGTGGACTCGCCCGAAAAATATTCCACTGGCAGCAGCGCGATGCCGCAGAAAAAGAATCCGGACCTGCTCGAGCTGGTTCGGGGCAAAAGTGGCCGAATCATCGGCCACGCAACCACTCTTATGATCACGCTGAAAGGTTTGCCGCTGGCCTACAACAAGGATCTGCAGGAAACCCAGCGGCCAATCTTCGACTCCTCCGACACCACGCTCGCGATGTTGCCATTGGTCACAGGATGGATGAAGGCCGTGGAGTTTCACTATGATCGCATGTTGCACGCGGCACAGTCCGGATTCATGAATGCATGGGCTGCGGCCACTTATCTGGTGAAGCGCGGCGTCCCTTCGCGACTGGCACATGAGCAAGTGGGCAAGGCGGTGCAGATTTGCGTGGACAAGGGCTGCGAACTTCAGGACTTATCGCTGGACGAATTGCGCGCACTGAACCCTGCCTTTGAGCAGGATTTCTACGATTCTCTGAGCCTTGCTTCTGTGCTGGAGATTCATGATGTGCCTGGAGGAACCGCGCCGGCGCGCGTGCGGCAGGCAATTGCCGCGGCAAGAAAGACAATTGACTCTTTGCGTGAGGAACGACATGCGCACGCGTAAAGCGATCTTGCCCGATGCCGATCAGATTCATAAGCTGATCGCCGGATACTCCAGTGATGGCACACTTTTGCCGCGCACTCTGGCTGAGCTCTGTGAAAATGTCAGAGACTTCGTCGTCCTCGAAGACTGCGGACGAATCATCGGCTGCGGGGCTCTCCATTTGTATGGCACACACCTTGCGGAAATCCGATCTATCACGGTGGCACCGTGGGCACAGGGCAAAGGCGGCGGCGGGCGGCTGGTGAAAGCGTTAATGGCCGAAGCGAAAAAGCATCGTGTCGCCTGCATCTGTCTCTTCACGCGGAGCCCGCAATTTTTCGCGCGGCTGGGTTTTGCAGTTGCGCAGCGGGAAGATCTTCCTGACAAGATCTACAAGGACTGCCACGCGTGCCCGAGATTTCATTGCTGCGACGAAGTCGCCATGGTGCGAGGGGAACTTCCGAAGTTTGCTATTCTGCCTGAGCCTGCGAATTGGCTGGTCAAGCTGCAAGTTTGAGTGCAAACTTTGCTGTTGGCTCTAGATGAACGCCTGAGCCCCGTCCGCCGCGGAGCAAATGTAGACGTTGGGACTCATTCCCGTCTTGCGTCGATACCGATCAGATACTTGCGCAGCGAAATCTTTTGCATTGCCGGCTTGTACCAGATTAACCGTGCATCCCCCAAAACCGCCGCCTGTCATGCGTCCGCCACAGTGACCCGGCAATCCTTCGGCGGCATCCACCATGATGTCCAATTCGCGGCAACTTACTTCGTATAGATCCCGAAGACTGCGGTGCGAATCTCGCATGAGGTCGCCAAGACGATTCAAGTCTCCGTCTGCAAGGCACTGCACCGCATCGAGCACACGCTGGTTCTCGCGGACAATGTGGGTACATCGTTTGCGCAGCACGGGGGGCAGATCGCCGGCATATCGCTCCAGTTGATCGACAGAGACGTCCCGCAAGGCACGGATCTTCGGATCCCGTTTCGCAAGAATCCTGCAGCCCTCTTCGCATTCCTGCCTTCGGATGTTATAGCTTCCTGTCGCCAGATCGTGTTTTACCATGGTGTTGCAAATCACCAACTCGATTTCAGCGGGGATGGGGACGAACTTGAATTCGAGCGATCGACAATCGAGGAAGAAAGCGT
>Ga0209488_10001586_pt1 | contig 19385 bp, 12 predicted proteins | sample Rivendell_Oct201_8_FD_188349 | JGI IMG/M metagenome (GOLD analysis project Ga0209488, IMG submission 188349) | Vadose zone soil microbial communities from the Eel River Critical Zone Observatory, Northern California, USA -... | ecosystem: Environmental > Terrestrial > Soil > Vadose zone >...
ATAACTGTTCCCGAGCAGCACACCGGTCGGGGACACGAGCCGGATCCAGGGAGCGAAGTGCGCCGTTGTCTGAGTTACGGTGCCGACGCTCAGCGCGATGTAGTCGCCCTGCGTCGCCGTGAATGTCCACGTATCCAGGTTGCCCGGCACCGAGATGGTCCCGCTGTAGGTTCGTCCATTGATCAGCGCCTGAGACGCGGCTGCGCTCACCGTGAGCGTGAGCGGCGTGGAGCGGGCTCCCGCCGTCGAGCTTCCATCCACACTCAAGTTGTAGACGCCGGCCGCCACGGCCGTGCCCACGTTCACCGTAAGCGCGGAGGTGGTGCCTGTGGCCGACACCGGGTCGAACGACCCTGTGACGCCCGCTGGCGCGTTGCCCAAGCTCAGCGTCACTGGGCCACTGAAATTCGTGCGGGTTATGATGACCGTCGTAACGCCGTTTCTCGTGAGTGCCGCTGACGTCAGCGATAGCGTGTAGTTCCCCGGCGCCACGCTGTTCTTACCGCATCCACCGAGCGCGACACCACACAGCACGACACCCAACCAGAACCCGCCGCGTGCCCGCGTCGCGGACCAGCGACAGCTATTGCGATCAGCATTGTGGAACATCTGGACCTCCGCAGGTCTGTTGACGCTAGGGATTGCCGAGGGGCGGGTGCGGCGCGGGCCGATGCGACTGCGGGCGTTTCGGGACATGGATCCCCGAAGCGCGGGCCTGTTGCCGTTTGGACCCAGGACCGCGGGATTTCCGCCGTCGCGGGGATCGACCGTCGCCCGCGGAATCGGGCAAGGGCCTGGAGTCACTATCCAGATCGGAAATGTCGGGGAGGCTAGGCTGGAGATGGTCTTGGACTGACTACGGCCGTTACTGTCGTTGGATAGACGCCATAGAGCAAGGCAATTCGTGCGGCGACGATGGACCCTCGTCCCAACCCTCCTAGCCCTTCCTAGCTCGGTAAGTTTGCAAAGGGTTCCCTTCGGGGAGCCAGATGACACGGTCGCTGACGAGGCGGCTTGAGATAGGCGCGGGCCCGGTGGCGGAAGCTGCCGGGCCCTTCGCGTATATGGGCATGCGGGCACGAGTTGCACGCCGAGTGATGCGGCTCGCTACGACGACCCGCAGCAGATGGCGCCGTCACCATGGCGACTCTTGCACGTCACCCTCGTGCTGGGCCACAACGCGGCTGTCTCTCCTGCGCTGGCGCGACAGTGCCCGATATGAGGGATGCGATGTCCTGCCTGGCACCATTACTGACAACAGCTGTCCGGGCCAAACAACTTGCGCTGGCACTTCGAACCCCTGAGGAGTACCGTTCCGCTCCTCCCCACGAGACGACCACACGCCAGGCCTTTCGGAGGTAGTTATGCCCCGGTCCGGTCAGCGCTCGCTTTCCTCGCGACAGCACTGCCTTTTCTACAACTCCCGCTGGCGCATCGATGGCGTTCGATCTCGGCGATCCAGAATGGCGATGCCTCCCGCGAGCCTAACACCACCAGCGGAGCATTTTGAAAGGGGTCTGCGCATGATAATCAGAATGGCTTCAATACTCGTTTTACTGACTCTCACGGGCTCGAGCGCGTCCGCAGAGCAGCCCCCTGCGTTCCTTCTAAAATGGGGTGTGTACGGTAGCGGAAATGGAGAATTCAACTATCCCTTTAGCGTGGCGACCGATCCCGCCGGAAACGTGTACGTCGCGGATTATCAGAACAACCGCATTCAGAAGTTCGACGGCATGGGAACCTATCTGGCCCAATGGGGCTCCTATGGTAGTGGGGACCTGCAATTCATTAGTCCCACGGGAGTGACGACGGACGCGGCCGGCAACGTGTATGTCATAGACAGTAATTTTCGCATCGCAAAATTCACCGGCAGTGGCGCCTTGATCGAAATGTGGGGATGGGGAGTGGCCACCGGGGCCGCGGCCCTCGAGCGCTGCACGAGCGGTTGCCAGCGCGGGATTCCCGGGCATGGCGATGGGCAGCTCTCAGCCAGCTATGATTTGGCGGTGGACGCCGGAGGCAACGTTTACGTCGCAGATCAGGGCTACTCGAACGACTCCCGAATCCAAAAGTTAAGCAGCAGCGGCACTTACCTTGCCCAATGGGGCGTCCCAGGGATTTTATATGCAGTAGGCGCGGATGGAGCCGGCAACGTTTACGCAACGACCTATAATTCCGTTGAGAAGTACACAGACACGGGCACACACCTGCTCACATTGGCCACTTCCGGTACCGGCGACGGCCAAGTGCGGGTACCGTACGGAGTGACGACAGATGCCGACGGCAATGTCTACGTCGCGGACACTTATAATCACCGCGTGCAAAAGTTCTCGAGCGCGGGTACGTATCTTACCCAGTGGGGCTCGTTCGGCACCGGCGACGGGGAGTTCCAATACACCAATGACGTGGCGACGGACGCCAACAGGAATGTCTACGTCGCGGATTATTTCAACCATCGCATCCAAAAGTTTGGTCCCGCCGTCGATGTGGCGCAGTCATATTATGTGCCGCAGGCCGGAACGGCCTCTCTTCTCACCGGCGCGAGCGCTGTCAGGCTGCTGAGAGCATGTCCTAACAACGAGGGCGGGAGCAGCCTCCCCAATCAAGTCCGGATCAAAATCGTTCTTCATAACACGGTTGGCAGCGGAGTTGCCGGGCTAATTCCGTACATCAAGTTCAATGGCGGAACCCTGGCACAGGGATTTGGATCGGGAACCGGCGCTGATTCGATCATTGCGAATCCCAACTATTCCTTGTTTACCACGTCGCCATGCCCTCTCGTGCAGCAGATCTTTGCGGACTCTCCAACGGACATGAACGGTGAGACTCGACTGACGTTCACTGGTGCCGGCGGAGTGCGGGATCCGAATCGCAAGTGGGGGCATTACGACTGCGAAATACCCGTGTACGTCATGGACGGAGGAGTTGAGGTCAAGATCTTGGGCAAGGTTCTCGAGACCGATCCCAATACACTTCAGTTTGATACAACCTGCGGCGGGTCGATCCCTACGTACGGGTTCTTGCTTCGAATCAAGAACTTCGACCTGACAGGCGGCTTGGGCACGCAATCAGGCCAGGGCGAGGTGGTGACAATCAACGATTTCAACGCTGTCGCGAATGCGGTGAATCAATTGCCCAATGCAGTGTCGTTCTGGAGGGACCTCGACTGGTCTGGATTCATGGGAACCTGTAACCCGCCGGCGAACTGCGTGACGGTGACCGATCTAAATATCATGACGGTTCACCTAAATCACAGATGTGATGTTCCGAGCAGTCCCTAAGCACGGGCTCGACAGGCGAGCGGGGGAACTATGAAACCGATTCGCGACATTCTTATCACTGGCCGTACGGTATTCCTACTCTCCGTGCTCGCAGGCTCCCTGTTCGCGATTGCCGACTCGTCCGCCAGTCCTCTCTTTACGGCGGCCTTTCTCTCATTCGACACCGGGGCTTCGCCCATCTCCGTTGCGATCGGGGATCTGAACGGGGACGGGAATCCCGACCTCGCGGTGGCGAACGGGGCCGCCAACACCGTGTCGGTGCTGCTCGGGAACGGCGACGGTACGTTTGGAACCAAGACAGACTTTGGGACGGGAGGTGTCCCAAGTTCCGTTGCGATCGGGGATCTGGACGGGGACGGGAAGCTCGACCTCGCGGTGGCGAACGGCTCCAGCACCGTGTCGGTGCTGCCTCGGGAACGGCGACGGGACGTTTGGGGCCAATACAGACTTTGGGACGGGAGTTTACCCCAACTCCGTTGCGATCGGGGATCTGGACGGGGACGGGAAGCCCGACCTCGTGGTGGCGAACTTCTCCAGCACCGTGTCGGTGCTGCTCGGGAACGGCGACGGTACATTTCGTCCCAAGACTGACTTTGGGACGGGAACCAACCCCTGTTCCGTTGCGATCGGGAATCTGGACGGGGACGGGAAGCCCGACCTCGTGGTGACGAACTCCGGCTCCAACACCGTGTCGGTGCTGCTCGGGAACGGCGACGGTACGTTTGGGGCCATGACAGACTTTGGGACGGGAGTTTACCCCAACTCCGTAGCGATTGGGGATCTGAACGGGGACGGGAAACCCGACCTCGCGGTGGCGAACTACGGCTCCACCAACGTGTCGGTGCTGCTCGGGAACGGCGGCGGTACCTTCGGACCCAAGACAGACTTTGGGACGGGACTTGGCATCTTCGTTGCGATCGGGGATCTGAACGGGGACGGGAAGCTCGACCTCGCGGTGGCGAACTCCGGCTACGACACCGTGTCGGTGCTGCTCGGGAACGGCGACGGTACGTTTAGGGCCAAGACAGACTTTGGGACGGGAATTCACCCCAACTCCGTTGCGATCGGGGATCTGAACGGGGACGGGAAACTCGACCTCGTGGCGGCGAACTCCTTCAGCTTCCGGTGGCTGGTGAGATTGCCAGGGTAAGGCTTCAGCTCCACGACGCCCGATTGAAGGGTGACCAGCAACGCTGGGAACAAAAACTCTGACTCGAGAAGGACAGGATCGACGGGATGAACATCCGTCTGTGGACCATTCGAGCGGTCTGCTTTCTGGCCATCGCGGTGCCAGTCTTCGTCCTCTGGTGGTGGAAGTTCCAGCGCCATATGGACAACCTGATCAATGCACGAGCCTCCTGCGAACTCGCCCGAGCACGATCCGGTGGGGCCGGCCCCTAACGCCTTGCCGCTTAGCCGTGAGCGGCGCCCACAAGTGTCTCGAACCACCTCGCCCCTCCCGCGCCACTCGGCCGCTACAGCGGCGGGTTAGGCAGCATCGTCCTCGATTCGACCCCCGCTCATCTGCTGGCGTCCACGCCGGACATCTCCGCCCGCAACTCTCCCGCACGGCCTCTGACTTGACTCAAGAGCGGGCCGCACAATCGATCGAATTCGCGCTGGTTCATCTCGCCTTGCTCCCACCATGGATCCACGAAGTGCCGATGGAGGCGAATCTGCGAGAGCTCCAACCGAACTACGCGTCCGATCGCATCCAACGTTTCGACAACAGGGCCCGACAGAAACAATTCGTGCCGACCGACTGCTTCCGTGCTGCTGGATTCTTCGGATACCCGCCATTATCCCCGGCTCCTGCCCCGGGTGACATGTATCTCGATTGTGCCCACAAGCACATGGACGAATGTATCCCCGAAGTCCGATTCTCCGGGCTCGGATCTGGGCGGAATTTCCGGGCTCGGATCTGGACGGGATTCCCCGAGAAAGCGACCGCGATGGCTCAGGGGCACTCCATTTGCCGCGCTCGATGTTGGAGACTCGCGCCGATCCTCGCCCTGGCGCCGCTGCCCCTGGCATCCCTCTCCTGCGGCTCCGCGCCGCAGGCCACGTACAACATCGCGCTGCATCCCTCCGAATCCGGCCGCGTTCTCGTCGACGTGCGACTCACAGGTGTCCCCCGCGATTCCCTCGTCCTCCTGGCGTACGCGTCCGAGGAGATGCTCGGCCTCGCGGACGTGCGGGCCTTTGGGCCTCGCGGGGAGATCCCCGCCAGAGTTGAACACCGAGCCATTCGGTCGCGCGACGTCCGCCCTCCGCGAATCGTTGTCCCGGGACCGCTCCCGAACACGATCCGAGTCCGGTACTCGGTCGCGCCAACGCGGCGGGAGGGCAACAGCCACACCGGCTTCACCGGCAAGTCGTTCGGCGAGGTCGGTCCCGGAGCCGCCTTCTTCGGCGGACGCGAAGTATTCCTCGTGCCCGAGCCAGCCGCTCGGCTCGCGCGTGCCGTCGTCGAGATCCGCCCCATGCCGGGCTCGGGCGTCGCGACCCTCTGGCGACAGGATCGCTCACGCTGGGTCCCCGGGATCGGTGGGCGATTCGTCGCCGAGGACCTGGTCTCCTCCGCGATCGCGTTCGGAACGTTCCGGGAGCGTGGCCTCGTCGTGGGAAAGACCCGTTATCGGTTCTGGTTCGATTCGAGGATCTCCCCGAGTGAAGAGCGAGTGGCCCTGGAGCGATGCGCGCGCGTCGTTCGCTACCTCCACGGCCTGTTTCACCGAGATCTCGGCCCCTCCTACCGAACGATCGTCGTTCCCGTCGCGCGATCCGGCGACGATCTCACCGGGGAAGGCTGGGCGAATGGCCAGGCGGGCACCCTCGTCCCCGCCACCACGCTCCGCGTCCATCGCTTCGCGGAGCGACTGCTCGGGGCGTATCTGGTCTATGCGCCCTACCGGTCGACGGGGAACGATCCCGGCGAATACTGGATGGTCGACGGCGTGCGCCGGCTCTATGCCTGGCGCGCGGTGGCAGCGGCCGGCCTCATGTCGCAGGAGGACGTCACCCGCGACGTCATTCGCGCGTACCTCTTCGCGTTGGGGTCGAGGAACCTCGGCCGGGATCTCGAGGCGATCTACGCCCCGAGCAGCAACCAGGAGATTGCTCGGGACTACGTCACGCCGGCCGTGCTGATCTCTCTCGATCGCGCGGTCCGCGGGGTTTCTCCGCGCGAGAGCCTGGACGCGGTCGTGACCCGGCTCTACGGGGCGCGATCTGCGCGATCGCTGTGGACGGTCCTGCCTGGATCTCCGTCACCGGCGTGGGACCGCTTTCGGAAGAGACAGGTGCGCGGCGGTTCCTACTTCGAGCCCGCAGACGTTCCCGCGCTCGCGCCGACGCAAACGACTCCGGATCCGCCCGCGGGCCCTCCGGTGCGGCGCCTTCGCATCGCCTACACCGGCGACTCGCAAGGCTTCCTCGAGAACTGCGGCTGCAAGGTGAACCAGTCCGGCGGCGTCGCGCGTCGCGCCACGGTCGTGCGGCGGATCCGCGGCGAAGATCCCTCGCTGGTTCTCGTGGACGCCGGGAACGCGCTTCTCCAGTGGAACGTGGGCCAGGAAATCAGCTACCTGGCGAGCCGGGAGCAGGGACTCTACCTCCGCACCATGGACCTCATGCGGTACGACGCGGCCGCCATCGGCGCGAACGAGCTGGTCCTCGGGAGGGAGCGAATCCGTGAGATGGGCCTCGGAATCCGGACACCGTTCCTGGTCGCGAATGTCGCGGACGCGGAGGGACCGATCGCGCCTTCGGCGCGTGTGATCCGGCGCGCGGGACTTCGGATCGGGATCATCGGGGTTTTCGATCGCCCACGGGGACGGTTCGCGGGCGGGCGTTTCGACGACGCCGCGGAAGAGCTCCGGTTCGGGGATCCCGTCGGCTCCGCCGTCCGTCTCGCCGATTCGCTCGCGGCCTCCACGGACCTCGTGATCGTGATCGGGCAGATCCAGCCCGCGACGGTCCGTCGGCTCGCGGCGCGTTCCGGCAACATCGACGTGATCGTCTCGTGCGAGTTCGAGACCCCGCGTGTCGTCCCATCCGCGACCGGTCCGACCCTCGACTTCAGTGACGATCCCGGATTCCTGGGGCGAACGCTGGTCCTCTACACCTCCGCGCGCCAGTACGGCGTCCAAGCCGCCCGCCTCGACCTCGACGCGCAGGGTCGAATCGCGGGTGCGACCATCGAGGACGTCCGGCTGCAGGAGGACGTCCCCGACGACCCACCGGTTCGTCGGGCCCTGAACTCGTTCTACGACGGCATCGGAGCCCAAGAAGCGGCCCAGCGCAGCGTGCGAGCCCCTTTCGCATGGGACCCGATTCGCTCCAAGGGGCGATACGTGGGTGCTTCGGCTTGCAAGGAGTGCCACGAACAGGAGCATGCCCAGTGGGAGGGCACCGCACACGCGGCGGCGTTCAAAACCCTTCTGGACCGGCATCGCCACTATCAGCCGGAGTGCATCGCCTGTCACGTGGTCGGGTATGGAACGGCGCACGGCTATCGCGTCGGCGATGCCGAGAAGCCGCTGGGCAATGTCCAGTGCGAGGTCTGCCATGGGCCGGGTGCCGACCATGTCCGCGATCCGAGCGCCGCGAACACGATGAAGCAGGTGCCCGAGCGCGTCTGCCTTGAGTGCCACAACCAGCAACATTCAGACGCATTCGTCTATGCGGAGAAGCTGCCGCAGGTCCGCCATGACCGGAAGAACTAGCCGAGCCCGGCGGTATCGCCGGCTCACGGGCGAACGGGCCTCGACCCCCGTTCACCCGCTCCCGTAGGGGTCGAGAGAATCAGGAGAGACCCATGAGACTTCCGATCCGCCTCACCCTGGTCTTCGGGCTCATTTTCGCCGTTTCCTCGCTGATCGCCGGGGCCCTGGTGCCACTGCCGGCGCCGTCGACGTCGACGTCCAATTCTCCATATTTCTCCGCGCTGTCGGAAATGGCGGTTCCGTCGGCCGAGGCCATACCCTGTTACACCTATTGCTACCGTGCAAACTCAACCGATCCCTGGCAGTGCATCAACTGTTTCCCCTGTAACACGGCATGTCACAAGTTCGGCACCAACCAGTGCGAGAACCTCACCACGACCCAGCAGCAGTGCCCCACGCCGTAGTCGAGTCGTTCCATCCGTAACGAGGAAGGCCGCCGGGCGGTCGCTCGGCGGCCTTCGCCTACTTCGGCCGCTTCAGCACCTCCCACCGGCTCGGAATCTGAAGCTTGCGCAAGATGTGATGGACGTGGTTCTTCACGGTCCCGGCCTCGATGCCCAGCTCCGACGCGATCTCCTTGTTCGAGAGCTGGCGCGTCATGAGCTGCAGCACCTGGCGCTCTCTTCGACTGAGAGAGGAAGCGGTTGCTCCCGATCCCGAGGCCTCCGGCGACCGCTGTCGCCGATATCCCTGGGCGAGACGCTCGAGGCGGTGGTCCCGGTCGGTTTCGTCGCGCAGGGTTCCCATCAGCTCACGGATCAGCTCTTCGAACGAGGCCTCGATCGGGACCAGGCGCATGAACCCCGCGGCGGCAAAGTCCTCGAGGTCGGTCTCGGTGCACTCGCCCAGAATCCCAACGGGACGAGCCCGAGGAGCCGCCTCCAACAACTCCTCCGAGAACCGGCACGCGTCCGGGGGCGATAGGTCGATCAGGACGAGGTCGAGATCGTGGTCTCGTGCCCGAGAGATGCTATTCGGATAACCGGTTCCCAGGTCGATCGGAAGGAACGCGGACACCTGGCCAATTCGGTGCGCGAGCGACTGGCGATAGAAGGACGACCGGCCCACGATCCCGATGACGAAGGGTGATCGGAGGCCGGCTGAGCGCGCGCGTGGTTTCCGGCGAGATCCCATCGACGCCTCCTCACGGGCAAGTCCGAGGTGCGAGCAGGTAGGACGTAGATCGAGCAGGAGGGAAACCATGTAGCGGGCGGCGGAATGGATGCGGCCCCAATTTTCCCGGCGAGGCGACGCCGGAACCCCCAGGGACCGAGGTCATGCTGGAGCCGACCCCGGCGGAAGTCAAGCGGCTGCTGGCGCGAGCCCAGTTGCCTCCGCCCAGGCCCGCCGGGAACGGACTTCGTGCGCCGGAACGGCCAGACTACACGCCTTCCCTGTACCTCAGAGATACACCGAAGATGTATCCAGTAGCCCGATTCGGGCTGTTGCGGGGAAGCTCGCCCCAAACGGCCCACGTTGGCCCACGATCGCGCTTGGGGTCAGCGTTCGGCTTGGGACGGTCGTCGCCGGCGCAGAAATACCCCGGATCCGGCAGCCCACGGTGCAGAAATACCCCCCGTCTGCCGCTCGCCTGGGCAGAAATGCCGCATGTTTGGCGCGGCTGGGGGGGTTATGTGGCACTTTCCGGCCCTCGGGGAAGGGCACTGCCGTATCCACGCATTCGCCACATAGGCGTAATCGCTAGGTGTGCCGCCTCCTACGCGCGATTGCCTTCTGGGCCTGGTACCGAAGGCTTTTGCCGCCAAACGTGCCGCTTCACTGCCCATCGGGTCGGTTTCCCTGGAGCTTCTGCCGCTGCAATGGATGCCCGGCCCTCACTCGTCTTCTCACGGAAAGGCGAATGTGGCTTCCCGGTACGGCGGCTAGAACAATCCTTCCACGACGAAGAGATCGTTCAGTCGCTGCGCGAAGCTGTAGGCGAAGGACTGTTCGTCGTGCGACATGCGCACCCCGGTCAGGCCCTCGAGGCCGGTGGGATCCGGCGGCGAGAGTTCCTTCCACAGCTTCCGCTCGCCGGTCTCGAGATCGATCCGGAACACCCTCCCCGGAAGCTCGCCGCGTGTGAAGGCGTAGAGGGCCTTGCCGTCCGCGCTCCATCGAGTGGTGCGATCCGTCGGCATGAAGCCCGGGGCGGACTTGGGCGTCCCGCCGTCGACGGGGTAGATCATCATCTTCAAGTCCGGCCCCTGCGCAGCCGCGAACTTGCCGTCGGGAGAAATCCGAATGTCGAAGGAGCTGATGCCCTCGTCGGTGAAGGCCTCGTGCTTGCCCGTGATGGTGTCCACCTTGTAGAGACGCGTCCCGTGACCGGGCTCCTCTCCCAGGACGCAGATCGTCGATCCGTCCGGGAACCACTGGGCGTTCTGCATGTCGAGGCCCTCGGTCGGGATGGTGCGGGCCGTCCCCGGTCCGCAGGGGAGGAGGTCGAGCCGGCCCGGATGCCCCACGCCGGCCAGCGCCCACTGGCCGTCTGGGGAGAGGTCGAAGCATGCTCCGTCCCCGAGGCGAATCGCGGGCGAGCCGTCCGTCCCGCGCATGTAGACCGACTGAAGCGGGCCTCCGCCCACGCCGGTTTCATCGAAGAGAATCCGCGCACCGTCGGGGGAGAGCGCGCGCACCAGCGTCCAGTCCAGCCACGTGAGATCGCGGGGCTGCGTTTCCCCGGCGGCAAGGAATTGCGTTCTGGAGCGCTCGTTCTCGAGAATCATGAGCCCCGCGCCCTGGCGCGAGATATCCATCAAGGTCATGTGCCCGGGGACCTCGAGGATGGGCCGCTCCGCGCCCTCGGGCGAGATGGCGTAGAGCGAGCGTCCCACGCCGGTCTTGAACGCCGTGAAGAGGATCTCCTTTCCATCGGGGGCCCACGCCAAGCCGCGCGCGCTCATCCAGCCGGTGGAGAGGATGTTCACCTTCTTGTTCAAGTCCACGGTCGCGACCCCACCCATGTCGTCGCCGCGGTAGGGATGATCCAGGAACGCGACGTGGGTTCCCTTGGGCGAGACCCGCACGTGGCTGACCCAGCCGGTCGTCTGATAGAGAGGGGTCCCCATCGGGAACTCGATCTGCGTCTTTCCCGCCTCCTCGCGGACGATCGCGAGATTGCGGCCGTCCGGGCTCCAGTCGGCCTCGTGCACGCCGTCGAGCAGCTCGCGCGCGGCGCCGCCGCCCACCGGCATGCGCGCCAGCATCCCGCTGTAGATGAATCCGCCGCGAGATTGGCGCCTCAGCGAAACCGCCATCTCGCCGGAGTGCGAGATGGAGAGGAGGTCGGTGCGGGGGAATCCCAGTGCGCGCGATTCGGGGCTTCCCGGGTACGCCCAGAACAGCTCGACCGGCCGCCCTTCCCACGCCGCGCCGTAGCAGATGGCCTGGCCGTCCGCCGCGAAGCGGGCCGAGTGGATGGATCCTTCGCGGTAGGTGGTGCGGCGGAAGGTGTGGCGGCGGGTGGGTGCTTCGGCCGCTTCCGGGCCCCCCGCGCCGCCGGCGGAGGTCCCGCGCCGCGCATGGGCCGCCCTCGAATCCACCAGCGAGAGTGCGAACGCCAGGTCGAGCGCGGATTCGAAGCGGTCGCCGGGGGATTTCTCCAGGCAGTGCGCGATGATGGCGCCCACCGTCGGCACCGCCTCCTCGATTTCGTTCGCTACGTGCGGCGGCTCGGTGGTGAGAATCGCGGTCATGCGGTCGGCGTGCGTGGCGCCGTCGAAGGCGCGCCGGCCGGTCAGCATCTCGTAGAGGATCGCGCCCAGCGTGAAGATGTCGGTGCGATGATCGGTGGCCTGATCGCGGATCTGCTCCGGCGACATGTAGCTCGCCGTGCCCAGGATGGTGCCGGTCATGGTGAGGCTATTGACCATCGAGCCGGTCTTCTCGTGCGATGGGGCGTCCGCGGCACCGTCGGCCGGGCGCAGCAGCTTCGCGAGCCCGAAGTCCAAAATCTTGATGTGGTCGCCCGGGAGGACCATCAAGTTCTCGGGCTTGAGATCGCGGTGCGCAATTCCCTTCGCGTGGGCCGCGGCCAAGCCGCGCGCGATCTGTACCGCGTACTGGACCGCCTTCCTCGGCGGGATGGGGCTCTCCGCCAAGCGCGTGCGCAGCGTCACGCCGTCGAGCAGCTCGCAGACGATGTAGGGGAGCCCGCCGCCGACGCCCCCGCCCCGGTTCGCCTCGGTCGATCCGATGTCGTGGACCGCCATGATATTCGGATGGTTGAGCTGACCCGCGGCACGTGCCTCGCGCTCGAACCGCCGGAGGCGATCGCCGTCCTCGGCCAGCGCCCGCGGCAGCACCTTGACCGCGACGTCGCGCTGCAGCCGCGAGTCCCGGGCGCGATAGACCTCGCCCATCCCGCCGGCGCCGATCAGCGACTGGATTTCGTAGGGGCCCAGGCGTGTACCCAGGGAAATGGTGTGGGGCATGATGTTGGGGAATTGTACTACGGACGGGCGCGCGGACGTGGCGGGATCTAAGCGTATTCTCATAGCAGTGCAAAGACTTGCGCTGCCAAGCAATGCATGGCTGGCCAGCGATCCGTCTTTTGTACGAAAGACGAATGTCGGTTCCGGGCCGGAATCCCACGGTGGCGCGCCGATCCGCCGAGGAGTACGTTCCGGTTCTCCCCACGAGACGACAAGACGCCAGGCCCTCTGGACGGGTGGCTTGGGGACGACATTGAATCAGGGCGAGGCCGTGACGGTGTCGGACTTCAACGGGGTGAAAAATGCCTTGGGTATCAATAACGCGATCAGTTGTTATTGGAAGGACTTTGACAGCGACGGGGTCGTATCGCTGCCTAATCTCAACATGATCAGTTGTCACCTGAATCACGACTGCGATACGCCCAACAATCCATAGTCCGGCGCGACCGGCGCGCCCACCACCATGGCGAGACCCCGACGGCTGCATGCCGCAGGGGTTTCGCATGTTCGGCGCCGAAGAGACAGCGTAGAGGATCGGGTCCACGACGGCCGCCGCGTCCCTGCTCCCTCACATCAGCCCTTCGATGACGTAGAGATCACAGAGCGATTGTGGATAGCTGAAGACGAGCGTCGACTCGTCTGGCGTCATGGCCACCCTGGTGAGGCCGTCCACCCCCGTGCGGTCCGCGGGGGAAAGCTCGAGATAAGGCCTTCGCTCCCCGGTCGCGAGATCGATGCGAAAGCTCTTGGCCGGGAGCGCGCCTCGCTGGAACAGGAAGAGCGCGCCTCCGTCGGCGCTCCAGCCGAATACCCGTTCTTCCGATCCGACAAGGGGCACAGGCTTCGGCGGGCTGCCATCGACGGGATAGAGAAAGAACGTGAGGTCGGGACCTCGGGCACCCACGAATTTCCCGTCGCGCGAGACCAGAAGATCCATGGGGCTCACGCCCTCCTCGGAGAATGCGCGCTGCTCGCCGGACTCTAGATTAACCTCATGGAGGCGAAGCCCCCCGTCCCCCTCGTTCGCCACGACGCAAATACGTTTGCCGTCCGGAAACCAAGTGGCGTTGTGACAATTCAGCTTTCCGGTGTGGACGATCCTCGTTTCACCTGCTCCGGTGGGCAGCAGAAGAATGCGGACCGGCGTGCCTTCCACGGCCGTGAGCGCCCACCGGCCGTCCGGCGATAGCCGGGGATTCACGCCTTCGCCGAGCTTGACCGCGGGCGAGCCGTCCGCGTCCCGGATGTACACGGAATGAAACTCGCCCCCGCCGACACCCGTCTCATCGAAGAGGACCGTCTTCCCATCGGAGGAGATGTCGCGCGCCAGCGACCAGTCCAGCCAGGTCAGATCCTGAACGTGCCCATCGGCGATGCCGAGGAGTTGCATCCGCATCCGGTTGTTTCCGTGCACGACGAGGACCTGTCCCTGCCGCGAAATATCGGCAAGATTCAAATGCCCAGCCGTCTGGAATACGGGCCGCTGCGCGCCGTCCAGCGTGACCGCATACAGCGTGCGGCTGGACTCCGCACGAAAGGCCGTGAACCAGACCTCGCGCCCATCGGGGGACCATGCGATGCCCTGCGCGCTGGACCAGCCGCTCGAGAGGACCTCGAGGTTCCCCTCCATGTCCACAACCGCCACGTTCCCCGCGTCGTTGCCGCGCCAGGGGTGATCCAGAAAGGCGATCTTGGTCCCGTCCGGTGAGACGCGAAGGTTGCTCTGCCAGCCGGGGGTTTGATGAAGCACCTTGCCGATGGGGCACTCGAGGCGTGTCATGCCGCCGGACTCGCGGATGATCGCGAACTGCCGCCCCGGTCCCCAATCGGCCTCGTGTACGCCTTCTTGAATCGAGCGGGGTGCTCCGCCTCCGAGCGGCATCCGGGCGAGCATTCCCGAGCGGATGAAGCCCCCCTCGTTGTGGCGCTTGAGCGAGACCGCCATTTCTCCGGTCGAAGCGATCGCTAGAAGCTCGGCGTCGAGGTATCCGAGGGCCCGCGATTCTGGATTTCCCGAATGCGCCCAGAAAAGCTCCACCGGGCGCCCCTCCCAGGCCGCGCCGTAATACACCGATTGCCCATCCGGAGCGAAGCGGGCCTGGTAGATGATTCCTTCGCGGTAGGTGAGGCGATGGAACGTTGCGGCGCGGCGCGCGGGTACAGCTCCTGAGCCTGCCCCCGCAACGGCGGTGTCCACACGCGCGCCCGTCCGCTCGGTCACGAGCGAAAGCGCGAACGACATCTCTCGCGCCGACTCGAAGCGATCCTCGGCGCGCTTCTCGATCGCGCGGCGAATGACCTTCCCGACGCCGGGAATCACGTCCTCCACCGCTGCCGCGAGATCGGCCGGCTCTGAGTGGAGGATGGCCGTCATGCGATCCATCGGCGTCTCGCCGTCGAAGGCTCGCTTGCCCTTGAGCATCTCGTACAGAATGCAGCCCAGCGAGAAGATGTCCGCGCGATGATCGGTCGGCTGCTCGCGGATCTGCTCCGGGGCCATGTAGCTCGCAGTTCCCATGATCGTCCCGGTCATGGTGAGGCTCGCCTGGATGGAACCGGTCTTGTCCGGCGCGGATCCATCGAGGCCCGGGACGGGACGGAGCAGCTTCGCGAGCCCAAAGTCGAGGATCTTGAGATGCCCGCCCGAGGCGATGAAGAGGTTCTCGGGTTTGAGGTCGCGGTGCGTGATTCCCTTCGCGTGAGCCGCGGTCAGCCCCGCCGCTATCTGAATCGCGTATTCGACCGCCTTGCGCGGCGGGATGGGTCCGTTCGCGACGACCGCGCGGAGGTTCTGGCCTTCGAGGAGCTCGGTGACGATGTAGGGAACGCCCCCGTTCCCGTCGGCCGTTCCCAGGTCGTGGATCGCCACGATGTTCGGATGGTTGAGCTGCCCCGTGGCGCGCGCCTCCTGCTCGAAGCGCCTGAGGCGGTCCGTGTCTCCCATGAAGGCGTCCGGGAGGACTTTGATGGCGACGTCGCGGTGGAGGCGGGAGTCGCGGGCGCGGTAGACCTCGCCCATCCCACCCGTTCCAATCAGCGTCTGAATTTCGTAGTGTCCCAGGCGAGTGCCGGGGGCGATCTTGATGCGCATGATCTCTTTCGGCCTGTGTTGTTGAGTTGTCAAGGAGAGGCCTTAAGGATAACAGATGGAGCCCATGTGCGGGAGCACGCCGGGGCCTCGCTTCTCGTCGGCAGCACGGGTAACGGCTCCGAGTCCGGAAGCCCTTCGCGGACCTCACGCCCTAAGGGAGTAGAATGCGCTTCCTCGGAGGTGACATTGCATGGACGCCATCATTACTCAAGCCGCGACAGAAGATCAGATTGCGGCCGTCCGGGAGCTGATGCGCGAATACACCGCCTGGGCGTTCACCCTCGCCAACGACAGCGACAAGGCGCCCACGTTTCAGGGGCTGGACGCCGAGCTGGCGGCGCTCCCGGGCGTTTACTCGCCGCCGACTGGGCGCCTCCTTCTCGCCACGCTGGAGGGACAGCCCGCGGGTTGTGTTTGCTTCAAGGGCCATGACGCGTCGACCTGCGAGCTCAAGCGGCTCTACGTGCGACCCACCATGCGAGGTCTGAATCTCGGCTGGAAATTGATTAGCACGCTGGTCGAGGAGGCGCGCCGGTCCGGTTATCGACGGATGGTGCTGGACAGTCATATGTCCATGAAGAAGGCGCATGAACTCTACCGGGCGGCGGGCTTCAGGGATGTGAGCGCTCCATCCGACTTTCCGGAAGAACTAAAGCCGATCGTGGTCTTCATGGAGCTCGATCTCGCCACGAACCGCTGATCCCAGCGCCCTCACGCACTAGCGGTAGCCCGTCGCCTGCAACTCGAAGAGCTCGGCGTAGCCCCCTCCGCGCGCGACCAACTCCTCATGCGTTCCCTCCTCCGTCACGCACCCGCCGACCAGCACTACGATGCGATCGGCCATGCGCACCGTGGAAAAGCGGTGCGAAATCACCACCGCCGTGCGACCGGCCATCAACTCCCCGAAGCGTAGGAAAACCTCGTACTCGGCGCGGGCGTCGAGCGCGGCCGTCGGCTCATCCAGGATGAGCACCTGGGCTTCACGCATGTACGCCCGCGCGAGCGCCACCTTCTGCCACTCGCCGCCCGAGAGATCGACGCCCCCCTCGAACCGGCGCCCGAGCATCTGCCGGTAGCCCTGTGGGAGGCGTGGCAGGAGCGATGCGGCAAGTGAACGCTCCGCCGCCTCGGTAATGCGTGCACGCACGCTGTCCCTTGCGGCGAGGACGTCGAGCGTCGCGTCCGGCTCCCTCGTCGCGTTCAGCGTCTCGATATAGGCGCCGGTGATCTCGATCCCTCCCACGCCGATGTTCTCGTCGAAACGCAAGTCATAGCGCACGAAGTCCTGAAAGACCACGCTGATCGCCTGCCGCAGCGAGGCGAGGTCGTAGTCGCGGAGGTCGATGCCGTCCAGCAGAACGCGACCTTCCGTGGGGTCATATAAACGCGCGAGGAGTTTTGTGATTGTGGTCTTGCCGGCGCCGTTCTCTCCCACGAGCGCGATCCGCTCTCCGGGGCGGATTGCAAGGTTAACGTGCCGCACTGCCCAGCGGTCGCTCCCCGCATATCGGAAGGACACGTTCTCGAACACGAACCCCTCCCGGATCGGGGTGGGGACCGAACGAGACTCCGCGCGGCTCACGACCGTGGGACGGAGCGCGAAAAAGGCGAACAAGTCGCGGAGGTTCAAGCACTGTGCATAGACGTCGCTCGCCGCGAGCAGGAGTCGTTGAATAAGGTCCCGGCTCCGCATGAAGGCCCCAGCCAGGAAGGTCAGCGTCCCAATCGTGATGACTCCCGCGACGGCCCGGAGCAGGATCACCACGTACGCTGCGTAATAGCCACCCGTGGACACCACCGACAGGAGAGCGCTGGCCGCGCCTTTCCGGATCGAGAGGCGTGCATTCTCTTGGTAATACCGCCGTGAGAGCGCGCCATAGCGCGCGGCGAGCCAGGGCGCGAGACCGAATATCTGGACTTCCTTGGCCGTTTCGTCGCTCGCCCCCACGAAGCGCAAGTAGTCGAGCTCGCGCCGCTCGGGCGTGCGGCGAAAGAGGAGCGAGTAGCTGAGCGCCGCATAGTGTGTCTCGCCGAGGAAGCTCGGAAACACGGCCGCGACGAGGAGCAGGAGAAGCCACGGACTGTACGCGACGAGCACAATGGCGAGCGTGGTCAGCGTAATGGCGTCCTGCGCCATGCTGAAAAGCTGCGCGAGCAGCGCGATCCGGCCGGTGGTTTGCTGGCGCGCCCGCTCGAGGTGGTCGTACGTCGCGGGGTCCTCGAACTGGGTGAGGTCCAGCGTCGCCGAGTGGACCATGAGTCGGATGCTCACGAAATTGGAGAAGAGGTCGCCGAGCAGCGATTCGATCAACGCGGACGCACGGGCTAGGAGCTCGCCCCCGAGAACGATCGCGATTTCCAAGGCGACGTAGCGCCACAGGCCGCCAACGCCGGCTCCGCGGGCTCCTCGGACGACGGCGTCGATGATGAGCTTTCCGACCCAGAGCGTGGCCACCGGGACCACGCCGCGCACAAGGCGGACCGCGATCATGGCGGCCGTCAGGGCGCGGTGCGCCTGCCAGACGAGGCCAAGGAGCTGCGTCAGTGTGCGCAGCACAACGAGCTTCTCGCGCCAGCTGGTGGGCTGTGCGCCGGCGGTCGGGTTCGCGCGAGCGGCCGCCGGTTCGGGAGGGGGGCCGGTGGAAAGGAGCATAAGCGATGAGCATACCGCTCGCGGTTCGCATCGTCAGACCCAACTCGTGGGCGTAGGAGACGGAAGCGGTCGCCGTGGGTAGTTGGGCCTCCCGGTCAACGGCGGGATCGGGGCCAAACCGGCGGCATCCAAGGGAGAAAGTGCCACTTCTGCGGGGTATCAGAAGCCATGAGCCGTTCCAAGATCCTAGCCAGCATCGTTCTAGCGACCGTTCCGCTGTGGTCGCTCGCGTCTGTGGCCCAAGCGCGTCTGGACCGCACCACGACGGGGAAGTCGTTTGGGCGTCTGGCGTCCGACTCGGTGGGCATCTGCCGATTCGCTGAAATCCGGCCGGGCCTCTGCCGCGGCGGGGAGCCGAACGAGAGAACTTTGAAGTATCTGCACGACAAGGGCTACAAGACGATCGTCAGCTTCCTGCCCGATCCGGCCGAGAGCGCCTTCGTTGTCCGGTCCGGCATGAAATACATCCACATTCCCATGCACTCCGGTCTCTTCAACGCGGACCCTCCGACAGATGAGCAGGTGCGTCAGTTCCTCACGGTCGCGCGCGACTCCAGTCAGTACCCGATGTTCATCCACTGCCATGCCGGTAAGGACCGCACCGGCGCCATGTCGGCCATCTATCGGATGGAGGCGTGTGGCTGGACGAAGGATGAAGCTATCGAGGAGATGAGGGCCTTCGGGTTCGCCGGCCGGTACAAGAGGCTCTTCAACTACGTCAGCGAATACTCGCCTCATCCGATCCAGACAGCGGCCGCGGCGCCTCTTTCGGCAGATTCGACGGCTGCGGAAACCAACCCCTAGCTGGCAGACGGCATTCAATTCGGCGACACTGGATCGAGGCCACGCGGCGGTAGGTGATCGCGGTCAGGGAAGTGCGCGCGGCCCGAGTGTCCAGGTGCGTTTCGAGGCGTCGAACTCCAGCTTGTACAGTCCGGGACCTTTGAAGGTCGGGCCGGTGATTTGGGCGGTCTTGCTCAGGTGCGCGAACCCCTGCAGCGAGATGCCGGGGTTCAACTCCGTATTGATCTCCGATTCGAAGGCCACGAGATTCCATCCCTGGTCCAGGGTGAACTTCGGCTGAACCGAGCCGAACAGTCCAGGCTTCCAGCGGATCGTATACGCGCGCTCGGGATCGGGCAGGTAGATGATCTCGATCGCGTACGCAGGCTCCGCCGAGGGCCCATCGCGTTTCCC
>Ga0209488_10001588_pt1 | contig 19373 bp, 22 predicted proteins | sample Rivendell_Oct201_8_FD_188349 | JGI IMG/M metagenome (GOLD analysis project Ga0209488, IMG submission 188349) | Vadose zone soil microbial communities from the Eel River Critical Zone Observatory, Northern California, USA -... | ecosystem: Environmental > Terrestrial > Soil > Vadose zone >...
AGCTGAGATTGAAGGTGCGGCCGTTCTTTCCCTCGGACCGCCCTTATGGACGGTGATCCCGCTTTTGCTCCGTTCGATTTTGTTCCGCATGTCGCTACCAGCCGAGCGACCAATTCTATGCGGCGACCATCGGGCAGTTCCACGTATCGGTTCACCAACATCGATCCCTTCATCGTTCCACGACTCTCCAGGATATATTTCGATCCGACGGGAAGATGGGAAGGCAAACGCGCGCTTTTCAAGGACATGGGCAACTCCTTTTGAAGGCACTACCCAACCAATGCGGACCGGCTACCTCCGTTCCCCCTTGAGAAGAGTTTTGCCCGCTATCCCCAGCACGTCGCGTGACGGAAAAATCTCCCTAGATAAGCTAAATCACGATTTTTGTCAGTGATTCAAATACGTTAGACGCTGGTGATTTGTTTCCGCCGTCAATTCGGGCGGCCTCTGAAACAACGTTGATAGGCTCAGCATTGAAAAGCCCCGGCCTTGCTGAACGGGGGCAGTTTGACGGCGACGTTCATGCGCCGGCCGGTGCGATCATTTTTCAATCCAGTCGGCGCACTTGGCGACGATCCCGGTTCCCCACGGCATAATCGGGACTGACGATGTCGAGTTCTTCGGCGATCCCTCGATGATCCTATCACTATAAACCATGTACACGAGTACATTCCGCTTCACGTCACAACCTCGGACGATCTGCATTTTCTTAAAAAACAACGAGCGGCGTTTTCGAAAAACATCCTCGCCTTGCTCAAATTTTGCCTTGAAGATGACCGGTCCTACCTGACTGCATGACAGGGAGATGTCCGATACTTCTTCAGCGACGCCGATCCACCCCTTAAAGCCACCGCGTTCAGGCACGGTAAAATGGCAAGCAACCCCCTCGACTTCAGGGTCATCCAGCCCATAGGTCGCCAGCTTGTCGTTGGGTGTCAGCCATTTGAATACAGTAGATCGCTTGAAGATGAGATCGGGCTCTTCCGCGCTTTGGGCAGAGGTCAGAGACGCCAGGGCGGCGACAAATAAGGCCCCGGTCAGGCCGAGGACTTTTCCTAAATTCAAACGCGGCAACTGACGCATGTTTCGCTCCCGGTTTTCATCCATTCGGGTATGAGTTGCCACGGTCGCATCGCACCGCCCCAACGGGCCCGCGCTATGCCGGGTCGCAAAACCCGGGCGGAAGTTCAACAACTCACGCCACGCTATTGAACGTTTTTGCGACGCCCGTCTTGAGTGGCTCCGCGGTCGCATGCGTTACTTCCTGAGCGAGCGTCGAAAGGTGTTTAGCTTGTTCGGTCAGCGTCTCGATCTGATTTCGCGCGTGTTCACTCGAAAGTTCCACGAACTCCGTCGGTGACTTCACGCCGGCCAATTTCCGGAAAAAGTCAAAGGCCGCATAGGTATTGGCTCGGGCAAATTCGATGGACTTGTTGTTGTAGTCCTGTGCACCCTTCACCGCAGTCGAATAGCAGTTCTTGAAGTGATCGGCTGCTTCGGTCGACGCGTCGCTCATTTATCGACGGCGTCCTTGGCTTGCGTGGTGCCTATTTCTGCCAGGTCGCGGAATGCTTTCGGCCCATACGCTTTTGTGGTCTTTGAAGCGGTGTTTTTTGTGTACGTATCCATCAGGTCTCATCCTTTGGGTGTGTCTGGGTACTTCGGAAGCGACGCCCTCGCTAGGTCGTGGTCTCGCGTATCCGGGCGCCAGGATCACATATGCGTATTAAATGCTGCAGTGCAATATGGAATGCGCGAAATTCACCGCCCTCGACGTGCTTGAGGGAACCAGCATAGATTTTTAGCCGTCGTAATAGGCACCCGACTCTGAACTACACGGCGATACCCATTTTGTCGGGCACCTCTTGGGTGACAACGACGAACTTTCTAAGCACATGAGGGCCAAATGTATGGATCATGGCGCAATCTGCTGCGTCCAGACCGCGGGAAATAGTAATGCGCCCCACTCGGGGCTGATTGTGACGGGCGTCGAACGTGTACCATCGGCCGCCGAGGTAAGCTTCAAACCAGGCATTGAAGTCCATGGGCGCAGGATTGAACGGTACCGCTATGTCGCCAAGGTATCCGTTACAATATCGCGCCGGGATGTTAATTGCCCGACATAACGCGATTGCCAAGTGTGCAAAATCCCGACATACCCCAGATCTATCGTCCTTTGCACCGACCGCAGTGCGCAGAGCCGATGAATTGGCATAGTTAAAGGTCAGATGGTTGTGGACGTAGTCGACGATTGCCTGAACCCGACCCCATCCCGGTGTGATGCCGCCAAAGGTCGACCACGCGAAGGTCGACAGGGCATCACTTTCGCAGTACCGACTCGATTGCAAGAAATGCAATACGTCAGTTGGTAATGCAGAAACCGGGATTTCCGGCGCGTCCCAGTGCACAATATCGGGCAGACCATCGTCCTCGATCAATGTGTTCATACGGAGTTGGAGATCGCCCGGACCAGCGCAACCTCTCAAAACCCGATTCCCGAACATGTCGATTGACGAATAAAGCGGAATGGCTGGTATCGATGACACAAAATCATTGCCATGAAGATGGTGCTGTCGCGCCTCTTCAACCTGCACTTTCAAAACGAAAGGCGTAGGTTGAGCACAATCAATCACGATATCAAAGCCAATGCGGATCAGCATTCGTCATCCCTGGTGATTCATACCTCGCGACTGACTTAGGAACGTGAATAACGGATATTGGTTCCGGTTCCGTAGCTTTGATCGAACCGCAGGCGACCAAGTCCTGACAATGGTGTGCGGGGGTACGCTTGCTGACTTGGCAAGGGCCTCCACCGACGACTCTTCTCACTTTGTTCGGGAGCCGTGCTCGGATTCTCCTTATTCGGGAACCGTGCTCGGGTTCTTCTGATCGGCCACCATGAACACCAGAATCTTGGCGCGCTTGTCCGTGCTGGGATTCCGCGATGTCGAGTGGACGGCGGTAGGTGGTTCATAAAATGTCTCACCTGCTTTCAGGCTCCGTGCGGGTTCACCGTTGATTGCAATAATCCCGAGGGCCGATACCGGAGTGCCAAGGGGTGCGGAGCCTGACGGAATTGTCCGCGCGCCAAGAGTATCCCTCAGTTTGACCCACATCAATGAAACAGCGAGCGCGGTGGGCTAAATGCACCGCACGAGCATTCTGGCTCTGAACTCGGCAATCACCTGGAGACGGAACCTGCAAATGACGGACTTGGTCATCGGGCGCAAGAGCGTGACGCTTGGAGAAGGTGGTTCTGCGACAGCTTTCGCGGCGCTTTCGCTGATGTCTATTTTTGTCGCCGCGAATGCCTACACGCCGGAATACGCATTTCATGCGCTCTTGTTTGCCGTAATGAGTGCCGCGGCCGTGTTTGCGATCGTGCATCGCTACTTTGGGCGTGAAAACGTGCTCCCGGCCTTGGAGACTGATGACGGCAAGCCCAACTACAACATGGGACCGGTCAAATTCGCGACCGTCGCGGCCGTCGCTTGGGGCATCGCCGGCTTCGCAGTCGGTCTGTGGGCCGCACTCGAACTCGCCTTCCCGATCCTGAATTTCGACCTGCCGTGGATTTCGTTCGGCCGCATCCGCCCGCTGCACACTTCGGCCGTGATCTTCGCGTTCGGCGGCAACGTGCTGATCGCGACGTCGTTCTACGTCGTGCAACGAACCTGTCGCGCGCGGCTCGCCGGGGACATCGCACCCTGGTTCGTTGTGCTCGGCTACAACTTCTTCATCGTTATCGCGGGCACCGGCTATCTGCTCGGCATCACACAGTCCAAGGAATACGCTGAGCCCGAGTGGTATGCCGACCTGTGGCTCACCGTGGTTTGGGTGACCTACTTTCTGGTCTTCCTCGGTACCATCTTGCGACGTATCGAGCCGCATATCTATGTCGCCAACTGGTTCTATCTTGCCTTTATCCTGACCATTGCGGTGCTCCACCTCGTCAACAATGCCGCAATTCCGATATCGCTGTTCTCGCCTAAATCCTACATCGTGTGGTCTGGTGTTCAAGACGCCAAGGTGCAGTGGTGGTACGGCCACAACGCGGTCGGTTTTTTCCTCACCGCGGGCTTCCTTGCCATCATGTACTACTTCATCCCGAAGCGCGCTGAGCGGCCTATCTATAGTTATCGCCTCTCAATCATTCACTTCTGGGCGCTGATTTTCCTCTACATCTGGGCTGGCCCACACCACCTGCACTACACGGCGCTACCTGACTGGGCGCAGACACTCGGTATGACATTCTCAGTGATGCTGTGGATGCCGTCCTGGGGCGGCATGATCAACGGGCTGATGACGTTATCAGGTGCATGGACAAGCTTCGCACCGATCCCGTACTGCGCATGATGGTCGTGTCTGTGGCGTTCTACGGCATGGCGACCTTCGAAGGCCCCCTGATGTCGGTGAAAGTTGTGAACTCGCTCTCCCATTACACCGACTGGACGCTCGGACACGTGCATTCCGGCGCGCTCGGCTGGGTTGGCTACGTCTCCTTCGGTGCCATCTATTGTCTCGTCCCCTGGCTGTGGAATCGCGAGCGGCTGTACTCGCTCAAGCTGGTGAACTGGCACTTCTGGATATCGACCATCGGCATCGTCTTTTACATCTCGGCGATGTGGGTCTCGGGCATCCTGCAAGGCCTGATGTGGCGCGACTACACCAAGCTCGGTTTCCTCGAATATTCGTTCATCGAAACTGTCGAGGCCATGCATCCCTTCTACGTGATCCGGGCGCTCGGCGGCGCATTGTTTCTGGCCGGCGCGCTCATCATGGTCTGGAACCTGTGGCGGACGGTTTATCCCCGTGAAATGCCGGCACCGATGCCGGCTGTGCAACCTGCCCCGGCCGTGTGAGGAGAAAACGCACCATGTCGCTCTGGCAGAAACACGCGATCTTTGAGAAAAATTCGATCCTGCTTGTGATCGGCGTTCTGGTCGTCATCGCGATCGGCGGTCTGGTCGAAATTGCTCCGCTGTTCTACCTCAAGAACACGATTGAGACGGTCGATGGCATGCGGCCCTATACACCTCTCGAACTGGCCGGCCGCAACATTTATGTGCGCGAGGGATGCTATAATTGCCATTCGCAAATGATCCGGCCCCTGCGCGACGAGGTCGAGCGCTACGGGCACTATTCCCTCGCTGCCGAGAGCATGTACGACCGGCCGTTCCAATGGGGCTCGAAGCGCACGGGACCTGACCTGGCTCGCGTTGGCGGCAAGTATTCCGACGACTGGCACCGCGACCATTTGCATGCACCAAAGTCGGTTGTCCCGGGCACAGTTATGCCGGCCTACCCATGGCTTGCGAAAACCGACCTCGATTACGCCCATATCGACGACGATCTCAAGGTGCAGGCAGCGCTGGGTGTTCCCTACTCCAATGACATGATCGCAAATTCTCGTGCCGATATCCGCGTGCAGGCCGGCAACGACGATCCGAAAGCCGGTGAGCTTGCCAAGCGCTATCCCAAGACTCAGGCGCGAGACTTCGATGGGAACCCGAGCCGCATATCGGAGGCCGACGCCCTGATCGCTTACCTGCAGGTGCTCGGCACGTTCGTCGACTTCAAGCTCTACAATGACAAAGCCAACATTCGGTAAGCCGATGAACACCACCTATCGCGCGATCGCGGAATTCGCCCAGACATGGGGCCTCATCTACTTCGTCGGCGTTTTCGCCATCGTGCTCGTCTACGCGCTGTGGCCGTCGCGAAAACAGCAATTCGACCACGCCGCCCAACTGCCCCTTCGCGAGGACTGAGCCATGACCGATAATGCCCACGATACCGATTCGGTGACCGGCACGAAGACGACCGGGCACATCTGGGACGGCATTCAAGAGTTGAACACGCCATTGCCGCGCTGGTGGCTCTGGATGTTCTACGCCACCATCATATGGTCGGTTGGATACTGGATTGTCTATCCGTCGTGGCCGCTGGTCAACACCTACACGAGGGGGCTGACGAATTGGCACGCACGTGACGGAATCATTTCGGACCTTGCCGACCTCAAGCGGAAACGGGGTCCGCTGTTCGAAAAACTCGGATCAGCGTCGCTGAGCGATATCCGAAACGACCCACAATTGTCAGAATTCGCGCGCGCCGTCGGCAGGCCCGCGTTCGCCGAGAACTGCTCGCCCTGCCATGGGGCAGGCGGCGGCGGCGCAAAAGGCTATCCGAACCTCAACGATGACGATTGGCTTTGGGGCGGCAAGCTCGAAGAAATCGCGCAGACCGTCCGTCACGGCATTCGCTCCGGCGACGCAGCATCGCGACCAGCCGTGGCGATGCCGGCGTTCGGGCGTGACGGGATGCTCAAGCGCACTGAAATTGAAACGATCGCGGACTACGTGCGCTCGCTGGCCGGACTCGGCGTTTTCGTCTGTCTGGTCGCCTTCTTCGGCGTCGTCGCTCTCGTCAACGCGATCATGATCCGTGCAGCCGTGTCCACCTTCGGCGGGGTCGAGACCGGCAGTGCTTATCAGGCCGGGCTCGCGTTTGCGCACGAAAGTGCTACGGCCCGCGCACAAGACGATCTGCGTTGGCAAGTGATGGCAGAACTCAAGCGCGCGGACAATGGCGTACCAACGATCGACGTTGCGGTGCGCGATGTTTCGGGGAATCTGGTCACTGATTTGTCCGCGAGCGCGTGGCTTTCGCATCCCGCCGACCGCCGGTCGGACCTGCCGGTTGCCCTCGATGAAATCGGCCCGGGGCAGTTTGCTGGAATCACGGCCGCGCCCGCAGGTCAATGGGATCTCGTTCTCGAATTCACGCGCAACGGCGAGCGGGTGTTCCGCTCCCGCAACCGCATCTTCATTCGTTGAGGCGCGCCACCATGGCCGAAGCCATTGATCTCTCGATGTTTGTAAAACACAACCACGGCATGGCGCACATGGACCTCGCCGTGGAAGGCGTGGGATGCGCGGGCTGCATTCACAAAATTGAAAATGGAATGAAGCAGCTGTCCGGCATTACCGAAGCGCGTCTCAACTTCACCAACCGCCGCTTGTCTGTGGGCTGGCGGGAGGGCACCCTCGAGGCGGGGGAGGTCATCCGTGCTCTGGAGCGGATGGGCTACGCAGGACACCCATTCGAACCGCAGCGCGCCGAGACCGAGGAAGCGCTGCACGCGCGATGGTTGATGCGGTGCCTCGCGGTTGCGGGGTTTGCGGCCATGAACATCATGCTGTTGTCGGTGTCGGTCTGGTCCGGAAATGTCAGCGACATGACGCCCGAGGTCCGCGACTTCTTCCACTGGCTCTCCGCGCTGATCGCGCTTCCCACCGTGGCCTATGCGGGTCAGCCGTTCTTCCAGAGCGCCTGGCGCGCGGTCCGCGCGCGACAACTCAACATGGACGTGCCGATTTCGCTCGGCGTTCTGCTCGCAGTGATCATGTCGCTGATCGAGACGGCCAGCCATGCCGAACACGCCTATTTCGACTCCGCCGTGATGCTGCTGTTCTTCCTGCTCTGCGGTCGCTACCTCGACCACGCCATGCGGCGCAAGACGCGCGCTATCGCGGGCAATCTCGCCGCGCTCAAGGCAGAGGTCGCGCATCGCTTCGAGAAAGATGGGCAAGTCGTTACGGTGCCGGTGGCCGCCATAAAGCCGGGCGACCGGCTCATGGTGCGGCCAGGCGAACGTGTGCCGGCAGACGGCGTCGTACTGACTGGCAATTCCGAAATCGATGAAAGCCTCGTCACCGGCGAGACCAACCGCCGAGCCGTGACGGCCGAAGCAACGATCTATGCCGGAAGCATGAACTACGGCGGAGCGCTCAGCATGCAGGCGACTGCGGCCGGCGCGGGCACACTGATCGATGAAATCGAGCGGTTGCTGGAAAAGGCGGTGGCGTCCAAGTCACGCTATGTCCGGCTCGCCGAACGCGTGGCGCGATTCTACGCACCAGTCGTGCATGTCACCGCAGCGCTTACGGCGCTGGGGTGGCTGTTCGCCGGTGCAACCATCCATGACGCCGTTGTCACGGCGATCGCGGTGCTGATCATCACGTGCCCCTGCGCGCTCGCGCTTGCAATACCGACAGTCCAGGTCGTCGCTTCTGCTACGCTCTTCAAGAGGGGAATCATCCTCAACTCTGGCGATGCCATCGAGCGTTTGGCGAACGTCGATACCGTCGTCTTTGACAAGACCGGAACACTCACGATGCCGGAGCCCCGGGTGGAAAACGCCGCCGCTATCAGTCCCGACGTATTGGAGGTCGCCGCGCGGCTTGCTTTGTCCAGCCGGCATCCTTTGGCGACCGCAGTGGCACGCGAGGCGCGCATTCGCACGCCGATCGATGGCGCCGTCGAAGAGCCTGGACGGGGCGTGCGCGCAGTGATCGACGGGACTGAAGCGCGGCTTGGCAGTCCGGAATTTTGCAACGTCGCCAAAGGTCCGCATACGGGCGAGGATGGAGGTTCGGTGATCATGTTCTCGCACGCCAAGGAAGTTATCGCCGATCTCAAGGCACGCGATCTCGACCTCGCGATCCTGTCGGGAGACCGTCGCGAAGCCGTCGCGCCCGTTGCGAAAACTCTCGGCATCGCATCGGCAATATCGGGTCTAAATCCTGCGGAGAAGATCGCCGCCATCGAGCAGATCAAGGCGAACGGCCACCGCGTGCTGATGGTCGGCGACGGTATCAACGATGCCCCTGCGCTCGCCTGTGCCGATGTTTCGCTGTCGCCCATCAGCGCCGCCCACATCACGCAGGCGCACGCGGACGCCGTGTTTCTGGGCGATCGGTTGCAGCCGGTCAGCGATGCGATCGACATCGCGCGGCGCGCCAGTTTTCTGATGAAGCAGAACCTGTGGCTCGCCCTTCTCTACAACGCAATCGCGGTGCCGATCGCTATTTCCGGGCATGCCACACCGCTGATCGCGGCGATGGCCATGTCGGGCTCCTCGATCCTGGTCACTTTGAATGCATTGCGCGCCCGACAGAGGGGCCGGGCGGCGCCGTCACCACACGCCGATCGCGCTATTCTGATTTCCGTCGCGAACACACCATGAATGTCCTGATCTATCTCGTGCCCATGGCGCTCGCCCTTGGCCTTACCGGGCTGGCGGCCTTCCTATGGTCACTCCGCAGCGGCCAGTACGACGACATGGATGGCGCGTCGATCCGCGTGCTTTCCGATGACGACGTGCAGGACTGCATGTAGGGATCGGGGCCAATTCGAACGAATAGATATTGAGGGCGCAGGTCCCCGGCATGTAGGGGCGGGTTTGAAACCCGCCCCTACAGGGAGCCTCGCCGTCGCGCTTCATTTTGCCTCCCCCTCGGGCGGCTTCGTCCCCGGCCCGGGCCCCGCCGCCGCCGCACTTGGGGCGCGTCGCGGGAACAGCAGTTGCTGGTAGAACGAGCCGATGCCGAGCAGCACGACGCCCAGGCCGATGAACGACAGGGCCTGGAAGATACCTTTGATGCCGCTCATGTCGACGAAGAACACCTTGAAGACCGTGAGCACCACGACGGCCGCGGATGCTATGCGCACAGGTTGAGAGCGCAGGTACGCCCCGACGGCGAGCAGGGCGACGCCGAAGACCAGCCATACGGCCGAATAAGTGTATTGCTCGGCATCACTGGCGCGGCCGGCGGTGAGCACAGAGCCGTGGAACAGCGTCCGCACTTCGAGCGAGAGGTAGCTCAAGGCCAGCGCCACAGCGACGATGGCTGCGATGACGCTGTAATATCGCGGTCGCAATCCGCGTGTGATGAGCGCAAGTGCGGCGACCAAGACCGCCGGCAACGCATAACCGAGCAGTACCAGATTGAAGAACGCTGCGCCGACAGGCTCGCCCGTGACCATCGGATTATTCGCAAGAAGCAGTCCAAACACGATGGCGCTTAATGTCAGCGCAGCAATGATGAGCGCGCCCACATCGTGGATGGCGCTACGCGTGAATTGCCGCAGGCGTTCGAGGCCGATCACGAACGCCAGTCCGCCCGACACGTGCAGTGCGAGTTCTGCCAACGTGCTCGATGAGCGATAGACGTCGCCGCCCGTCATGTAGTGGCGGATTTCAAGGAACCCGAGCAGCACCGTGAACAATAGCGCGCCGGCATCGATCATGCGCGACGGCACGTCGTCGGCGCGCCGGCGCAGCAGGTAGCCGCCCAGCCAGAATGCGGCAGCCGGCAGCCCGTAACCGTAGAGCAGCCAGTTGAAGATAGGTGTGGTGCCGACATCCGCCCCGACGATTAGCGGGTGCCAGACGATGCGCCCCAACACCAGGACAAGCGCGGCGGCGGCGAGCCACCGCAAGGCCGGGAACGGCCGCTTGTCCGACACAAAGGCGATGCCCGGAACCATGAGGGCAAGTGCGACCGTGAGCCAGCCCTTCTCGAGCGTCATGGTCAGCGCCAAGGCGAGCGCCGCCACGGTGCCGACCGCGAATACCGCCCCGGATGCCGCCATGCCGGGCCGCGGCTCGCGCTTGCCGAGAGCTTCGGTCGCATAGCCAAACAGAACCGCGAGCAGGAGGCTTGCGCCGGCCAACGGGATCGATTGGTCAAAATTCGCGATGCGATGGAACAGCGCGACCACGATCGCGAGCGGTGCAAAGACAGCTGACGCGCTCCATAGCAAGGGGCCGGCCGGCCGCTCCGAGCGGCCTTGGGCCAGAAAGCCCGGAACCGCAAACAGCAGGCTGAAAAAAATTCCGAAAACGATGTGCCAAGTGTAGGCCACATAGACCGGCTCCGGCACGGCGCCAGCGGTTTCACCCGAAGGCGCAACCAATGTTCCTGCAACGAAACTCACTTTCCAGGCGGTAAAAACAAGGAGTGTCAATATGGCGGCGGCCGGCACCGCTGCCGTGGCGGCCTCCGCGCGCCAGGCGATTGCGACGGTGGCCGCAACTAGGCCCGTATAGGTCAGCAGCGAAAGCGCATCGTGGTTGCCCTCAAGCACCACAAGGCCCGACACCAGGAGGTAGGCGGCGAGGCCGCAGGACGACACCGCGTCGATCCGCCCGGGCCTGGCTTCCGGCCCAAACAGGAATCCGGAGACCAGCAGCAGGGCCGCCAGCATAAAACCCGCGAAGGCGTGGAAATTGTGCGGGATCAACGTCTCGTACCGATGTTGGGAAATTCCCGGCACGATCCACATGACCCCGAAGACGATCGCCGTGACGGCAAGCCATCGCCACATCCGCGCCCGCGCGAGTGCGAAGGCGGCGGCCGTGACGACGGAGAGAAAAAGATAGAGTGCCCAGAAGTTGGGGTGGCCGGTCGATACGATGATGGGCGTCACATAGGCGCCGACAAGTCCCAGCCCGGCGAGCGTTTGGCCGTGCAGCAGGGCCGCGCCGAGCGTTGCGAGCGCCACGATGCCGAGCGCCACGAAGGCAGCGGCGGCGCCGATGAATTCATAGAGCGCGTAGGCCGCCCACACATCCGCATAGGCAACAGCGATGCCGGCCGCTGTGAGGATGCTTGGGATATGCGCGCTCGGAACACCGCCAACGCTTCGGAGGTTTTCCTTGCGTCGCGCCCATTCGCCGGTTGCAATCAGCGCAATGGCAAGCAGTGCACCGAGGAATACGCGCATGCCGGGGCCGAACCAGCCCTGCTCGATCGAATAACGAACCAGGAAGAAGCCGCCGAAAGCGATTGCCAAGCCGCCGACCCAAACCACCCACTGGGTGCCGAACCGTTCCTCCAGGCTCAGGCCGGATGGTGGTTGAAACAGAGGAGGCGATGGCCTCGGCGAAACGGTGGGCGGCGGTTGCTCCGCCTTTGCCTCGGTGGGAGATGCGATATGCGACGGGGGAGCAGCGGATACGGCCGGCGGTGTGGCTTGCGGCATGACTTCAGGGACCGGGGTCGACACTGGGGTCGACGGCTGGGCGAGGCCGCCCGGCAGTCCCTGCGCGCTGAGGCTTGAGATCTTCTGCTCCAGCGTATTCAGCTTGTTTTCGAGCCCGCGCAGGCGCTCACGCATGTTGCCGGCCATGACCAGGCCGGCGATGGTCATGATCGGAAATGCGAGAGAAAGTAGAATCAGCGCTTCGAGCATATGTGGTCCTGCGGCAGTTTGGCTCAGCCGATGGTATGATAATTACCTATAGGGACGGTATTGTGCGGCCGAAGCCTAACGAGATTTAGTTGCTATAGTCCGCATCAGGTTCAGGTTCTGATGAATTGTGGCTTCATTCGAAGCATTGTGGCCTGAAAAGCTAGAAATGTCAGCCTGATGCGCACAATTGGTAAAATACCGCCGCACAATCATCAAATTCGCATCACAACCACGTCTAATTCATTGACAAAACTAAGGGTGCCTGTGTGGGGCTCAAGCGAGATCAACGCCTGAGCAGAAATCGCAAGGGTTAGGTTGGGGACTTATCGGGTCTGCATACGCGTTGCGTGTGTGTTGCGTAGCGTAGGCTCGAAGCGAGATCAACGCCTGAGCAGAAATCGCAAGGGTTAGGTTGGGGACTTATCGGGTCTGCATACGCGTTGCGTGTGTGTCGCGTAGCGTAGGCTCGCCGCACGGGGGTGTATATGGTGAGTGTTCTGCGGGGGTGCAAGGAAGCTGATCGGTTGATCAGTTCTTTGGTTGCGTGGCGCCGGCTCAATTCCGGATGATCATACAGACACGGACTGGATCGTCACTGGAGATGGACTCCAGCACGATCGGGGGGCTGCACCGGGCACATTGTACTTGGAATTAGTGTGCCTAATATCGGATGCAATCGGTGCGTAACTGGCGACCTGCGGGTCGATCAGGGGTTGAGGCGCTTCGTCATTTGCCGGGTGCCTCGGCGACGCCTAAGACTTCCGATATGGTTTTATCGCGTAGCGTAGTGTCAGAGTAGTATCATGTCTTTAGTTGAGTTTAGAGAAGAAACGCGCGGCAATCCACTCGACGTGGTGGAGCGCATGGCGCTAACGAATGACTGGTCGTTTGAACGCGCCGGCGAGGACGAGATCGCAATCCTCGTCCGTGGCAAGTGGGCCGATTACCGCGTTTCCTACACCTGGATGGACGATATCGAGGCGCTTCATCTTGCTTGCGCCTTCGAGTTCAAGGTCCCCGATCATTGCCGGACTGACGTGCAGCATCTGCTCACGCTGATCAATGAACAGATGTGGATCGGGCATTTTGACGTTTGGGCGAAGGATGGCCTCGTCATGTTCCGGCATGCGCTCGTGCTGTCGGGTGGTGTGACGGCGACGGACGGGCAATGCGAGGCCGTGTTGTCGACGGCGCTCGATGCCTGCGAGCGTTACTATCCGGCCTTCCAGTTCGTGGTGTGGGCGGGCAAGACCGCGCGCCAAGCGCTCGACGCAGCCATGTTCAACACGGTTGGTCACGCGTAGGGCTGGCTTGTCAGCCTCGTCCACCTAGGCGCGGCCAGCCGCGGGTCGTTCGGCGAGCACCTCTCGGCGGAAGCGAAACCGCGCCGCCGGCCGACCGCCGGTCGCGGTCGAGGTTTCGCCCGTCGGCTCGACCAATGCGGCCGTTTCGACGACGCGGCGGAAGGTCTGCTTGTGCAGGTGCCGGCCCGAAATGGCCTCGACCGTGTGCTGCAACTCGGTCAGCTTGGATTCACGTGGCATCAGCTCAAAGACGATCAGGCGATATTTGAGCTTGGCGCGCAGGCGGGCGATGGCGGTCGCGACCGCGATGACGCGCGGGGCCACCACCATCCGGCAGATGACCTATGATGGCGCCGGCAACATCCTGACCGACAATCGCTCCGGCACCACCACGACCTATACCTACAACAACCGTAATCGCCTGTTGACCGCGACCTCCGGCGCAAACATCTGGGGCTACACTTACAATACGCGCGAGCAACTCGTGGCACGCAATCTCAATGTCGGCGGCACCAGTCTCACCCACTTCGTGCACGACATCTTCGGCAACGTGATCGCCGAGACCACCGGCACGGTGGCGGGCACGGGGCGCGAATATATCTGGCTGCTGGAGACCGAGATCGCGCCCACTTGACCTCTGCCGCGCGCAGGTCGACCGTCCGCTCGGCGTGGTGGATGTCTCGGCAACGCCGGTTATCTATTTCGTCAACGTCGACCACCTCAATCGCCCGGTGCGCATGACGAACACGGCCAACCCGGTGGCGTGGACGGCCACCTGGCTGCCCTGGGGCGGTGTCCACGCGATCACCGGCACCGCGACCCTCAACGCCCGCTTCCCTGGCCAGTGGTTCCAGCTCGAGGCAGGTCTGCACTACAACTGGCACCGGCATTACGACCCGACGATCGGGCGGTATACCCAGCCCGACCCGCTCGGGTTCGTGGATGGGCCGAGTGTGTATGGGTATGCGAAAGGGAGCCCAATAATGGATGCGGACTTTGAGGGTCTGCAATCAGTTCCTGTTCCGCGCCCTGGAATGGTACCAATACCGCCTGTATTAGTGCCTATGACTCCAGAAAACTGGAAATGGGCCGAGGATTTCATTAGGACGATACGCACGCCAATTGAAATATGCAGTGCAATCATCGTTTTAATGGCTCAACATGGGAAGAATAAGATCGACAATGAGTATGTGAGGAGAGTTCAGGACGAGAGGCCTCAAGATCCGTGCAAGTTTCTAAGAGACTTGTACGATGCAGCGACGAACCCGGTTCAGAAGCTCAAAATTAAGGCCGCACAGAAACGCTTCGATTGCGATAATAGGGGTCGGTTTCAGTAAGGAATCATAACATGCCATGGTACGTTGCGGGCTGCATTTTGGCGGTCGTTGCTGAAATCGATGATTCAGGTCCGGTTTCAGTGTATGAAAATTTCGTTTTGTTCGAGGCCGCCGATTTCGAGGAGGCCGAGGCGAAAGCCACGGCCAGGGGAAAGTTGGAGGAAGCTGCTGGGGATGATATGCGTGTTAACGGTCATAAGGCAAAGATGCACTTCCTTGGTATCAGAACGTTGAGAGCTTTCATGGGCGTAGCTACTGGAGGCAACATTCTTCCTCCGACGGATGGGGATGAGGTAGCTTATTGTTATTTTGAAGTTTCGAATATTGATTGCGCAAAAAGACTTGCAGCAGGAGAAGTCGTCGAAGTTACTGATATCGCCCGGCAGGACCCGCCCCCAGATTGGGAAGTGAAAGATCCCCAACAATGAAACCCGGTAGATCATGGACCGTTTTCACATGAGAGAACTCATGTCTAATTCCAAGAACCGTGTCTTCAGCCACAAGTTCAAGCTCCGGGCTACCCGCCGCATACTTGCAGGTGAAAATGTCGCTGGATTACGGTGACACATTGCTGTATCCTCGACTTTGCAATCTCTGATTTTTCAATCTGTGCATTCGGATTGGCGCGGCAGCCCCGGTCCCCGTAAGTTCGGGCGCCGGCGACAAGGTGACCTATACCTATACCGCGGCCGGCTACCTTGCCGCCGTGACCAACGAGGTCGGATACCTCACGACCGTCAACACGGTCAACGGCCTTGGCCAGCCCACTCAAGTTACCGACCCCAACAGCGTCGTCACCAATCTTGGTTACGATGGTAACGCTGTCAACCTCACTAACCTAACCCTGTAACCTCATTTTCCGTGCGCGAACTACCAATGCCCCTGAGGATATCGGCAATTGGCAAACAGTCCTTCAATTGGTAGCTCACAATTGTAAGCAAGTTATCACGCACGACCCGACGCGCTCGGGGTCGACGACGGGGCGGCCTCGCTCATCAATCGCGCCCACACGAGAGCCGACGATAATTGACTGTGATTATCGCTTAATGTGAAGGCTTGCCGTTGCGCAAGGTGTTTCACTCGGCGCACGGTCGCCGGGTACGTAGGGGCAGACCTTTCTTGTGTCCGCCCGGCGCGCAACGGGTGTGGACGAACGGTCAGGGCACCAAGCCGTTTTGAGGACAAGCTTGGCCTGAAGTCTGCGCATATTAGGGTCCGTAAGTTAGCGACGTGGGTGTAATAGGGTAGTGTTCCCCGATTTGCGTGGGAGCCTTCGGTTGACGCCTCGCAGGACCAACGACCCCTTTTCATGCGTTCGCACAAGATCGCACAAGATCGCACAGCAATTATGTTTGACTGAGGTTTGCAGATGGATTAGTTGGCGAAATGGTTGTGTCGAATTGCGCCGCGAGGGGACGTCGGGCATTTGGCACCGTTTTGATTATCAACTTAAACTCTGCATAGGGCAGCCTGGATGCGGAACCAACCGAAGGATTTTGGCCAAAACGAAGCCACCGAACGCTCTTGGCGGGGGCACGAGCCAAAACGATGCCGGCTATTTTGGCCAAAACGAAGCCAAATTTTTTGATCGGATCCCGGCGCTAAAGGCCGAAGCGCACTTCAGCCTCGTCCACCTAGGCGCAGGCCGGCCGCGGGTCGTTCGGCGAGCACCTCTCGGCGGAAGCGAAACCGCGCCGCCGGCCGGCCGCCGGTCGCGGTCGAGGTTTCGCCCGTTGGCTCGACCAATGCAGCCGTTTCGACGACCCGGCGGAAGTTCTGCTTGTGCAGGTGCCGGCCCGAAATGGCCTCGACCGTGTGCTGCAACTCGGTCAGGGTGAATTCCCGCGGCATCAGCTCGAAGACGACCGGGCGATATTTGAGTTTGGCGCGCAGGCGGGCGATGGCGGTCGCGAGAATACGGCGGTGGTCATAGCGCATCGCTTCGCCCAGCGATGGGAACGGATTGCGCGCGAGCGCAGCTTCGCGGCCGTCGCGGCGCGCTTCCTCTACGAGACCGGCCTCGTAGAGAAGTTCATGCCGATCGAGCACCTTTTCCTCATCCCATGGCGCGCCGCCGGTGCCGAAGCAAAGTCGCAGTCGTTCGCGCCGGCTCAGCGCCCTGCCGGGCTCCGGCCGGTTAGACCGGCCGGCCCAATCCGTCAACAGCGGCAGCATGGTTTTGTCGAGAATCGCCGGCCGCCCTTCGCGCCAATCCTCCCAGGGGAAGAAGCGATACCAGGGCTCGAAGCGTGCCGAATGCAGCACGCCCTCACGTTCTGGAACACGAATGAGCGCAAGATATCCGACGGAGACGATGTGCGGCCCCCTGTCGTCCGGTAAGGCGTGGCGGCCACGGTCGCCGAATGTATAGAGCTGTTCCACGTAGCCGACGGCCAAACCGGTTTGGGCCTCGACCCAGGCGCGCAGCCCGATTTCAAATGTGCGGTGCGCGAGGGGATCGAACGGACCGGACGGCAAGCGGGCGCTTGGCCCTGTGCTTCCGCCATCACGTGGAACAAGGATCGCCGGCTCGTCGCCATCGAGTGTCACGATCGCGGCTGTGAGTCCGATCTCGATCGGTGTCAGGGCAGTCGACGGCTTGTGTGTCCCGGGTGTCGAAGTCATGCCTCATCCATAAACTCAAGACTCGCGTTGAACCTTCTTGTTGTTGGCGCAACAGATTTGATGACCAGGGCTAAATGCCGTCGACGAGCTATCCCCTGGGCAGAAACAACAGAGCCCGGCTTCGGCCGGGCTCTTCTTATTCATGGCTCACTCGATATCGAGGCGGAATGGAACCGCTTCATAGGCCATCTGGCCTGCTCCGATGGCGGCGATCGCATCGACCATGCGCCCGGATCGCCCGAGCAGCCGGTCCGCGATGGCCACGATGCGCGGATTGGGCGAGGCGGTCACCGAGAGCCGCCGCAAATCGCGCGCAATCGCGAGTTCGCTGCGCGTCGGGTTGAGCGTGCAGGCCGAGACGTAAGCCCCCGCCGTCGAACGGCTGATGCCGGCGAAGCAATGGACGACCAGCGGATTGACGCGGTCCCAGTTGCGGACAAATGCAATGAGACGCGTGACGTGGTCGTCGTCGGGCAGCAGGTAGCCATCCAGCGGTTCGGCGATGTCGTCCATGCTCAGGACGAGGTGATTGGCCGGCGGGATGCTGTCGGGACGCCGCACCCGATCGACGTCCTTGAGCAGCGACACGATATGGCGTGCGCCGCTTTCCGCGACGGTCTGGTGCAGGTGGGTGAGGGAACAAACGTGAATCATCGGATCATGTCCGCTGTAGACATCGCTCTAGTCTCTAAGCAGGATGGCGTGGATTGACCCACGGACGCTACCCGTTTGGAGTTCCGCCTTTAGGCGGCTCTTCATAGACCTACCGCATGAAGAAAGGCCGCGTAAACGCGGAACTCCAAACCGCCCGCTCGGACTTCCGTTGGACGAGCCGCGCCATCCTGCTTAGTGCGGCGGCGAGATGATGTCAGCCTCGCGTGAGTCGCGCAAACCGCTCCAGGAACCTGGTCTTGGCGACGTCGGCCGACCAGGGTTCCAGGTAGAGCCGCTCGATCACGGGTGAGATTTTCGGCTCGCGGCCGAAAAACCGCTTGGCCTCGGTGGCGGAGAAGCCGGCGAGATGTGTCGCCTCGAGATGGGCGGCGCCAACATCGGCGGTCTTGATCACGGCCGAAAGCTCGGCCGCCAGCGCCACCGGCAAGCCAAACCGGACGTGGATCGCCGCAAGGAGGCGCGCCTCGACTGCCTTATAGGCATCGCCGATGACGGCCTTGAAAGGGGAGATCATGTCGCCGATCACATACTCCGGGGCATCGTGGAGCAAAACCGCGAGCCGGCTTGATCGATTGAGGTTGGCGCTCTGGTGGGCGATGGTCTCCACCAGCAACGAATGCTGGGCAACCGAGTAGATATGCGAACCAGTCGTCTGCCCGTTCCAGCGCGCCACGCGCGCAAGTCCATGCGCGATATCTTCCACCTCGACATCGAGCGGGGAGGGGTCGAGCAGGTTAAGACGCCGACCCGACAGCATGCGCTGCCAGGCGCGCGGCTCTTGCTGCGGCTTTGACCGCGTGGATGAGGTCGGACGAGTCGGCACAGGCGGATTGTCGCGTGTGTCGGCTGGCGCCGCAACACCGCCGCGGCATTGCGGCCGCCACGTCAACAAGCGGTTTTCAAGTGATCCGCTTGCTACATCGGGGAAATCTGAAAAATGGCCTCGCCTGGCCAAAATCAGGCGAGGCCATGTCGCATTTACTTCGCGCGCCGCCAGATCAACTCGGTCGCGGTGAAGTCGGAACTGGGTGTCAACGCCTTTGGATTGGTCCATCCCAGGTCGTCGCCAACGAGAAACTTGATGGTTCCCGTCTGGGTCGTGCCGCCCCAGTTCGGAAGTGAGCTTTGCTCGATGCGGAGCGTGAGGGTCTTTTGCAACACATCAATCGCGTACGTGCCGGAGTGGCTGTCCACGGTCACGACCTTGCCGTTGAAGACGACCAAGTCTGCGGTAGCAGGAACACGCTGTTGCGCCTGCGCCGCCGTAGGCCAGTTCTGCGTCCCCGCACCCCCGAGACCCGCCACCGTCGCTGCGACCGCAACCGCAAGAACCAGCTTCCTCATGTTCCCATCTCCCCAGGACCCTCGACGCACGTAGAAGCACGGATGTGCA
>Ga0209488_10001589_pt1 | contig 19372 bp, 25 predicted proteins | sample Rivendell_Oct201_8_FD_188349 | JGI IMG/M metagenome (GOLD analysis project Ga0209488, IMG submission 188349) | Vadose zone soil microbial communities from the Eel River Critical Zone Observatory, Northern California, USA -... | ecosystem: Environmental > Terrestrial > Soil > Vadose zone >...
CTCGTCTTCTTTACATCTGCTGGCGTGCTCGTCTCGTCGTATTTCTTCTGGCCGTCCAAGTATCGCGGTCGCGCAACCTTCAGCCACCAACCACTATCGCCGAGTCATTTCACCCCCGTCACCGTCACCGAGAAATCTCAAGCTGGACCTGACTTGGCTGTGCTGACGCTGTCTATACCCCCCGATTCTCGTCCTTCTGATGAAAATGCACCCGTGTTCGACCCAATCTGGTCAATATTTATCAAAGACGATGACATTCAGGTCGAGCGACCGTATACCCCACTCTTTGGCATAGGCGAGAACGGCGCTATTAAACTTTGGGTCAAGAGATATTCGAGAGGTGAAGTGGGGAGGTGGTTGCATTCCAGGCAGGCCGGGGATACTATCGAAATTCGCGGTCCATTGAAGACCGTCCCATTCCCCAAAGGAAGGTGGGACGAGGTCGTTATGGTTCGCCATCCCCTCCTTCCTCGACGCGTCTTTTACTCTTCTCACTCCTTCTGAAGATATCCGGAGGGACAGGGTTTTCGCCATTTCATCAGCTGTTGTTTCGACATCTTCTCCAAGGCAACGTCAACGCCAGCACGCGCTTCACACTTCTTCACGCGTCCCGCAGTCTCGAAGAGCTCCCACCTTTACCTTTTTTACAACCTTTGATCGACTTCGCTGTCGCGCATCCTGAACTCCTTCGCCTGCGACTGTTCGTAAATGGTCCATCCAGGGCGCCGGCGCCCGAGAGTATCGCCAAACACTTGAAAATCGGGAGAATAGACAAGTCATCCATCGCCCACGCTCTCAGAATCCCCGATGAGTCTTGGTCGTGGTCTTTTTCAAATCTCTGGACGAGGGGACAGCCAAAAGTTGAGGATGAGAATATCAGAAGAAAGAATGTCCTCGTACTGGTATGCGGGCCAGAGCCGTACGTCCTTCGGACCTCGGCCCTGAACACGCGTCTGATCAGATGTCCATTTTTAGGATGATAGCTACTATTGCAGGCCCATACGGTAAGAATTACTCCCAGGGGAAAGTCGGGGGTGTGTTGGCGGAGTTGGGATTCAAGGCCGGGCAAGTCTGGAAACTCTGAAAGCAGATCTCTTCCCTTCGCCTATCATCTATTGTTCTTGCTGAGGTACATCACGCCCACCGGCCCAACATGCGCGGCCAGAATTATCTCTGATAACTTGGCTTGGGAATGGGAGACACGTGCTTGATGCACGTTTCTGCCGTTATGCAGCGCCAACCACAGCTGGGATCCGCAAAAGATCTCGGAGTAGTAAAGGGAATACGAAATTGGAGAATTGGGAAGTAGAAATGAATGAATTCAAGTCTCTTATTACTCAAGAGTTCTTGTAAGTTGTAGGTGGCGTGGCTCATGTCTCACGGACAAAATATCTACGCCACCTTCAAGCCCCTGACTCGTCGATAAGATGCGAGTGATAACGATGTCCCTCCTCCGTCCTTTGATATCCCGCAAACCTCCCTGGCCTGGTAAAGGGTGAGGGAAGCTTTCATCGCTGCAACAGTCCCAACCAGAACGTCATTCGAGTCCCACGTTCGTAGTATGTAAGAGAAGTAGAAGTGCTAAAAACGAGCGGGCGTGAGGGCGAGAAGATAAGCGGCGCTAGCTTCTCGTAATATCTTGAATGTCTGGCGCAAACTCATTACTCTGCTCCCGAGAAGAGATGCCCGCAGGAAAACGCATGTCCGAGCGATCAAACACCATACTTTCTTCGAGTGCCCTCGCGAGGTGAATAGATCCACAATTTTTGTTGTGGGGAAGACCGTTCAGTTCACAAAACGCCGAGAACCATCTTCACACCTCCACAAGCCGCTCCGATCTCTTTCTCAAAAAAAAAACGAAAAACGTGAAGCGGCTCATTCCATCAGGCCTCAGCACTACTTCCATGACTTGAGATGTTTGACAGTCGAAGGCCACGCGAGAAATGACGGCAAATCAGCGGTGTTAAAGTGGACACCCTCCCCATTGAGAGAAGCGTTCTGAACATTATCATACACCCGATCTCTGAAAAATCCTAGTAGGCAAAAGCGATCGGGGGGGAAAGGAGTTGATCAAGGGTCAGAAAATGGTGATCTTCGGGCCGCGATGACCTGCCTCGCTTCTGCCTCACTTCTACCTCGCGGTGGGCCTTCTCCCCATCGCCTCCACGCACACCTTCACCTCTCACCGTGACAGCCATGATGTCCCAGATTCCAACTTTTCTGCTGCGCGGTAGATGCGTGGCAACTCCAATGCGGTCACGGATCGTGCGCGTTCCTCCTATCGCAACTCGGAACCCTGCGCGCGTGACCACGAAAGACACTAGAAAATGGCACCTGATGGTGGCCTCTGTTGGGTTGATTGGCACGGTATTTCCGTTCCATTTTACCTCGAAAAATTTCGTCTCCTTTTTGCGAGCTTGCCTGATGTGCAGGCTCCGGGCTCGACTGCGCCTGGCCCGCAGAAGACCTCGATATCTGTAGCCATGGCATCACTAAAGTGTCATCTGTTTTGCCATCGTCTCTATCCGCCTGTTTAACGAGTTTCACTTTGACACGAGTTTACTGACGCACCGTCCACGGACAGGTCGCCCATGGCGCCTTTAATTCACTTCACCTTGATAATCTAGACGTGAACGATTCGCAGCAGATGGTTGCGCCCGCGAGTGCACCCAACGAGCACGAGTCAAGAAAAAGCTTTGTGACTTACACTGAGCTGCAGCGTCACACGACCCGGTCTTCACTGTGGGTGCTGATCAGTGGGATGGTGTACGACGTGACCGCGTTACTTTCTTCGCATCCCGGCGGGGCCGGCCCGCTCTTCAAGTATGCAGGGAAGGACGCGACGTGGGCATATCCCATCCCCATGTGCAATTTCGAACGTACTGATGGAGATCACGGGTGTGTAGCAAGGAGTTTATGGCGATACATCCGCGCGGCGCCCTCGCAACGCTGCCGCGCTCAGCTTGCATTGGGCCCATCGACCCAACTACGGTTCCTCGCATAATGTACGAGCCGACCGCCGAGGAGAAACGCATTGTAGAGGCGAGGGAAGCGCTTCCGCATCCGCGAAGCGTGTTGAACTTGTCTGAAATCGAGGTGAGGATTATTCTTTCGATCAAAAGGCTCTCGCAGGTGATCCAATATCTGTAGAAATTGGCAAAGGGTGTACTCAGCAGGTCGGCGTGGGCTTACTATCGTTCGGCTGGTGACGATGAGAACAGTTGAGTTATGTGTGACATCTATTGATCCCTGTTTTAATTGATTGATAGCGTTCTTGGAGAACCGCGAATCGTTCACTCGTTTCTGGTTTTGTCCACTTGTGTGAGTGAGCCCGATCACCTAGCAGCACAGCGAGACATGTTCGAATATTGTCGTCACAGGCTGAACAAGGTTTCCAACGTCTCGACCGCCAGCACGATATTGGGTATGCCCTCTTCGCTACCGATCTTTATCGCACCAGCTGCCCTAGCACGCCTCGGGCATCCCGATGGGGAGATGAACCTAGTACGCGCGGCTGGCAGGACAGGGATCCTCCAAGGCGTACGTCATAACGTTGGTGCATAGGAAAGTTTATTGAACCACGATGCAGGTCTCTATTAACGCGAGTTGCTCCGTCGCTGAGATCATGTCAGTCAAGCAGCCAAAGCAGCACCTGATCTTCCAATTGTACATGAACAAAGACCGGACCATGGCCGAAAAGGTCATCCGGAGATTACAAAATGACGGATTCAGCGCGATCATGCTTACCGTAGACGCTGCGATGCCGGGCAAACGTGAACTCGATCAGCGCACGAAAGGTGATTGGGAAGGACCCGCGGCGAACGGAAAAGTGAGTGAGGAAAACAAAGGGATAGCGCACGTGCGTGGATCGCCCTGAGGACAGTGATAACATATTGACACGTTCGAACCAATAAGTCCATAGGTGGATATCAAGACCCGGACGTGTGCTGTAAGTGTTATGACGTTGTCAGGACTCGGACCGAAGATATGGAGAGATTGTTTTCAAAGGGAACGATATTCCTTGGATCAGAAGCCTGACCAAACTTCCACTTGTTATCAAGGGTATTCAATGTCTTGAGGTAGGTACGCGTCATCGATAACGGGTAGCAAAGAGCGAACGTTTGTTTTTAGGACGCCGAGCGAGCTCTGGAAATGTACAAGGTAGACGGTATTGTCTTGTCCAATCATGGCGGGCGAGAGCTGGACTAGTAAGTGGTATTTTATATGTGCATGGACAGAAGATAGCCCACAGGGATTGGACGCAGTTCGCCGGCACCAATGACGGTGTTGTACGAAATGCGGCGGGTACGACCGGACTTGTTAGACAACCACCCGGTGTTTATCGACGGAGGGGTAACGCGAGGAACGGATGTTCTCAAGGCCCTCTGCCTCGGAGCACGGGCTGTTGGACTCGGACGTGCATTCCTATATGCGAATGGGGTATGGGGAGAGGAGGGCTGCATGCGCGTAATTGAAAGTAAGGAACATCCCATGAGATGGCTAATAGATGTGAGCTGATTGAGCGACGACAGTTATGCGAGAAGAGATAGAACTTGGGATGCAACTACTGGGTGTAAGGAGGTTGGAAGAGTTAACTGGAGAGAGGGTGAGATTTGTGGATCGGATGAGGATGAGATCTCGACTGTGATTGTATGCTGCGTAGTCGATTCGATGGGGGAGGTTGACAAATCACGATTGGCTAAAGACTACCTATTTAATATCCCCTTCCCTTCCATCCCGGTCTCTCTCTAATGAACTCCCTCACTTACCTTTCCCGTCAATTCGATGTGTTTGCCTCCTCACCTACCCCACCCAACACACCTACCGCAGAGGCTATGAATCACCGCGCGGCAGAGCACACAGCATGGTCTCTCCGCTCTCTCGTCGCCCCACCCCCACTACGACGCCATTCCTTCTCATCTCCCCCCCGCGCACCCGTCCTCCACCGCCGTCCCTCCATTCGCTCTGCCATCCGGGCGAAACCCCAGTCGACGGGCCAGGGCCTCTTTCGCCGGATCTTCTTCGTTCGTCTCCTCGAACTCGTCTGGCACGCCCTGTGTACGGCTGCGGCCTCACTACGCGTGGACGACGTGTGGCACGGACGCAGGTTTAACCCACGTGGACTCCGCATCAGGCGTAGGCCTCTCGGTGCGGGGACGGAGGCCTCCGTGGATGAAGGAGAGGGCGTGACTGCACTTTCCCCTGCACATCAAGTCGTCCCTGAGCAAGCGCTATCTACTTCAGCGTCAGTGACGGTCTCACCGGTCTCAGCACATTCATTAATACCGGCCGTCAATCCACCTCCCGTCTCTCGCATCTCCACCGACCCACCTGCGCCTGGTGCGACTCTCTCCGACCGTTTCGCTTTGGCCTACACGCCACCACAGCCCTTTGCTTCCCTGATGCCCACGCCACCGCCTTCTCGCACACCTACCCCAACGTATTCGCCAAGCGCCGGCTTACCGATCGCACCTCGCAAGACCCCATTTCACCTACCCAAGACTCTCGTCCTCGACCTTGACGAGACCCTTATCCACTCGACTTCCCGACCTCTTCCCGCAGCAGGCATCCGCGGCCTGTTCGGCGCTCGTAGAGCAGCCTCACACACGGTGGAAGTAGTCATGGGCGGCCGCAGCACACTCTACCACGTATACAAGCGCCCCTTTGTGGATTTTTTTCTGCGCAAGGTGCGTGTGGCGGGTCTGGGCCTTTGCCACCTGTACTGAGCGGCGCTGATAATCGCATGATCGGCTTAGGTATCAGCTTGGTATACGCTCGTGATTTTCACTGCCTCGATGCAAGAGTACGCAGATCCTGTCATCGATTGGCTCGATGCCGGACAAGGCATCCTCAGACGCCGATTCTTTCGCGAGGTATGTTGTGCTGTCATATCCCCGTGCCTGGATTGGCTTCTCGCCCAAAGACCGCTCTCTCACCCGATCGCTTCGGATCCAGTCCTGCACCCAACTGCCAAACGGGTCATACACCAAGAATCTCGCCCTCGTCGAGCAAGACCTTTCGCGAATCTGCCTCGTTGACAACTCGCCAATTTGCTATAGCGTGAACGAGAGTGCGTTGTTTATTCCCCGAGCCTTGGCTTTTGTTAACCCGATGGTCCCTCGTAGTGAACGGCATCCCGATCGAAGGCTGGACGCACGATCCGTCTGACGAGGCGCTGCTTGACCTCCTCCCCGTGCTTGACTCGCTTCGCTTTACATCCGACGTCCGCCGCGTACTCGGCATCCGTGGTTATTCATGACCATCGCTGCTCCTTCCGTAGCAATTGTCCCCACCTCGCCCCTTGCAGTTTTCGTCGCTATTCACATCATCGCATTCACCCGTCCTCACATTCATTGTTAAAGCTTTCATAACTTTATAGCTCATCTGCTGCGCTTAGACGCTGTTATGCGCAGCGCCTGCTTATTGCTCACAAGTGTACCTGTATACCACAATTTCTTGGGGTTCTCAGTGGCCAATATATTTTCCTACCCACCACCCTCGTGTCACACCATCTTCGGATCTGAGAGAAGAGAGCTACTGCATTGCAACCAACTGACATTCGAGGGGCTATGTATGACATCAGACGCGATAATGAGACCAGAGCGGGACAATAGAGAGATAATATGACAATGTTGATCAGATTACAAGGGCCATGAAGGGGAAGGTAAGACGGGTGCGACTTGGAGAAAGCCATCACTATATCGCAAGCGAAGCTTGCAGTTCCCTGAGTTGCGCCTCTTCGTCGTCCTCCTGCACAACTGCGACTGGACTCCGCACTTCTGTGCGGCTCGGACCCGCCAGAGTGTGCACTGGCACGTGTTCTGCGCCGGCGAGTCGCTCGTCGAGCTGTTCCTGCTCGAGTTCCTCCAGCTCTGCCTTGAGCATGTCCTACAAACGACCAAAGGCCATCAGTCACCACGGTCAGTAGGGGCGCCAACGCGCTTCACGCACATCGTCGAGATCGATACCAGCATTAAGCGGGTTTGATATCGCTTCCGAAACTTCATTCGCAATGTCGCGCTGCTCCTGGATGGAGGTCATCGTTGCATCAACCTTATCCATAGTACTGTACCAAGGGAAAGAAATCAAATGTCGAAAATGAGTCATGGGTAAGATATTGGAGACACGCACAGCCCATTGTGAATGTCCTTGAGCGCGTTGGCGCCTCTGCGCATCACTTCGAGTGTGTTGGCGTTGATGTTCGCCGACTCTAGCGTGTTGACCTGCGTCTCGAGCTGGAACCGCGTACCCCCAAGCTTATCGAGGTCCGACTCGTGCATCTTCTTCCGCCTGAGCGCAGCAGTGGCAACTAATACCGATCAACCCCCCCGAAAAAGAAAAGAAATACCATCATCAACCACAAACAACGGCAGAGGGAGAGAAAGAGAAACCGCGGGGGGGAGCAACTGTGCCCGCTCCGCGCCGCGCCGCGTAAAGCGAGTGCGTACGACCACCCATAAGAGAGGAGAGGACGACATACCGTTCTTGTTGGAGACGGCGTTGGCCTTCGCCGTCGCGAGGTCCTGCGCTATCTGGCGCTGGAGGTGCTCCTCCTTCTTCTCGATCATCATGAGCTGCTCGCGCAGCGAGACGATTGCATCGCGCGCGGACTGCTTTGGATCGCGCCTGCCAGTAAAGTAACTCATGAACGAGGCCATCATTGGTTATTATAGAAGAAATGGGGTGGTATAATTAAAAGTCTCTGAGCGAGGGAGAGCGGAAGGTTTGTGTGAGTTGTGTGTTGTGTAATTGGGGGCACCTCCCGGAATATCACCGGCGCAGCCTCCGGAGCAGAGCTGATATGGTAATTCCTTCTCACACTGCAGTGCGACCACAAAGAATATTCTGGCATACACATCTGACTCCGTCAGACCAGACACCGTGCCCATCAGGTGTTCTAACCCGCTCAGTGCTGGAGTACTACACCAACTCCCCCCACGTACTGTCGACATTTGGATCACAATCCTCACCACAGTTTTTCCCTTCAACCGAAGGATATGTGGCAGAAGACAAACCTGATTGCTTTTCGAAGTTGCCAAGCTGTTAAGATTAACACTAGACTCAGAGCTGTTCTGATCCGAAAAAAAATCTTTCAATGCTGGTCTGAATCAGGAAGAAACCCCTGATGCGACAAATTATGGTCCAGACACTTGGCGCTTCTCGTTGAAGGCACAGCCAAAGAAAAGGTTTACTGGATTGGTGCCATCGGGCCCCCATTGGAGTGATGCTTCACACCATGATCTCATCATAGAACTGGTGAAACTTGTGGGTTGCCTGTAGAGATCATGCTAGCCACTGGGGTGCAAAGCGTTGGATGGAGCGGAATTTTTTAATAACTTTGGGGAAGCACAGCTCAGATTTACCCAATCTGGTGGATTCTTTCCAACACCGAATTCAGAATTGTAAAACAGCCGCAATCAACATGAATGTAGTCCTAGTCCAAGGTCGTGCTACGAACGATGTGAGGGCACAGTTCCCGAAACGCTACCCACATCTTGCAATTGTTTCAGCAACCGCTTGAGCTCGTCAATATCTGCTTGCAGCCCATTCGCGCTGCCCCCCATAAAGTTACGTCCGCAACTCGAAGATGCACCGTCATTGGCCGTCGGCAATCCGTCATCCTGCGCTAACCATTGATCGAGCTGTGTCGAGATGGACTGGGCCTTCAAGCGGAAGTGCGTTCGAATAATATCACCGAAGGGATCTGGAGGATTCTTCAAGTTTCCGAGCATCTTTTGGTTGACAATTACAGAACGTTCCAACATTTGCTCAATAGGGACGTACCGCAGTTTTGACTACCATCCGACGAACGTTTGCAGAATCTGACAGCGTTCGTCAAGTCTGCCATGAAGAATATATAGTGGCCCGGTAACATACAGGCATTTGATTGAGGCGTGCCCGAGCTGGAGGCCCATCCTGGCTCGTTCAAATATGGCTCCTCGCAAAGGATCATGGACTGGATGGAGATGAGAACCTAGAATGAAGTTTTCGTCGCACCAGTTCTAAACGCGCCGAAGATCGTCGCGTTAACTTGCCTGAAGTAACGTAGATTTACCAGCTACCCATCCAGGTCCTGCCCACGTCCCTAACAGCGATAGGCATACCTTGCCATCCTTGAATAAAAGGCCTTAGTCTCCTCCCGTAACAGCGCAAGGAAATCCATACCGCATACAAATTGGGGTTGAATCGAAATTTCCCGCCATTGGTCTACAAAGCCTGCATGAAACTGGCAGCAGTGATCAAACAGGAAAATAACTACCGTCATGTATTTTACGCTTGGTGGCAATTGGTTGTAATTGTGACCCAGAAATATGTCGAATAGGAAGCTACATTCACTCGTAAGAATGTTAGCCTTGTAACAATGATTAAAGACAGACCATCCGTTCTGGTATCTATCGAAAACGTTACTAACTTGCAAAGGTGATATGAAATTCCTAGGACTTACGGTGTTCCCTCAGGACCGATTATAAGAGCCTTGATGATATCTACCCGAGTTTCATCAACACGCAAGAAGATAGACGAATCCCAAGCGACAGGAAGATTTGTCGTAAGCACCGCAAGCTGAATAACCAGCGTGAGTGCATTCAAAAGTCGGCGCAAGTATCGAATTACCTCTTTTGCTATCGCCAAAGAGCGTTTAGGAATGTCGGAAGACGCAAGCATTCGAGCATCGTTGTTGTAGTAAAACTTATAGTTCGGTGGGTCATCTGGGTTGGCCGGCTTATCTGCGGACGGCGGAACCGTCAAGTCGCAGTATTCAAAGCGAACACGGGTAGCCCATTCCATGTACATCTTGCGGACCGCCTCCTCAGAGGCCTCAGCGCCAACGAAAACCTCAGTGGAAGCCGAGTCGGACGTGTGGATCTTCGGAAGTGACTCCTGGAGACGTCCCAAGAACTTCTCCCCCTTCGTCTCCCGCAATGAGCGGTCGATGGCCTCCGCAGTAGAAAGGATGCGCTGGCAGAATCCAAACAGCTTCTGGTTTTCCTCCGAAAACTGCGGCGTGATGACCTCCTTCGACTTTCCCTTGGTGTCATTGTTGATGCGCTTCTGCTCCTCGGTCATCTCATCGACCGCGGCTTCAACAGGCTTAACGCCCTCAAGACCCTTGATGGCTGCGTTTGCTTGGATGACTATCGACTCCAAGAGCTCGCGAGGCCCTGAACTCCCTTCGTAGATAACGGTGCGTTCGCGCAATGGAAGTGCCCCATCCGTGCCCCTCTTGGGTGTATGTTTTCGCACAGAAGACACAACCATGATCGGCATGGCCATCATGCTAGCAAGTGCTTCGTGATTCGAGATTGTCTAGCACTTGTCAGTCGAACGCCACAGCGACCATAAACGAGCCCACCTCGAGCCACTCAAACAGTTCGAAGTAGACAGAGGAGCGCTCGGACATATCAGTGAGCGAGTCATTCCGGAGAAGAGACGAACAAATGTTGTTAAATCGCCGGCGAAGATGCGCGAGCCCGGTTGGGTGAACGAGGTAGTCGCTTGTGAGAGCGCCTCCAAGTCGTCTCAATGAAGGGAGGAACACCCGGAGTTGGGCCATCAGTTCGCCTAGTTTTTCATCCTTGGTGATCTGGATCGCTTGGGCTTCTGCTTGTCCAGTAGTCTGATTGGGATCAGAAAGAGCATAGCGCTTAGTATACGCGGGTGATGACTCACGTCCTCCTTCTGATCACCCGCATAACCGACGCCCAACTTTGATTTCTTCCCTTGAGTGGGAGGCGAGAGATAACTATCGTCATCATCGTCCGGGTCAAGAATCATGGGGGTGTTGATCATTGGATCTGTCTTTCTACGCTTGCTCGTTCGGACCTTGTTATCATGCGGGAGCGGATTCTGAAGCTGGTCATGATATAACTGTTCAAGCATCGCAAGACCGACGCCAAGAATAATGCCCTGCAGATTGGAGCAATGGAAGATATCATTGTCATTTGAGGTTTTCGTTGATCCCGGAACCTTCGGACCACTCATTGGCTCGCCACATGCAAAGCAGAACTCCTTGGAACATCTCTTGCACTTTTTGCGGACAACCCCCCTCAAGTAATTGATATATGTGTCGAAAGACGACTGTTCGGAGGGTAATGATGAGATTGTCCAGTAACGAGGAGAGCGTACGCACGAATATTGGGAAAAAGTGGTGCTTGGCCCTTGGAAGAGAATACCCGCATCCGGAGGGACAGGGGCAGTTGCCCTCGATAAGTTGAGAATACAAACTAAACAAAAAGCCCTGCTCGCCGCCTTCAGGGCAGCCCTTCATCCACTGATTCTGGGTCATCAGCTTGACGCGTTCGCCCACCGCAGGGATGTACTCCGTCTCAGGCTCTTCTTCAACCTCGATCACTTCCTCGCGCCTGTCCTTGGAAAAGAAGATGCCTGACAAGAATGCACTTTCAGCGACCGGCGCCACTCCCACGCGTCGGGGTTTGGCACACCTGCGTAAGGATCGATATCGATTTGGGCGTTGGGGGAGTCGTCTTGAATCTCGTAGTCCGAGTCATAATTCACGAACGCGTCATCTGATTCCAGAGAAAAACAGAAAAAGTAAGCACACAGGACGCGGGGGCCAAACAGAACCGATTCACCGTCGCTCTCGTCTTCACTCCCGGCCACATCCTCTGAAGCGCCGTCCTCCTCCTCTGGAGTCTGTGGTTGTGTCAGAACCGGACGACGACGCACGTGGGAGAACGCATACCACAAGCCTCGTGGTGACTCTGCGCTCTCTGATAGGGTCCGGTGATGGAACCGATGGAGTAGCAGCTTCGTCAGGTATATTGTCAAATGCACCGTCAAATATACGTTCAGCGGCCTCCATAACATCGCTATGTCGTGTGAGCGCAGCTCGCGCCTGGGCGACCGTAGCACCCTGATGCCGGCCAAAGAATGTCAGTAGAGGGTTGTCGGGGTTATTGATGAAGTACCATATCCACGAGCTGTCGTATCTCGCTTTCCATGATGAATGAACTTCCGAGATGCGGGGTCTTGCCTGTGTAGTAAGTTCCAAGACTCTAAGTGGGAATACTCCTGTAGCGCAGACTCGGTTGTGGATATCAGAAGAACCAGGATTAGCCTTATTATGTAACCCCGATTAGGCAAGCAATCACTCCGGATTTTTTAGAATAAGAGCCCTCATTGACCGTAAGTACGCAACAACAGGGCACAATTACGGTAAGGGAGACAGACAGACACAAGCAATAATAGATAACCTTTTCTTCGCAATGCTCGCAACTGGTATCTATTTGCTACTCATCATTCGTAATCTGTCAGGGTGCATTCCGCCGGGCCCTGGAGGAACGGGGGGTCCGCCTGCAGGCGGGGGGCCGTTTGCAGGGGGGGCCTGGGTACCAGCGGGTGGAGGGCCGGCAAGATGAGGAGGAGGACCACCAGGCCCGCCGAAGTTGGGCGGAGGGAAAGGAGGACCGCCGGGGGCGATGCCGTTAGGAGGGAATGGAGGGGCACCCGGTGGGAATGGAGGCACTAGACGTGGTGTGATGGAGCCCCGCATTTAATATCAAGCATTTTTCTGCAAAGCAGAAAACATAGGGAACGTACTGCCTTGGAATCCAGGCGGGGGCGGGCCCATTCCAGGAGGGGGTGGGAAGGGTGGGCCGCCTGGGGGACCCATTGCACCTGGTGGTCCTGGCGGGAGACCACCAGGTCCAGGAAGGGGTGGGAAGGGCGGACGACCTTATGAAGGGTTCGTATGTGACCTAGGCAAAGGTGCAAAGAACGTACCAAATCCTGGAGGGCCGCCGTAACCAGGAGGTGCAAACCCGGGTCCGCTGGGTGCGAGGTGTTGCGGACCAAAGCCAAATCCACCTGGAGGAGGCCCTCCGCCTGATTCATAGGCCGACGTGATTTGGTCAATGATACTCTGCGCCTTGTCGTGACCAAGCGCTGCGGGGGAACAAACACAAGTTAGATGGCTTGATATCGTGACAAAGCAAATGAGGTTCTCACAGGCGTAATAGTCCCTCACATTTGCGAGGTGATTTCTCCCGCTATTATGGGCTTTGCGAACTGCAGGGGGAATGAGACCTCATGCAAGTAGAAGTAAAAAGGGACGATACTCACCAGAAGCAGAGTCATGAGTCAGGTATACATCACAGTAGTCGCAGTAGTGTTTCTTTGAAAGATAGAGGTCAGTAGACAAATACGAGAGTGAACAAGGATATACGTACCGGCATTATCAGAGCGAGTGAGTGGGCGAGTGAACTGGTATGGTATGCCACCTAAATCTAAATTATTTGTGAACACGTGCTCGTCACGTGGGTGCAACCCACTGCAGCAAGTCTTAGCCGAGCAGCAGGTAAACAGACACTCGCATGGACACCTCAAGTAGTATTCAAGAGCCCTTCGACCTCATTCGCCTCTCTCTAAGCGAGCGCGTCTTTGTAAAGCTACGAGGTGACCGCGAGCTCACCGGCCTTCTTCACGTACGTTTTTTTTCATCATCCGCCCCTCGAAACGCCCCGCGTGCTCACCCTCACAGATGCTGAATCGCGTCCTCATCTTGGTTTCCAGGCTTACGATGGTCACATGAATCTCATTCTCAGCGATGTTGAGGAGACGACAATGCTCGTGGATGGAGCTGAGGGAGCCGCCTCCGAGCACGGCGTCGTAAATGTGAGCCCATCGGTTTCTTCTCAATACACACATTCTTGTCCTCACATAACCGCCCAGGTGGCAAAAAGAAAGATGGAAATGCTTTTCGTCAGAGGAGATGGCGTTATTCTGGTGCGTACATCTTTCTCCAGTGCGCTATCCATCTCAGCTCTACTTGTAATCTCAGGTATCGCCTCCTTCACGGACGTAACCTCGGTTCTACGAGCCATGGCGTTTGACGTCGTCCAGTTCTGCGCACTTTTGGGCTCTATTGGATCTGAAATGTGAACATGCTCATCAAAACTAGTTCATCGTATCGAGTCCAGGGTGTCCAGTACCTATCATCGAATCAGGAGCTCATAAACGAGAATCACCAGCCTCAGACGGCCGTGGAGGGATATCGATTACAATACACACGCGCGTCAGGTAATGACGTATACAATCTGTCTGTCGTCATGAACAATCATGTTTATTTATTCAATACCCTCGTGTGCCATCGTCCTTCTTGGTAGTGGCGCCAGCACTAGACCCTTCGCCGTCTTGTAATGGGCGTCCAAAGAGGAATGAGGTAGCGTGTTGCTCAACAGAATTTAGAGTACTCCGAAACGTACGTTTCGGACCTCGCCCTTGTCCAGTCGTAGGGGCTGTCTGTGCGGACTCTTGGGGTTCGCGCGACGTGCGGGGGCGCCCACGACTCCGCTCCTCCCGAGTCATCGGAGGACCTTGTACTATTACTGGTCCAATGCTACCTCCATTTACGCCATGGGTGCTTATCCCATTCGTCGGTAATGGAAGGACGCTTGTGTGGTAGTTCCCGTTCATAGTTCCGTTGGCCCCATTGAGCGCGCCATTAACTCCGATTGGGCCCTGCCCGACGTTTGCACCTTGTGCTGCGACTCGCCAAGCGCCACCTCCACGTCCATGCGACGCACCAGCATTATATTGGAGCCGGTCATCCACAACTTGCATTGCCGAATCTACAAACTGGGGTGCTTGAGTTTGAATTTGCTCTTGACCATGCCACGCTGTTGGCCCATGGCCATGTCCAATTTCTGCGTAGATAAGGTCGGGAGTTAACGTCCCATCTGGACGACCATCTGCGGAACTGCTCTGATATGTGCGGAAGAAGGCGGCGGCTGAGCTGCCTTCACTCCCAGCGGGAGATGTAGGTAGTCTCTCCGCAGGGTTCAATCGAGACGGGCCCGGGGTGGGACTGTAAGGAGGTGGAGGGGTGCGAGCGGGAGATCGGGTAGTTGAGCGGCTATTCCGGGAAGAACTTGGATGTTCCACGCGCAAGGCAGACATCTCGACGTCGACGTCTCGAACAGCTGTACCGTTCAAGTGGACCATCGGCTGGTGTAATGGTGGGTGGTGATTAGGATGTCCATTAAGATGAGGTGTTGGTCGTATAGTAGCTGACGAAGAGGTCGGTGAGGATATCTGTTCTTCTATGATTGGTGCGGAAAATGTCACTTGAGGTCGAATGTCGTCAACATCCATATTGTCATCATCATGCACGTAAGAAACTGAATCGCCCACATCTTCATCGCCCTGCGTATTCATTTCCTCTGTGATACTGTTGAACAGATCCGTCAGGTACCGACGTAGCTTCTTCACACCATCTCCTGCATACACACAGAACTGTGAACGCTGTGTTGTATTGAATTCCTGCAAGAGCTGTGTCAGTATAAACACGATGGAGAGGGTACGGGACGAACAGGAGGGGGTGTGCGGCAAAATTGTTGCAGTTCCGGACGCCGAAAGGCGGGAATACCCGTTAGACTAAGGTGATTTAGTTTTTGCAACTTTTGCAAAAGGTAATGGACCGCCATGACTGTGATCTGATCACAGTATGACAAGTGGACGCGCTCGAGGGTTTGATGCCGATCTCCGAGCGAATAAATCGCTTCATCGGTTAGTTGGTTCACACGAACGAGACCGATGCGTCTCAGTTTTGGGAGGCTAGCGAGTTCGAATACAGACATGTCTGTTAGCTGATTACAGTCTTTGCGAGCAAAATAAGTAGGATCACAATTATTGACAGAAGGCACTCACTCGCAAGGTCGATGTAGCGTAAACGGGTGCATGACCGGGCTAGAGTCTTGACGGATCGATCGGTGATAGAAGATGCGTGACCGAGATGAAGGTAGTGAAGGTGTTTTCCAAGTAAGCAGATACTCTCTATGGCGCGGTCTGTCAATTGGCCACACTTGGATAACACGAGGTTACGAAGTCGGGGCGATGCCGAGACAATGCCTTCGACGGCGTCGTCTGTGATCTTGGAGCAGCTCGTAAGGTCAAGCATTCGAAGGTGTTCGAGGGGGCGAGAAAGGCGGAGGGGGGGGAGATCGGAGGGAGGGAGCCTGGTAAATGGTGGGAAGGGATTGGGACCTGGTGGCAGATCACGAATATTTTGAGGTGCGGGGAAGGCCAGATCTGTTAGCTCTACGCAATTGGAGAGTCGCATCTCGCGCATATTATGAGAATGCGTCCAGATGTCGCGAACAGCGCGGTCTGAAAGTTTCTTGCAGCCATTTAGATCTATTTCGAGCAGCAAGGAGCCCTTGATCGCGAGAGCCGAGACTGGCTCGTCTGTCAAGTCGACAACACCACTTAATTTGACGCGACGGAGAAGGGAGCATTTATCCGCGAGTGCAAGGATGCTAGCTGATGAGACCCGCTTGCAACCCAGCAGGTTGATCCCTTGTAACTTGCGGCAGCTATCCGCGACGGCGAAGATGGTTCTGTCCGTGACGCTGTCCACGCCTGAAAGATCGATAGCAACGAGGCTAGGAAAGCCAGGAACGGTGCGGGAAATGACATCGTCGGATAAATTGGAGCAGCCTACGAGGGTCAAACGTTCAAGACGCGTGCAGGGCGCGAGGCGTCCAAAAATGCTATCTGACATCTCTGACCCGACTGAAATAAAATTGAGACGACGGATGAATTGTGCGTAGGTGAAGGTGGGTTCCTCGCGAGAAAGGACTTGCATTATCTTGATAAGGGTGTTGAAATCCGGTATGGAAGGCTTGTGCCATAACAATTCTACAGAGCATTCGCACCATGAGGGTGAAACGAGGAGAGTGCTGTGTATGTCTCTGGGAGAAGAGAGGTGTTTGAGTATATTGATGAGAATTTCAGGAGGTAAACGAGAAGCAGGGGAGTGGGGTGGGATGTGTACGACTGTCTGGACGTGATGGAGGCGAGAATACCATGCGGCGGGTGAGGCCACAGCGAGTTCTCCGGAAGCAAAGAGGTTGTTTTCTTCTTCATCGCCATCTGAGAGAGAAATGACGGATTGTGAGGGAGATGGATGGGTGTAGATTTGCGGCATTATTAAGAGAAATGGGAAAGGGTTGCGTGGTTGAGAAGGACAAGGTGATGCGATGACGGGCGGGGGAGTAAGGGCCGTGAGACATCTGATCCTAATCTGACTCTGACCATCACCATGTCCCCTCTCTCCCCAACAAGCACACCGTTACAGTCCGCATTCATCACTCTTCTTCTATATTGCTCATTCTTTTTCCCTTAGTAGCCCTCCATCTTCCTTTGCACGCCTCCTCGCACGTGCAGATCTCCCTCCACCCGGTCCAGATCATTTCTCCGCACGCCGTGCTTTATGGACAACACCCACCGCCGCCTCTCGCCTTGACAGAGCCCCATCTACCTCCCGCGTCAGGTTGGAAAGCTTGCTCGACGAACCCGGAGCGTTGGAGCTGCCCTCTGTTTGGGATGCTGGCCTGAATAAGGTTTGGAATGGCCTTGTTGGAGGAAGTAGACTCAAAAATTTTCTGCCCCTCCGTGCTGTCGTAAGTATACCTTCCCACGCCTTCAACGTATTCGTCGTTACGTTGTTGGGTCTGCAGGTCAAGATCTTGTACGCCGGTTGGCGTAGAGATGGAACGTGGCCAGATAATGCTACGGTCGTGGATGACGATAACTTCTTTGGCACAATCGAATCAAAGGCCAATAGCGAACCAAAATTAGACAACATCTCACCCTTGGCCATATCCGATACAAGCTCCTCAGTGGACAGGAATCCCTAATGTTGATGTCCTTGCCTCCCAGCCGGCATAACTTACGTGTTCGTTTATTTCATTTGCGAGGGCTTTGTAATGTCTACGATACTGTATACACCTATATTAGTTACTTTACAAATTGAAACACCTTACAGAGTCATGATCATTGGCAATCATCAGTACGTGTTTGTCATGTGACACGCCACGAGCCTGAGAAAGCCTGTGTACGCAGCATCGACACATCGACAGGGCAGACTGTGTCAAGTGGGGGCGTATCCAGTTACGCCTACGATACTAAGCCACTTCCACAGCTTCTCTACCACCGCAATGTCGGTTACCATTCGCCCGGCACGGGTACGTGTCTTTAAACTCGTATCCACATCGACCACGGCCAGTATTAACACAAGGATCTCCGTAAGGCTGACGACCTTACAGCTATGCAAGCCTGTAACTTGCAGAACCTTCCAGAGAACTACACCATGCGTTATTGTATTCGTCTCATCTTGTTTCATCCTCGACCCTGCGTCTGACGTTACCCCAGACTTATACCACGCCATGACCTGGCCATCACTCTCCTACGTCGCCGAAGACTCCAAGGGACGCATCGTTGGTTATGTCCTAGCAAAGATGTGTGTGAAATCCTGTGGTCTTCTCTTGTAAGTTTCACAGGTGATGCGTCAGGGAGGAGGATATTGCTCCTGGAGATGAACCGCATGGACACCTGACATCTATTTCGGTGCTACGATCGTATCGGAGGCTCGGATTAGCCAAGAAACTCATGCTCCAGTCTCGTGAGCGCCTCTCCATATTCCCTCGGTTCTGCGGCTTAAACCTTAGAAATTGCGCAGAGGATGCAATGGCATCTATCTACCAGGCTTCATACGTATCCCTCCACGTCCGCAAGTCAAATCGCGCCGCATTGAGCCTGTACCGTGACAGCCTGGGTTTCACCGTGCAGGACATCGAAAAGAAGTACTGTAGGTTCACAGTACCTTTCGACTTGACATCCTGTTCACATGCATCGTTCAGACGCCGATGGAGAGGACGCATACGCCATGCGCCTGTTGCTGAAACAGTGACGACAATGCAGAGTTTTGTCTATGAGAAGACGAATCCCGTGTGAAGAGGCAACCATTCGCCATCACATTATAATACAGTAGCTTGAATGATGTCCGCTATAGCAATAAATCACCGCCGTCACCTGTACCAGTCTCATCGGGCTGATTTCTACTTGTATCAGCTTCCTTCATCGGAGTATCTATGACCGGCTCCACGACCGTAGTAGGGACTACGGGGCGCCTGTTCAGAACAGCCTGACGAATCACAGCAGCTGCTTCGAGTCCCAGCTGGTAGTAACCGTCGTTCTTCGTTGGCTCAAACATGCTAACGTGTGCGCTGACTTCATTCTCGGCGAGCGTATTACGTGCCGGAACAAAGCGCTGAAAGGCATTCGACGAAGACTCCGGTAGGAGACAGAACGTTCGGGGAGAGAGGTCGGCCGATGATAGAGGCGGTAGGACTGTATAGAACCTGCCAAAAGGAACATTTATCAAAGTTCTGTGAGCAGAGAGTTAACCGCTCACGTCCGAAAAATAATGCCGTGATCTGTTTCGCCTCCCACAAGGTGGCGGACGCGCTCCAAAAGTGCGTCCTTCTCCCAGAGTGCGCCTACGTATTGCATGTGGTCTTGGAGCGCTCCGTAATGGGTCCCGATTTCCGCACGGTGATAGAAGGCCGCACCC
>Ga0209488_10001590_pt1 | contig 19370 bp, 17 predicted proteins | sample Rivendell_Oct201_8_FD_188349 | JGI IMG/M metagenome (GOLD analysis project Ga0209488, IMG submission 188349) | Vadose zone soil microbial communities from the Eel River Critical Zone Observatory, Northern California, USA -... | ecosystem: Environmental > Terrestrial > Soil > Vadose zone >...
TGGCTCGCGCAAGCCGACGGCCAGCAGATCGTGCTCGTCGGCCAATCGCTCGACCACGTTCTACGCCCCTTGGCTCGCCATTTAGGCGTGCAACGCTTTGTTGCCAACCGCATGGAGTTTCGCGATGGTGTTGCTACCGGTCGTTTACTCCCCCCTGTAGTGCGTCCTCGCGGGCCCTTCGCGTGGATTGCTTCCGGCAATCCCGACGGCCGCATTCAGGAAGCTGGGCTGGTTAGCCAATTGGGGTTAGGCGCGCCGCAGGAACTCTTGCACGGAATTCAGGAATCCCGCCGCAGCGTTACCTTGCACGCCCCGGCCGTGGTGCCGTTTGGCAGTGCTCCTCAAGTCGATTGCCTCAGCGTCCGTCGAGCGCTCGCCGGAAAAAACATCCTGTTGATCGGCGTCACTGGATTCATCGGCAAGGTCTGGATGGTGGACCTGCTCGAGCAAATTCCGGACATCGGCAAGATCACGCTGTTAATTCGCCGCAATCGCACCACCACCGCGCAACGCCGTTTTGAAAAAATCGTCGAAGAGTCCCCGACGCTTGATGGCCTGCAAAAGCAATATGGCGCGCGGCTGGGAGAATTTTTGCGGCAAAAGATCGACGTGGTCGAAGGCGACGTCAGCGTTTCCGGCCTTGGTTTGCAAGCAGGCGTTCGCACTAGGTTGCAGCAGTCGCTCGACCTGGTCGTGAACAGCGCCGGCCTGACTGACTTCAATCCCGATTTGCGCGATGCCATTTCTTCCAACGTCGAATCCGCCGAACATCTCTTGAATTTTATTCGCTCCAGCGATCATGCCGCGTTGATGCATCTTTCCACCTGCTATGTAGTCGGTATGCGTGACGGCCGCGTAACGGAAAATTTGCATGACAACTACAGTCCGGCGAATGTAAGAAATTTTGATGCCGAACGCGAGATCGCTTCGCTGCGCGAAACTATGCAGCACATCGAAGACCGCTCCGAAAGTCCTGAACTTGCTCGCGCCCTCCGCCGCCAGGCACTCGGTCGGGGTGCCGACGAAACCCGCGTTGCGGCTGGCGAACTCGATGGCGTACTCAAGCGCAACCGCAGCCGCTGGGTTAGGAACAAATTAGTCCGGGTTGGCATGCGCCGCGCGCAGCACCTCGGATGGCCTAACACTTATACCTTTACAAAAAGCCTCGGAGAATCCATTCTCGCGCGCTATGGCCAGGATCTTCCCATCGCGATTGTTCGTCCATCCATCGTCGAAAGCTCGCAGTACACGCCATTCAGCGGGTGGAATGAAGGTATCAACACTTCCGGCCCGCTCTCCTATCTGCTCGGCACAAATTTTCGCCAATTGCCTTCGAACGCAAAAAAATGTCTCGACGTCATTCCCGTGGACATGGTCTGCCGCGGCATGACGCTCATCGCCGCCGCTTTGATCGAACGCAAAAACGCGCGTATGTATCAGCTGGCCACTTCCGGCATCAATCCCTGCGATATGGGCCGCAGCATCGAGCTTACCGGCCTCGCTCATCGCAAGCATTACCGCACCCAGCAGGGAATCGAGCACTGGCTCAAGGTGAAGTTTGAAACCATTCCCGTTTCCAAGCAGCGCTACGAGCGCCTGTCCATCCCCATGCAGAAAGCCGTGGTGAGTGGTATCAATCGCGCCGCAGAAAAACTCCGCTTCAAAAAATCGCCGCTCGCCAAAGCCGAACGCGATCTGAATCGCGCCGAAAAACTGATAGAACTGTACGAGCCGTTCATTCTGCACAACGAACATGTATTCGAATGCGAAAACGCTCGCCTGCTTTCCGCCGCGCTTCCTGAAGACGAACGCAGCGCCTTTGCGTTCGAACCGGAAGCCATCGATTGGTGGGATTACTGGATCAATGTCCACGTCCCGGCATTGCGCCGCTGGTGCTATCCCTTGATGGAAGGCCGCCCGCTCGAATCTCGTCCGCCCCGCGATGTCGGTTGGGGGACGGAGCATTCTGCCACCGCGGCCGTCGCCACCGGGGAGAATCGCTAAGCCACCATGGCGCTCTTTCTCACTGGCTCAACCGGATATCTCGGCAGCTATCTGGCCACTGGATTATTCCGCGGCCATCGCGACACTCTGAATTTATTGGTACGCGCGAAAACCCAACAGGAAGCCCGCGAACGCCTCTGGCAATCGTTGCAACTGCACATGGACTTCGACGAATTTCAGGAGCAGATCGCCGCTCGAACAAGAATCTTTTTAGGCGACCTGACCAGCCAGCAATTCGGTCTCGCCGACGATGAGTATCATGCACTCGTCGAATCAACCGATTCCCTGATCCATTGCGCCGCTTCACTTAATCGCAAATCAGAAAGGCAGTGCCTCAATGTGAATCTGCGTGGCACGCTCGAAGTAATTCAACTCGCTCGCAGAGCGCAGGATCATCATGGTCTGCGCCGTTTCTCCCACGTATCTACTGTCGCTGTTGCCGGAACCCGCCAGGACGAAATCATTCACGAAGATACCGCCATCGATTGGGCACGCTCCGACTACGATCCCTACGCCCGTACTAAAAAATTCTGCGAACACATGGTCCAGCAATTACTCCCCGATGTGTCTCGCGCAATTTTTCGTCCCGCCATCGTACTCGGCGACAGCCGCGGCCCCGAAACCACGCAATTTGATATGGTCCAGGCCTTCAGCGTCCTCGCCAGCTTGCCGGTTCTTCCTCTGCGCCCCGCAGATCGTATCGATATCGTTCCCGCCGATTACGTCGGCAAAGCCATCGTCACCATTCATCAAAAAAAATCTCCCGTCTACCCGCGCTATCATCTTTCTTCCGGCAGCGGCTCGCAAACCTACCGCGAACTCACCGACGCCCTGGCCCAAGCCACCAGCAGCTCTCGCCCAACGTATCTGCCTGCACTCGGCGGAACTTTTTCCGGCACCGTCAATTGGCTCTCCCACAAAAAAAATAATCTGGGCCGCGGCGCCTCGCTGCTGAAAGTGTTCTGGCCCTACCTAGTCTGGAACACCGTCTTCGACAATTCCCGCGTGGTCGAAGAACTGGCCGGCGAGGTTCCCGCGAAATTTTCTTCCTACGCCCAGCCACTCTTGAAATTCAGCCGCGAAAATAAATTCCGCTATCCCGCCAAGCCCTGGCCATTGCAGAATGCGACTGTGCACACCGCCAGAGGAGCTGCGCCCGCATGAGCGATTTTCTTCTCGTCGTCTGGGTCAGCCTCCTCATCGAATTCACCCGTCTGCAATGGATGATGGGCGGCGGCACGCGCTGGCAACCCGGCGAGAAACTTAAACTCCTCTTCGCCGGCTACAACGGCACCCGCAACACCGGCTCCGATGTTCGTGTCAACGAGATGCTCCGCCAAATACGTCACGTACTAGGCGCGGAAAACGTCGATTTCAGCGTCATGAGCCAGAATTTCGATCGCACCAAAGCCTACTTCGCAGGCACACAACAAGTTTTTCTCCCCGATGTTTTTCCGCCATTCCTTTACAAAGAAACCCGCAAAAATCATGGGGTGGTGGCCTGCGAAGGCTCCATGTTCAAAAGCAAATTCGCCAACGCTCTCACCACCATGATGATTGGCTCGCTCGGTTTCGCGTCCTCCGAAAATAAATTGTCCATCGGCTACGGCGCCGAAGCCGGGCATATGGACAAACTCATCGCGGACATGTGCGCTCGTTTCGTTCACGATTCGCTGGTCATCACGCGCAATCCCGAATCGCAAACCGTCCTCGGCAAACTTGGCATCTCCACCGAGCTCGGCACCGACACTGCATGGACGTTCGAACCGCATCCTGACGCCTACGGCCGCAAAGCCTTGCGCGACGCCGGCTGGGACGAAAAAACTCCCGTCCTCATCCTCTGTCCGATTCACCCGTTCGTCTGGCCCGTAAAAGCCTCCATCGCAAAATATATCGCGCGCATCACCACCGGCGCGTACAAGGACAGCCAGTACCGCACCGTTTATTTCCACGCATCCGGCGCGGAGAACGATCGCAAGTTCAAGCACTACATCGACGGCTTCGTCACGTCCACTCGCGCGTTCCAACAAAAGCACAAAGTATTCACCGTGCTCGCCGCCACCGAACGCCTCGACGCCATCGCCTGCCGCGCCATCGCAGACCAAATTCCTGGCCTCCCCATTTTCACTTCCGACGATTTCGACATGTACCAGCTGGTCTCCATTCTTCGTCAGGCCTCGTTCATGGTTTCTTCCCGCTATCACGGCATCGTCACCTGCATGCCTAGTCTCGTCGCTTCCGCCGGCGTCACCATGGACGAACGCATCCGCAACTTGATGCGCGAACGCGGCCAGAATCATCTTTGTGTCACCGTCGACGATCCCGATCTCGGTCCCAAAATGTTGCAGATGATGGAAACGCTGGTCGCCGAGTCCGACTCCATCCGGCAGGGCATCGGCGATACCGTGGTCCGCAATCTCAAAGTCATGGCCCGCATGGGCGTAATTTTCGAAGAGCTAATGCGCCGCCAGTATCCGGAATTTCCGCTCCGTTCCGGCGTTCGTTCCTGGGAAGAATATCTTCCGCCGCTCAGCGAAAATCTTGTGCGCCTCGCCGAAAAGTACGATGTCTCTGAAGCTGCCATGGCCGCATCGAAATAATCTTCATGCCGAATTTTCTGCAAAACATTTTTGACCGGTTACAGCGCTCGGCAGACCGCGTGGTCCTGCGCGAAGTGCACGGCCAGGAATTCGTTTCCAAGACTGGCGTAGAGTTGCTCGGCCTGGTCGAAAAAGCCCGCCAATGGCTGCGCTCGACAGGAATTCAACCCGGCGAGCGCTGTGGCCTCATCGCCGCAAATTCAATCCACTGGATTGCCGTTGACCTCGCGCTGATGGCCGAAGGCATCGTCGTCGTTCCTCTTTACTATCGCCAGACGCCTGCCGAACTGGTGGCCATGTTGAAGGACGGCCAGCCGCGCCTGGTAATATTCGGCGGCGATGAATTGCACTACGCGCTCATCGCCGCGTGGTCTGAAATGCCACAGCCCTTCTCGCTAAGTGAAATTTTCTCTGCCAATGGCCAACCACGAACTCTCTCTCCATCCCGGCAACGCCCCGACGGCGAGTTGCTCACCATCATCTACACTTCGGGAACCTCCGGCGAACCCAAAGGCGTCTGCCTCACCGTCGGGAACCTAAATCACGTAATCGGCTGCACCACCGAACGCCTCAACCAATTGATGGCTCCTCAAATGAAAAATGCCAACGAGCCCGATCGCATCTTCCTCTACGCCCCGATGAATTTCGCGGCGTCCTGGATGCTGATGCTCTCAGCTTTCTCGCGCGAAGCCGTCCTTACTCTCTCCAGCGACCTCACCAAACTCGCCGACGAAATTCGCATCGCCTCGCCGCACTATTTCCTGAACGTCCCCACCCTTCTCGAACGCGTCAAGCGCGGCGTCGAAGACAATATCGCCAAGCAGGCCGCGCCCATTCGCGCCCTCTATGTCCGTGCTCGCGAAGCCTGGCAGCGCCAACACGTCGGTCGCGGCAAATCCTTTGACGCACTTTGGCTGGCCCTCGGCCACAAGTTCATCTTCGCAAAAGTAAGAAGGCGCTTCGGCCCAAACCTTCGCGCACTCATTTGCGGCTCCGCGCCGCTCGCTCCCGAAACGCAAAAATTTTTCTTGATGCTGAACATTCCCGTGCTGCAAGCATACGGCCTCACTGAAACCACTGCGCTCTGCACCCTCGACGATCCACGCCTTCCCGTCGAGCCCGGCTACGTCGGTCCCGCAATTTCCGGAATCGAAATGCAACTTGCCGACGACGACGAAATCGTGCTGCGTGGCCCCAATATTTTCTCCGGGTACTGGAATCGTCCCGAAGAAACCGCAAAAGTCCTGCGCGACGGCTGGTTCCACACCGGCGATCAAGGCGAAGTCAACGCGCGCGGCAACTGGCGCATCGTCGGCCGCATAAAAAATCTTATCGTCCTCAATACCGGCCACAAATTTGCTCCCGAGCCCATCGAAGACAAACTCGCGCAACTCTTGCCCACCGCGCAGCATATTGTTTTGATCGGTAACGCGCGCAGCTACGTCTGCGTGTTGGTCACGGGAAAAGTCGAGTCCGCTGCCGTGCAAGAAGCCATCGACGCCATCAATCGCGATTTGCCGCACTATCGCCAGATTCGCAATTGCAAAATTCTCCCAGACACCTTTACTTCGGAAAGCGGCCTGCTCACCGCCATGGGCAAAATCAAGCGCGACGCCATCGCAAAACGCTATGATGCCGAGATCAATTCAATGTACGAGCGAAAGGCCTGCGCATGAAATCCTTCAAAGGCGAAACGCTGCGCTGGGAATGGCACGAAGGTGTCCTGGAACTGACGCTCGACCGCGCGCCTGCCAACGAAATCGGCACCGTCATGCTCCGCGAACTCGAACAATTTGTTGCTGCCGCAAAAAATCTAACTGCGAAAACTTCCGCCTGCATTATCTCCAGTGCGCAAAAAAGCGGGTTCTCCGCGGGCGCCGATCTGCGTGAACTGTACAACGTTGCCGGCTCTCTAAATGAAAAGGATCGCAGCGCAGGCATCCGCGAATTCCTCGAACGTATCCACGCCGTGTTGAACTGGCTCGATGAGGCCCCCTTGGTAACCATCGCCGCCGTTCACGGCGTCTGCTTCGGCGGCGGACTCGAACTCGCGCTGGTCTGCGACGTAATCATCGCCGACAAAATGGCCCGCTTCGCCTTCCCCGAATTGCGTCTTGGCCTGATCCCCGGCTTCGGTGGCATCCCCCGCCTAAAACGCGATGTGGGCAACGGCTTCGTCCGCGATCTTCTGCTGACCGGCCGCAGCATAAACGCCACCCGTGCGCAATCCGTCGGCCTAGTAGCTCAACTAGCCGCCGAAGGCGAATCCCTAGAGCTAGCCAAGTCCACCGCCGCGCAAATCACCAAATTCGACTCGAGCACTCGTATCGCCGCAAAAAAATTCATCAAGCCCATCCCGTACGAAGAACTCGGCCAGGAAATCGTGATCTTCTGCGATCTCTTCAGCCGCCCCGCCGTAATTGCCGCCCTAAAAAAATTCGTAGAAAACCCCGGGCCGATGCCCTACCAGCCATAAGCTGCGGCCTGACCTGCTCGAATTAGCGGGTTCCTCCTAGCCGAACGGCGGATGTAGTCGTCCCTGTACATGTCGCATCTTGTTCATGGAGGTGCGGAATGTCTGAAGCACTCATGGAATTATCGAATGCCCTTGCGGCGGCCACCGAGCGCGCGGCGATACACACTGTTGCCGTTCACACCGCTCCGCGAGGCTCTTGCAGCGGCGTCATTTGGCGCGCAGGGATTATCGTCACGGCGGACCATGCTTTGCGAAGTGACGAGGAAATTAAAGTCACCCTGCCCGACCAACGGGTTGTCTCTGCAACCCTAGTGGGAAGAGACGCGACCACCGATTTGGCAGTCTTAAAATGCGCAGAAGCTGCTTCGCCCGTGCCCGCTTTCGGCGACGCGGCAGGGCTCGCCGCTGGACACTTAACGCTGGTCGTTGGACGCACACGCGCGTCTGGCCCAGTCGCTGCGCTTGGTGCCGTCAGCCTCGCTGTAGCCGAGCGCAGACAGTGGGGAGGAGCCACTCTCTCGCCCTACATCCGGCTCGATGTCGGCCTGCAGCCAACCGCGATCGGCGGAGCCGTCGTCGATGCGCGCGGCAACGTTGTCGGAATTGCTACGCCAAAGTTTGCCCGCTTCGGCGCTATCGCCATTCCTGCAGCCACGGTGAACCGCGTCGCTGACATACTGCTGAGCCAGGGCCGCATTCCCAGGGGATACCTCGGGGTCGGCTTACAGCCCATTCGGCTGCCTGCCGAGCTCACACAATCAACCCACCGAAAAGGAAAAACAGCCACAATTGTTCTGGACGTTGCGCCCGATGGCCCCGCGCACAAAGCCGACCTCTTGATTGGCGACCTCCTGCTTTCTCTCGATGGCCACGAAGTGCTGCATCCCGGTGACGTTTATTCGACTCTCGGCCCCGATTCGATCGGAAAGACGTTTGTCGCGCAGTTGTTGCGTGGTGGTGAGCTCCGCGAAGTCCGTATCACGGTCACCGAGCGGGCCAATGCAGCGGAATGAAATGGCGTTCGCGGCATTCGGCGAAGTGGCGGAGCGCTTGCGTCGATCCACAGTGCTCATTCACAGCGGCTCGGACGCAAGCCGAAGAGGAAGCGGAAGCGGTTCCGGTGTAATCTGCTCTGACTCAGGCCTGATCGTCACTAACGCCCACGTCATTCGTGGTTCACATGGGTGCGTGCAGCTGTGGGATGGGCGCGAATTTGAAGCGCAAGTTAGCGAACGCGATCACTCGCGTGACCTTGCTGCCCTGCGTATCTCGGCACAAGGTTTGCCGCGTGTTTCCATTGCGGATTCCTCTCGGATTCGCGCTGGTGAATTGGCGCTCGCCATCGGAAATCCGTTGGGCTTTGTGGGCGCTCTTTCCACTGGTGTGGTGCACGGGGTGGGTCCCGTTCGCGGATTGGGACCTTGCACGTGGGTGCAGGCGAATGTCCGGCTGGCTGCTGGAAATTCCGGCGGACCGCTTGCGAATGCCGCCGGCGACGTTATCGGTATCAATTCCATGGTTGCGGGCCGTCTCGCGCTCGCAATTCCCAGCAATACACTGAGCGCATTTCTTCAGACCGGCGCATCCACGGCTTGGCTCGGAGCGAGCATTTATCCCACTTGGATTCCGTCTGTTGGAAAAAAACTTTTCGGTCTGGTTGTTCTGGAGGTCCAGGAGGGCAGTCCCGCCGCAACTGCCTCTCTGTTGCCCGGAGACATTCTGCTCGGTACTGAAGAGCACAGGTTCGGGAACACGGCTGATTTGCGCGCTCTTCTGCAAGGATCAGGCGCACGTCAGGTGCGCATCGAATTCCTGCGCGGAGACTACAACCGCACTCGCAAGGTCACGGTGTTGCTAGGCACTGCGCACCGGCCCGCACGAGCTCAAGCCGCGTAAACACCGCATGATCAGAGTCATCATCGCCGCTGAATCCGCGCTCGCGCGAAGGGGAATCGAGCAGCTTCTTCGTGGCCCAGGCGTTGAAATCGTCGCGAGCATCGCGCCGCTTTCCTCGCTTGCCGCCGAACCGGAAGAGCCAGACTCGGCCGACCTTATCATCGCCACCGCGGAACCGTCGCACTTCGCCACCACGCTGCAGAAATTGGCCGACGCAGATCTATTTCGCGATTTACCGGTGGTGTTGCTAGCTGAAATTCTCGACCCACAAACCACCGCACAAGCCTTGCGCATGGGTGCGCGTGCCGTGTTGCCGGCGGAGCTCCCCAGACCGCAGCTTCTTGCTGCTCTGGAAGCTGTTTCGCGCGGCTTCCTCGTCGCAATGCCGGTGGAAGCTGAAACCATCGCTGCTGCGTCTCAGATTCCCGCGTCAGCAACAAATGGTGTCGAGGAACTTCTCGAGCCGTTGACCCCGCGCGAACAGGAAGTCCTGCGCATGCTTGCGCTCGGTCTCGCCAACAAAGAAATCGCGGCCCGGCTAAACATCTCCGAACACACCGTTAAATTCCACGTGGCCGCAATTCTAGGAAAGCTTGGCGCAGCCAGCCGCACCGAAGCCGTCGCCCTCGGCATCCGCCACGGCCTAATCCTTTTATAGAATCGCTCCCTAAAATATTCACCGCGATTATGTGAAATAGCCTGCCCCCTTTTCTCAAGGCCCGTCAGTTTTGAGCCACGGCGATCCTGGCTGCTGACGGCTTTTTTCGGGAACGTTCGGTTGCGCGAGCAGCGGCACCTTTGCAAACAATCCTGCCTGACGCAAACTGAATTTTTCTTCTTTCCTGGGGAATGATAAATTAACTGCTGCCATGCCAACCCTCGAACAGACTACCCAGGAAGTGCTGAATCTGGCCGCCACGCACTTCAAACTCGCCCCGGGCACTCTTGCTCCCGAGGATGACTTCTTCAAGAAACTCGGCATCGACAGCTTGCAAACCCTGGAACTCCTCTCCCGCATCGAAAATCACTTCAACATCGAACTCCCCGACTACGAAATCCAGGGCGTCAGCGACTTCAAAACCCTAGCCGAGCGCATCCAGTCCCGCCTGTAAAAGGCAAGATTTGCCACAGAGTCACAGAGCGCAGAGAGGAGAAAATGACCGACCTGCAGCGAGAGGCCCGACATCGTGCCAGAGAATTCTGCGTTTCTGGAATCGAAAAGCGTCGAACGCATGGACCCGCTATTGGCCGCGCAAGTCCTCAAGTACTTGCGCCCAAGCGGCAGCAAACCCGGTCTCCTGATAAACTTTAATAGCCGTCTGCTCCATCAGGGAATCAAACGATTCGTACTCTGATAATTCTGTAGTCCGAACTCTGTGGTCTCTGTGACTCTCTGGCAAATCCGCACTTCGCATGCTGAATCTCGCCAACTATTCCTCCATCGGAGCTGCCCTAAAGGACGCCATAGAGCGTTTCGCGGATGAAGTCTGCCTGATCGAAGCCGACCGCGAACGCGAAAAAGAACGCCTCACCTATCGCGAATTTAACGCACGAGCCATTCCGCTCGCGAGAGCCACACAGGACGCAGGTTTCGCCGCGGGCGACCGCGCCAGCGTCATCATGACCAATCAGTCCAAGTGGCTGATCTCCGCCTTCGCCATTTTTTATTCGGGCGGCATCCTCGTTCCGCTCGATTACAAACTCACGCCCGCCGAACAGTGGCAACTTCTGCAACACTCTGGCGCAAGAATCCTGATCACCGAGTACCCCATCTGGCGACAACTTAGCACCGCTCCGGGCCGTTCCGCTGCTTTTAACATTCAAACCGTCCTCGTGACCGAAGCGCCGCCCAACGCCGATCTCGCAGGCGCCCAACGCTGGGAAGAATTCCGCGGCAGCGTCGCGCCCACCTTCGTGCCGCGCGAACGCAAGGACATCGCGTCCATCGTCTATTCTTCCGGAACCGGCGGCCGCCCCAAAGGCTGCATGATGACCCACGAAAATTATCTTGAGCAGTGTGTAGCGCTCACTTCTCTCTATCCATTTTGGCCAGGCGTGCGTTACCTCAGCATTCTCCCCACCAACCACGCCATCGATTTTATGGTCGGCTTTTTCGGCCCGTTCACCTGCGGCGCCTGCGTCGTACATCTGCGCACGCTACGCCCCGAATTCGTCCGTGAAGCCTTCATGCGCTACAAAATTACTTACGTCAGCCTGGTCCCGCTGGTTCTGAAAAATCTCCAAAAAGGTCTGGAAGCAAAGTTCGCCGAATTGCCACCGGGCAAAAGAAAAGTTTTCAACGCACTCGTTGCCGTCAATAAATCGCTAACCAAAAGCCACCCGCGTCTCTGGCTCAGCCGCCGTCTTCTGAAACAAGTTCACGCCGCATTCGGCGGCGAACTCCAAGCCATCATCGTCGGCGGCGCGTTCACCGAACCGCAGACCCTGCAATTTTTCTACGACCTCGGCATACCAGTCGCCAACGGGTACGGCCTCACTGAAGCCGGCACCGCCATCACCGTCAACGATCTAAAACCATTTCGCGCCGATACCGTCGGCAAGCCGCTCCCCGGTATGGAAGTTAAAATCGTAGATCCCAGCCCCGACGGCATTGGCGAAGTCTACGTCCGCAGCAAAACCGTAATGTCCGGCTATCTCAACGAACCGGAACTCACCGCTGAAACAATCGTCGATGGTTGGCTACGCACCGGCGATCTGGGCAAATTCGATGCGCAAAATCACCTCCATCTCAGCGGCCGCAAAAAGAACATGATCGTCACCGAGGAAGGCAAGAACATCTACCCTGAGGACATCGAAGCCGCGTTCGAAGGCCTAGCGGCGGAGGATGTAAAAGAATTCTGCGTCTTCGCCGCAAATTACATCTGGCCCAAGCGCTCGATGGTCGGCGAACAGCTCATCATCGTCGTTCATCTCGAATCTGGCCACTCACTCACAGACCAACTCAAACAAGAAATCATCCAGCGCAACCATCGCTTGCAAAATTACAAACGTATCCATGGCTTCGTTCTCTACGACGAAGACTTCCCACGCACTGCATCCCTGAAAATCAAACGCAACGAACTCGCGGAACGCCTAAGCAAACTCGACCGCGACCGAGTTATACTCCCGCTCTAGTCCCCATGGCCCTGGCAAAAGACCGTTTCTTCGCCATAGTCAATCCCGCTGCTGGTGGCGGCAAATCCGCCCGACTCGCCGGACCCGCTCTCGCGCGCCTGCGCGGAAAAGGCCTGCACATCGACGTCATCGCTTCCACCGGCCCAGGCCATGCCGTGCAACTCGCGCGCGAGGCCTATGCTCAGGGCTACCGCAAATTTCTCGCCGTTGGCGGCGATGGCACCGCACACGAAATTCTCAACGGGGTTTTCCTAAACCGGCGCAACCCGGAGCGCGTCGCACTCGGCTTCCTACCGCTCGGCACCGGTAACTCTTTCTTGCGCGATTTCACAGACAAAGGCGCCGAAGCTTCTCTTGACGCGCTTGTCACAAATCGCTCCCGTCCCGTGGACTTAATTCGCCTGACGCACGCCTCCGGCGAGATTTATTCCTTCAACATTCTAAGCGTCGGATTCACTGCCGATGTCGGCGCTATCGCCAATCGTGTTTTCAAGCCACTCGGCCATCTCGGCTATCTGTTCGGTGTTTTCGTCCGCGTAGCGCAACTGAAGCGCCGCGCCTTCATCCTGCGCTCCGACGACGAACAAGAATGGGACACCCGTCGCAGCCTGTTTCTCACCTTCAACAACAGCAAATTCACCGGCGGCACCATGCTGATAGCGCCCGACGCCAATCCATCCGACGGTCTTATCGAATTCGTTCGCTGGGGACCGATCGGCCGCCTCGGCCTGCTCCGCATGTTGCCGAAACTCTACGACGGCACCCACATCAAACATCCCCTAGCCTCACGAAAAGCAGTCAAGCACGTCGAATTCAAGATTCCAGTTCCGGTCGACGTATTAGTCGACGGCGAAATCTTTTCGCTCCAATGCAGATCTCTCGACATCCTACCGTCCGCCGTGGACATTTACATATGAAGCGCGCCTGGTACGTTTTGCGCAGCGCGTTTCTTTGGATCGTTAGCCTTTTACATTTCGCTATCGCCGTCCCGGTACTGATCGTACTTGCCATTTTCCTCGATCCTAAAAAACACGATTGGCTACAGCGCACCTTCTGCCGCCGCATCATATTTTTTTCCGGTGCAAAAATTAAAGTAGTCCGCTCTGCCGGGTTCGACCCGCAAAAAACCAGTTTCTTCATCTGCAATCACGTAAATCTTTTCGATCCCTTCGCGCTGTACTGCGCCATCCCGCAATTCGTGCGCGGCTGGGAGCTCGAATCGCATTTCAATATTCCAATTTACGGCTGGCTGATGAAACGATTCGGTAACGTTCCCGTGCCCGACGTCCGTCGCCCGTCCGATCTCAGACGCATGTGGCGACTTACCCGCGATGCCATCAATGGCGGCACCAGCCTAATCGTTTTTCCAGAAGCCAAGCGCACTCGCGATGGCCGCGTCGATGAATTTCAGGACGGCGCCTTCCGCGTCGCTCAGCAGCTGGAAATTCCCATCGTGCCCGTCAGCATCGTCGGCTCCATCCAGCACCACCGCACCGGCCACTGGATGTTCTGGCCCGCCACCATCTCCGTGCACTTGCACGACACTATCGACACCTCGGGCATGTCCAAAGAAGAGGTTCCAGGATTGCGCGAACGCGTCAGGGACTTAGTGAAAGGATCGGTCGAAGAGTCACTGAAAAATGCCGCCGAAGAAAAGTCCAATTCCGCGGAAACGGAAACTACAAACTGAGCCGGATCCCCGGCAGCGTCCGCCCTGCGCGCGTTTCCTGCCACGTAAAAACAATCCGATGAATTACAGTGACCGTTGAAACTACCGCAATCACCCACAACACCGGCCCCATACGATTAAAAACTCCGCCAATGATCAACAGCACCAGCCGCTCTGGCCGTTCCATGAATCCAACTTTACACAGTGGAATCAGCGATTCCGCGCGCGCGCGCGCATAGCTCACCATCACCGATCCAGCGGTAGCCACCGCCGCCAGCACTACGTATGGGGTTCTTCCGCTCACCGAGTAATACACCAGCAGGCCCATGTACAGCGCCATGTCCGCATAGCGATCCAACGTCGAATCGTAAAACGCTCCGAACGCCGTGACGCGATTCTGCCGCCGCGCCACTTGCCCATCCAGCATGTCCAAGAATCCCGCGAAGAAAATAATCGTCGCGCCCAGAAAAAATTTCCCGACCGCAAAGCTTGCCGCGGCACCGAAATTCACCACCAGGCCCAGAAACGTCAAAAAGTTGGGATTAATTCCGGTGGCCGCGATTGCGCCCACGATTTTGTCCAGCAGCCACTTGCTGCCGGTGCCGATTGCTCCAGTGAGAGTCGCCATTTTTGCTGGGATGGGGCATATTCTCTGAGAATACGCAGGTGCTATCGTAACGCAGCAGTACAGCCATCCGCAAACCTGCGATTTCACAGTCCAATTTGGAAGTCACTATCTGCGGCGGCGTTTTGTTCTATCGTTTCTTTTGCATTGACGTTCTCGCGCGCAAGAACTACAGTCCAAAAAAGAAAGTTAGGCAAACTTTTGATCACTGAACTCGATCGTAGAAAATTTTTGACCCACGGCATCGCCGCGCTCGGCGCAACCTGGACCGCCGCCCACTGGCCCGCTGTCGTCGCTGCAGCGGAGCATGCTCACCACATCGCGCTATTTCCCGAAGATCAAAAGTGGGAATTTTTCACGCCCGCCGAAGCCAAGGAAATCGAAGCGCTTGCCTCCTGCATCATTCCCAGCGATGGCACTCCAGGCGCGCGCGAAGCCGGCGTCGTCTACTTCATTGACCGCGCCCTGGTCACGTTCGCGATCGACGATCAGAAAAAATATCGAGAGGGTCTGCCTGAAATTCGAGAACAGCTGCACGAACTTTTCCCTGGGTCCACCTCTTTCTCCGCCGCAACCCCCGAACAGCAGGAAGCCGTTCTCGCGTCGATCGACGAAGCCGGCGCAAAGAACGTGCCGCACCGTCCGCGTGGCAACTTTAATCGCCCGAATTCCGCTGCTCAGCCGCTCTTCGAAGTTCTCCGCGTGCATACCATCGCCGGTTTTCTGATCGATCCCGAAGCCGACCGCAAAGGCAATCGCGGCGGCGTTGGCTGGGCGCTGATCGGCCGCGAACCCGGCCATAGTTTTCAGCCGCCGTTCAGCGCCGTTGACAGGGATTATCCCGGCTGGCACCCCGCTCCCTCCGTTACAGCGGCCAGGAAAGACGCGGACCAGAAATGAAAATCGATCAGCCCAAGTACAAAACTTCTGACGCCGTCGATTTCGTGATCGTCGGTTCTGGCGCTGCAGGCGGCATTCTGGCCAAAGAACTTTCCACCAACGGCTTTAGCGTCGTCGTTCTCGAACAGGGCCCCTATCTGCATGAGAAGGATTTCTCGCACGACGAAATCAAAGTTCTGCAGGAAGATCAGCTCACCAATCATCCTAAGCTGCAGCCCAACACTTTCCGCAAAACGCCCCAGGACAAGGCCAAACCGCAGCGCGCTCTGGTTTACGGCCGCGCCGTCGGCGGTACCAGCAATCACTTCACCGCGAATTTCTGGCGTTTCCACGAAATCGATTTTAAGGAACGCAGCAAAATCGGCCAGGTTGCCGGGTCCACTCTCACCGACTGGCCCATTTCTTACGCGGACCTTGAACCCTACTACACCAAGGTCGAATGGGAAGTTGGCGTTTCCGGACTGGCCGGCGCCAGCCCGTTCGATCCGCCGCGCTCCAAGCCCTATCCCATGCCGCCGCTGCCGGTGAAGTCCAACGGCGTTATTTTTGAACGCGCCGCGCGCAAACTTGGATGGAATCCGTTTCCTGCGCCGATGGCCATTCTTTCGCAGCCACGCGCCGGACGCAGTGCCTGCATCAATTGTGGCTTCTGCCTGGCCTTCGGCTGCGAAGTTGGCGCCAAGTCCAGTTCGCTGGCCAGCATGATTCCGCTCGCCGAACGTTCCGGCAAATGCGAAATTCGTCCCAACAGCTACGTGCACAAAATTGAAATCGACCAGCGCGGCCGCGCGACTGGCGCAGTCTATTTCGACGAAAAGAAAAATGTGCACCTGCAGCGCGCCAAAGCCGTCATTCTCTCCGCCAACGGAGCGGAAACGCCGCGCCTGCTTTTGCTTTCCGCTTCCGGTAAATTTCCTGACGGTCTCGCCAACTCCAGCGGTTACGTCGGCAAAAACCTGATGTTCAACACTGGAGCCGTTTCGGTCGGTGTTTTTGAAGAGCAAACCAACGATTACAAAGGCTACGCCGTCAGCCGCATCCTGCACGATTTTTATGAACTGGACGCGCAAAAAGTCGGCTTTTACGGTGGCGGCGGACTCGATGCCCGTTTTGATCTGACCCCGATTGGATTCGGCATCGGGGGACTTCCGCCGGGCACGCCGCGTTGGGGAAAAGACTTCAAGGCGGCTCTCGCGCACAACTGGACGCGCACTTTTGAAATTTTCGGCCACGGAACTTCGTTGCCCGTGGAAAACAACAGTTTCTCCGTCGACCCCGATGTCAAAGACGCCTGGGGACTTCCCGCGCTTCGCCTCACTTACAAGGATCATGCTGACGATCTGAAGTTGGCGCACTGGTTGGCAGCCCGTTCGATGGAACTGCTCGACGCCGCCAACGCCAAACAAAAATGGACTTTCCCTATCGACGAGCAACAATTCGGCGTGCATCTTCTCGGCACCTGCCGCATGGGCGAAGATCCCAAATCTTCCGTCATTAATCCCGATCACCAGACCCACGACGTAAAAAATCTTTTCCTGTGTGATGGCAGCAGCCTGGTCACTTCCGGCCGTGGCCAACCCACCATGACCATCATGGCGCTGGCCTTTCGCGCTTCCGACCGCATCATGGCCCTGGCCAAGCGCGGCGAACTTGGCGCCTAACTCGCACTGGTGTTTCTGAAGCGGCGACTCTCCGTCGCCCTCTTGCTTTTTCGGTCTTGCCTTTTCCCGGGCACGATACATCGTGCCCTCTTCTCCACGAATCCTTGGTACGTCTGCCCTTAGAAAATCCTTCGCGCCCAAATTATTCACATAACCGATCCGCCCCGCCCGCACTCTAAATCATTTTCCTGGTAGTTCCGCGCTTGCGGCGCTCCCAAATTTTTGTTTGTCTGTAAGGAGGCTGTTCTATGAGTGAAGCTGCTCGTTCGATTTCCACTACATTTCCGGCAAAGACTTTTGCCGCGCATGATCCGTCTTCCCCCCTGTCGGCTCATAACATCGCTCGGCGCTCGCCGCGTCCTCAGGACGTGCAGATCGAAGTTTTGTTTTGCGGTGTCTGCCATTCCGATCTGCATCAGGTGCGCAACGAGTGGAAAGAAGTTATGCCCACCGTATATCCGTGTGTTCCCGGCCATGAAATTGTGGGCCGCGTCGTCAAGGTAGGCAGGGCCGTGAAGAAGTTCAAGGAAGGTGACATCGCCGCGGTTGGTTGTATGGTCGATTCCTGCCGCGTCTGCGCCAGTTGCCTCGCCGGCGAGGAACAGTACTGCGAGAATTTCCCCACTCTCACCTACAACGGTGAAGACAAAATTCTCGGCGGTGTCACCTACGGCGGCTACTCCGATAGCATTGTCGCTGACGAAGCCTACGTCCTGCGCGTTTCCAACAAACTCGATCCTGCCGGAACCGCCCCGCTACTCTGCGCAGGCATCACCACCTACTCGCCGCTGCGTCACTGGAAAGTTGGCAAAGGACAAAAGGTTGGTATTGTCGGCCTCGGCGGATTGGGACACATGGGCGTCAAATTCGCTCATGCTCTCGGCGCCCACGTTGTTCTTTTCACCACTTCCGCAAACAAAACCGCCGACGCGCTCCGCCTCGGCGCGGATGAAGTGGTCATTTCGAGAAATCCGGACGAGGTAAACAAGCACGCTGGCAGCTTCAATTTCATCCTGGACGCGGTGTCCGCCGCTCACGACGTGAACTCCTACCTCAGCCTGCTCCGGCGTGACGGCACCATGACCCTTGTCGGCGCTCCGGAGAAACCCTTCCCAGTGTCCGCTTTCAATTTGATTATGGGGCGCCATAGCCTCTCCGGCTCCGCCATTGGCGGCATTCGCGAAACCCAGGAGATGCTCGATTTCTGCGCCGAACACGGCATCACCGCGGACATCGAAAAAATCCGCATCCAGCAAATCAACGACGCCTACGCCCGGCTCCTTAAGAGCGACGTAAAATACCGCTTCGTCATTGACATGGCCTCGCTGCAATAACGGTTACCGCACGTTGCGTCGCCGTCTTTCTTTCCTCCTGGTGAGGGCACGATATCGTGCCCTCTCTCCGCGGTCTCGTCGGACGCGCTAAACGCAGCGAACGCAATCCCTAAGGGCGCGAGAAAATCCCCACGATTATCTTCCTCCCCCAACCTCCAGGATCGTCCCCGTAGTGTATGAAGCCTCGCGCGAAAGAAGCCACAGAACCGCCTCCGCCACTTCCTCCGGTTTGCCCGCGCGGCCCATGGGAATCGACGGCGCCAATCGTGCCAACCGATCGGGTGCTCCATTCGCGGCGTGCAGGTCCGTTTCGATCAGTCCGGGCGCCACTGCATTCACTCTGATGCCTTCTGTAGCCACTTCACGGGCCAGGCCGATGGTGAAGCTGTCGATTGCGCCTTTGCTCGCGGCGTAATGCACCCATTCTCCTGCCGCACCGGTGTGCGCCGCGCGAGAAGAAATATTCACAATCGAGCCCCCCGCTCCACCGTTGCGCGTGGACATACGCCGCACTGCTTCTCGCGCGCAGAGAATTGCACCCACAACATTAACCGCGAATACTTGTTTCATGTTTTCCGCGGAAACCGATGCCACGCGCGCGAAGCCTCCCGTAATCCCCGCGTTGTTCACCAGCCCCTCGATCTGGCCCAGTTCTCGGTCCGTCGTTTGGAACAGATTCAGGATGTCGCTTTCTTGCGCCACATCGGCTTGAACGGCCACAGCTCTCCCGCCGCCTCTGCAAATGTCCTGCACAACGGACTCCGCCGCCGCTGCATCCCTCACAAAACTCAGGGCAACGCTGTAGCCGCGAGAGCTTGCGAGTCGCGCAATAGCTGCTCCAATCCCGCGGCTACCGCCGGTAATGATCACTGCCCCGTGTGACTTCGTTTCGCTGCTGGTTGACATCCCGGATTCTCGCCGCAAAGTTTCGCGACACTTTCACGTCGCTCTTTCTCTTCCCACCCTAAAGTGTACCAGCGCTCTTTTCCTCTCCGTACTGCTCTCTGCGAACCCTCCGCGTCTCTGCGCATCAGCGTTATCTCTTTTCCTTTTTCCACACTCAAATCCTC
>Ga0209488_10001591_pt1 | contig 19370 bp, 11 predicted proteins | sample Rivendell_Oct201_8_FD_188349 | JGI IMG/M metagenome (GOLD analysis project Ga0209488, IMG submission 188349) | Vadose zone soil microbial communities from the Eel River Critical Zone Observatory, Northern California, USA -... | ecosystem: Environmental > Terrestrial > Soil > Vadose zone >...
CAGCGCGAGCTCACCTTTGCGAATCCCGCGAGTCGCAACCGTGCCGCCGTATCAATGCGGCCGCCCAAATTTTGCACGGAGGCAGCGATGAAAAACGCAGAACGTCAGGCCTGGACGGTAGCGATCACCCTTTTCATCGCACTGTTCTTCCTGTGGGGCGGTGGCTATAACACGGGGCCCATCTTTCTCGCCGCACTGCTTAAGGCCTTCGGCTGGAGTCATGCGCGCGCCGGATCGATCATAGCGGGCTTGTCGCTGGCGATAGGGGTTTCGGCGCCGATCACAGGATGGTTGCTCGATCGCATCGAAGCGCGCTTCGTAATGGGGGCCGGCGCGCTGCTAGCGGTACTCGGACTAATTGGTGCCGGCAGTTCCAACACCTTCGGCCCACTGCTCGCCTCGGTGATTGTACTGGGCATCGGGCTTGGCGCTTCCACCTGGCTCGCAGCCTCCCTGATAATCGTCAACTGGTTCCCCGGTCGCCGCGGCATGGCGCTCGGCCTGGTAACTTTCGGAATGGAATCCGGCGGCATGGTGATGACCTTCACGGTCGGCAGCATGATCGCAGCTTACGGCTGGCGGATAGGTTACTTCACGGTGGCGGTGCCCGCCCTCTTAATCGTCGTGCCGCTGCTGCTATTTCTGGTGCGCACGCGGCCCGCCAACGCCAGCTTCGAATCGGTTGCCGCGGAGGCCGAGGCGCTGCCAGGTTACGAAGTCGGCGAAGCGCTAAAGACGCGCGCCTTTTGGATGCTTGCGCTCGCTGAGCTGTCATTCGGACTGGTCGCCGGCGGCACTTTCCATCATCTGGTCGCCTATCTCGAGGGGCTCCATTACAGCCTGCACTCAGCCACGTTAGTAGTGAGTATTGTGCTGGGACTGGCAGCGGCCGGAAAAGTCGCTATGGGGGCGCTCGGAGACCGAATCGGTGGGAAGAACGCTCTTGCGATTGGCTTCGCCATGATCGCGGTTGCCACCCTGACCCTGCTCAACGCTCAGCAACCGGCGATGCTTGGCCTGTGGCTTCTCATCACTGGTATCGCCGGCGCGTCACCGGTCGCGCTCGTCCCATTGGTGACTGCCGAAATTCTCGGTCTCAAGCGCTTCGGCACGCTATTCGGGTGGCTTGGTTTCGCGCTGACCTTCGGACTTTTTGTCGGGCCTATGCTGGTCGGGTGGATAACAGACCGGACCGGCAGCTACACCGCAGGATTCGAACTGTGCGGATTTATTTGCCTAATCGGCGGGGTCGCCTCCTTTTTGTGTGTCGTTCCGAGGCCGGCCGCGGCCTCGATCATGGCTGAAGCGCGCCCCTCGATTTCTTCCGCCTGACCCGAACCCGGGAATAATAGTGCCAACGGTATGGACGTTCTCAGTCGGCGGTAGGCAATACCACAAATAGTTACTCAGGAGATCCATATATGGCTAGTTACAGAATCATCTCAGCGGATAACCACGTGTACGAACCCGCGGACCTATGGGCTGGCAGGGTCGAGCCTAAGTTCAGAGACCGTGCACCCCATGTGATCCGTCTGCCAGACGAGGGCGATTGGTGGTTCTGTGACGGCCACAAGGTGGTCGGAGCCTTCGCGGGCGCACAGACCGGCACGCGGTTTGACGCGCCCGAGAAGCTCAGTCGCAACGATTTGATGGAGCACGTCCGCCCCGGTGGCTATCTCCCTGAGGAGCACGTTAAAGACATGCAGGCTGATGGCGTGGATGCTGCCGTGGTTTATCCCACCGTGGGTTTGCTGATGTACGGCGTGCCCGATAGCGAGCTCCTGACAGCCGTTTTCCGGGGGTACAACGACTGGCTGGCCGAGTTCTGCAAGCCTTTCCCGCGCCGGCTCAAGGGCATTGCCATGCTCAATGTCGACGATCCCGATGCCGCCACGAAAGAGCTCGAGCGGTGTGTCAAGATGGGCCTTGTCGGCTCCTTCATCCCGGTCGCGCCGCGTCCGGACAAGCCGTACAGCAGTCCCGTTTACGACCATTTCTGGGCGACGGCGCAGGACCTCAATCACCCGCTCTTGATGCACATCGCCACCCCGCGCAACGGCGTTCCAGCCAATGAGTTCACGATGAATGTCGCCGAGATGACCGGCGCCGGCCGCTCGACGACCGATTATTGGGTGCGTTACTCGCTCAGCTCTATGCTGTTTGCCGGCGTTTTCGATCGCTTCCCGGGTCTCAAGATCGGCTCGGTCGAGCATGAAGCGGCGTGGATCCCGCATTGGCTGAAGCAAATGGACTTCACCTATGTCGAGCGGCCGGTCTTCACCAAAGGCTGGCGGTCGAAAGACGGTCTGATGCCGAGCGATTATTGGAAGCGCAACATGTTCGTCGAGTTCATGGAAGACGATATCGGCATCAAACTGCGCGACTATATCGGCGTCGAGAACATGCTGTGGGGCAGCGACTATCCGCACGCCGAGGCGACGTTCCCGCGGTCACAGCAATTTCTGTCGCGCATGTTCGAAGGCGTGCCCGAGGCAGAGCTGCGCAAGATCACCTCGGAGAACGCCGCGAAGATGTTCGGCTTCGAGCTCAACTGACGCCCGCCGCTATCGTGGCCCCGGCTCCTTCCCGTTGGCGGGAAGAGGCCGGGGTGATCGGCCATCCTGAAGGTGAGCACAGTTCCGGAAGGCTTTGTCGCCGTCGGCAAGACCGGCGAATTGGCCGCGGGCGAAATGAAATTCGTCGCGGTCGATCGCCAGCGTGTCGTGCTGGCGAATATCGACGGCGCCTTTTATGCGCTGCGCGATGTCTGTGGACACAGAAACGCGCCGCTGTCGCGCGGCAAGCTGATCGGCTGTCTGATCGAGTGCCCGCTGCATTTTGCCCAATTCGACATGCGGACCGGGAAATTGATCGACGGGCCGATCTCGGCCGATATTCCGGTCTACGAGGTCAGGGTCGAGGGCGATACCGTCTACGTCAGGGGCTAGGCGGTTTGGGGGCGGTGGCGCTTTACCGCTTCGGGGTTGGTCGAGTCGGCGCCCATGTAGATGCCGCGCTCCCAGCTGCGCTTTAAGGGGTCGAGGACGTTCAGCGACATGCGACCGATGCGCTCGATCTCGATCTCCACGGTCTCGCCATTCTGCAATGCGCCGAGCCCCTCGTGGTTGGTGCCGCAGGCGATCAGGTCGCCGGTGTTCAAGGTCATGATCATCGAGGCGAACTCGACCAGTTCCGGCACCCGGTGCTCCATGTCGTCGGTGTTGTAGTTGTGGCGCAGCTGGCCGTCGTTCCAGAAACGCACCACAAGGTCATTGGGCTCCGGGATCTCGTCGGCAGTGGCAATGCACGGGCCGATGGGGGCGAACGTGTCGAACGACTTGCCGAGCCAGCTGCCGGCCTTCCAGGTTCGCCTGCCTTCGCCGCGCGCCGAAACGTCGATCAGGCAGGTGTAGCCGAAGACGGCACTCTGCCAATTCGCCTGGCTGACCTTTTTGGCCGGACCCCGGATGACGAGCGCCAGCTCGGCCTCGTGCATAAAGATCCACGGTTCGGTGAACTCGGGCAGCACGATCGTGTCGCCGGGGCCAACGACCGCCTCCGGGTTCTTCAGAAACATGTTCAGCGGCCGCGCCTCGCGCTGCGCGTGCTCCCAGTAATTGGCGATGCAGCAGAGGATCTTGCCAGGCCGCGGCAATGGCGCGCGCAGCCGCACCGAAGCGAGCGGCTGGGCCTCGCCCTCCGCCGCAAGCCGTTCGAGCGCCGGCCGGAATCGTTCGAACCCGTCAATCAGCCCTTGCATCGTCGATTGCGGCGCGTGCCCTCGCTCGACGGTATCGGCGAGCCCGACCACCCCTCGCTCGGTAAGCAACCCCGGCGCAGGCTCCGCCCGCTCGGAGGTCTGAAAGAGCACCAGCTTCATGGTCGCCTCCTACCCTCGCGCTCCGGGGAAATGCCTAGTGCGCTTCGAGATATTTTTGAAATTTGGTCAAGTCGTTCGGCGCCATAATCGCGCGCAATGCCAAGACATCGGTCGAGGTGTGGGCAACCCCGGTACAACAGCCGCGTCCGACCCGATACCCTGCCGCCTTGACCATTTCGACGGCCGCCGTGTTGTACGAGCCATAGGGATAGGCAAATTCGGCTACCGGGACCTCCAGCTGCGACTCCAATGTTACCTTACTGTTGTAGATCTGATCCCACAGTTGCGCCGGGTCGGCAATTTTAGCTAGACGCGGATGCGACCGCGAATGGCTGCCTATTTTCATCCCGTCGGTAATCAGGGTCTGCAGCTGGGGCCATGAGAAGAACCCGCGGTGGCCGATGTAATCGGTCACCACAAAAAACGTCGCCGGAAAATGATATTTCGAGAGAAAGGGCAGCGCGTTTTCGTATTGCGTTACCCATCCATCGTCAAAAGTGAGTATCACCGGCAGAGTCGGCAACTCGCGCCCCTGCTCGAAATAATCCGCCAGGTCCGAGAACGTGATCACGTGGTAGCCGCTGTCTTGCAGAAATTTCATTTGCTGATCGAAGACTTCGGCGGTTACGGTCATTCTCCGCAGTCCGCGTGAGCCGTCGGCCGTCAATCTGATGTGGTGGTAGACGAGGATCGGGACTTTTGTTTTCCGTTTCTCCGGTAGGGTCGGTGTTTCGGCTGAGGCTGACGGCTGGTGCGCATCTATGGCCGGCGTGGTGAACGGTTCTGCCTCGACGGCAACCGCCGCGACCGGCTGCCCTGCCGACGACGAATGAACACCGCCAACCGCGACGACCATCACGAGAAGACTGGCCACGCACAACCGGCCGATAGTCAAGATGCTGTCCCCTCCCATCACTCTACGCGCCCCATGCGTTCCTTCGAATCACCGGATTTATCGCTTACGGCGCCCGCCGCGAATTTGCCGAGATGCCGTACAACGGCCGCGAGATCGCGCGGCGCGGATGCCACCCGGCGACTCTCCTCAAGCAGAATCCGCACGGTGTCGCGGATCTGCTCCTCGGTATGAGCCGCCGTCAGAAAGAAGCGCAGCCGCGCGGCGCGCTCGGGGACCGCGGGGTATAGGATCGGCTGGACGTTGATCCCGCGTTGAAACATTGCCTGGGCGAGACGTCCGGCGCCGATCGAGCTGCCGGTGATGACCGGCACGATCGAGGCGCCGATCGATCCGCCGATATCGAGCCCTCCCTCTCGTGCAAGCCGCAAGAAGAGTGCACCCCGATCATTGAGCCGGCGCACCCGCTCCGGCTCGCTCTGAAGCAGCTCGACCGCGGCGAGCGCCGCGGCCGCCGCCGCCGGCGCCATCCCCACCGAGAACACAAAACCGGGAGCGGAGTGCTTGAGATAGTCGATCAAGTCCTTCTTGCCGGCGATATACCCACCGCAGGAGACCAAACTCTTGCTCAGCGTGCCCATCCAGATATCGACCTCGCCGGGATCGACCCCGAACCGGTCTGCCGTGCCGAAACCGCGCGGGCCCAGCACCCCCAGCGCATGGGCTTCGTCGACCATCAACCAGGCGCGATGGCGTCGTGCCACGGCGATGAAGCCCGGCAAGTCGGGGACATCGCCATCCATGCTGTAGTGACCCTCGATGACGAGGAGCGCACGATCGTAGCCCGGACGCAGCTCGCCGAGCAGACGATCGGCGGCTTCGTGGTCGAGATGGGGAAACGGCGCCCGGCGCGCCCCCGACAGCGCTGCTCCTTGGGCGATGCTGTTGTGGATCAACGCATCATGGACGATCAGATCGTTGCGGCCGAGCAGATGCCCGACGACCGTAACGTTCGTCGAGTGTCCGCCGACGAGTGCAACACAATCCTCGCAGCCATGCAGGCGCGCCAGCGCCTGCTCCAGCTCGCGGTGGAGCGGTCGCTCGCCGGAAACCGGACGGCTGGCCGAGACCGTGGTGCCGTAGCGGTCGATTGCCGCCTTCGCCGCCTCCGAAATCCGCGGATGCCCATTGAGGCCGATGTAGTTGTAGGAAGCGAAGTTGATGTAGGTCTTGTTGCCGATCAGGGTTTCCGCGCCGGCGATGCCTTCATGGACGCGAAAGAACGGATCGGCGATGTCGAGAAACTGGGCGGCCTCCCTAATCAAGCCGATCTCGCGAAACCCTTCGAGCGCCGACGCATCGAGCCTCTGGGCGGCGGCATCGACCGTCTCCCCGGAGGAGCGGCGCGGCGAATGTCCGGGGGCTCGAGCTGCAGAAGCCGACGACAGCTTGTCGATTAGCCGCGCCTTGGCCTGCGCCGAAAGGCCGAACAGGTTTCGTCCCAGCTCCAATGGGTTATTCCGCCGCCGCTCGGTCGGGGTCGGCGCGCGGCAACTCCCCGTCTACCAGCTCGTGACGCATACTGAGCGCAACCACCTCGCCGTCCCTGCGTCCCGTGGCAAGCGCGCCGGCGAGCCGCGCCGCGATCGACGCCACGCTGGTACCCTCGGCAAGGGACACCAGCGGCAGGTCGACCCGAAGCCGGCTCTCCAGGGCGAGGCGCAGTTCGACCGCCATCAGCGAATCCATTCCCACCTCGGACAGCGGACGCAGCGGATCGATGCCTCCAGCGGGAAGCCGCAGGATCGTGGCCGCCTCTTCGGCGACGATCGTCTTCAGCAACGCCAGGGCTTCCTCCGGTTCGAGGGCGGCGAGCCGGTCGGGAAGCGCTTCGTCGACCGCCGTGGGCGAGATTTTGGCGAGGTTTTCGGAGAACATCGGCGCGGCGAGGATCGGAAGAAGCCGACGCGCTTCGGCCCAGTTCGTTTCAGCAAATGCGACCGTCGGAAGTCCGCTGGCGATCATTGCGGTAAGCCCGGCGAGAGCCTGCTCTGCCGGGATCGGTTTGGCGCCGAGCCGACGCGAGAGAGAGGCAAGGGTATCCGGCCGCTCCGCGAGGTGTCCCGCATCCTCGATCGGCCCCCAAGCGACGGCAAGGCCGGGTCTGCCAGCAGCGCGGCGCTGCCGGACAAGCGCTTCGAGCGCCGTGTTGGCGGCGACATATGCTCCCTGACCGGGCGCTCCAATCACGGTTGTCGCCGAGGAGAACACCAAGAACAGTTCGACCGGGTCATCGCGCGTCAGCGTGTCGAGGGCGATAGCCCCACCGATCTTGGGCTGCAGAACCCGGTGGATATGGGCGAGGTCGATGTCTGCGGCAAGGCCGTCCTCGATCGTCGAGGCGGCGTGCACGACGCCGCGTAGGGGTGGCTGGTCGGCTCTGATCGCCGAGAGGATAGCCGCGAGCGAGGCATGGTCGGCGACATCGCCTTGATAGACGCGCACCTCGGCGCCCGCCGCGCAAAGCTCCCGAACCCGCGCCTCAGCGCCGGGTGTCGCCGGCCCTCGGCGGCTGACAAGAGCAATCGAGCCGGCGCCGTGCGCTGCCAGCCACCGGGCACACTCGTAGCCGAATCCTTCGATGCCGCCGGTGACCAGATAGGTGCCGTCGCGGCGCAGCGCGACTTCCGGCGGCGCGCGCAGCCGCACACCATCATTGGCGCCCGGCACGAGGACGAGCTTGCCGATATGGCCCGACGACTGCATGAGACGGAAGGCATCGTCGAGCTCCGCGAAGGAGAAGATCCGATGCGCGAGCGGCCGGATCTCCCCCTCGAGGAGTGCGGCAGAGACCTCGGACAGCAGCTGGCGCGCAAGATCCGGCCGGCGAATCGGCAGCTGATCGATGTCGATCGCAAAATACGAGATGTTTTGTCGGAGTGGCCGCAGGTGAATTCGTCGGTTTAGATAAAGATCGCGCTTTCCCAGCTCCAGAAACCGGCCGAACGGCTTGAGCACATCGATGCTGCGCTCCATCGCCTCGCCACTCAGCGAGTTGAGAACGATGTCGACCCCCTGACCGCCCGTGATCTTGCGCACGGCATCGCCAAAGGCCAGGTCTCGTGAATCGAGGACGTGGTCGGCGCCGGCGAGCCGCAGAAATGCGCGCCTCATCTCTGATCCGGCGGTCGCGATAACGATGGCGCCATGCTGTTTAGCATACTGGATCGCGGCCAGCCCGACACCTCCGGAAGCACTATGGATTAGGACGTGCTCTCCCGATGCGAGCTTAGCCAAATGGCCTAGCGCGTAGATCGCGGTGACAAATGTCACCGGGATCGTCGCGGCCTCGGCAAAGCTCGTCTGCGGCGGGATTTGGACGACCGCCTCCGCAATCGTCGCCACGCGATTACTCAAGGATGCCGGAGCGAACGCCATGACCCGATCGCCCACCGCAAGGTTAGTGACCCCTGGGCCGAGAGAGCGGACGATGCCTGCGCATTCGAGGCCGAATGTGGGACCCGCAAACCCATCGATCAGCGCCTCTTCCGGGAGCAATCCCATCGCCCACATTACGTCCCGGAAATTCAGCCCGACCGCGCGCACCTCGATTTCGACCTGGCCTTGGTCGACCGGGGCGGGTGTCCCAAGCTCCCACCCCAGCGCCTCGATCCCCCCGGAATGGCTCTTCGACAAGCTCAGTACATCCGACGCCTTCGCCCAACGCGGCGGAAGACCCCGGCGCAGGCGGAGGGCGCGGCGGCCCTCGGTGGTCCAGACAACTTCTGTCTCTTCCGAGCCGGCCGCCAACTCGGCGGCGATTTGTTGTGCGCGTTCGCCGGGGGTGGCGGTGTGGGAAAGATCCACGAGGCGAAGCGATAGACGCGGCATCTCATTAACGAGCGTCCGGCCTAAGCCCCAGAGAGCGCCCCCGACCAAGTGGCCATGATGCGGAGGAGTGGCCTGCTGTGCTTCGCACGTGAGGATCCAGAACGCGGCATCACGCTCGACGGCAATCGTCGCGATCCTGGCCAGCGCGCCAATTTGTTGTGCGATGTGCAGCGTCGGGTCGCCAGCGGCCGGTTCTTCGGCCAGGAAGAGAATGATTTCGGCCGTACCCTTGTCGCAGCGTGCAGCACGATCGCCTTCTTTCGAGACACCGAAATCGGAGAATTGCGCGCGCGTAACGCGATGGCCCTGATCGACAAGGGCGCTCTGCAGCGTCTCTGCGAAGGCGAGATCGCCGCCGACCAGGGTGACCATGCTCGGCGAGGCTCGATCGGCGAAGGGAGCCTCCAGACCAGTCGGCGCGCCAGCCCAGAACACGGCGCTCGGCCAGGGCGCCGTGGCGGTCCGCACTAGATCGGCCGACTCGAAGCCTGCTGCGGCCAGCTCGGTCCGCCAATCCTCCGGCGCACGCAGCGACGATGCATCACCTCCCCGCGAGGAGGCGTGCCACCAACTGGCATTCTGGCCGAAAACGAGATCCCAAAATGCATTCGGCTCGGGTTCCAATGCGAGGAATAACCCGCCTGGGACAAGCAGATCCCGCAGGTTCGCCAGACCCGTCGGGTCAAGCTGCAATCGAGCGCAAGCATTGACCGCCAAGATGATGTCGAATGCGACACCGTCCAGAGCCTCGTTCCCGTCTCGCGGCACCCACCGGGTGGCCGAAACCCCGACATAGTACTCGGCGAGCGAGCTCAGTCGGCCGGCCTGCTCGGAATCTGCGCATGTTGCGAGATAGGCGATCGCAACCTTCGACTGGGCCAGAAGCTCGAGAACGCGGCGGGTCGCTCCGCCCGCGCTCGCACCGAGCTCGAGAATCCGCAAGGGCCGGTCCTTCGGCCACGTGCTGGAAATCTCCGTTAGCACCTCGCACAGCAATGCGATGCCGGGAGCGCTTGCCGGTGAGCTGTGGAGCACATGCTCCAGCATCGGCGAAAGCTGCGCATCCGGTTGCCTCGGGCCGCCCGCGAGGATCTTAGGCAGGTCCTCCGCTGCGCCGGCTACAAGGGCGAGTTCCGAGACCAGATCTGGTGACTCGGCGAGGAGCAGTCGCCAGACGTCCGGCACCTCCGGCAAATCGTTCGATGGTTCGAGCCGCCATTCCAAGCCGCTTTCCGTGGCCGCGCCTAGCCGTTCCAGCAATCGCAGCATACACTCGGTCATCGCAGCCGATTCGGGTGCGATCTGGCCGGACCGGCTGAGTTCGGCAATCGTAAAGCGGCGTCCGGGCTCAACCAGGCTGCTCAGCGGCCCGAGGGCCACCGCGCCGACGAGGGCGTCAAGCAATAGAGCCTGTTCCTGCCGTGCCCGGTGCGGCTCGCGCGCGGTGCTGAGGCGCAACAAGGTCGCGCAGAGATCGAACGGTGCGCGAGGAGGGTCGATTTCAAAGAGCGGGGCCGGAACGAGATCGATGCGCAGGGCGCGCTCGTCGATCGGGCGCTGCCGGGTCAGCTCGACCCTTCGAAACCAGCAATCAGCGAGCTCGGCGACGACGTCGCCGGCCTCATCCGACAGAACGATATCGGCAGACACCGATCGAATGCCGGTCCGCGTCAGGTGCACCAAGGCGCGGCGGGGAACACGCCCAAAGGGCGCGGGGAGGCGAACTCGCCCAAACCGCCACGGGAGAAAGCCGACGCCCTGAATTTGGTGCCGGCGGTCGGCTAGCAATCCGAAAAGCCCTTGCAGCGCACCATCGAGCAGAGCCGGATGAAGCAAATATGAACCGAGAGCTTCATCGCCGATCGGCGCGGGGTCGAGATACGCGACCGCGCTGTGCGGATCGGTGATTTCGACCTGCGTCACCGTCCTGAAGCGGCAGCCGTAATCGAGACCAGCAAGATGGGCAAGGCAATAGAGGCTCTCGCCGTCAATCCGGCGCTGCGCGGACCCGCCGCTGCCCAAGGAAATGATGCGACCGGCATCCGTCGCAGCCGAGACGCGCGCGACCGCGTAGACGCTCAGAGGCTCGGTCGAGAAGCGCGGACGGCTGGCGAGCTCCCACTCCCCCTCGTCGGATTGGAGCACGGTGCGCAGCTCACGCATCCGCCCCTTGTCGAACGGCATCGGGCGTCGCAGCTCGACATCGAAAACTTCGAGCCCCGCCGCATCCGGCCAGCGCCATCGCGCGGCGGCAAGCGCCATCTCGAGAACTGCTGCCGCCGGCAGAACCGGCACGCCCTCGACTGCATGGTCAGCGATCCAGGGAAGCACCTGCTCGTCGAGATGATTGAGCCAGCTTGCCACCCCCCCTTTTTGGCGGAACCCGAGAAGCGGGTGGTCGAAGGGTGGATTGACGAGGTCGGAAGCTTCGGTCGTTACAGCGAACCAAAATCTCTCCCGGTTCCACGGGTAGAGCGGAAGCCCACGGGGATCGGCGGGGCCGTCGAATGACGCCGCTGTCGTCCAATCATATCCGGCAGCATGGCAATGTGCCGCCATCGCGGGGAACGGGTCATCCGCACCACGGTCCCTGGAAAGGCTCGTAAGCACACGCCCCTGCACCTCGGCGGAGCGCAGCCCGTCCGTAAGGTAGGATTGAAGGATGGCCCGTGGGCCGATCTCGAGGAAGATGCGATGCCCTAGACGAATCAGTTGGGTAACGGCGTCGGTGAAACGCACTGGATGGCGGATGTTGCGCCACCAGTATTCGGCATCGAGCTCTTCGGCTTCGACTACGTCGCCGGTGACCGTCGATACGAGCAACGCCTCGGGGGGGCGTGAGGCGAGGCCGCGGAGATCGTGCAAGAGATCCTCGCGGAACGGGTCCATTGCGCGCGAGTGGAAAGCGAAGTCCAAATCGAGAGAGCGAAACCCAATGTCGCGGTGCTCCAGCTCGGCTTCCAGGCGACGGATCTCCTCGATCGACCCCGAAATCGTCACCGAACGGGCGGCGTTAAGTGCAGCAACCTCAGCGGTGCTGTTCAATTCGGCGAGAATGGCCCGCGTAGCGTCGTGCGTGAGCGCAACCGCCGCCATCCGGCCCGCACCTTGGGTTTGCTGCTGATGACGGCTACGCACGACGACGACGCGCGCGGCATCGGCAAGCGAAAGGGCGCCGGCACTCCAGGCTGCGGCGATCTCGCCGACACTGTGTCCGAAATGGGCGACGGCGCGGATACCGATCGCTTCCAGCGCCCGAACTATGCCGACTTGGACGGCAAAAAGAAGCGGTTGCGCGACGTCGGCGCGCGCCAGCCTGTCGCTACCAACTCCGCTCTCAAGAAGCTCGGTTGCGGACCAGCCGAGCTCGGGGCGGAGTAGGACGTCGACCTCCTCGACTGCACCACGAAAGACGGCATTGGTCCGCAACGCATCGCGGCCCATTCCTGGGAATTGTGTACCGTTGCCAGAGAACACGAACGCAAGCTTGTCTTCCCGAACCCCGGTATCCGTGATCACACCCTGCGTCGGGTTGCCGTCGAGAAAGTCGGCAAGCATCCCCACGGTTGCGGCGGGATCCTTCCCCAGCGCGACAAGCCGATGTGCGTGATGGTCACGTCTTCGCGCGGCAGCACGCAGCAGCGCCGGGGCCCGCTCTACGGGCGTCGCGGCGAGCGCGGCGCGCCAGCTCTGGACGAGCTCACGGAGGGATGCCTCGGTGCGAGCGGAAACGACCAAAGGGGGCAGGGACTTCGGCACCGGCGCCGCTTTGTCCCCTGAAGGCGGCGCGGCAAGCACGACATGGGCGTTCGTCCCGCCGAAACCGAAGGAATTAACCCCTGCATAGCGCCGCTCGCGCGCCGCGGCGATCGGCTCTGCGTCGCGTACCAGCCGAAGGTTCAATGCGTCAAAGGCGATGTTCGGATTGGGCGTCTCGCAGTGCAGCGTCGGCGGCATGATATCCCGGTCGAGGGCGAGCGCCGCCTTCAGCAGCCCGGCCATTCCTGATGCCGGTTCGAGATGACCGATATTGGTCTTTACCGACCCGATCGGGAGCGGTTGGGACCGGCTCCGGCCCAGGGAGTGGCCGACGGCGGCCGCTTCGATCGGATCTCCCGCCGGCGTTCCGGTGCCGTGCATTTCGAAGAAGGCCAGATCTTCCGGAGCAACGCCCGCGCGTGCATAGATCGAACGCAGCAAGGACGCCTGCGCCGCCTCGCTCGGTAAGGACAATCCGATCGTTCGGCCGTCGGAATTGACCCCCGTGCCGAGGATCACGGCGCGGATCGCGTCGCCATCGGCGAGCGCATCATCGAGGGATCTCAGAATCACCACCGCGCCGCCCTCTCCCCGGACATAGCCGTCGGCGCGTTCGTCGAATGCAAAGCACCGTCCGCGCCGGGAAAGCATCGAGGCGGAGCAAAACCCGAGATATGGGTAGGGGGCCAGCAAGAGGTTGACGCCGCCGACAATTGCGGTCTCGACGCGCTTGCTGCGGATTGCCTCGCACGCATGATGCAAGGCGACGAGCGAAGACGAGCAGGCCGTATCGATCGTGAGACTCGGCCCACGCAGATCAAATATGTAGGAAATGCGATTGGCGAGAACACTCAAGGTGTTGCCGGTCATGAAATAAGAGTCGGTACTGGCCGGATCGCCAAGCCTTAGATCGGAATAATCGGTCGTTGACGCGCCAATATAAACCCCGGTGTCGCTCCCAGAAATTTTGCCCGTCGGGATACCGGCATCCTCGAACGCATGCCAGGTTAACTCCAACAGCACCCGCTGCTGGGGATCCGTTTGGGCGGCCTCGCGCGGGGAGATGCCAAAGAAAGACGGCTCGAACAGGTCGATACCTCTGATCAACCCTGCTGCCCACGTGTAGCTCTTGCCGGGCTCGTTACGATCGGGATGGTAGAAGAATCGGGTCGACCAGCGCTGCGGATCGATCTCGGAGACCGCATCCGTCCCGGAGGCGAGCAGTCTCCAGAAGGCCTCCAGATCCTCCGCTCCCGGGAATCGGCAGGAGGCTCCGACGATCGCGATCGATCCGTCACTCATACCGCTAAAGCTTAGTCAGTGACCCGGGGGGACAAACGCCGGCAGCGCGTTGCAGATTCATTATGACCTCATTACACACAAGAAGAACCAAATGCTAGGTTTGACATCGGTAGCCGATGTCGCGGGCGGCGCGAGGACCGACGTCAGAGCGACACCAGTAGTGGCATCAGTGATGATCGGCGATGCTAGGAATGCCTTGCCTAGATTTGTGGGAGTCCGGCGTGATCATCACCGTGTGACAAAAATGCGACATTCCGTACCATCTTTACGCCATAGGTGCCGATGGCGGGCTTTGGCAATCAAGTTTGCAGCGCGGCGAGAGCCTCGTAGACCAATTGGTCGATCTCGATCCCCTCGCGCAACGCCCGCTCGCGGTTGCGGAATGCCCGCTCCCCCGGAATGCGGATTTCGCCGACCCCGGGCTGACGCGGGGTGGCCTTAACCCGCTCGATCAGCTCGCTGACCTGCTGCCCGAAGGCATCAGGCTCTGCAAGCAAATCCGGCTTGAAGACGATGAAGAGATATCCGTCGTCGTGCTCCGGGCCGAGCCCCGAGCTCGCCAACAGCCCGAGCGCCTGCACGATCAGAGCGAGGCCAAATCCCTTATATCCGCCAAAGGGCAGTAGTGCGCCGCCCCGCACCTGAGCGGGATCGCGAGTCGGGTGCCCGTCGGCACCGATGGCCACCCCCTCCGGCAACTGCTCTCCGAGGCGCTCGCGGTATGCCAAATCGGTCCCCATGAAGGCCGAGGTCCCCATATCGAAGACGAGGGCTCCGCGCGATGACGGGAGTCCGAAGGCGATCGGGTTGGTGCCGAGCACGGCACGCATGCCGCCCGGTGGGGCGACGCTGGGTGCGGAGCCCGCCGTGTGGATCCCGACCAGCCCCGCATTGGCGATCATCTCGACATAATAGGCGCTGCGTCCGCTCATCCAGCTGTTGGTGACCCCGACAATCGCGATGCCGCGGGCCGCGGCCTTTGCGATCGCCCCTCGGGTGGCGTGGTACATCACCAGCATGCCGACGTTGTTGCCGCCGTCGTAGAGGGTCGAGAGCCCGGTTTCCCGCAGCACGCTGATCGGCCGGCGCGGCCGTTTGAAGCGCCGATGCTCGGAGATGTTGAGGAGCTTTGCCAGCCCCGAATACTCATATCCGCACAGGGCTGCATCGATTGCGTGATCGACGACGATGCGCGCTTCCTCTTGATCGTAGCCGATGCCGCGCATCGCCCTCTCGGCGTGCTCGCGGGCTTCGCTGACACTCAGGCGAATTCGATTGGGCGACATCTGCCGCGATTCCTATTCGGCTGCCTGTCGGTGCGACGACTCGGGCCGCCAGCGTAGTATCGGCCGGCGGGCGGCGGCGGTTTCGTCGAGGCGGCGGCGCGGGCTCAGCTGGGGCGCTGCACGAAAGCGCGCGGCATGGCCGGAGCGGGCCTCAGCGGCGAGCGCCTTCAACACGGCCGCGAACTGGTCGAGCGACGCCTTGCTCTCGGTCTCGGTGGGCTCGATCAACAGCGCTCCATGCACGACCAACGGGAAGTACATCGTCATCGGATGGTAACCCTCGTCGATCAGCGCCTTGGCAAAGTCGAATGTAGTGACCCCAGTGTCCCTCAGGAATCGGTCGTCGAACAACACTTCGTGCATGCAGGGGCCCGGAAATGACAGGCTCAGCTCGCCGTCGAGCCGCGCCCGCAGGTAGTTGGCGTTGAGCACCGCGTCCTCGGCGACCTGCCGCAGTCCATCGGCTCCATGGCTCATCATGTAGGCGAGCGCGCGCACAAACATGCCCATTTGCCCGTGGAAGCCCTTCAGCCTTCCAATCGCGTGCTCGGTTGGGCCGCTCTTATGTTCGGCCAGTTCGAGGCGATCTTCTCCGTGAACCACCCAGGGCAGCGGCGCATGAGGAGCAAGGCTAGCAGCGAGCGCCACCGGGCCGCTTCCTGGGCCGCCGCCGCCATGCGGGGTCGAAAAGGTCTTGTGGAGGTTCAGGTGCATGCAGTCGATGCCGAGATCGGCCGGCCGCACCCGCCCGACGATGGCGTTGAAGTTGGCGCCGTCGCAATAAAAGAACGCGCCGGCCGCGTGCACCGCCGCGGCGATGTCGAGGATCTCGTTCTCGAACAGCCCGCAAGTGTTCGGGTTGGTCAGCATCAGCGCGGCGACGTCGGGCCCGAGCTTGCGCCTGAGCGCGTCGAGATCGACCCTTCCTTGCGGATTACCGGGAACCGGATCGATGGTGTAGCCGCAGGCGGCGGCCGTCGCCGGGTTTGTGCCGTGCGCCGACTCTGGCACGAGAACCCGGCTGCGCCGCTCGCCGCGCACCTCGAGAGCGGCACGGATCGCCATCATGCCGCAGAGCTCGCCATGCGCACCTGCACCCGGGCTCAGCGCAATGGCGGGCATCCCGGTCAGGGTTTTCAGCCAATGCGCGAGGGTGTCGATCAGCGCCAGTGCCCCCGGCACGGTCGACACCGGCTGAAGCGGATGGATATCGGCGAACCCGGGGAGCCGCGCCAGCTTCTCGTTCAGCCTCGGGTTATGCTTCATCGTGCACGAGCCCAGCGGATAGAGCCCGCTGTCGATAGCGTAGTTCTTTTGCGACAACCTGGTGAAGTGGCGGATCACCTGCGGCTCGCTGAGACCGGGCAGGCCGATCTCTGCCTGCCGCTCGAGACCCCCGAGGCGCGCTTCGAAGGGCGCCGGATCTCCAAAATCGACGCCGCAGCGGGCGGACGACCCCTGCTCGAAGATCAGTCCTTCTTCGATCTGCAGCCCGCGGTTGCCGGTGATCGTTTCGAGCGGTGCTGCCGGATCGGCGGGGGGGTGGGCACTGAGGGCTCGGCTCCAATCGGTCACGACAACACCTCCCGAAGTTCCCGGAGGAGCCGGTCGATGTCCTCCTCCGTCACCGTCTCGGTTGCCGCCACAAGGAGGACGTCGGCTAACGCCGGTCGGTCGGGATAGAGGCGGCTGATCGGAATCCCGGCGAGCACGCCTTTCTCGGCGAGCGCCTCGACGATGGGCGCAGCCGGGCGCGGAAGCCGCAACGCGAACTCGTTGAAGAAGGCTTGGTTGAGAAGCTGTACCCCCGGTATTCGCGCGAGCCGCTCGGCGAGGCGCACGGCGGCGAAGTGATTGAGGCGCGCTAGCCTGGTCAGCCCGGTGTCGCCGAGCAACGCCAAATGGATCGTGAACGCGAGCGCGCACAAACCCGAATTAGTGCAGATGTTGCTGGTCGCCCTCTCGCGGCGAATGTGCTGCTCGCGGGTCGACAAGGTCAGCACCCAGCCGCGCCGACCGTCGGCGTCGACGGTCTCGCCGACGAGACGTCCCGGCATCTGGCGGACGAACTTGTCGCGGCTGGCGAAGAGGCCGAGATAGGGGCCGCCGAAATTGAGCGCGTTGCCAAGCGACTGGCCTTCAACCGCGACGATGTCCGCCCCCATCTCGCCCGGCGGGCGAATCGCGCCGAGCGACAGGATCTCGGTCACGACGACGACGAGCAGCGCGCCGGCGTCGTGGCAGATTTGCGCGAGCTCCGAATAATCGCGGATCTCGCCGAAAAAATCGGGGTTCTGCACGACGACGCAGGACGTGTCACGACCGATCAGCCCGGCGAGGTCCTCGCCGCCACTCGGAGCCGGAGCCTGGGCGGCCACCTCGAAGCCGACGAACCGCGCATAGGTCTCGCACACCTCGCGATAATGCGGATGGAGACCGCCCGATAATACGGCCTGCCCGCGGCGGGTCAGTCGATTGGCCATCATCACCGCCTCGACGCAGGCCGTCGCGCCGTCATAGAGCGACGCGTTCGCGACCTCCATACCGGTCAAGAGCCCGACCTGAGTCTGGAATTCGAACAGATATTGCAGCGTCCCTTGCGAGATCTCGGGCTGGTACGGGGTATACGAAGTCAGAAACTCGCCGCGCTGGATCAGATGGTCGACGGCAGCCGGGATGTGGTGGCGGTAGGCTCCGCCGCCGATGAAGAACGGGACCGATCCCGCCGCGATGTTGCGCGAGGCCATCGCCGAGAGCCCGCGCTCGACCTCGAGCTCACCCAGAGCCTTGGGGAGGTCGACGAGGCCATCGAGCCGTGCGGCATGCGGCACGTCGGCGAACAGTGCGTCGATCGAATCGACGCCGATCGCCGCCAGCATCTCCGCCCGGTCGCGATCGGTGAGCGGCAGATAGCGCATCAGTGCTGCTCCTCGACCAGGCGCTTGTACGCCGCTTCATCCATCAGGCCGTCGAGCTGCTTGGGGTCGTCGAGGCGGACCTTGAGGAACCAGCCATCTCCCATCGCGTCGGCGTTGACCATGGCAGGGTCGGCGGCGAGCGCCTCGTTGACCTCGGCGACCTCGCCCGAAACCGGGGCGTAGACCTCGCTTGCCGCCTTGACCGATTCGACGACCGCAGCTTCCTTGCCTTGCTCGACCCGACGCCCGATTTCCGGCAGCTCGACATAGACGACGTCGCCGAGTTGCGACTGCGCGTAATCCGTGATGCCGACGACCGCCAAATCGCCGTCGAGCCGAACCCATTCATGGTCCTTGGTGAAGCGAAGGGTGGTCATCGGTGATGTCCTCCGGCGGCGTCAGCCGCGGTGATAGCGGTGCGGGAAAAAGGGCAGCCGCACGGCCTGGGCGGGCCGGGCGAGGCCGCGGACGAGGAGGGCAAGCGCCGTGCCCTCCGCGGCATGGAGGCGGTCCACATAGCCCATCGCGATCGGGCCGCCGACCGAGGGACCGAAGCCGCCACTGGTCACCCGCCCAACGGTCTCCCCCGCGGGGGTGATGACCGGTGTGTCCTCGCGCGCCGGCGCGCGCCCATCGGGCCGGATGCCGATGCGCCGGCGGGGCGCGCCCTCGGCCAGCTGGCGCAGCAGGATCGCCGCACCAGAAAACCCGCCTTCGGCCCGCCGCCGTCGGCCGATCGTCCACGCGAGCCCGGCCTCGATCGGGGTCGTCGTCTCGTCGATATCGTGCCCGTAGAGGCAGAGCCCGGCCTCGAGGCGCAGCGAATCGCGGGCGCCGAGGCCGATCGGCCGAACTTCCGGCTGAGCGAGCAGCATCTCGGCAACCGCCGCCGCGTCGCTAGCCGGCAACGAAATCTCGAACCCGTCCTCGCCGGTGTAGCCGGAGCGGGTGATCAGGCATTCGCGTCCGTCGAGCGTCGTCGCAATCCCGGTCATGAAGGCGAGCCGGGCGACGGCGGGGGCAAAGCGCGACAACACGGTAGCGGCAGCGGGGCCTTGAAGCGCCAGCAGCGCGTTGTCCGCCAGTGGCCCGACAGCAGTAGCGCCGGCGATACGACCCTGCAGATGAGCGAGATCGGCCTCCTTGCGCGCCGCGTTGAGGACGAGAAAGAGCCCATCCTCGAGCCGGGTCACCATCAGATCGTCGAGGATCCCGCCCTCTTCGTTGAGCAGCAGCGTGTAGCGCATATGCCACGGTGCCAGCGCCAGCAGATCGCCGGGGACGAGCGCTTCGAGCGCTCTCGCTGCATCCGCACCAGCGAGCCGCACCTGCCCCATATGAGAGACATCGAACAGCCCGGCTTGCGCTCGAGTGTGAAGGTGCTCCTGCAGGATGCCGGAGGGATACTGCACCGGCATCTCGTATCCGGCGAACGGCACCATCCTGGCGCGAAGGGCGACATGAGAGCGTGGAGCGGTGTC
>Ga0209488_10001592_pt1 | contig 19370 bp, 16 predicted proteins | sample Rivendell_Oct201_8_FD_188349 | JGI IMG/M metagenome (GOLD analysis project Ga0209488, IMG submission 188349) | Vadose zone soil microbial communities from the Eel River Critical Zone Observatory, Northern California, USA -... | ecosystem: Environmental > Terrestrial > Soil > Vadose zone >...
TCCGCGGCCCGCGCCGGCTCCCGCTGGTGCGCCCGGTGTCGCTGCCGGCAATGGCGGTGCAACGGGAGGAGTCGGATTGACTGCCGTTCCATCCAGCGTGTACACGTACAATCTCGGCAACCTTGGCGCAGTGGGCGGAGCTGCACCTGCGCCACCGCGTCCACCCTGCACGGTTCCCTGACCGCCGGCTATCGCGACGTATTGCTTGCCGTCGAGCATGAATGTGATCGGCGGGCCCATGCCTCCGGTTTGTCCGGTCGGCATATCGAGAAGCGTCTCGCCTTTATCGGCGCTGTAGGCGCGCAGGTTCCCATTACTGATCACCTGGAATACCAGATTGCCGGCAGTCGAGACCGTTCCGCCACCGATGCTGCCGCCGCCCATCACGCGCCACTTCTCCATTTGATTGATGACATCCCATGCGATCAGCCATCCGCCGGTTTGAACCGGGCCCACGACGGGGAGCGTCGGTCCCGGAGGCGCTGTCGGGGGAGGTGGAGGCGCCTGGCCTGCGCCAATCGCGGCACCCGGATCCTGAATCGCTCCCGGAGGCGGAGCGCCGCCGCGGCCGCCGCCGCGAGCAAGACCGGTATTACTGGCCGTTGGGTTGTACTCAAAGTTCGTTGTCATGGCGTATTGAGAGCTGCTGCTCGCAGAAGCAGGAATGTACATGATTCCCGTCGCCGCATTGAAGGACATCGGCGCCCAGTTGTGCGCGCCGCCGGGCCCGGGCATGACCATGATGGTTTGTGCAGTTCCATATCGCGCGTCGGGATTCACGATGGGGCGGCCGGTCTTCAGATCCACACCGCTGGCCCAGTTCACCTGCGCATAAGGCGCCGCCGAAATGAGCTTGCCGTTGGTGCGATCGATCACGTAGAAGAACCCGTTCTTGTTCGCCTGCATGATGACCTTGCGGTTCTGGTTGTTGATGCGGATATCGGCGAACGTGAGCTGTTGAACGCTGTCGAAATCCCACGAATCGCCCGGCACGAATTGATAGTGCCACTTGTACTCGCCGCTGTCGGCGTCCACCGCCACGACGGACGCGATGAACAGATTATCGAGACCTTTCGACTGGCGCAGTTGTTCGGGCCAGGGTCCGCCGTTTCCGGTGCCGACGAAAACCAGATTGGTATCCGGGTCGTAGGTGATGGAGTCCCAGACCGTAGCGCCACCTCCCAACTTCCACCATTCGCCTCCCCAGGTTTTGGCGGCCATTTCCATGGCCTTGTTTTCGAAACCCTTCGATGGATCGCCGGGCACGGTGTAGAAACGCCAGGAGAGCTTTCCGGTGTTCACGTCATATGCGGAGAAATATCCGCGAACCGGTTTCTCCGCTCCCGCATTTCCGACAATCACTTTGTTCTTCGCGATTCGCGGCGCCATGGTCATGGTGTACTGCTGATCCGTGGGCACGGTCTGGACGCTCCACAACTCCGTTCCCTTGGCAGCATCCACTGCGACCAGTCTGCCGTCGAGCACCGGCACGAAAAGCTTGCCTTCATACAGCGCGACTCCGCGATTCACGATTCCGCAGCATGCCTTTGGCCCAACGACGGTTCGATTCACCTGCGGATCGTATCGCCAGAGTTCCTTGCCGGTGCGTGCGTCGACGGCATAGGCAATGCTCCAGTTGGTGATGTTGTACAGCACGCCATTGGACACCAGGGGAGTCGCCTCCTGATTGCCTCCGCCTGGGCCGATCTCGTAGCTCCACGCCAAGCCAAGCCGTTTCACATTGGTCGTGTCGATCTGCTTCAGCGGACTGAAGCGGGTCTCGCCATAGTTCAATCCGTAGGTGAGCCACTCCTCACCGGTCTTCCCCGCATTCTTCAACGCGTTTTCGTCCACCTTCCGGTTCTGCAACCCCACAACGAAAAGGCTCGTCATGACGATGCCGGCGATTGGCAACAACCATCGGATTACTCTCTTTTGCATAATGGCTCCCTCGAAACTGGCTTTTGGTAGGCATACGATACACCGAGTCGATGTTTCACGTAAGTGCCTCGGAGAAAAACACTCGCTGTATGAACCACACGGCACCTGCGGCAATGACTACAGTCGATCCGCCGATCGCAACGTAACGGCCGGCGATTGCGCTGCGTGTCCGAATGGAGCCAAGCAGCAAAGCCACAAACAGCACAACAATCAATTGCCCGATCTCGACTCCGAAATTGAAGGAGAACAACGACCATCCGAGTGCCCGCCTCGGCAGATCCATCTCACGCAGGGAATTGGCAAATCCGAAACCGTGAATGAAGCCAAAGCCGAATGCGATCCAGGCCCGGACATCGCGGCCGTCCTTCACGAGCAGATTGTCGACTCCCACATAGATGATGCTCAATGCGATCGCCGGTTCGATGACCCTGGCCGGAGGGCTGACGATCTGGAGCGCAGCCAGTGCCAGCGTGATGCTGTGGGCCACGGTGAACGACGTCACCACCATCAGCAGCCTTCGGACGCTGCCGCCATTCAGCAGCAATCCGATGAGAAACAGAATGTGGTCCGGTCCAATCAGAATGTGATGAATCCCTTCGGGTATGAACTTGCGGATGACTGCGAACGTGCCCTGGGCCGATCCCGTGTTGTACTCGGCGACGTATTTGCCGTCATGGAGTATGGCCTGGTGGGTGAGTTCGCCGTTTTCATAGATGTTCACGAAGGTCTGGTGTTCCGCGTCGTAGGGAAACATATCGGCCCGGATGGTGAGCTTGCCCGGAGCCGATGCCAGAGTCGGGTAGTGCAGAGTGAATCTCAGAGATTCCCGTTCTCGCAGTACTTCCGGTTCACTCCATTGCGGAATCCACTCTCTACCGTCCACAAGCAGGTGAAGGCGCGGGGAGAGAAGCGTTCGAATGGCGACGCTCTGCCCGTCCAGAAACACCGGATCGAGCAGGCGCTCCGGTGGGCTGATGCCCAGATCGTGGGCGAGGTCGAAGTCGTGCACCACGAGCGAGCCTTCGATTTCGGGAAACTTCAGCTGGATGTCGAGAAAACTGAATGGCACCGAATGAGCGGATGAAGGCACGCCCAGCGCCAGCACGAGCAGCGCAGCGCAAGACAGGATTCGATTCACTGAGGAAGTGCGGCTACTTCTTCCCGTAATTCTGTTTCTCTGCGGCTTTCATCAGGGATTCCGATTCGCTCGAATTGCAGCCGAGCTCCATGATCTGATCGAAAGGCGCCAGCTTGAGCGTCTGTTTCGGAACCAACCATGGACCGGTCAGGACTTTCGGATCCTCCACCGTGGCATCGATCTCGAGAGTGTTGGCGTCGATGCGACGATAGCGTTCGACGATGTGCAGCGCATCGGAATGAAACGAGACATTGCCTTCGGCAAACATCCACGTGTCTTCGCTGAAATTGGTTTGATCGACAACGAGCGTGTCGCCTTCCCAGTGGCCGATGGAGTCTCCGCGATAGGAAGGAGGAACATCGTCACGATGCCCTCGCCCGTCGGTCGGAATGATGCGGAATCCCTGGTAAGTTTCAAACAGCATGATGACCGATTTCGGAGTCTGCACGATCTGTCCCACCGCTCCGACGCCAAACAGGCTCACATTCAACGTGCCGAACGCGACAGGAACGCATCGCAGCGTCGGGTCATCTTTATCGCTGAGAGTCTTTCTCTTCTCGACGGCCCAGGGTTGATAGAGGCCGGTAAAAGGGGGCGTCCGCGAAGGTGCAGCCGCTGTGCGCGCGGGTGTTGTTGTCCCGGGGGCCGCGAGAGGTTGTACGGCAAGATCGCTGCCGCGCCACCACACACCGGAGAAGTCCGGATGCCCATCTGCAGTTTTAGGCACGGGTCCTGCCGGTGTGGTTTGAGCCAATACGGAGCCCACACCAAAGTTGAGCACGACTGCAATGGCGATCCAAAGTGAGCGTTTCATCATCGTCCTCCTGCCCCGACCGGAGGGCCAATCGCAAACGCCCTGCCGTCTGCCAGTATGAGTTCGCGCGCACAACCCATGTTCTGGGAAGCGTCCCTGGCATGCCATCCGTTGATGGTGACTTTATCGCCTGTTTTGACAAACGTGGGTTTGACGCCGCTCCGGATGAGGGACGTCGGAGTGCTGGCTTCGAACCCCCATTTCTCGACCTTGCCGTCGGCTTTCGTCGATTCGAGGAAGAACCACGAATGCGGATTTTCCAGACGCACCTGCGTGATCACTCCGCTGACCGTTACCGGTTTGTCGACATCGAATTCCGATGCGAACGAGTGGTGTGCCATCGCGGGTATTGCCGCAGCGCAAAGAACAACGGCAACGAAAATGAAAACATGCCGGATCCATTTCATGAGGGACCTTCCTCTCCACAAGCGGGTCGAGACTTTGAATCGAAACTGTGTGTGTTTCTACTATGCGTATCTTGGCGAAGTCAAGAATCTGGGATGCCGGGCGCCGGTTAGTAGCGCCTGAAACGGAAGGAAAACTCGATGCCGCCTCCATAGTCGGAAGTGGATCTTGTCAACCCAACATAGGCATTAGGGCTGACAGTCAGGGATGGACTTACACGGTAGCTGATCACCCCGACCAAATCGGTGGGGTCCGGGTTTGTTGCCAGAACCGAACGCCGCCAGTCGATCATTCCATTCACGACAACGGAATTGGTAATACGCTCACCGATTCCGAAACTTCCGGCAGGACGGTTGCGCAGATTCAAACCCGTGATGTCGCCGATGAAGGTGTAACTGAGATCGCCAAAGAGAATGGTTCGGGATATCTGGTGATCCATTTCGACGCCGAATCCGGCGTCGGTTTTGCCGGTTCCCAGACTCAATGCCGATGGCGACGTGGGAATCTTGATTTTGACGAAAGGGGAAATGGAAGGAGCGGACCGCGTTCCCTCCAGAAGATAAAACCTACTGCGAACGACCGTGTCGCCCACCCCGGAATTTGTGACGCGTGTTGTTCCTGCAACTCCGGTTGGTGTGGGCACGCCTTCGATCAACTGCACACCGCCGGAGGATTCCACTCGCGCAAACGATGGAGTAACGCTCACGTCATATCGCTTGCCGAGATACCGAAATGTTACCGGGACAAAAACCACTTTTGTCAGATCGGTGGTTCCATAATCGCCCCTGTCGTATGTGGCCCCGATCTTGATTTGAAAATGCGCCCGCTCCGTCGTCTCCTGGCTCCATGCCTCAGGAATATGGATAAGGAGTAGAAAAAGCGGCAAGAGGAGGATCCTCTTGCCGCTTCCAAATAGGCCTGAAATTCTGTTCATGGAATGGCCTTTAACTTAATGCCGCCCCGAACCTCCGTGTTCCAGTTCCGGCCGTTCCAGCCGTTCCACTCTTTCGACGTGTTCGACCGCTTCCGGGCGCTCGACCTTCTCGACTCTTTCGATGCGCTCCGCTCTTTCCGGGCGGTTTGCGTGATTGGCAGCTTCCAGCCGCCCTTCATCATGATCGCGCTTCGAATCGGTGCCGCGGTTGGTGTCCCGAATTCGAGCATCATGTTTCGGGAGGCCTTTGTCTTCGATGCTGACGCGGCCGGGCGTATTCTCCATCTTCAACTCGACCAGTCGCCCATCGACCGTTGCTTCAATCTTGACTTCCTTTAATCCGGAAGTGGTCTTGAGCTGATCGACCAGCGCGTCGAATTCCGCCTGAGTCAATACCAGCCCGTCGGCTTTGACTTCCTTCCCAGCGAGCTTCAGGTCGAAGGGCGTGCCATCCACCGTGCCTTCGAGTCTCAACTGGGAGCCCTTGATCAGCTCGGCGGCGGCAATCAAGTCTGACAAATCCGACTTATTGGTGGTGCTTGGAGCAAAGAACAGATCGGCCTGGGCGCCGGTCAAGACGAGGTCCTGTGCGCGCAATTCGAAGGCTTTATCTCCCTGCAGCAGACCAGGTGTCGTGGGCGTTCCAAAAAGGCGATCGAGAACTTCCTGTAATGAAGCTCCTTCTAGTTTCACTTCTTGAGCTACGGACACGGCGGGATGAATCAGCAGCAACGCGCAGAGTCCAATCATCAGCCAAAGAATATTCAATTTTCTGGAATTCATTCGCCTAACCCTCCTTGCTGGATCAACAATATTTACTTCTGGTGTGGTGAAAAGAGCAACTAAAACAATCGAGGGGGTTTTTACCTGATTTGAGCTAGCAACTGACGGACCATAGAACCCGCCCCGATTAAGGCCAAGTAAGTCCACGATTTTCATGTAGCCTCGTCAGCGAGGAGGTGTATTCCCCGGGGAATAATTCCACGAAATTCCGGTATCAGGCCTGAGGTTCGAACACGGCCGGATCGAATTCGCGGAAGAAATAGGCGTGAAGTTTCTGGATCGCAGCATCCGAGTCCTTTTGATCGACCAGAAAACTCAGGTTAATGTGCGACGCGCCATGCGAAACCATCAGGACGTTGATGTCGCGGATACAGCCGAAGACTTCGGCGGCGACGCCCGGGGTATAGCGCAGGTTTCCCCCGACCAGGCAGAGTAGCGTCAGGCTTTCATCAACCTTCACTTCTCCGAGCGCCTTGAGGTCTTCCAGTATCGATGGAAGTTTCGTGGCGTTGTCGAGGGTGAGAGAGACCGATACCTCGGATGTGGCGATCATATCCACCGACGCGCGATGCCGGTCGAAGACTTCGAACAGCGCACGAAGAAAACCATGGGCCATGAGCATGCGCGAAGAGGAAACGGTCACTACGGTGATGCCGCGTTTCACGGCAATGGCTTTGATCAGGTTGCGGCAAGGCACGGCGTCGCGCGTGATGCGGGTTCCCGTTCCTGCGGGTTTGCGGGAATTCAGAATGTAGACAGGAATGTTCTTGTCCACCGCCGGCAGCACAGTCGCCGGATGCAACACCTTCGCGCCGAAGTAGGCCAGCTCGGACGCTTCGGCAAACGAAGTTTCCTTCACCTTCCATGCATTGCGGACGATTCGAGGATCCGTGGTCATCAGCCCATCCACGTCGGTCCATATCTGAATTTCTTCGGCATCCAGTGCCGCTCCGGCGATGGCGGCGCTGTAGTCGGAGGCTCCACGACCGAGTGTTGTCGTCACTCCGTTTTCGGTAGACCCGATGAACCCGCCCATCACGACGACACGGCCGGCATCCAGATGCGGCCGTGCGACTTTCTGAAGGTTGCCGCGGATCACTCCGATGCGTGGAGCGGCAGAGCCAAACGAGTCGTCGGTGATGATGCACTGGCGGGCGTCGATGTGCACCGCATTGTGGCCAAGCCTGCACATGCGGTCGGTAAAAATCCGCGAGGAGAGAACTTCGCCATACGACGCGATCAGGTCGCGCGTTCTTGCCGACAGCTCGCCGATGGCGCTTAGTGCGCGCAGCAGCTCACGCAACGAATGGAAGTCCTCTGCGGTCGATGGCAGAAGCTCGACGTGACGCTTCTCCAGCGGAGTGATGATGGCCAGAGCATCGTCGAGTTTACGTTCGCCCGCCAGACGCCCGGCTTCGAGCAGGCCGCTGGTGGTGCCCGCAAGAGCAGAGACGACGACAAGAGGTTTACGGGAAATGCGCTGGGCGACAATGCCGCAGGAACGTTCTATCGCGACCGCGTCTTCCACAGACGTGCCGCCAAACTTCATCACAATCATCAGGCGAGAATAACATACCGGATCTTGCGTTAATCGAATCTGCCCCGGCATTGTCTATGCGTTGGAGGTGAGAGTATGAAGCGGTCAATTGTCAGTCTGGTGTGCGGGGTGGCGCTTTGCGCGGCAATTTTTTCGACGGAGGCCCTGGCGGCGAAGCGCGGGCAGAAAATGCGAATCAAAGAAGACGTGAAGAACGGCACGCTGACCCGCCAGGAAGCGAAGCAGCTGAAGGGCGAAATGAAGGCGCTTCGCGCCGAAGCGAAGGCAGCCAGAGCGGGCGGAAAACTCGATCCGCAGGAGCGCGAGAGACTGAAGGCGGAATTGAAACGCCTGAACGAGGAGATCGGGGCGAAGGAAGGGCATTAAGGGACTAGCCTCTTACGGCAGGTCTGTGGTCCCCATCAGGTACTTGTCGACGAAGCGCGCGGCCTGACGCCCTTCGCGTATCGCCCACACCACCAGCGACTGCCCGCGGGCCATGTCGCCTGCCGCAAAGATTCCGGGGACCGTCGTCATCTTCTCCCCATTGGTCGTCACGTTTCCACGTTCGTTGATGGCGACACCCAGCTGATCGAGCATGCCTTTGCGCTCCGGTCCGAGGAATCCCATCGCCAGCAGTACCAGGTCCGCCTTCATGGTCACTTCTGTGCCCGGAACCTCTCGCATGACTTTTCTGCCCGAGCCATCGTCGACAAACTCCACATGAACGGCCAGCAGTTCCTTCACATGTCCCTGAGCGCCGCTGAATTTCTTGGTGAGGATGCTGTACTCGCGCGCCCCTCCCTCTTCGTGTGCAGAGGATGTCCTGAAAATGTTCGGCCAGTTTGGCCATGGGTTCTCGAGAGCGCGATTATCCGGCGGTCTGGACAGCAGTTCGAACTGCGTCACCGACAATGCGCCCTGGCGATGGGCGGTTCCGAGACAGTCGGCCCCGGTGTCGCCTCCGCCGATGATCACAACGCGCTTGTCTCTCGCGCTGATGAATTGATCGTCGGGAATCGTATCGCCTTCGCAGCGTTTGTTCTGGAGCGGCAGGTACTCCATCGCAAAATAAATGCCCTTCAGGTCACGGCCTTCAATCGGCAGATCGCGCGGCGCGGTCGAACCGCCCGCCAGCACTATGGAATCGAACTCCTTCTTCAATTCATCAACCGAAACGTTGACTCCAACGTTCGCACTGGTCCGGAAGGTGACGCCTTCGACGGCCATGAGATTCAGCCGCCGATCGAGAACGTTCTTCTCCATCTTGAATTCGGGTATTCCATAGCGCAGCAATCCGCCGATTCGGTCGGCACGTTCAAACACGGTGACATAGTGACCGGCGTGATTCAGCTGGGCCGCGGCCGCAAGGCCTGCGGGCCCGGATCCCACCACGGCGACTTTCTTGCCCGTGCGGACTTCGGGAGGAGCCGCGTGAACCCAGCCCTCCTGAAACGCCCGTTCGATGATGGAAACTTCAACTTGTTTGATCGTTACCGGGTCGGCATTGATTCCTAAAACGCACGAACCTTCGCAGGGCGCCGGACACACACGTCCCGTGAATTCAGGGAAGTTGTTTGTGGCGTGAAGCCGCTTGATGGCTTCATTCCAGTTGCCGCGATAGACCAGATCGTTCCAGTCCGGAATGATGTTGCCGAGAGGGCAACCCTGGTTGCAGAACGGAATGCCGCAATCCATGCAGCGGGAAGCCTGCGCGGTGAGTTTTTCTTCCGGAAAGTCCGTGTACACTTCCTTCCAGTCGTGGATCCGCTCCTCGACAGGCCGGCGCTCCGGTGTGACTCGAGCGATCTCGAGGAAGCCCTTTGGATTACCCATATTTCTTCTTGCTCTTCATTCGCGGCGAGATGGCACCCGATGCTTCCAGGACCCGCCGATATTCGTGTGGCATGATCTTGAGGACCATATCCCTGTACCGGCTCCAGTCCTCCGCAATCGCGCGCGCGCGTTTGCTGCCGGTCAATCGGCCATGTACTTCGATCAGGCCGTGGATCAGATGTTCTTCTCTGGCGTCTTCGAAAGGTTCAATTTCGATCATGTCGAGATTGCAGCGTTCGATAAAGTCTCCAGCTTCATCCAACACGTACGCAATTCCACCGCTCATCCCCGCTGCAAAATTTCGGCCGGTGCGGCCGAGCACGATCACGCGTCCCCGCGTCATGTATTCACAACCATGGTCGCCCACACCTTCAACGACGGCCGTGGCGCCGCTGTTTCGCACCGCAAACCGTTCGCCGGCGACACCGGAAATGAACGCTTCACCGGCGGTGGCTCCATACAATGCCACGTTGCCGATGATGATGTTGTCTTCCGCCGCGTATTCGGCAGATTCAGGTTTGTAGACGATCAGCTTGCCGCCCGAGAGCCCTTTCCCGAAATAGTCGTTGGCGTCGCCTTCCAGCGTCATCGTGATTCCGTTCGGCAGGAACGCGCCGAAACTCTGGCCGGCGGATCCCTTGAAGGAAATCCGGATCGTGTCTTCCGGAAGGCCGTCTCCTCCGTGGCGCCGCGTCACTTCGCTGCCGAGCATCGTGCCCACAGTGCGATTGACGTTGCGAATCGGGAGATGAATCTCCACTTTGCGTTTGTGTTCGAGCGCGTCTTTGGAAAGCTCGATGAGCTTGTTATCCAGTGCAAGGTGCAAGCCGTGGTCCTGAGCCTGTACGTGATGTTTCACGACATGGTCCGGAACGTTCGGGGCGTGCAGCATTTTTGTGAGATCGAGCCTCTTCGCTTTCCAGTGCTCAACGGCCTTGCGTGTGTCGAGTCTGTCGAGTCGGCCGACCATCTCATCAATGGTCCGGAAGCCGAGCTTCGCCATCAGTTCGCGCACTTCCTGCGCAATCATTCCGAAATAGTTCACGACATATTCGGGCTTGCCTGTGAATTTTTCCCGCAGGATCGGATCCTGTGTTGCGACACCCACCGGGCAGGTGTTGAGATGACACACGCGCATCATGATGCAGCCGGAAACCACCAGCGCGGACGTCGCAAAGCCGAATTCCTCGCCGCCCAGCAGCGCGGCAATCACCACATCCCGGCCCGTCTTCAACTGGCCGTCGGTCTGAACGATGATACGGCTGCGAAGATCGTTCAACACCAGCACCTGGTGTGTTTCCGCCAGGCCGAGCTCCCACGGAATGCCGGCGTGCTTCAGGCTGGTGAGTGGCGACGCGCCGGTGCCTCCGCTGTCTCCGGAGATCAGCACGACGTCCGCATGCGCCTTTGCAACACCAGCGGCCACCGTTCCAACGCCGACTTCCGCGACGAGCTTCACAGCAATGCGTGCGCGCGGATTCGAATTCTTCAGGTCGTAGATCAATTGCGACAGATCTTCGATCGAATAAATGTCGTGATGCGGAGGCGGCGAAATCAATCCAACACCGGGTGTGGAATGACGGACGCGTGCAATCGTCGCGTCCACCTTGTAGCCGGGCAGTTGTCCGCCTTCGCCGGGTTTTGCTCCCTGCGCCATTTTGATCTGCAGTTCGTTCGCGCTCACCAGGTACTGACTCGTCACGCCGAACCGGCCCGATGCCACCTGTTTGATCGCGCTCGATCGCGAATCGCCGTTGGCATCCGGAGTGAAGCGGGCCGGGTCTTCTCCACCTTCGCCCGTGTTGCTCCGGCCGCCGATGCGGTTCATGGCGATGGCAAGGGTTTCGTGCGCTTCCTTGCTGATGGAACCGTACGACATGGCGCCTGTCGCAAACCGCTTCATGATGGTTTCAACCGGTTCCACTTCATCGATGGGAATCGCTTCACCGGGGAACTTCAGATCCAGAAGCCCGCGCAGCGTGCACATTTTCTGGCTCGTCGAATCCATCAATGCGGAGTATTCCTTGAAGATCCTGTAGTTGTTCATCCGCGTGGAATACTGAAGCTTGTGGACAGTCTCCGGGTTGTACATGTGGTACTCCCCTTCCGCTCGCCACTGATACTGGCCGCCCCAGTCCAGCTCGGCCCCGGGCACGGGCCGATCGGGAAATGCGCGGTGGTGGCGCGCGGCAACTTCCGCTGCAATTTCATCGATGCCAATTCCGCCGATGCGCGACGGAGTATTGGTGAAATACGTATCGACGAAATTCTGATTCAGGCCGATGGCTTCGAATATCTGCGCCCCGCGATAGCTTTCCAGTGTGGAGATGCCCATCTTCGACATCACCTTGAGGACGCCTTTGCTCACCGATTTGTTGTAGTACTTCACCGCGGTCACATGATCGATGCCGGTGAGCAGGTGTCCCCGTATCATGTCGTCGAGAGTCTCGAACGCCAGATATGGATTGACCGCCGACGCTCCGTAACCGATCAACAGGCAGAAGTGATGGACCTCGCGTGCCTCACCGGTCTCCAGGATCAGCGTGGCTTTCGTGCGCGTGCCCTCCCGCACGAGATGGTGATGGAGGCCGGAAGTTGCCAGCAGGCTGGGGATGGGTGCGTGATGCTTGTCCATTCCTCGATCGGACAAAATCAGGATCGTTGCGCCATCCGTGATGGCATTGCTGGCTGTTGCACACAACTCGTCCAATGCCCGCTGCAGGCCACTTCCACCTTCGGCCACATTGAACCGCATTCTCAGCGTTACGGTTTTGAAACCGGGACGCTTCATATGGCGCAGCTTCGCGAGGTCGTCATTGTCGAGTACGGGAGACTTGATCTTGATCATCCGGCAGCTCGCCGGAACAGGTTCGAGCAGATTGAGCTCCGGGCCAAGCGCCGTTCCCATCGACGTCACCAGTTCTTCGCGGATGGCATCCAGCGGTGGATTGGTCACCTGCGCAAAAAGCTGCTTGAAGTAATTGAACAGAATCGGCGCGCGATCCGACAACACCGCCAAAGGCGTGTCCGTTCCCATCGACCCGATCGCCTCTTCGCCGTTTTTCGCCATGGGCGCCATGATGATCCGGAGATCTTCATGCGTGTAACCAAACAGCTGCTGTCGAGTCAGTACCGTCGCGTGATCCGGAGGAGGCAGCTCGGGTGCAGCCGGCAGGTCTGAAATCCCAATCATGTTTTCGCTGAGCCACTGCCGGTACGGATTAGCGGAAGTGATCTTCTCTTTGATTTCCGCATCGTCGATGATTCGACCTTCGTTCGTATCGATAAGGAACATCTTTCCCGGCTGCAGTCGTCCCTTCAGCACAATCTCCTTCGGGTCGACATCGAGCACGCCCACTTCAGAGGCCATCACCACCGTGTTGTCTTTCAGGACGTAATAACGCGACGGCCTCAGACCGTTGCGATCGAGAACTGCGCCGATGGAATGTCCGTCGGTGAACACCATCGATGCCGGGCCATCCCACGGTTCCATCAAACAGGAATGGAATTCGTAAAACGCCTTCTTCTCATCGGACATGGTCTTGTGACCGTCCCACGCTTCGGGAATGGCCATCATCATCGCGTGAGGAAGTGAGCGGCCACACATCACCAGCATTTCAATCGCGTTGTCGATGATCGCGGAATCGCTGCCGGATTCGTTGAGGATCGGCAGCAGGTCCTTTACTTCCTCGCCGTAAAATGCCGACTGAAACTGGCGTTCCCGCGCTTTCATCCAGTTGATGTTGCCGCGCAGTGTGTTGATTTCGCCATTGTGTGAGATGTATCGGAAGGGATGTGCCAGCGGCCAGCTTGGAAACGTGTTTGTGCTGAACCGCTGATGAACAACGGCGAGGGCCGTTTCCATCCGCGCATCGACCAGATCCGGAAAGTACGTATCCATCTGGTCGGCCGAGAGCATGCCTTTATAAACGATCGTGTTCGCAGACAGACTCGGCAGATAGAAATAATTCTTGTCCGGTATATCCGATGCGGCAACGGCGTTTTCGCCGCGCTTCCGTAACAGGTACAGTTTCCGTTCGAGCTCGACGCGATCCTTTACGGATGCCGCGGCCCCAATGAAAATCTGGCGGAACACCGGCTCGACGGCCTTCGCGCTGTTTCCGATTTCCGAATTGTTCGTGGGGACATCTCGCCAACCCAGCACCGTTTGTCCGGTGCGCACCACGGCTGCTTCCAGCAATTCTTCGCAACGCCGTCTCGCGGAAGCATCGCGCGGAAGGCAGACCATTCCAACTCCGTAGCGGCCCGGCTCCGGCAGAGTGATCCCGAGTTTCTTCGCCTCTTCGAGCAAGAACTTGTGAGGAACCTGCAGCAAAATGCCGGCACCATCGCCCGTGTTGACTTCGCAACCCTTCGCGCCACGGTGCTGCAAATTGATAAGGACCTGAACGGACTTTCGAACAATTGCGTGGGACTTTCGTCCGAACATGTCGACGATGAATCCGACTCCGCAACTGTCGTGCTCGAATTGAGGGTCGTACAAACCCTGTCTCTCCGGAATGCCGGGATACATGTGCTGCCTTCCTTCCTAAGAATCGGCCGTCAGGATGCGCCCAATTTTTTTGGAGTCATTACTTTAAATGTTTGCACTGAATAAGTCAGCACGTAAAATGAGCCTACATGACATTAGGATAGCTAATATAGCTCGGGGCCTGATTTATGAACTTAGATACATTGACCCTCTACTGTGAGGTGATCCGATCCGGCAGTTTTTCGCTGGGAGCCGCGACTCAGCATATATCGCAATCGGCGGCGAGCCAGGCAGTTCGACAACTGGAAAAGGAACTGGGCGCGCGCTTGATCGATCGCACCAAGCGTCCGTTCATGGTGACGCCGGAGGGCCGGCGATTCTTCGAGGCCTGCGAAGCGCTGCTCGATCAGTATGAAAAAGTGAAGACCGAAATCACCGGTCAGCGCGAAGAACTTGGCGGCATCGTGCGCGTGGCGGTGATCTATTCGGTTGGGCTGCAGGACATGGGCTATTACACCCAGCAGTTCAACACGCGTTACCCGCAGGCCAGAATTCGACTCGCGTTTCTACATCCGGACGAAGTAGTGGAAGCCGTGATCAATGACGAAGCCGATTTGGGAATGCTGTCGTTTCCGACGGCGCACCGCTCGCTGACCGTCATACCGTGGCATGACGAGCCGATGGTTTTTGTCTGCTACAAAACGCATCCCTTTGCGCGCAAGAGAATGGTGGCGGCAAAGGATCTTGCCGGAGAGAAATTCATCGCGTTCGAAAAGAACCTCGCGATTCGAAAAGCCATCGATCGTTCGCTGCGGCAACGAGGAGTGAAGCCGAACGTCGCGATGGAATTCGACAACATCGAAACGATCAAACAGGCAATCTCGATTGAGTCGGGAGTGAGTATTCTTCCGGTGACCAGCGTGAGCCGCGAAGTGGAAAACGGAATGGTTGCCGCGGTTCCGATCGACATGCCGGAGCTGGTTCGTCCCATCGGCATCATTCACCGCCGGCAGAAACTGCTGACCCCGATTGCGGAGCGATTGATCGAATTCCTTCAGTCCGTCGAGCGGTGATTCAATTCAATCACGACCACAGAGTTGCGGCTTAAGGGATATAGATGGGTGTTGGAGTAAAACAGAGAATGAACATTGCCAGTCCGATCCAGCCCAGCCAGAAATGGCGGCGTTCGAGCGGAACGGAATCATCCAACGTTGTGGGATGACGAAAGCGAAGGACGAAGACCAGCAAGACCACCCAGACCAGCCAACCCTGCCAGTACCAGATTCCAAGAGGCAGCAGAACGATCGCGATTGCCTGCGAGATCCGCTTGTGGAGATTGGGAAAGAGCGCATATGTAACGTGTCCGCCATCGAGTTGAGCGGCTGGAAGCAGATTCAGGGTCGTTGCCAGGAAGCCGAAACATGAGGCCAATACGATGGGGTGCGGAACAAGAACCATTCCGGTCGGAGGCAATTTCCCCATCAGCATGGCGGCGAACTTGAACGCGAGAGGCTGGCCGATGGCGTATTCGCTGACGGCTTCAAATCTGGAATACATCAGCCCGATGAATAGTGCGGGCACGGCGAGCACAAATCCGGCAATAGGTCCGGCGATCCCAACATCCAGCAAAGCCGCACGATCCTGGATTGGAGCGCGTATCTTGATGAAAGCTCCCATAGTTCCAACCGGTGTCGGCGCTGGAATGAAGTACGGAAGGCTGGCATCGATTCCGTAATAGAGGCAGGTGAGGTAGTGTCCCATCTCATGAGCGAACAGAATCGTCATGATCGAAACGCTGAAGGGCAGTCCTGCCACCATCATGGAGGGGTTTTGGAAAATCCTCCCGATCTCTTCAAACAGATCGCCGCTCAATGTGTTGTTGAAATCGGACATGAGCAGTGTCCCAACCAGCGACGTCGAAAGGCAGGTCAGAACAAACAGGACGATATTGATCCAGGGAAATCGCCCGGCTCGAATACCGATACGGCTCAAAGGGATTGCAGGTCTTTGCCAGGTTTGAACCGGACCGCTTTTCCGGGGGGTATATTGACTTCCGAGCCGGTGCGCGGATTCCGCCCAATACCGGTTTTCCGGGGTTTCACTGAAAAGACACCGAAGCCACGCAATTCAATCCGGTCGTTGCCCTTCAGTGCGTCCTTCATGCAATTGAATATAGTATCGACCGCTTGTTCGGCTTTTGTTTTGCTGACGCCGGTTCGTTCAACGATCTGATTGACAAGATCCAGTTTGATCACTGGCAACCTCCTGATAGTCTCTATGGGCCATCGCTGTTTCGTATAACACCAACATTCTTAACACTATGGAAGGGAAATAGGCAATGTCAATTAAAGCAGACTCCTGGATTCGCCGTATGGCCGAGGAGTATCGAATGATCGAACCCTTCAATGTGGACCAGGTGGCTAAGGGCACAATTTCATATGGTTTGTCCTCTTACGGATACGATCTTCGACTCGCTGACGAATTCAAAATCTTTGCGCCTCCGCCGCTTCAGGTGATCGATCCGAAGTCGATTCCGTCCGAATACTACAAAGATTTTAGCGGGCCCACATGCGATATCCCCGCCAATGGCTACGTCTTAGGGCGAACGCTGGAGTATCTTCGGATACCCCGAGACATCCTTACTTTATGTGTCGGGAAATCCACCTACGCTCGTGCCGGCATCCTTATTAATGTCACACCGTTTGAACCGGAATGGGAGGGCTACGCTACGATTTCAATTGCCAACACCACGCCGATGCCGGTTCGCGTCTATGCCAACGAAGGGTTGTGCCAGCTCCTTTTCTTTCAGTCGGATGAACCATGCGAAGTTTCATACAAAGACCGCAAAGGGAAGTATCAGGCCCAACAAAAGATCGAGTTCGGAAAGACGAAATAGATCCGTAAGACTTCCGAAGTCATGGCGGTTGCGGAACGCCGGTCACAAGTTGTGCAGGGTACAGCCCATTCAGCAAGGTGGGATGATAACGAGTGAACGCCCTCAGTGCCGGAACTCATCCATCAAACAACCTGACGGTCCACGACGACGGCTTCACGGACCAGCTGACCGGCGCATCCGGCGACGTCTGGTTCTTCGCCAGATGCGGGACCGCCGCAGGAGCTGAATGTAGTGCTACCGATGTCGCCGGCTTCATTGATTCCCGTAAAGACGACATTGGCCATCGTCTGGAACGAAACCTCATCCGTGTCGTGGTTTTAATTGAGGTCGTATAGCACGCCGTTTGAAGACCGCGCTTCGGCGGCGAGAAGCAAATCGAGCACTGCCATGGTTCCTCCGGAAGCCACTCCGAACGAGCTGCCGTTGGAACTAATGTGATATGTGTTGATGCCAACGCCATAAGCCGACATATGGAACCCGTAACTGGATGCGACGCTCCCCGCAAGAGCTCCATTCATCACGTACGCCGCGAGTGTGAACGAGGGTTCTGACCCCAATTTGTCGGGATCTGCTGCTCTTGTGCGATTACTTCAGGCAAAAGTAGTCCAAGGAATACACGAAGGATATCCACCGCATCACGACGCCGGCTATCGATATGCTCACGAGCTGTCACTGGCCGGGAAACGTTCGCGAACTTGAATATGTCATCGAGCGTGCGGTGCTCGTGTGCGACTCCCGCGCGATTCACGGACACCACCTGTCGCCGACGCTTCAAACCGCTCAGGCGTCCGGAACACTGACACGGTTATCCCTGTGCGACGCCATAGCCACATACGAGAAAGATCTCGTGCAGGATGCGCTGAAAACCGTGCGCGGCTTCTGAGCACAACCAAGCGCACCTTCAATTACAACGTCCGGAAGCATGAAGTCGACGTCGACCGATTCCGAGGCTAAAGCGCGAGCGGAAGTCTTTTTCGATTGAGACCTAACAGAAGCAGACCGCCGACGCCGAGGGCCAGCATCTGGAGGCTCGAACTTTCCGGAACCGGCGTGCATTGGCACGAGGCCGGAACCGTAACCGCGTATGGAACGTTGAAATCCGGAATCGACTCCAGAAATTCGCTCGGAGTGAATTCGTCAAACGGATCCCCGCTCCACCACTCCGCGCTCAACACAAAATTCCCCGAGTTGGAGAAACCCGCAGGCGTGCCGGCATCCCAGGTGAATTGATACAGCCCGCTGATTCCGTCGTAGGCCTGCATCAGCGTACTGTTGGGCGCGACGACCGGGGAATTGAATACGCTGGCATCGGCAATACCGTTGGCGAACCCAGTGTCGGTGTTGACAGTGTTGAACACCAGCCACTGATCCAGTCTGTTGTTGGTTACCGAGTAGCCCCAACCCACGGTAGAACCTGCCGCCGCAGAAAGGTTTCCGCCCGCCGGAATAGTACTGAAGGTGAAGGGGTCCGCGTAGGTGGTGGCGGCGAACAGGATCGTCAACAGCACGATCCCGAAAAGGCGTTGGCTTCCTGCTCTCACTGTATTCCCCTCCCGGAAATAGGAATTTTCCTCATGAAATCCTCGACGGGGACCGTATCAACCGCTGGAAGTTTCGTCAATCTCATAAGAGCCTTATGGAATCACCGTCTGCGACGCCGAGGCACTGAAGTTGACCCCGGTAACGTCGTTAAAGGTCATCATTTGCGTGAACGAGAACCGCTTCACCGTCACGGGACGACTCAGCAGAATTCGGATCGTCGCCGATGCGCCCGCCTCCAGATAGCCGACCGTCATAGCGCCGGGGTTGAGCAGGCCCACCGAACCGGTGCCGGTCAGTGTGCGGAAAGACGCCTCGGTAATGGCCAGATTGAAGGCATTACCGGTGCCCGTATTGGTCAGCTTCAGGTCGACGTAGTAATTACCCGATGCATCCACTCCTTTGCCGGTAATGCTGTTGGAAATGCTGACCGTCCCGACGATGACATTGACATAAGAGGTCGCGGTTCCAATTTGCCCCGCGGTGTTTCTATAGCGGAAGGTCACCGCCGTGGTGCCGAGCGCAAACGGAGTCGAGGGGCTCACGTCGACGCCGTTGATCTGAGGCGTCAGTCGAACCGGCGCCGGATCGGTGGGGTCCACAGCCGAGCCGGACGCCAGGTATGCCGCCAGCAGCTGCGACGTGGTGGCCATTGCACCGCCGGCCGAGGTGGCGGCAATCGTGATCGAGGCCGGCGAGGTCACCAGCGGGGCGTTCGCGACGGCGTTGACGGTGATCGCCACCGTCGCGATGGCCGAAGTCGTGGACCCATCGCTGGCGCGGTAGGTGAAACTGTCGCTGCCGGTAAAGCCGGCCGTCGCCGTGTAGGTGAACGAACCGTTGGCGTTCAATGTCAGCGCGCCGTGCGAGGGTCCGGAGTTCAGAACCGCAGTGATCGCGTTGCCGTCCGCGTCGGTGTCATTAGCCAGGACACCCGGGATGGTGACGGTCAGCGGAGTATCCTGGTTGGTGATGTAGCTGTCGTTGTTCGCCACCGGCGCATCGTTGATCGGGCAGACAACGATGGTCACCGTGGCGAGATTCGAATTCGCGGT
>Ga0209488_10001593_pt1 | contig 19364 bp, 15 predicted proteins | sample Rivendell_Oct201_8_FD_188349 | JGI IMG/M metagenome (GOLD analysis project Ga0209488, IMG submission 188349) | Vadose zone soil microbial communities from the Eel River Critical Zone Observatory, Northern California, USA -... | ecosystem: Environmental > Terrestrial > Soil > Vadose zone >...
CACCTAGCAACCGCACTGTCAACACTGTCAAGGTCGCAAAGAGTACCCCCAGACGTCTGTGCCTACGCTGGTCCTGCGGCGGTTGGACGACGCGGTGGATCGCGGATTTGTAATATCCCCCGGAGAGCATTTGTAGGGTACCTCCGCAGTTGACAACCTGTGATCCCGTCACTCGAAAACTTTGGTAAATCCTAGCGCCTGAGACATACCAGTGCGTTGTCCAAGTGCCTGACCCAACGCCACTTCTCATCCACGTCACGGATTTGTAGCGCTGACACGGGCTGACTGTATAGAAGGGTCAACGTTGTCTGATCTGGAATGGCCTTCATCAAGAAGCCCGAAAGGGTTCACTTGTCATGACGAACCCTCATGTCCTTTGAGCCAGACATTCCCGGTTTGCTCCTCTTCCTCTTCTGGTCGGGGGTAGCTGTGAAATTTTCGTTGCAATTCTTATTAGTAGTCCCTAGCTTGAGGGCACCTTGTACGTACTACATCATGAAGCGGCCTAGCGTCAAGTTTCCATATCTTTGACCTGTTTATTCTCTACCAGAAAAAGGTAAGACTCGCAGTAAGCGTTGTTCTTGTCTTCGTAGCTATGGAGTTTGACAAGCGTGTCTTCAGGGAGCTCCAGTCCGAGTGCGAGCAGTCTCATCGGCCATCAACTCGGTGGGCGCCAGAAGACAAATGCAAGGGAACGTACCTCTCAATTTCATAAAGAACATCAATATGATTATGCCGTACAAATTCTTGGATCTCGGGAATAAATGGTTGTATGGCTTCCGGGTGTGGTTTTCTTCCACGTTGCGATTGACTGATGTCAGTGACGCCACACGTTACGAAATAGGGGACGCCTTCGTGCGCGAGGTGACTTACTATTGTAGTGTTCAATACGGCGGTCTTGGACGCCATTACTTATGTGCTGTTAACGAGGATGCTTAGGCAAGGTTTCAATCTGCTGCGTTCTGTGAACTCACCCAATATCGCAAGGGCTTGTAGCCCAAGAAAGCACCGCTTGTCCTATCCGCCTCATAGCGCTCCTTTTCCTCAGAGCTCACCTGTTCGAATGGCACTGCAGCGATGTCAAATATCCTTTCTACCTAGCAACCGCGCTGTCCCAGTCAAACGCGCGTCAAGGTCGCAGACGCCCGGCTTCACGAACCTGGGCTTCGTCTAGGCCATGATTGACGACATAGAAGAAGCCTTGTTTGTGCATGGCATTTCGGGCCTTTTCCACTTGTTCTGCTCTTCCGGTCGGTGTCTTGGCCTTGGACAGGTCAATCACCTCAAGTTCGGCCCATTCAACTGCATCCGTCCAACGTCATAAGCGAACAGGCCCCTCAGGCGATATATCTACTTACGTTGTTCTCCAGTCGGTTCTATTGGCGTCCAACGTGGAACAGGGGGGAGCACGGCAGTCGGCATTAGCGAAAAATGAACTTTGAAAATATCAGGGGAAGAGGTGCCACCGGTACGAGGTCGGAGTTGCCTGACCTCGTACCATTAAGCGCTCTTTATATGTGATCCATTCCCAATCGGATAAGGTCTCAATTGGTGTCAGCAGATGAGCATTCTTCGCGTGGAGCCCAAGCCCTATCGGGCGACTGGCCAGACAAGTACTGTAACTTAATGCCAGTCGATCTAACCACTCATTCGGGCCGACTCTTCATTCATGAGCCGGATGACAACCTCGTCTAACCTTGAAGTCTGCCATTATTAACCCATCCAGATGGAGTAAACGAGCGACGGTTCACACGTCAGGGAATCCGACTTTATGAGGAAAGGAAAGGGCACCCAATCCGGCATTGTCCGTGGTTCTCCCTCGTTCGAAATAGAACAATACGCTGCGCAGGTGGGAAGTTACGCACGGTACAGTGTCATTATCACTGCAAGTCGACCTGACTTCTTTGATGGTGGGCGAGGTCCGAACAAAGCCCAGTTCGAGGAATTTAACCATGCTGGTCAAGGGGAGTGATTAAACCTAAAGGTCACCCGGTTGAGTTTTCCGGAACGAAGATAGGGTCTCGTAAGAGTGAGTTTGTTCGATCAGAATCATGATTGTCGCAATCCACGGTTGTGACACACGCGTATGGGATGCGCTTGGTCATGCTGAAGACTTTCGCCCGGTGATTGACCTCCCCATCGTAATGCAGGAAGCAGCAATTGAGAAACATGCAATTGGATACGAGGAGTGTTGATTCCAGTACGGGGATTGCTGTACTCGAATCGTCGAGACCAAACTATGGGCGCTAGTTATAGTGGGTCACCCGTACGCCATTAACAATCTCGTACTCGGACCCGTCTTCAGCCCGTTGCAGCTGAGAGACGCCATATCTCGCTGTCCTGTTCTTGCGCCATGTCTCCTGCGTGGGAGGTTCCCCACTAATAGACTTAGTGATGCCCTCGCGCTGAACGACAGGGCTTTCAAGCAGCGGCGTGATGCGGACGTCATCGGCCGTGTACTGGAAGTAAATCAAACCGAGCCTTCGATACCGGTCCTGATCAGCTGGGGGCTTTACAACGCGGTGGATCGCAGATTTGTAATAGCCACCCGACAAGTACTCCGTCGTGTCGCCGCAGTTTACGACCTGTGGTGCTGAATGTTAACAAAATGGCTGGGACACCGCGGGATACAACTTACGAGAGCGTTCTCGACGTGCCTGACATAACGCCACTTGCCATCCCAGTCTTTGATTTGCAAAGCTGTGACGGGTTGGCTCCATATTGCGGTGAAACTCATGTGATCTAGAACAAACACCAGCCAGGTAAGATGCAGATGAGACGGGTGGTATGACAGTCATCACCAGCATGACCCTTCATCCAGACGTTGTTGGTTTTTTCCTCTTCTTCTTGAGTGCGAGGATTGCTAAAGTCAAGAGAATCAGTACTCGAGATTCGGGCATCCAAAGAGATGCAGTACTAAAGCATAAATCGCCCTAGAAAGTATTGGATCAGAAAAGGGACGGAATGACAACAGCGTTTTCTTACAGAAGGAGTGATTCGTCTCATCAAAAGGATGCAGATCAGACAGTGCGTTCTCCGGCAGCTCGAGACCCAGTGACAACAGCCTGTGTTGGTCGCCGTGAGAAAAAAAGACGAGTCAAATGTACAAAAGGGCAGCTGACTTTTGCACTTCGTTTAAGACCTGGCAATGGGTGAATTGGATGATTGCTTGAATTTCAGGCAAGAATGGACGCAGAACAGTGGGGTGTTCACGTCGAGAAGTCTCTCGAGGAACTGGTGTACGTTCAACTGGCGAAAGTCCAGGCCACGTAGGTTACTCACAATTGTAGTGCTCGATTTTATCCTTCACTCCGTTGGCTATGTGCTGATGGGGGGTTATCATCGGGTAGCGTAGTTGACTGTGCAACATACCCAGTATTCAGGAAGCTTATATCCCAAATACTCTCCCGTCTCTTTGATTCGGGCCTGATAACGAAGCTTCTCTTCCTTCCCAACATCGTCAAACGCGAGGGCGGCTATATCAACCACTCGGTCAACCTGCGAGGTGGCATTCTGCACCAGCACAGAATGAAAGTCATTTGCCACGTACAACAGCCTTATCAAGGCCGTGATTAATCACATAGAAGAATCCCTGTCGATGCGTGGCGTCGCGTGCCAGACGGACCTGCTCGGCGCGGCCCTCTGGCGTTTTGGCTTTGGCGAGATCGACAAAGGCGAGGTCGGCCCAATCAACTGGACGAACGGTTAGTGGCCTCCGTGACCGAGACGGTTGGACATCGCTTACTATTCTCCGTCGTAACAGGTGCAGGGACCCAACGACGCACAGGTGGGTAGTTGGAAATGAGGGCGGGCATGATCGATAGGGATAAGCAGAGAATGAAAGGTCGCCGTAAGCGGGATGACGGACGTCCGTTCCATCAAGCGGCTTATATAGGCCTTCTGCGGAAGGCACTCAGACGAGCAACGTTGAGTTTCACTTCTAACACACGGAATGGATATCCCGAGAAAAAATGACCGCCATCGTGGCAGGATCGGACACATCGGCGAAAGATTAAAATTCAAGAGAATATGGCAAGGTAGCCGAAGAAACTGGGGTAATAGAAATGTGTGAGACTTTCCGCCTTCTTTCCGAGATGTTAGATGGACACCTTGAATAAGATTGGGGTTCTCTGACAGCGGACGTCATGGGGCTTGGAAGCCCATGGAACGAGTTTAGGACTTGCCGCGTGTATGGCGAAAGAAAGCTTGATGTAGTGGTTGACATGATGGGCATCGGGAAGAGTGATTTTAGCTTGAGACAGTTTGACGGGGCTAAGAAAAACAGGAAACTTCGAGTTCTCAGGTCAAACAGAATGATGTCAAGGGGCTGTTTTGCTGGCGGGCCCCGAAAACTGGACGTCGCGTCAAGAAGAAGGAACGATTGACGATGAGGTTGCAAAACCCAACTTGGCATCATGTGATGCGATCAGTGGTCGGCATCCGCGGCAGACCGATCCTGGTGGCTGGTCAGCGCGGCTAATGGCCTGCCATGGAGGATGATAGCTCACAGCCCCGGTCCTCTAGTACCGTCTCTGCGTACCCCGCAGTTTTCGAGGACCGTCAACAAGGAGATATCCCTACCAATCCAAGGAAAACCCTCGACCTGCACCATGCCGCTTCTTCGTCTCCAGACCTGAATCAGCAGAGCAAGCCATCTCTTCCTGCTCTAAGGACAGCCAATGCTGGCTTGGCTCGCACAAGGACGCTCCCCTTGAGATCCCCGAAACGTAGCCCGAGTATCTTTCCGACTCTTCAAGGGATCACGTTCGAAATTGAAAACCTTGAATCTCTACGTCGATGGGTCTTGGGGTTAGCCGTAGGCAATTGTCGCTTGTTGGTCTAGCTTACACCTTGTATGCTTATATATTGCATTCCAGTCGACTTTGACCTTGAGCAAGGGCCCTCCCTAACCTGCCTATTTCCGCTTCTTCCACTGTACTCGTTTGAAGCTGAGAACATGTTCGTCTTTTTTTCCGTCCACTGTGTTCTTGTTGAATAGAAAGCCTGGGATAGTGCTTTCTCGGCGTTTCCTGACTCGACATTATTCAAAGAAGGGTCAGAGACTCATTCCTTTCGCATACGAGAGCATGTTGCGAGAACGAATCAAGGCGGTTCCTCTTTATTTGATACTAGGCGTGTGCCGTCTCCAGACGGCTTTGTTTATGGCTTTTCTTATTTCAGTCAAGAGAGAAGCATTGCTTCCAAGCGCGGATACTCTCAGGTATAATTGACGTATGATCGCCTACGGCCGCGTTTTCTAATCCTAATCCCTATTGTGTCTTAGAGGTGCATCGTGATATTGACGCAGCACCCTTACCCAGCACTATTCTGCGCCCTGCTGAACAAGCTAGGGCCCCTCTATCGCATTCATGGTGACCCTATATTGGAGGTTGCAGCGCACAATATAGCCAAGTGGTGAGTCCAAACACGCAAGCAGCACACTTTAGTACCATACACATCGCGGGTGCAGGCCACCTCCGGTCCCCAGTACAGCTCTTGAACTCGGCTTCCTCGGGACTGTCATCCGTGTCGAGCTTCCTGGGGACGTGGATGAGCAGCAGCTAGGTAATGGTCCTGAGATGCCGGCTCAAATGGACCACGATTTACATGTACGCTATCTATTTATATCCCTCCGTGTTCCGCACCATAATTGAGGCCCAGGTGCTCGCATGCTCACCTCCGGTTACCGCACTGAGTGTGGTTCACATCTTTGAAGCGTCGCTATCGCATCTTTGGTCTATTTGGGAGTGCCTCGTATTATGCGAGCCGATCATTATCTTCGGGCAGTCTCCTTCATGGACGAGCAACGCAATATGGTGGCTCCGTGACGTGGTCAGACCAGTAAGGGATTTTTTTCATAACTTCATGCTGCGCTAAACCCATCACGGTGTCACAGCTTCCGTGGGCGGGGGACTTTAGACCTTATTTTACAATCCATGATAGGGAGCATACAGCCCTGGTGAACGAGAGGGCACCTAAAGCAGGCCTCCTCCTTGGAGTCACGAATCCATTCTTTGAGAAAACGTGCAGTCATTGGCCGCATGTCCTCACCCTCGGCGGGAAGTCTTGGCAAGTGACATCGCGATTTGCCGCTCCGCCATTTCTCATTTGATACCTTTTCCAGCGGTCAAACCCCGACGACGCGTTTCTCTGGTCCATCACCCGGATGGAAAACAAAAACTCATAAACGGTATACGTCCAAGGAGCGCCAGCTCCTCCAGACGTTGGAATCTACAGCAGGCGGTGGAAATGCCAAAGCCCGTGAGTCAGGCTCCCGCACGTCCTGTGCAAACAAGCTTCTAACCCTACTTGTGTCAGTGGCTGAAGCGTCTTTCAACCTTCGTCGTCACTTTTCCTCCCGTTCGGCGGCGCTTCTCGTTCCTCTCAACCGCTATTTGAACACCCTCATCCCACGACCTTCGGAGGCCAGTTCGGGCTCGGCGCGCCTCAAGTCCTTCAACAACGCGAACTTCTTCGCTTCTCTCAAGACACACGGTGCGGTGCTGCCGTTCAGGTCGAGCACAAGGCAACGCGAGTTCTACGAGCGCTGGCTACGTACGCCAGCATTTGGGATCTGGCTCGCACGGCAGGAAGACCTTGTTGTGCGTACGCTGGAAAACGCAAGGAGCGAGAAAGAGCGATGAGAATGTCGACACCTCGTGCTGTCGCCACCAACCGGGTGCACCATCCCTTTTGTTCCGATATGTTGGTATGACCCCTTCTACGTGGAACATCCACGATACACGATACATACACGAATACCCTGGACAATACAGCTGTTTTGGGCAGGTCCCGAGTAAGTTTAGTGGCAAAGTTGTCAAGGCAGTACGTGGCGCTGGGTAAGGCCGGGAAGATTAAGATCTGGAACTCACAGAAGCTAGACCACAAATGTTGTTCTGCCGCCGCGATCGCATGATTATTGCCGCATCCGATGGATATTAAGTGCGTGCCGGTACTGTAATGGGGTAACATATGCCGCCGGGAGATTGAGTATACAGTAGATGATGGTGTGGTGTACGACCTCGGGATCACGCAGCTCTCATTATCAACTGCCCTCCGCCACGATTCCCATTCCTGGATCAGGTTGAATTTGAATACGAGGTGGATACGATATTCACAAGGTGGCAACGACAGGTGGTGAGATCTCGGAGTTGTATCCCCGTGGTACTACTGTAGGACAGATGAATTTGACATTGCTGTCGATAATTTCCATCTGCCGGAGAAATTTCATCGGAACGGTCAAGCCACGATGCTGGGAAGCCGTCTACATCCCCACAACTGTCAAGCAACGGAAATGATCTGGACATCCGAGCGTCAACGCCAGTTCTAAACAAGTCGGTCGTGAGAAGCGAGATCTATCCGTGGGTAGGGAGATTGCCGTCCCGTTTTGTGGTCGCTCATCGCTCAGGCGCCGTCACGGTACTCTCGTCGGTTCAAGTTATGGGACGGCTCAATTTCGAGCCAGCTATTGCCAGTGTATTGGCTGACTGGAGGGCCTGTCATTGTTAAGCAGGCAACACTTCCAAGTTCGCGCAAAGTCAGGATTCAAGAAAGGATGAACGAGGTCCCATTGGTGGATATTCGAAAATCGAAAGATCGACTATTTATAGCACAAATATGCCTGCGGGGGAGCATCTGTTCCGAGTATCTCAGAGCTCTTAAGCCGAGGGGGCCAACTTGGGCACACGGTCTAGACCACCGGCTGCGATTTCCTTCAATAACACTGTATACAGTATTACTGAATGGAAAACTTCCACACGTACCAATGCATCAGTAAAATGAATTCCGCGTCTGGTTCCATGACACGTGGCCTTGAGGGTCCCATGACTATCCGAGGAACTACTGTAGCTGCTCACACTCACAACGTCAAAGCGATGTCTGATCCTGATATGGAGATTAAATACGAGAAGGAGAGGGGAGAGATGGCATCGTGAAGCCCGCAGGACAGCGTCAAAATACACGAGAACTTTTGGCAATAGCAACCCAACTCTTCGCAATGTATTGTGCAAATATCTCAGCTTCTGAAATGGCGTCTTGTACATGCGACGCCGATTCCAAGAGGGTGTCGAGGAATGCGGGAGCAGTAGGAGGCGATGTGAGTTGATGGAGCTCTGGACAAGGAGATATGTGTCAACACATAGGGACTCAAGGAAGTAAAGTCCATCGTACCAGCAGCAGCGTAGATGGCCGCAAGGGTGGCGCGTTTCGTATACCAGGAAGGCTTTCGTACGCAAGTTAGTTGACTGTAAATGTGTGTTTGGAAGACGTACTCCAATGGATGCGTCATTGGCTACGCGACATGCCTCGTCCGCGACGCTTGCTGCGTGCTGTATCGCAGGAAGCGGATCAAGGGGCGGAAAACCTAGTGTGGGAGATACAAGAAGTCCAAATGCCTAGGTGCCCGTATAAACACGCACGCGGCTTATAATCAAGCAGATCGGCTTACCTCGGGGAGATGTCCTAGAACGGGCACATTGTACTCTAGGCGAGCGAGGAGTGCGCCCTTGACGTCTTGGACGGGGACAGAACGCATGTGGACTCGCCCTTGGTCGAGCCATGCGTCGATCAGGGTTCGTCGTGCGGCATCGCCTTCACCGAACAATGTCGTCACTGCGGAATCGGAGAGCGGCTTTGGGTGGGCGTGAGGTTCGGGAAGGGCGAGCACCGAACGCGCCAAAGCGGTACGAGTAAAACCATGATGCTGAACCAGAGGAACAGCAAGTTTCAAGAGCTGCGTCCTGAGATTGGGGCGTGAGGAGCATGGTAAGACTGAGCAACGAGGGAGACACACCTCGACATGAGGGCTTTTTGTGTGTGACCACTAGCGGTTGCCATTTCCGTTCAATTCTTCATCTCATCTTCTCTCACTTCAATTCAATCAATCTCTGCTGCTTAGCAGCCCAACCGTCCTTACACCCATTTCCCGTTCGCAAGCAGAAAAAAAGAAATCAATGTCCGATTGGGGTCAGTCATCCTTCTTTCTCTCATCCCTATCGTTCACTACTAAACAATTCAGGGTAGAGGGTTCCGATGACGACGCTCCTGCGCGTCCCATACCCAACAAGGCGCTAGCGACTAAAAACAAATGGGAAGGGGAGGACGAGGAGGACGATGGGCCTGTCGTGAGTCTGTCAAGTCCTGCTTGGCCGGGACGACCCTCCCTTGTCAACGCAATCTTTACATTACATATTCACAGAGCGATTGGGAAGCATCCTCCGACGAGGAAAAGGAGAAGCCCGAATCTGTGACCGCGCCGGTAGCTCCTCCGAAGAAGAAGGGGACTCTCAAGCAGAAGCTTGCAGAGAAGGAGGCTGCGCGCCAGGCGCAGCTCGCTTCAGAAAACAGCCAGCCGGACTACGACGAGGACGCGGTACTCGATCCTCGTGCCAAGGCGCGGCTCGAAAAAGAGCACGAGCTCGAGTCCGATCTCCGCAACGCTACTGAGCTCTTCGGAGCCACCACCATAAAGGGTGCGTCGTTTGTGTCCCCGTCATGATGTCTTCTCTCTTCGTTAGCTCATCCCAAAGTATCCGTGCTAGGCTCGTCCGACGCAGACCTCGACACGATCCTCAAATCAACGCCCAAGTCCAAAGAGGACTTTATCGCCCTCTCAGATGCCATCATCGCGCACGTCATCAAGCGGCACCAGGACAAACCGCTCTACGGTGCTTTTGTCGAGCACCACGTGCGTGCCCTTGCCCTGCCGCTGCGTGACGTCGACGTGCGCAAAGCGGGGAGCGGACTTACTACTCTTGCGAACGAGAAACAGCGTGAGCAGCGGGAGAAACTCAGTGGAAAGAAAAAGCCAAGGTCTGTTGGAAAACCGATCCTTGGTGCCAGCAAGGTGGGGAACAAGTGAGTGCCTCGTGGTCGTATGTTATACATCCCTGTGTTGACACGACGTTTCACTGTAGGTTGGATACGACTGTGTATGATGAGGCGCTGGATGATTTCGGGACCAACCCAGATGACTTTATGTGATTGTAACCCTGTTCGGTTAGCTGTTTGATTAGTCCAACCGTGTTACCCACTCTACCTGTAGCCAAATACGTAGATTATAGTATGGATCAGCTTGTCATCTCGTGACATGATTACCCGTCCTCCTCTTGGCACCAACACATCTCTCCTTCGGCGCGCCTCGCACCAAAAGACTTGTGCACCCAAATTTGCGCCGACGTCCCGGACCTACTGCTGTGGGGAGTCTAAGAGGTCCCATTGATATTGGGCAAATAACGGCAGCAGCTTCCCATCCGACCCATCCCCTTAGGACTTTGGTATGTTTATTTGTATTCTCTTTAGTTTCAGAAAGAAAGAAAAAGCCAGTTGGGTGCATACGCAATACAAGCACTTGATTCAACATTGATTTAAAATCCGGAAGACGAGAGTAAGCAGTCATGCAGGATAGCCTGAAACAGATCGACTCCATCTCGTCAGGGGTGAGTTTTCAGTTCGTGGCCTGCAGCAAGTTAGATTGGGAGCCAACCGACTTGCCTCGGAGCTTGTAGATTATGCTACATACTCGCAAGCATTCACTGCGGCAGCTACTCATCTTCGCCATCACTGTCATCACCCTCATCACCATCCTCGTCATCCGCAACGCCGATGACGCCTCCGTTCTTCCTCTCGTTTAACGCGCGCCCGGCCTCCGCCAGTCTCGTGCCAAATACCTTGCGCGCACCGAAATTCGCGCCGACGTCCCAGATCTGCAACTTCGCCTTCGAGCCCGCCGCCGCGAGCGTTAACGGGTCGTCTGGTGACCACACGGCGGAGAACACCTCGCCCTGAGCCAATGAGCAAGCCCCGTCGCACAGCGATAGACGGAAAGACCTACCAGTCCGAGGTCGCGGCCTGCGACGAGGCTCACCTGTCGCTTTCCATTTGTTTCGTCTCCTTGGACATTCCATATTTTTACCATTTTGTCCGTGCCCGCCGTGGCGAGGCACCCGCGGATGTGCGGATTGACGTCAAGGGCACATGCCGCACCGTCGTGAGCGGCGATCGTAAATCGCGCCGGCGATGGTTGATTGAGGTCTGATGGCATCGTTCGCGCGTCGAAATTGACCACCATGCCATTCTCCAACGAAACCTATACAAAGAGTATTGCTCCTTTCCAGACGCCCGGCTCCGAGAGAAACGAAAGTAATGAGAACGCACATAGAAGCCGTGATTATCCCAAGGATCCCACCGAATTGCTTCAACATCTGCACCCACGATGGCACCGACGCTTGCGTCTGGGGCTCGTGAGTCGAACACCCGCACGGTACGATCGTAGCTCCCGCTGAGTAGCACCGCCGGCTCTGCCGGGTTCCACTGCACGGCCTGCACCTTGTCCTTGTGCAGCTTGTCAAAGTTACGAAACGCTCCCTCTCTCTGGTCCCGCGACAGATCCCACAGCTTGACCGTGCGATCCGCACTGCCGCTCGCGAGCATCTGCCGCGCCATGCGGTTCCACGAAAGCGAGAGGACTGCGTCGACGTGGTGTTTATCGCTCACCGCGCGGTGTTTCGTCTTTTTGCGCTTTTTCTTCCCCGTTCCGGCGGGCTCTGGAACGTGCGCCGCTGTCGCCTTGGGGTTTCCGAGAATGGCTTCCGGATATACGGATTCTAGGAGGTCAATGGAGAAGATCTCGATGTCCGGATCCATAGTGCCCATTGCGATGTAGTTTCCGAACTGTGAAGGCGAATGCGAGGGGTCATCCCCGGTGTCCATCACAGAAGCGGTCGACGAGACTGGATAGTCGAGCCATTCGATGCAGAGGGGCATGCTACTTAATAATAGATCATGGTGTGGGCCCAAATACTCCGTCGCTTCGTCGTAGACAAAGAAATGGAGTTGAGGCACATTTTGTTCGACGATGGCGGTGACGAGCATGTTGTCTGTCGGCAAAACTTCATTTTCTTCGCGCTCAAGTTCGTCCTCGTCCTAGAAGTCCACATATTTATTAGGTGAACCGGAATATGAATAATGCGGCACTACCTCTTTGAGCGTAACGTATGGGTCGTCGTCATTGTCGCGATAGAACTGTAACCCTTTTATGTTGGTGAAGGGACCAAGAGCTGGGTAGGACATATGGTGGTGACCCTAAATACGGCATGACCGGACGCACTCGATGCCGGCCCATCGTCTTCTTCGTCATATGTATCCAACTTGTACTCGGAGAGGTCTCCGTTTTGTCTCGGAGCGGTTCCATCCGCATCCGCTGTCGTATCCTCGTCCATGGGCTCACAGTCTTCGCTGCATGGCAGTTAGTCAGCAACCGTCCGCAGGGAGTTGCAAAAACGCACTCCACCCAAGCAGACTCGTCGTCGTCGTCGTCGTCGTCCTCGCCCCGAATGTCGTCTCCGTCACTGTCCTCATGCCTTTGATCCATAGCTCGCGCGGCAGAATTCGCACGTTCTAGTTCTGTACGCGCATCTTCAAGTTCTACGTGAGCGATCTCTTTTATGCGCTCAATGTTGGCATCATTCAGAGGTTGCTTTGATGGGTGGCGGGCGGAGACCCCTCGCTTGACCCTACACGGCGTGGTTTCAGCCAGTTAGCCAGTTGGAAATAAACGACGGTGAAGCAAGACGCGTACCATACAATGCTCGAAATCAGGTCTCCCATTTTGCGAGCTGTCGAAAATGACAAAGTGAATGGCCCGAGCGGACCGAGAAAACCCGGATGTTAAGAAAGACGCAATCAGACTAACTTACTGTGCTAACGCCTCAGGAGTACTCGCCCGTGCCTGGTTACTCAGCGCGATACGAGTGTGATTGCACCTTTTTGCTGCGCGCCGGCCACTGATCAAGGATCCCCTGAGATGCCTCACGACGGTTTTGTCTTGGCGGTTGTCTGTATCTTGTCCTCAACCTCGTCCTACAGGTCCACTATCCACTACCATCCTCATGTCCACAAGCAATCAGGCGACCATCGCTTCTATCTCCAACTTTACCGCCATATTCCAAGCTGCCTATGATGAGTATAAAAGGCACACAGGGCAGGATCCAAACACCCATCCCTTTTTTATGGAACTTGAGACCTGCAACCACCCTGACGATGTCTCGAAAGTACTTCGAAAGCACGCACAGGCTTTTGCTAGATTTCGCGAAGGAGATGATAACTTTTGCAATGGCTAAATCCGACAGTCCACGTTCTATTTACATTTTCTTCGATCCTCGGGGAGGGTATCGGACTGGTTAGCACTGGCATTTCATTTCTTCGGTATCACAGTGCCCGAACATCGTCCCTCAGCCATTTTCGCCCGCCAAGACAATATGTACCGGTATTGGCGTTCTTCTCGGGGTAGGTCCCTTCTATGATTCACCGGCCTGCGTCTCTGTAACACTCGACTCAGGCGGTGAGGGATGTTGTCGCGAGTCACGATATGCTCGTCAGCCTCTTCGAGCGCATCCATTTTTTCCTCCAACGTCTCAACAGTTACACCGGCATCCCACTAACCACTGCCATGACCGAGTTACTCGGGAAGATTATGGCTCAAGTACTCTCCATCCTCGCCCTTTCGACAAAGGCAGTGAAGGAAAAGCGAATTAGTAAGTGATTTATTCAATATACCTTTTTTGGCTAACCTTGAAACAGAAAAGTTTTTGAGGAGGTTGATGGGACGGACAGACGTCGAGGACGCACTTAATCGGTTGGATATACTCACAAAAGAAGAGAACCTAATGACGATGACGAGAAACCTTGAGGTCACACACCACATCGATGACAACGTGGCTGTGGTCAAAGAGCTCACGCACGACGTCCAAGCTAATGTGAAAGTCGTTGAGGACGTCACACGCCGCATCGATGATAATGTGGAATCAACCAAAGACGGTGCGAAGTCCCCTCTTTCCGTTCATACACGTACCGACATCTTCTCCGGTTGCTTATCAAACCAGCAATGGATGAGTTAAAACGTCTGTTACTCTGTCATTGCTGAGTGTCAAAGCTGAAACATCATTTTACAGGAAACCAATCACGAGAGAAACTCCAATCATGGCTCTCTCCTCCTAATCCGTCCATCAACCATAATATTGCATGTGACACTCGACACGATGGAACAGCAACATGGTTCGTCCAAAGCACAACGTTCGAAGAATGGAAGACAAATGGTTCATTAATGTGGATCACTGGCAATCGTACGCTTCTCTCTCCGTTGCAGTCGTCGTGATCAATAATTAACTTCTCGGCTTCGCAGCGGGATCTGGAAAGACCGTTCTTTGGTATGTGATTTTACGGCTGTTTCAGTAATAAGGCATTCACGCTATCGATCAGCTCCTCCATTATCGAGGACATCAAGGATATGCAGCAGACAAGGTCGGCCTTGGTCGCCTACTACTACTTCGATTTCAAGGATGTCGCCAAGCGCGACCTTCGTGGCTTGTTGTCTTCATTCCTCATGCAGCTTAGTGACGACTCTCTCCGATGCTATGGCGTTCTTTCCAAATTATATACCACGTGCCGCGACGGCCGCGAACAGCCTACTGAGACTGCGCTTGTCAAGTGTCTCAAGACAATGCTCGAACTTCCAGGACAAGTCCCAATTTATCTCATCGTGGACGCGTTAGATGAATCCCCAAATAACATCGGAACACCATCGGCTCGAAAAAAGGCCCTTGCTTTTGTGAAGGAACTGATCGGGCGGAAGCATCCCAACCTATATATGTGCATAACCAGTCGTCCTGAGCAAGACATCCAGAATACTCTTAACCCCTTGATACCCACCTCGCGTCGTCTGTCCCTTCATGACGAAGGCGGCCAAAGAGAGGATATCAACAGCTACATCTACTCCTTTGTTCACACGGACGAGACAATGTAGAGATGGAGAGCCGAGGACAAGAATTTAGTCATCAGCACACTCTCTGATCTAGCTGACGGGATGTGAGGCACCTCCGATATAGTACGTTGTGATTGTTGCTGATTACCTGGGGGACAGGTTTCGGTGGGTATATTGCCAACTGGACACGCTCTGTCGATGTTTTCCGCCAAGCATCCGCCAAGCTCTGAACGAGCTGCCGATCACTCTGGACAAGACGTACGAACGGACCTTGCAAGGGATCCCTCGAGAGAAAAAGGAGCACACCAAACGTCTATTTCAGTGTTTGGTTGCAGCCGTGCGGCCGCTTCGGGTCGAAGAACTCGCGGAAATACTCACGATCGAGTTTGACGCGAATTCGGCCCCTAATTTGGTAGAGGGTTGGCGTCCAGAACACCCAGAAGAGGCGGTCCTTTCTGCATGTTCGACTTTGATCGCGATGGTCGAAGATGGGGATCTAAAGTTGTTCAGTTCTCGCACTTCTCCGTAAAGGAGTTCTTGACCTCCGAACGACTCCTGACTTCAGATTTCGAGAACGTCCGCCACTACCACATTCCCTTCGACATCGCCCACACTGTTCTCGTGCGAGCGTGTCTCACGGTGTTGTTGGACGAAAACATCGACAAGGAGCGTCTCGCGACATTTCCCCTTGCATTCTACGCTGCCCACCATTGGGTCGATCACGCCAAGTTTGACGACGTGGAACCGCGGATTCAAGATACCCTGGAACAGTTGTTCAACCCGAGTAAACCATATCTTATGATGTGGATTTGGATACACGATATGGATTCTGATTGGATTCGAGAATCCATCGACGCGCTCGCAGAGCACCCGTCGTCGCCCAAGGCCACTGCGTTGTATTATGCAGCGTTATGTGGTTTCATTGAGCTGACAAAATACTTGATCACCGAGCATGGAGAAAATGTCAACGCCAAGTGTGGTCGCCGTGGGAGTCCATTGCATGCAGCGTCATATATGGGACACATCGACACTGCGCGTCTATTGCTCGACCACGGGGCGAAAGTGGATTTACGCGCATACGGGAAAACTCCTCTGTGTTCGGCATATTCTGGTGGAGATATGGAGGCCATGCGGCTCTTGCTAGAGTCCGGGGCTGAACCGGACGTGCAGTACTGTTCCTTCGGGCTCGTATCCCATCATGCGGCGCACAAGGGAAGAGCCGACGTCGTGGACTTGCTCCTGCACCACAAGGCCGATGTGAACGCCAGAGAAGACACGGACTCCACGCCATTGCACGTGGCATCGATCGATGGACATCTAGAGGTTGTCAAACTGCTCCTTGAAAATGGCGCCGAGCTCGATGCTCGAGGAGAAACAAGCTCGACGCCGTTGCACTGGGCATCGAAATGTGGACATGCGGACGTGGCCAAGTTCCTCCTAGAGCAGGGCGCCGACGTCAATGCCAGAGACGACACAGAGTGGGCGCCGTTACACTGGGCAGCCGAAGACGGATTCGTCGACGTGATCGAGCTCCTCCTGGAACACAAGGCCGACGTCAATGCCCAATCAGCGTCCCACAGCACTCCGCTGCGTTTCGCGTCGGGAAATGGGCATCTGGAGGTCGTGCGGGTACTGCTTGCGCATGGAGCGGACGTGCACATCCGGGGAGAACAAGGCCGGACAGCATTCCAGATGGCAACTTCTGGGGAATATACCAAAGTTGCGCAGCTGTTCTTAGAGCATGGCGCGGAAAAGTAATAGGGGATAGGGTCACGAGTAAACTACGATACCGTGCCTGCTACGATTTCTGTACGCGTCATCGTCGAAATGTTGGATACCTGCCATGAGAATCGGATTCAGGTCGCATTGCTTACATGTTGATATTTTCTGTGCTAAATACGTCATGGCTGGCTTCTGCTGCTACGAACTCTTCACATTCTACTCGGCTCTTCTCCACATCCAGCATAGCAAGAAAGACGGTGCTGAATACCCCACTGAAATATACGATGTAAAACACCGTAAAAATTTCAGATGAGGACGCTTACAGCCCGAACAGAAACGCGAATGGCATGTTGTTGTTGTTGCCCGAAGCGGAAATAATGGCTTCGGAAACGAAGGGCCCGATGACCGCTGATGTCTTACCGATCTTTACTGCTACCTCAGCATGCGTTGTGCGTAATAACGGGGCCGGATATTACCACAGAGAACAGAGAAAAAAAGAGGAACCTGCACAAGGGATAACAGTTGATCACCTTCACTAGGAAGAAATTGATGGGAACACATACATCCGGGGGAGAGGAGACACTTCGCAAATCATGGTCTGGCTGTACGCATACCACGGGCAGACCAATAGCCCATAGAAACCTTGATAGAGCCTTCGATTCCACATCAGCGTCTGTCGAGTGAGAAGGGCAAATTGTATATACCAAACCTCCCAAACGTGTTTAAAGCCGAACTTGTTGGTGTGCACACCAACTAGACCCCAGACGGTGAGAACCTAGAGTGATGATTTCATCTGGCGTACTTTCAACATGTACGCTGTATCATACTCACCAAGATCCAGAATACATTAAACGCCAACATCTGATGTCGCGTGTGTTCATGACGTTAATTAGAAATGAGCTTAACTAAGAGACTAAGTTACCCTCTTCGTAGATATGCTGAATTTCTTCTGAACAAGCCAAAATAAGCTGAGAACGGCTTTCTGGACGGTTTCTTAAACAAATTCCTTCGCCACTCACTATGTCCCCAGTCCTTGTGTGACGATGCCAACAAGGAGAAGAAGAGTGAGCTGCAATGTCGAGTAGTATACGACGCTAGAGGAGTTGCGTTAATCGGAAGGGATCCAAAAAAGATGACTAAAACAACTTGTTCTGGAGGGTTGCAACAACAGTTCTGTAATGAGGGTAAGGCTGAGGAACTGCCGCGACCTTGTCAAGCACTCACACAGTGGTATTCAGAACATCACCCCTATGATAAATGCGGTATATGGCTCTGCGGATCGACCAGACAAGTGATGACTCACATGAGGAAGTAAAACGCGAGGTATAAGAACGTCTGTTTCAGCCGCAAACACTCCCGAAACGTGACGAATGTCTGCTTGAATCCAATCGTCGCGAGTGACGCTCCCGGAGGTAGTGCGAGACCCGGTCGGCGCTTTTCAAAGATGAACCAAGGAATAGCACAAAGCACTGAGGACGTGGGTAAGGTGTACAAGCACATAGATTAATCGAGATGGGAAACGAACACCATACGCCACCAGTGAACGCGAGAAGCACGCTGAAAGCTTTTGTGTTATTCTGTACACTCGCGTCCGATTTGACTGCTTTGAGAATGCCGACGATGACGGCGAGGATGAGTACCTCGCCAGCCGAGCTTATAGCGAATGATATGTTAGAGACACGGTTGCGTGCCAAAGATTCCAAATGAGAATGTTCATCTAAGCTGTGTTGGGTGGTGAGTCGACGCCGAAGCACATTCAAGATGGTACGAACGGTTTTAATCCCTTTTTCGCTTCATCTGCAGACCTTTGAACTTCCGGAAGGTTTCGCACCAGGCCCGGGAACGCGGCAGTCCAGAACGTGAGAGAACACTATATCCACGAATCAGTAACTAAGCCTGAAAGCAGCCACTGGTGGTACCAACCTGATAGGATATCACTGGGGGAGAGATTATGAAATGGTCGAGCAGGAGCACAGCACTTACTTCCAAGGACATACAAAACGACACCTGCTGGCCATCGTGAAGGATCTTGGGCGCCAAGCCACGCGAACGACACTCCGACGGACAGAATGGTGAAGAAAATCAATATATTTGGTCTGTTCGAGAACGGTCAGTGTCCGTCCATAACGCTTGGCAGGTCCTAATTCCTGCGAACCTCCAGGTTCCATAATCCGCCCAAGCTCCGAGCATCAACATCAAGACCGCCTGAATGGCAAAAGTGATTCCGTTTGTGACAAGAACGATTGAATCGACTATGCATAGTAGAAGAGAAAGGAAATCCCTTTATAAGCAACGCGAGTACAACAGATGAGGTGCCGACGAAAAAGGCGAACTGTTCCGGACGCGCCCCATGTAGGGTAACACGCAATCGGTTCCTCTGCTACATGGTTTAGTAAACGGTGGCTGGCTTGGATCATAGCCTGCAAGATAGAGGAGGTTCTGGAATTGGGCCGGGCCAAGGTCAAACCCGGAGAGTCCATTGTTACCCTTTGTATGGGTGAGAAAAAAAAAGTGCGGGATATAGGGGAGAAAAAACGTACGACATAGTACAGATAGAAGCACCAGAGCTCTCGGCGGGATGTTATCCACCCATCTGGGTGAGTTACCTCTGGAGATGGCTCTGGATTGTTGATGTTGGGGCGGCCGATGCCTGTGTCCTCATTGATCTCTTTCGATTCCACCGAAATGCCAGTCATGATGGGAGTCAAGCAGAGCAAGGGAAGGTGCAGGCAGGAATCGCTATTCTTAACTTCTCGTCTGATCCGCCCGTACCGGTAGCTAAGCTTAGGAAATGTGCCATGCTGCCAGAGCTTCGCGAAGGCCCAGTCTCCAAACATCGCCAGAGTCCGGGTGTGCATGATGACTAAGTAGGTAGGAAACTTTG
>Ga0209488_10001594_pt1 | contig 19355 bp, 37 predicted proteins | sample Rivendell_Oct201_8_FD_188349 | JGI IMG/M metagenome (GOLD analysis project Ga0209488, IMG submission 188349) | Vadose zone soil microbial communities from the Eel River Critical Zone Observatory, Northern California, USA -... | ecosystem: Environmental > Terrestrial > Soil > Vadose zone >...
CCCCCCCCATGGATATATCTTGCTACATGCGCACACTCAGCGAGTAGCAGAGCTATTCGAGGAATCAGGTGACCGTGTCTTTATGGCATCTGATGCGACTTTCGGAGCGGCCGGTGGGAGAAATGTCGTGAGCGTAGCGAAAGAAGGAAACGAGGTGCCTGATGCAAACGTACCTCCATTCAAGAATTCGGGGTGATTCAATTATCCCAGTGCACGAGTACAACCTCTTCCGTCCACGTGCCTTGCTTCTCTTTCACAATGGGACCCTGGCAGCAGTCCTTTTCGCAGGAAAACACGAGAACAGTGCCCCACTCCATGCCACGCCCGTCGGGGTCACCCTTCAAGAGCTGTCGTAGAGTCTCCTTTCGTTGTTCATCGGTCGTCGTGGAGTCCCCTCCTCCTGCACTGGAACTGCCACCGAGTATATTGATTAAGTTTGGCATGAGCTGACATTCGAACACGCGGCGAGAACTACAATGTGAACAGAAAGGGACGCTTGTTGCACTGTACCCACGTCTCGGCAGTTGTTGCTGAACATCAAAGGCGGCCCCAGTGACATTTGTCAAACCGGACTTCTCTGAAGATAGGAGGAATAACTGCCTGTATAGGTCATCCGACGCAAACGGCATAGGGATTCCTCCCAGGTCGTACCTGCACATGTAACCTCATCAGACAAATAATCAGAAACGGCGCAAACATAACGGCGCGCACCGCACGCATTGTTGCGACTCGTGAGCTGTGCGCTCGTTGAATCTGTCAAAGACATGATCGGTACGCATCGAGTTCTCGTATTTTTCCGTTGTCCAGGGGTGACCTTCTTGGCTAGGCCCACTATCGTCACCGATCACGGCTGCGCGCTCATGCGGTGCTTTATTCGAAGGCGGGATGAACTCGCCGACTGTGGAAAGGTACTGCGGGGAATATGTTGGAGCCGATCGCCATAATGAGTCCTCTAGAGTCGCACTAGCAAGCGCCACGACTACCGACGAAGCCGAAGACGACGTGGAAGCGCCGTCATCATCACTCTCCGTATGTCCCTGGTCAACCATTGAGTCTTGCGACGTAATCACATCATCCGAACCCAACGGTGATGTTTTATTGAACACGTCAAGCCCAAGGCCGGAATGCGGCGCCGTAGCCATCTCTGTGGACATCTGAACGCTTTATCAGCGCGAAACACTAACCATCGTGGGCCACAAACGCACAGCAAAGGGGTTGACATTTTGATGAATATACTTATCGCCCTCTAACGGCGACGCCGGCGGCCGCTCATGATCTCGTTTTCTAGCAAGCTTGCGCTCAAGTTTTGAAGCATATTTCTCATTGTAACGCAGACCACGCCACGCCCTGATGCTGTAGCAGACCATATGGTTTTCCCTTGGTCTGCGCAAGCTTATTCCGTAAAAGGAACATACCTTCCGCTTTTCCTTTGACAGCCACTCCTTGCGCAGCCCCAGACGTACACTGCCCGATCATGTGGGCTGTCTTCAAAAGGTGCCCATAATTGCACCAGGAGCTCCATCGGGTTCTTACAATGCCGACAATGGCTCGATTGAAACGGAACTTGGGGGGAAAGTAAAGCCTGCGAGTGAGGAACGTATATATCAAAATGGAGGTACATGTTGTGTAGGGATGAATCGTACGGGCAGACCACCAATCCTAGATACGGCGGCGTCTCTGAGGTCTGATGCGGACTCCACGGGGCCGTCAGGAACTCCGAGAAGAACCGATGTTTCGATCTGAGAGACATCATCCTCATCGTCGTCAGACCAGTTTTGTCGCGTTGACGACGCCATCCTTCACGTTCTGTTCTGACTTGTATCTAGAATAGCGATCAGTCGATGGGTTTGGCAACAAGATAGATGAAAAAAATCAAAAATCAAACACAAAAGATCAGGCAAAGCATGAATGGAAATGAAATAGGGATCGTCAACGAAGGAACCTCCAGATAGGTGGAGAAAACTCGGACTCGTCATCAACTTTCATCATTCGGAGGCTTTCTGGGAACTGCTGACAAGGCTGCTGACCTAATGCTTAGTGGTGCAAGACGATAAAAGGGAACGGCGCTATCAAGCGGAGTAAAAGTAAATGATGAGATGTGGTGATTGCGCACTGGAAAGTGACACGGGGCGGCAAGTGGATGAACTCTGACCCCCAACAAGTGGACTAGGGAAAGGGTGTTAAATTTCCAATAAGTGCCACAAGCCACCCACCTTATTATGTAATCATACCTCTTCCCGGCGAACGCGGGTCTTGGCTCTGTTCATCTCATCCAGGGAAGGAAGGGCGCAACAATTCAAACCACTCCTGCTTCCTATGTCGAATGCCGAAACCGCGGGACAGATCTGAATCATCATACTTGGTCACCCGTCACTGGAGGGCATGGGAATAAGGAACTCCACCCTCAATATCTCTGCGATCGCCAGCTCGGCGCTGCTTTCCACTCAATCATGCTGCTAATCTCGAATCTCAATCTATCCCATCATTCGGCCCAACCGCTTTTATCACTCAAGTGTGGATAGATAGGAGCCCGGCTATGCCCTCACTGCGAGTGGGGCCTTGTGGACGACGTGCTTGCCGCCCATCAAACTCGGCATTTTGAAAAAGGCGATAAGCGAGACGTCACCCTTGAGATGCAGACTCTCCGGCGCGCGATTAAAATATGTGTTTAGGCGTCTTTGTTTAGTCAGCATCATTATCTCTCACTATGATACGCTTTGGGATAGATATCAAACAGATCCGTTTTCGAGAGTGTCACATTGTGGGAACCGTGGCGGTCAGGGCCGCAGAAGCAGAAACCGATTACCGGGCGGTGATGGCGACGCCAAAGATCCGGGTGGTCAATCTCACCTTTGAGAAGGGTGCAAAGATCTAGCTATGACAAGCGGGCAAATTACTTTCATATATAACAGCACACATGGAGCCTCTCTATCCTTTGTCACCCCCTTCCCATCGCCGATGTCCTCTCCATCTCCTAAGAGGCGTGATTCGTCCCCAGCCCCGGAACCCGCCAAGAAGCGGAGGCGTGGTGCTACCCGACTTTCATGTGCCGAGTGTAGAAGGTCTCTCTAATTACTCTTCTTCTCCATTCCATTCCTCATTCCTCGTGTTCAGATTAAAGCTTCGCTGCGATCGAGGAATCCCTTGTGGTTCTTGTGTCAAACGAGGTTGTGGGGCCATTTGTCCCGATGGTAACCATATATCAACCTGTTACTCTAACATTGCTCACGACCATCTCCAGGTTCACTTACCACCGGACAAGGCAATCGGTTCGTACTTCGTCGTTGGCGAGATTTATAACTAGGATAGCCCTAATCGCACATATAGGTTTGTGCTCGCCTCCACACAAGAGTTGCATGAGAAGATCACAGAATTATGTTCTCGCATCCGTGATCTTGAGGATGGGCTCCGAACTGCGCATACCTTGAACTCAAGCGAGCCCCATCCACTTCTGTCTGAGGAGCTACTGCGCGTCAAGGCACCTCTACAGCGTGAAGCCCCCCTAAGAAATCCGACGATCGTACACCAGCAGGAAGAAGAAAACAATCCAGACGTGATAGATTCTTTCGGTACCCTGGCGATCAACGGCATGGGCCACACCAACTATTACAGCCAGTTCGCCAACTCATGGGTGAGTAAGGCAACTTGCCACCATGTCAATGCGCTGACGTCATTATCTCACAACCCAACAGTACTTCCTGCAGGTTAGATAGTCCCCTCGTCTTCGTCTTCTGATGACTTACTCTTTACCCTTAAGAACGAGATGGAAGATGAGCCGAAGCACGAAGGCGGCCATGACCTCCGTAACATCCTGCCTACCGACATCCTCCAGTTTGGCGGCTCGCTCCCCCTCTCACCGATCTCCCGCCCGTCTGTTGACACCGTCAAGGAGCGCCTGCGAAACCTCCACTGGTACTTGCCCTCTGCAGAAAAGGCGGCAGAACTTCGTGACCTGTACTACACGTATGCAGCTTGGATGTAGGTCATTCTACGCTCCATGCAACCCTTCCGAGTTATTCATATCACCGTGCAGGTACAATCCAATATCGATCTCCGAATTTAATGCCTCCATCTATTCTATCCTTTTCAAGTCACAAGGTGCTCTAGCAAGTTCAATGAACGATGAGCCAAACATCGTCTTATCGCACCGGCTATCAATTATGTTCATGGTTCTCGCCTTTGGAAGCCTCATGGATACGCGTCTCCCTGCATACAACGTTGAAGCGGAAAAATACCACCAACTTGCTCGTGCAGCTCTTTTCCAGAATAATATCTTCGATGAGCCCACAATCGGGGCAGTCCAAGCATTGTACCTCATGTCCTTCTATCTCTTTTTCTCGGACAGGCATGGCAATTCTGGAGGTTTACGCTGGGCAATTATGGGAATGGCAGTGAAACTGGCCCAAAGTGTGAGTGTCACGGTACTCGCAGATGGACGCTTGAGACCGATTCTAACCCTTTTTTTGCAGATTGGACTTCGTGAGTCCTATTGTGGGATCCATGCCCGGTGATGATTGCTAAATGTATTCGTTCTACCCGTACAGATCGTGACACAGGACGTTGGAAATTGGATCCCACTGAGACTCAGCGGCGGAGAGAGGCCTTCTGGGAGCTTTATGTCTATGATTCGTGGCAGGTGAGGGAGGTCACTACGTGCTTGGATCTTGTTTGACATGTATGCCGTACAGTGTCTCACATTTGGGCGTCCACCGGCTTTCACTACCGCCCATGTGGATTGCAAGATGCCTTTCCAGGGTGAACCTCCAATTGATGACGCCTGTGAGTCTGACAAATCTTTATTGCTTGCTTAAGCTTAAGGCCGATTTTGATTAGTCAATGCGTGGAAACATCGGTTCTCATCAGAATGCATGGCACCCGTCCACGATCAGGTGTTTGGCGCAAGGACGCCCACATACGCGACTATTTTGCAACTCGATAGGAAGCTTCGCGCTTATCAGGTCCCTCCGGCCTTGCAAATTGCGGGCTTCGGAGGCACGTCCTCAGAGCCGAACCTCAAGTCATACCCAGAGTCGATCCCCCTTATGCTGCAACGGCACATCGTTTTGGCTATCAGGGAGATCAGTCAGTGCCCTTCCCTTCCCCGGGCCTTCGGGCGACTGGCTTGCCGGACTGACCAACTTACAGATTTACTGTATATGCACCGAGGCTTCTTTGCGCGCGCCTTGAGTGACCATCCTAAAGATCCGCTTGGCAGCCCATATGGAACCTCGGTCATTGCCGCTTACCGAAGCGCGGGTTCATTCATAGCACTGATGCGAAACTTGCATTCGCAACTGCAAGGGCCATTAGAAAGAATGTGGTTCCTATGGACTCACATGTTCTCCTGTGCAGTATGTACAGTCGGATTTGATGCGGCGATGGGCTTTTGACGAAGTTTTATCGATAGATCATTTTGGGGTCTATTGTGACTCGTTGCCCATCGCTAAGCTTGGCGCCCTCCGCGCTAGTGCAATTAGATTCTGCTTGCACGCTGTTTACCAAGGCCGCCCGCGGATTCAAGGCGGAGAAAGTGTTGGTACGATTACATTCTCTTTCCCATACGGGATTGTGAGGCTGACAATGGTCCCCACATACACAGGAAATCATGGTCAAACTGCGCGAAAAAGCACACTCCAGCTTGCAGGCCTTCAAGGACGGGAGAGTCTCACCACTCGTCCGTACCGTTGGTCTTTCTGACAGTGAGGGGTGCACTGGCATGGACGACGACGAACTGGCTTTGCTTGGAGGGAAGACTCGCCTCTGTGGCAGAGGATCTGCTCCGACACGCCCACCATCACCTGTGATCATCCAACAATCACCAACGTCGAACAACCCCGTAATACCATTCCCATTGAAGCAGGGGATGGAGGAGCACGTGCACCCAACGGTGCTGGATTACCTGCGCACGTTTGGGCCAACTCGAACGCCGCAGCCGCCACCACACATCCCCGCGGCGGCCACCCGTGCTAGCAGCTCGCTGTTCACTTCTCCGACATTACCAGATACCGCCGCGCTCTTTGACATCGCCACATCATACCCGAGTCCGCCTGTGTCCTCTCCACAGACGCCAGGGACGCTCGGGGGTATAAATGACAGCACGCTGGACATGTCCGTGTTCCCGACGTACTTCCCAGTGTTTGATTATGGCACGTCCCCGAACGTCGGGGTTCTATGTTCGCCAATCCACCTCGATTCTCAGATGCCTGAGGAGCAATCATGCGTGCGGAACACTACGCCAGAGTCGACGATGCAAAACTCATGGCAAGACTTCATCGCCCAATTTGGACTGTATTAGAATAATATACAGTCACAGTCACCTCATCCCTGTACTTATTTTTGTTTACATGTTTTCACTTTGATCATGATATTTGCGCACCTCTTGTAGAGTATACGTAGACGTAGACGGGTGTTCATTGATGCCGGTGCTGTGTAGCTGGATGACTTAGCACCCGCATTGTACTTTTAGAACTTTGTCCTGGCTGGAGCATTTTGTCACGTAAATTTAATTCATTCCTCATCCACATCCACGACTTTGACCCAATCTGGGCACGTGCTGCAGTCGCGTGACACCAGAAAAACCAAAAAAGGAAACGAAAACTACGGAAGAAGCGTGCCGCGGCGGTGCGCCGCTCTGCATACAATTTCCCACATACTCCGCCCCCTTCCACTTCCTCGCTATCTGATCCGATGCCATTGTGCGGCTCGTCGTCGACCAAGCCATCTTTCGGAAGAGGCAGACCTGTACGTTCACCCAACTCTCCACCATGACCGAGGGTGTGCCGCGGCGTGGCATGGGGCATGACCGTGGTTTTAATGATCGTTTGTGTGTGTGTGCGTCCGACAGGTACAGCGAAAGGTAGTCGTATGTGGAGATGGCGCATGCGGTTCGTCGTCCAGTTTTTTTTGGACACACCCCCGGCTGGGCTTTGTTGACGTGTAAACACTACATGTATTCTATGACAGGGAAGACGTCGCTCCTGAACGTGTTCACGCGGGGTTACTTCACACAAGTCTAGCGCGTCCCTTTTTTCCCCCCCGCGACCCGTGGGTAGCACTACTGACGGGTGACGGATCTGACTTTAGTGAACCGACCGTGTTTGAGAACTATGTGCATGACCTTTACGTTGACGATCAGGCGGTGGAATTGAGTTTATGGGATACGGCAGGTGCGATTGATAAGCCCCCGTTGTCATGTCTGTCGGTGACAATTGACGTTCGGACCTGTCTTCGCTTCTCAAAAGGTCAGGAGGAATTTGACCGGTTACGTTCCCTCAGCTATGCGGAAACCCATGTAGTGATGATGTGTTTTTCGGTGAGTCATGGTCTTAGGATAGTTTGTCGTCATTTTATGTGCTTATGGTTGTGCATCGCTCACAGGTGGACAATCCTACATCATTAGAAAACATCGAAACAAAGGTGGGGCTCACTTGTCTTGGGTACGGTGACCGTGGTCGACTCGTTTTAAATACATTTATTCTACGCCAGTGGCTAGACGAGATTGTAGAACACTGCCCGGGCGTAAAGGTATGTTACCCGTCGCTCGAACGTACTGAGACGTTTTGGTTGACATGGTCCTAGCTTGTGCTCGTCGGTGCGTGCTATGTGTCTAGATTATCACATAGTCTAACAAAGACAACTATCAGCCCTCAAATGTGATCTTCGTGACGACCCTTCGACCAGAGACAGGCTCGCGCGGTATGGCATGCAGGCAGTTCAGTATGAGGAGGGCCTTGCAACAGCACGTCGAATACGCGCTTCACGGTATCTTGGTATGTCTTCCTTGCGTCCTCCGTCCATCCCTTCCTTGATCTTTACGTTTTTCGGTGATTAGAATGCAGCTCAAAACACAACCGTGGAGTCAAGGAGGTATTCTATGAGGTTGCTCGTGTATCCCTCACCACACGCGCACGGGGCCAGAGTGGGGGTGGACCAGGGGGTTGCGTGGTGATGTGATTAGTTACACTTTACTAATTTTTTTATCGTTGGTTCCTATTCGTTCTCCTTTCCTTAGTATATACTTACCTCTCATGCTCCCGGACTTTCATGACTTTGTACTGATCCTTGTAGGTATTACCCGCGTTGAAAACGCATTACGTATAATAAGGTACGCCATCTGGTGAAGAGTTGAAGGGGGCAGCGCCCTTGCCTGCGCCCGCCCATATGTTACAGGATCCAATGTAGAAATGAATGGACCATGTGGATTCCTTCCATTTGGGGTGAATTTGGGAGGGCTGTGCTGTGTCACGTATCGATAATGGCCTGAGCTTGGTGAAGTCGCCGTATGATGTGAATGGAATAACCGAGAAAACCAAAGATTGTTACCAATTCAAAGTCACGCTAAAAAAGGGACCGTATCGGCTAAATCGTAGCGCCAGTACAGGAGAGGATATTGGCGTTTCGAATAGTGATCTGTCAGGACAACTGGAGCGCACTGCACCAGCGAGCGAGCGACTCCGAGTGGAGAGAGACCAGTCGTGGCCCAAAATGGACGGGGAATACCCAAACTGAGTATGAAAGACCTGACCCCGGCACGGGTATATCTATTGACCGACCAAACTTGTTGTTACAAGGCACAGACAGAACCGGGTCACTTTGCCAGTGGGAAGACGCTCTTGGCACCATCAGCTAGGCTTCTTCACATGAAACGGCGCTCCTATTCAATTCCTGTTTGACAACAAGGGTTGATGGGCTTCGTTAAGGGTTGACGAGCTTTGTCAAGGGTTGATGAATAAGCTTTGTCACCGTCCTTGTTCGTCTCCTTTGGCACGCTTCTCGTCGATCTCCGACTCGCCATTTGTCGCTGACTGCACAGCACTGCGCGACATGCTCGCTCGTCCCGCCCTGTGTAACTGACTTGCTTGGGAGCTGATGCCCGCCGGGCGGTGTGGTCACACTATTGAGGGGTGACAACAAGAATATGAAAACGAACAATCCACGCTGCATCATTGCATTGGTTTTCTTTTCGATCCGAGGAAGCCGCGCCACCCGCAGCAGGAAATAATAATGCCTTACCAGAACATGACCGTCTGATCGATTGTGGAGACCGCTCTTGGAAAAGCAGGTGCTTGCAGCTGTGCACGGGCGGCGTTGAGGACTCGGAACTTGAAGCGCCAGTGAAGGTATGGTAAAAAGTCATCGTCATCATCCATGAACCACGGCCGACGGTTCTTCTTCACTCTTTTCCCCGCGGGCCCCGTCGTGCCTTGATCTAAAGGGGGCGCCGGGGAACTCGGCGTGCTCCGCACGAAATGATCGGATGATCGAATGTATTGAATACTGGATACGAACAGTGGCACAGGATACTGTGCCACGCCGGACACTAAATTGAAACCCCAACTCTCGGTTCACCGGTCCCACCTTCCGTCCAACACTTCTTCATGAAGGAAGAAAGAAAAAAAATATTCAAGGGCGTAGACTGAGGTGGAGGCCCCATGACGGGATTCCTCGGTATTGGGATTTGCGAGATGGAGATTTTGAGATATCTGTGCCTGCCGTGCAAAGATAGCACTTTCGCATCGAATCTTGAACGTCAAACGCGCCCCCCGGAGAAAAGGCCAGTTCGGGTCGACGTCCCCATCTTCGTATCTAGTCAGATCACCGGTCGACACAAACGTGCACGATAACCACGTTCGTACGCAGCTCTCGCAATAATAACCGCCGTATGTTGTATTGTAATCATAACTGATATATCCGTAAGTGAAACCAGGTTCGCTAGAATGAGCATGATTCTCTCACGAAGTGACAGGGAGCGAGCGCATACAAAATCTATAGTGCCCCTGACTTGTCTCTTCGCTTCGCTAGCAAGCTTTGATGCGACGTGATTTCGTCATTCCTTCTGGTGTTGACGCACTCGTGCTGCAAGTGGGTCTGTCGGGTATCCACATGGCCCGCGATGATGGCCCCACACAGCACTAGTACTGTCGTTACTAGCTAGCACACTGGCACACTCTTGATCCAAGTTGTCAACGACGTGCCAGTGGAGCCGCCACCGAGTCTTCCAAGCTACGGTTGAAACGTCGTCCTCATCACCGCCGCCAAACAGCGCCGCTGCCAGTGGGGCCCTCACGTCACGTAAGAGCATGTAGATACAGCCTGAGATAGTACAACGAGCTATTAGGTCCGGTCGAAGGCACTCACATGTAACGGGGGAGCCGCAAAGACCCGACCGAATTGACGTGTTGTCCCATAGCTCCATGTAAGCGATAGATAACAGTTTTTTTCCCCCGCATCCCGAACACTCTTTGATCGCCTTGAAACCTTGTCGCCATTTGTCGAGCTTCCTGAATGTTCTTCTGACCTTAAAGCTTTTGAGTCATCAAGCACTGCGGGCATTCAGTCAGGATCTCATTGGTCATATTTTTGCAACTGAATTGGATTTCATTGGAAAATGCCCGCAGTGAATTGAGCAGTTGATAATCGCAAATATCAAATTGGAAGGAACGCCAATTCCAATCAAAGAAGCCGGCCTCATAATAATAGACACATAACCCCGGATTCAATTAGTGGTGTTGCTCTTTCCGGTGAGTAAGAAGTTTTAATCACCACCAGCTCACAAGTGCGGATGTCGGCTCCGGAAGGATAGAAAAAGCGTGAAATCAAGGAAGAAGGCATGATAAACTAGCGCATTACGACAACACATAAGTAACAAATGGAGAAAACGAGATCAGAAGGCGCCAAAACCGGTCATTTGCTTATCGATGTCAGCTTCGTATCATTAGGCCACGTATCAATTGACTTACAGGAGGAACTCCAAACGCCATCCCGGTTGCGCCATTCATTGGGAGTGGGGGGGCTTGGCCGGCAATACTATCAACAAAGGACTTAGCGATGAGAGAAATGGGAGGGAGAGAATAAGCCCGTACCCATTTCCTTGGGTCAACAGAAGACGGTTCCCAAAGCCACCAGGATTGATGATAGGAGCATCAGCTTCCTGCTCTTCCTTCTGCTTCTCTTTCTTTGACCGTTCACGCACCTCCTTCTCCAACGCCGCCAACTTGTCGACCAGGGTTCGCTGATGTTGGATTTTATATGGCATATAGAAGTCATTCAAACCATACCGCCACGACAACTCCTCGACAACGTCGGATCGCAGCAGGTCGAAACAGATGTATAGCAACGCCGCGAAACACTCCTTGTTCCCAATGTCCACGAAGTAGGAGAGTAGTTCCTCGGCAATTTCGGTCGAGGCAGAAACCGAGGCCGTGACCATCGCGTCCTTGTACAATTTATCTTGCTTGCTAAGGGAAATTGACTCTTCCCAGCGACCGTTTTTCTGAGGTCGGAGTATATCAACTAACACTCCATCGATCGGTTTCAAAGAACGCACCTTATACAAGTGTGCCGCAAGTCTACGGAACTCAAGTAGCTCGTGCTTCTCTAGCCGCCGTGCGAGACTAGTGTTGTCGAAGTTGTCGAAGCTGTCAATAGAATCCCGAAGCGTTTTATAATCCTCTTCCTCAATGAGCAGGTCGTTGTATGCGTCGTTCACGGCCTCAATATTAAGCTAAAACAAAAATAAGAGCATATTCTATCTTAAAATCAACGGAACGTACATGTTGCACGGCAATCAGATAGGAGCGGATGAGTGGTATATGGTCGACCTGGCGGAACATGCGCACGACGCGTGCATGATCGATGCGCGGGATGAGCACTGTTAGTAGGTCTGTCAAAAGGGGTGGTTGTTCTTGCAGGTAAAATGACAAGGCCTTGTAATAACTGTCACAGAACGGTCAGATTGGAACAGATGAAGATACCTCGTAATACCCACATCTCAACGTTTGCGACACGAATAATGACGTCTTTAAATTGATTGTGCTCCCAAGCATCAGCAGAACGCTCAATCATGGCGAGGGCGGCATTATCCTACGTCGCTTTGTTAGCCACCGGTGTCAAGTTGGCGAGCCATACGCACAAATTCGTCATATTTTACGTAGAGGAAAACGAGCTCGGACCACAGGTGTGCCTTCTCTGCAGCGCGGATGACTTTTGGAATGTTGATACGCGAGACGAAGAGTTTCAAATGATCCATCACTGATAAACAGCGCTCAGTCCACATTACGCTCTATGAATGCCCTTTGGACTCACGCTTCTCGGGGCGGTATTTACTGTAGAGGATAGACAGCTCGGTAAAGATACCCATCTATGCCCGTCAGTGAGTCACGAGGATGGATAGACAGCGGGAAGTGAGCTTACATGAGCTCTCTCTAAGCTGAGACCAGCCTCCAGGAGAGATATGATTTCCTCAAAGTGGCCCCGACGCTCGTAGCCTTGAATTAAGGCAGGAAGTTCTTCGGCATGAACGACGATGTTGAGACCACAAATTTGAGCCTATCGTATTCACATCTAGACAGAGCATCATCCCCGATACAATGAGAACTCACGAGGCGGAACTCTGATTTCTCTAAGCAAGCGGCATGTACCTGCTTCCAAACTCTGATATATTGTTAGGTTCGTGCCCAAGATCGAGAGGTAGAAAAACACGTACTGGGTATTCCCGGCCTTGCGTGCACTTTCGACAGCGGCCTGGTTCTCGCCAAGATAAATAAGGGTTGTCGCAAGTCGGGCCCAGTTTGAAATGCTGGTGAAAAGAAGCTTCGCTGCCTCGTACAGTTCGTCTTCGAAACACTTTTCCCCAACTTCGAGAACATCTGCGACGTTTGTGAAGTTAAGGAAGTCCTCCATATCGTGCAAGCGATCCGTTTTTGCATATGCATACGCGAGTTCAGTGTCTATCTTAGGCTCACGGAGACTTTTGCGGGCCATTTGGAGGAAACGGACTAGGTCGTCATACTTGCCGGCGCGGTTAGCTATCTCTATAACCTCGGCAAAGTTTGAAGGATCCTCAGCCTTGATATAAGAATCTAGGCACAGACACTGTGAGCCGAGTAAAGTCAACGAAGAAACACCAAGAGCGTACCGATAGAGTCACGGATTCGGAGGCCATCAAGCTGGGCCTTAGCCAATCGGCTCCAAACCTCTGGTTTGTTGACTTTATTCGCATAATCTAGGCCACGGTCAATGGAGACAATGTATTCCACGAGCACGTTGATAGCGTTCACGTGTTGCTCATACTTCTTGTAGATCGTGAGGGCTTCCTCATAAAGTCCGTGATCCGTGGCAATTCTGGCAATTTCCCCTTCGTCGTAGTTCTGAAGTTTGTTAATATAACCAACGACCTTCCCCTTATCGGCCCGGACAGCAGTGAGCAGCAAGAGGTTCTGGAGATTCCGATTTTCATGGAACGGGGACGGCTCAAGGATAATCTTCTCGAGTAGTTCAATGAGCTCGATGGGAAGATCGGCGGAGAGGAAGGCCTTGACAGTAACTGAAACATCGTCGGGGTCGGTGCTCTCAGGAACGGCAGTTGCGACTACCTGCGAGATACTTAGCTTCGTAAAGGCATCCGAAAGTTCTCAGACTGACCTGATCAACGAGTTGCCGACGGTACATGCTGTCCGGGACAAGAACTTGCGCCCACAACTCAGGAACACGACGCTTGACCAGGTAGCGTGCCTGTTGTTTGAACATCGAGTTCTCGTTCGTGATTGAAATCAACTCCTCATCGCAGAAACCCTTGGCATATGCAATGTACGCAAGATATGGGTCACGAGCCTCGCAGAATTTACCGACTACCAGCGGTTCATACAACTATACAAGCGGATTTTAGCACTTGGCCATCAAAAGACATGTCCACATACGTTATTCTCCTTCAAAAACTGCTCAGGGTTGTTGTTGCTGTCGATGGAGATCTTTGCAATTGCGTTGTAAATAGCAGGGTCTTGACTGCCAGCCTGTACACGCGTGTCCAACCATGGCAAGATGAGCTTCAGGCGGTTGCGCTGTTCGACCTCATTCACTAGCTCATCGACGGGGAACGTTCCAGTCACCGACACAAGGAGACTCTTGATCGTTGCTTCGTCACAGTCGACATCCAACAGACCGCCGATGACTTGGGGAGTGCGCACGGAGTTCACGCGCTGGACGTACACCTCGATGAACTTCGTGAGACCGTTTTGATACAGATATAAAACAAGGTCGTGCACGAAGTCGAAGCGGTCGCAGACGATTATAAGTGGAAGCTGATCCGCAAGCTTGGCCTCCTTCAAGAAGTTCTTAACCTTCTCCGGATTATAGTGATTGGACTCCCGGCAGATGCGCTCGACCTCACGAATCTGTCCTGTCCTTGTAGCAGCTTGGATGTACTTGAAGTGAACCTCGGGGTCATCGCTCAGGTTTACGACGGAACCGAGGTAATAATAAAGACCTTACAGACAGCGAGTCAGCTTCAGCTACATGAATTTCTGTAGAACTTACCTTCGAAGCTCTTGAACGACTCAAACATCTCGATGAGCTTGACTGCACCAAGAATGTCGGAATACTTGGTAGCAATCTGAACTACGACCTGCAGGTTCTGACGAATATTCACGCGTAACATCTCATTCATACACGCCGTGGATTGCTCCGTGGTCAGACGACTGAAGTAGTTAACAAGCCACTGAACACGCATGTTAGCCAATGGAAACCTAACGGACGCGGACGCAACACGTACATCTGACGCAAGAACATTGGTGTGAACGATAGCTCTTTTAATATCCGCGAGATCTTCGTAGTGCTCTAAAGCCTTTACCGACAGTTTAAGTTCCATACATTTGAAGATAAAAAAAAATTACCCTCTGCAAAAGGCCAGCCTTCTCACACAAGTTGGCGATGCGAGGACGATCGTAATAGCTGAACATTTCATTGCCGAGTATTGCATCAGCAACTTGCGGTGCGTGAACAAGGTTCATCTCAAGGAGGCGTGTTTGCAATGGCCCCTGCTCCGGTTTGTTCTCCTTGAGTGCGTCCAACAAGAAGGACGTCGCAGGTTGAATCATGTTTTGGGACATGAAGATGTCGACAACCTATCGGAGCAACATAAACCAATCTCATTGCCGATAGGGGAGAGGTCACTGACCCGCTCAACGTCGACAAGGGGCCCAGTCTCGTCATTGACCAAGGCCGTTGCGAATTCGGCACCTTTGTCAGGATTTGTGCGCATGATGTGCTGCAAGAGAGCGACGTAATCTGGATGATATCCCACCTTCTTCGCATACAACACGATTTTTTCCGTCTGCCCTGTCTCAGCGAAGCAGGCAATGACCTTATTCGGGACATTCGCACGCAGGTACACACTCAAGGCCAAGGTCATGTCATGTTGGCGCACAATGTCACCGAGTTCCTCGCTGCAAGTGAGCTACAAGCACGGTGATCAGGGGATAGGACGGGGACAACGTTTACGAAAGTAAGAACCTTGTTCTCCTTGAGCCATTTTTCTAGGAGTTGTTTCCTGCCCTGCTGCAAGACCGGGCGTGCGAGCTCCACAGACTCGAGATGATTGAGTTCCCCCTTCTCCAGGAGAAGGCCAAAGTACTGGAGAATGGGAGAAAGACCCCCAGCGGGAGTAGGTGCCTGTTTGAACGACTCGATGACCTGAGTGGTGCGAAGGATACCCTATCGATCAGGGGTGAGCCAAACCTTCTCAAAGCAGAGAATAGAAGTAAGGACAAACTCTTGGCGAGTTCGCCGCAATTTTGGCGGCCTCATTGAACTGGCCGCTTTGGAAAAGCGTTTGATATTGCTTTATGTAAAGGTCATCTGCACCAGGCAGATTACCACGACTTGCTAGTTTGAATGCAAGTTCCGTGTTGTTCAGAGTCGTCAAAATGTACGGCACCAAGGTTTGCTCGTCCACGCTAACACCCAGTACCTGACCCTTCCTGTTGATACAAAGAATCCCATTTGTCGCTTCGTGTTCGGTCGTCACAAAAATCGTCTCGCCAGAGATACGGTTCATGTAAATGCATGCACCGGATTCTAGATCGTATAGGTGAATGAAGCCGTACTTTGTTGCGAGGTAAACAATCCCGTGTTTCTTGGATACTTGCATGGCGACGGGGAAGTCATTTGTAGCCTCAGGTGGGAAGTAGACGTCGACGGCTTTCTTCGTGAATGGAGGGTCGGGAGCTTGATGGTCGATTTCCACAACATGTAACTGACAAGGCCAAGGTTCGCTAAAAAAAAACATACAGCACAACAATCACACGCACCCTTGCCCCATTACCTGTCCGCACCGTAAATGTAAATAGCTTCGTTATGTGTTGGTTCCCGTCGAGCTTAACTTCCGCGAATGCTGCAGCATGACCCTCGATGGGTTGTGACACACCACGCTCGCGGCTGTAAAGTTGCATGGATCCCTTCACCTTAAAGGCGGTAGGATTCGTGGTATTCGCCGAGATGCCAACCAAAACCATCCATTTCTCATCTGGAGAAGTGCGGTAGTTGATTATCTGGCCTCCAGCAAGGGTCGCATGGCGGTCGAAGATCTTCTGCGGGGGAGACGTCGCGTCCGTTATGATCCAATGGTACACCGAGGTATCAGTAACGATGCCTATTGCGGACTCGGAAATCCACCTCCAGAAAACGACGTTTTCGTTGCTCTCGTGGGCCTTGACTTTTTGCTTCGTGTCGATATTGAAAATCTGAAGAGTCTTGTTCGCTGTTGTAGATTTTAGCTTTGGTCAGATTCGGAGGGTGGATCATGACACTTGCACTTCAAAGCCAGAATCTTCTGGGTGGGATGCATGATGGCAGAATCGGCGCCGATTGGCCTCCTGAGGACATCGCTGGCGTTCGAGAGGTCGATGATGACCACTTGATTCTGCTCATTGACCTTTTCGCGCACACAGATGAAATTGTCAGACTCGAGCGTTAAAGTCTGTATCACGAATGACCAAGTGAGCAAAGAGAACAAAGAGAAATATGGGGTGGTATGACCTGGAACGAGATTGATGCGGGTTGAATACCGAGACTGGAGAGTTGTAGATGCTCGGCAAACGCGATGGGTTTAGAAATATCCATAATGAACTAACAAGGGAGGTGTAAGTGCCGTCGAACGGCTCGAGGGGACGCGTCAGAGAGTGAAAAGTGAAGTTGTAACGAGGGAATTGCGAGTCTTGGCTTGATTTGGGTTTGTTTACCGGACACGTCCGTGCCCCTCGTTCCGCCTGCAGTTACAGACGGCACAAACTGAATATAATACACATTACTATGTAAATACATCTATCTACTCTTCTGCTAATGCTAGAGCCTGCTCCAATTCATCTTCCTCTGTCAACGCTGCGGAAGGCGGCGCGTTTCCGTATAAAAATCTCTGCCCAACGATCGCTGCGGACCCACGAGTAAGAACTCATCCAAAATAACGACCGATACGCCTACCAATGTCCACTGAAAGCTGAAATATTGCACAAATTTTGAATTGTAGAGGGGACCCTTGTGCGAAAAAGTAAACAGTCCTAATCCGTCATTGGGTTTGTAAGACAATTTCGAATGAATGCGTGGCCGTACTTGAACGAGTCTCCTCCAACCCAACCTAAAAGTGTGGACATCCGGAACCCATATAGGGACTTTTGCTTGTAATTACTAGTCGAGAGTGAGTAAGGCACGATGCCTGAAAAGAAGCGCGACCAGCCTTATAAACCATGAAAGTGACAGCGTGCTCCCCGACCCCAAGGAGAAGAAGCCAAGGAGCCACACAAAAATGTCCATTCGGCACCAGGATCGTAACGAGGACACTCGTGTGAGTGAGAAGACGATATTTATCCCCACATACATGTACTCCGCCAGGGACTCGGCGACTCGGTATGCTGTGAATAGTTCGTCCATTGCCAGAATCCCAATGGTCGAGGATCTATGCCAATGTTTCCAGTACCTGAGCGAGGACAATAGAGAATACAGATATACAACAACACTAGTTGAGACGGTTCGGCCTTTTTTTTTATAATGTGAGAGGGGAGCTTGCTTACTTGACACAGAATTATTAGAGGGGACCGCACCAACAGTGCGAAACTCGAAGCACTCTCCGAGCCAGAAAAAGCATCAGCTAGTAATCCAGTCAGCCAGTTGGTAGTAACAAAGCACCAACCAAGAGAGTCACGCACAGAGCTGCACAAATACCTCGAGAAAAACCCGTAGCGTCCCTTGAACAGTGTATCCGTGTGAGCAAGAGACCCGCGCCCATCAGGAAACCTGCCACTTACTTTTTTGGACTCGTACGAGCTTGTACGAGTGAAAAAGTCGAAAAGTCGACGAGGAACCTAGAACCCAAAGGAGGAGCGAAGCACAAAAAAACCCTCTTTTTTTTTTCTAAAAAGTAGACAAGTAAAAAGGTAAATGGATATTTTCCTGATGCCGATACTATAACGCACGCCTTTTCTTGACTATGGATATGATCTGGTCAGCGTAGACAAGTGGCGGGCAGACAGCCATCCCCATGGGTGCTAGAGTGTAGAACCAGTGGGGAGTCATCCAAATTTGTTACTGTAGCTAGCGAGTGGTCGCAGGGAGGAGTCACAGACACGTCTACTACCAGTGCATGTTGGCCCATAACGGAAACGCTGAGCTGGTGACGCGGCATCAAGGAAAACCTCCGAGATAATTGATGAGTTTTGAAACGAATCACGTCCTTCTATTGGCACTATCTCGCGAGGTTTTCCCTGATGCAGTGACCGAGAGCCGACTTTCCCCTGACCTCTCTCAACATCGCGATAGTGGAAGACCAACAGTCTCAGAACCTGAACTGGAAACTGCCAGTGGACATTGTCTGCCGTCAGCGGCGGTCTGGATCACACGCAGCAAGGTCGGTGCCAACTGTTACTGGGTTTCTCCGCATGTCGTTGTCGCAGGAAAAGCTTGCAGGAAAAACACGGAAGAAATTGCCGCGAGTGAGCATCCACACCAAGTCCAGTGATGGTGCGGGCGGCTGCAATCCCCATGATCGTAGAGGCCGATCTGCGACAGGCAATCCATGGAATGGGGAGAGGGCAATCAGATCATATCATATCAGAAGACATCTGGCGCCAACAACAGGCGTGATCTATACTCTATTTGAGACAATCGTACGACACAAAATTCACACGGAAGAGGCAACTCAGACGGTAACAAGGTGCACTTTGGAATGATATCAGAAAATCCTTTTGGATAGATCACTGTGTATGGCCTAGTCGGAGACAACGTCGTAATAGATACTATGTAATTGGTATAATTGGAAAGAGATCGTCCTTCACAGGAAGCGAAAGGCAGAGACGATGTCCATCGGGCAAGGGTATTGAAAATTCACATTATTTGTCCGGGATTAGCTCCTCTGCTTTTCCAATAAAGCGGAGATAGGGTGCGAAGCGCCGGAATTCAGCTGATTGAGGGGTAAGATTGATTAATCGAATACGCGAGATGAATGAAACCCTACCAGGCGGGGACCGTGAGAGGAATCTTGACAGTTGTCTACAGAGATATTCAGCACACCGTTCTATCGTCAGTGCAAT
>Ga0209488_10001595_pt1 | contig 19346 bp, 21 predicted proteins | sample Rivendell_Oct201_8_FD_188349 | JGI IMG/M metagenome (GOLD analysis project Ga0209488, IMG submission 188349) | Vadose zone soil microbial communities from the Eel River Critical Zone Observatory, Northern California, USA -... | ecosystem: Environmental > Terrestrial > Soil > Vadose zone >...
CTGACCGGATCGAGCGCCCAGAAATCGGTCGGCACGCCGGCAAGCTTCAGGTTGATGGTCAGCGGAACATAGTTGTTGAGCGCGACGACATACTCGCCGGCGCCCACCTGGCGCGCCAGATTGAGATGACCATCGATCACCACCGGCTTGAGCGCCACCACGATGTCGCGCAGGAGTTTGCTGGCACGCTCCTCGCCATAGTGCGCAAACAGACCCGCCAGCCACTCGGTGTCGGTCGCGTCGATCGCGATCTTGCCGGTCCATTGTTTGCGCTCGATGAACTCCTCGTAGCTCTTCGGCAGCTCCTCGGGCTTCACCTTCGTGGTGTTGTAGGCCGGCGTGTTGTAGTTGCCGGAATAGCCGTACCAGCGCCGGTTGGGATCGCGCGCCTGCGGGATCAGCTCCTTGGCCTGCGGCGGATCGAACGGGGCGAGAATCTCATTGCCCAACCGATAGACCGGCGAGGTCGCGACCAGGTCCCAGCTGCGCTGCCCGGCGCGGTGCTCGATGGCGACGCGGGCGCGGATGTTGGAATCCGACATGCGCACGAAATTCACTTTGATCCCGGTCGCCTGCTCGAAGATCGCCCAGTAGGGCAGCGCCTCCTCCTCGTTCATCGAGGCGTACATGGTGAGCGTGCTGCCTTCCGACTTCGCGGCCGCAAGCAGCTCGGGGACGAGCCACGGCCGCGGCGCCTGGGCAGCGCCGGGCGTTGCGCTTGTCAGGACAAGCGTCGCGATCAGGCCGCTGGCGATTTTGAGCATCATGGTCCAGTCAATTGTTTCACACCGGTCACGCCGGCCTTGGCAGCTCGGTGGTGTGGAACGGCTCGAGCGTGTCGATCGCTTCGACCGGTTGGGTGTTGCGGTCCCATTTGAACACCCGAAGCACCATCTTGTCGGGCGTGAAGTCGACCAGCGTAAAGCCGTGCTGCTCGATCGGCTTGATCTGCTCGCTGAGATCGAGCACGGCGGAAGGCAGTGCGGGCGTGCCGCGAAAGCCGACCGAGGGCCAGCCGCCGGGCCACGTTCCAATCGTTCCCGACAGTGCGACATTGATCGGATTGCGAGAGAGGTCGACTGAGCCGCTGCGCAGCATCTTGCCGAGCGCGATCGCGTGCATGTCGCCACTGATGACGAACGGCACGCGGCCTTTCATCTCCGTCATCGCCGTCATCAGCCGGTCGTGCTGCTTGAGCCAGCCCGGCTGCCAATAGGGCTTGGGAATCTTGGTGGTGAGCTTCCTATCCGGTCCGAGAATGTCCGGGTACCATTCCCCCCACTTGCCCGCGCTCCACCCGGGCGGATTGGAGGGCGCGTGCACGACATGCGCGACCTCGGTTGCCGCCATGCGCGCCTTCAGCCATTTCTCGGCCTCGAGATCGATGTAGACCGCGCTCGGCCCGGCGAGCGTGGCGGTGCGGCGGATGTCGTAGAGCAGGATTTCGGCGAGGCGCCCGTAGCGGATGGTGCCGAAGGTTTCCGACAGGCCTTCCACGCGATCGGCCGACGACGACCACGCGAGCCCGCGTGGACGCGTGATGTCGGGCAGGTACTCGGGATAGTACATGAGCTGCGTGGCGCGTGCGAGCTGCAACATGAAATGCGTTGGCGGGAACGTGATGATGTCGTCGGTGGCTTCATCGTTGTCGAAATAGTCGTGGTCATCCTGAATGAAGAATGTGGGTGTCGAGCGGAAGTCCGTGCCGTAGACCGGCGCAATCTGCGGACCCGCGGCGTGCTTGAGCACACTTTCGTTGTCACCGCCCAGCACGATGCCCGCGCGATCGAAGGTGCCGGCGATCGACTGGGCCTCCGCCGACGCGCCAGTGCGCGCCGCATTCTGCGACCGCAGGTCCCAATAGACGTGATCGCCGTTGGCGACCGCGGCCTGCGGCGCAAAGCTCAGCGCGCGCCGCAACAGGCGATTGCGCACCGCCGTCGGCAGGTACTTGTTCGGACCGGTGGGTAATGCCTCATGGCCGCCCGCGCAGGAGAAGAACAGCACGCGAAACTGCTGCGGGCGCTCGTCGGGACCGGGAAACGTCGCGAGCTCCCACGGCGCCGCGAGCGCGCGCCCGTCGGTCGTGGCAAGAGACATCGTATAGGGCCGTCCCGGCTGCAGCCCGCCAGCATGGAAATGCCAATGCTCGCCGCGGGTGTCGCTCATGCGTCCGCGCACACTGAGATCGCCGACCCGCAGCGTCGGCGCCTCGAGCATCGGAGCACTGAACGACGCCTTGATGAGCATCTCTTTGTCGCTCACCTGCGGCAGCAGGTGGCGCAAGCTGCCAGCATCCCATCGCGAGTCGTTGCGCGTCGGCGTTTGTGCGAACACTTCGGTCGGCAGCCCGAAGCCGAGCACAGCGGCTGACGATGCGCGCAAGAAATCACGTCTATCCATGGCGTTTCCCCTCAGAATCGCGAGCACATGAGCGCAATCTCACGGCGCTGGGACGTAGAATAGTCAATGTGTGGGCATTCGGGAATGCCTGCCGATGCGGCGGCAACTCGTCGAAGAGAGTGGGATTTGGCACGTCCCACCGGCGCCGGAACATTGATGATGCCTCTATTGTCCGGCCTGCTCCAACAGCGTCGCCAGATAGAAGCAGCGGCGGTGCTCGGCGCGCCGGTGAAGCATGGAAGCCTGGCGGAAGATCTCGTGAATTGCGCGCGTGCGGCGCGAAGCTGCATCAAGCCCGAAAAAATAATGATCGGCGAGCATCACCAAACCGCCTGGCGCCAGGCAGGCCGCGACCCGGAGGGCGATCGCCTCCAGCGCCGGCCTGTCATCCAGCGGCAGCGCGTAGTAGAGCACATCGGCGATGACGATCAGGTCATACTGTCGTCCGGCAGCGTCAAAGGTCCGGACATCCGCCAAGGCAAATGCGACGTTGCTGTGAATTCGCGAGAGATCGGTTGCATGCTGCACCGCGGTTGCGGCGATATCCACACCGGTGACGGTCTCGGCATAGGGCGCAAGCGCCCGGCAAAACGCACCGATGCCGCATCCGAGCTCGAGCATGTGCCGGTAGGGGCGCGCCGGCAGGAAAGACAACAGCATTTCGTACTTGCGCGCCTGATAGCGGTAGCGCGGGTCGACAGCGCCGTATGGGTCGGGATCGGCGAGGTAAAGCTTCTCGAATGCATACGGGACGTCGTGCCCGGCCACGTGCTGGGCCAGCGCCGCATCGGCGCGGGCGCTTCGCACCCACATCCCGATGTCGCGCAAGGTCATGAAAAACTGCCGACGCGGGGGCGCGCACAATGTCGCGGCTTCGCCGGTCTTCGCGGAAGCGCGCGTCTCGAGCAAAGGTGTTTCCTCGCTGGCCAACCAAAGTCTGGCCGGATCAGATTCCGAGGGCTATAGGCTCGCGCCGCCACACGAGTGAAATCACCCTTTCACGCAACGTTACTCCTTCGCGGAGGTTTGCGATATACGTTCGGGCACAAATCGTACGCGTCAGAGCACTTTGCGTCGGAGGCCAACGCCACCGCCGTGCAAGGCAACTTCAAATCGGTGGCACTACGTCCCGTAGCTCTGGACCAGGCTGCCGGCGACCAGGCTCCAGCCGTCCACCAGCACGAAGAAGATGAGCTTGAATGGCAGCGACACCACGACCGGGGGCAGCATCATCATGCCCATCGACATCAGCACCGAGGCGACCACCAGGTCGATGATCAGGAATGGCAGGAACAGCAGGAACCCGATCTCGAATGCGCGCTTGAGCTCGGAGATCATGAATGCGGGCACCAGGATGCGCAGCGAAATCTTCTCGGGACTCTCCGGTCGCGGCTCGCGCGAGAGGTCGGCAAAGAGCGCCAGGTCCTTTTCGCGTACGTTCTTCTGCATGAAGGCCTTGAGCGGGACCGAGGAGCGCTCGAACGCCTGCTCGACGCTGATCTCGTTGTTGACGAGCGGCTTGATGCCCGTGTCATAGGCGTTCTGCAGCGCCGGACCCATCACGAAGGCGGTGAGGAACAGCGCCAGCGCGACGATCACCGCGTTGGGCGGCGCGGTTGCGGTGCCGAGCGCCGTGCGCAACAGCGATAGCACCACCACGATGCGGGTGAACGAGGTCATCATCACCAGGATCGAGGGCGCGAGCGACAAGACCGTGACGAACGCGATCAGCTGAATGACGCGCTCGGTCAGCCCGCCGCTACCAGCGCCAGCGCCTTGGCCCAGATTGATGCTGATTTCCTGCGCCACCGCCGGCAGCGCTCCCAGGATGATCGCTACTACGGCCGCACCCGTCGCCAGACGGACGCAGCGGCCGATCGCCGATGATGTCAAGCTTTGCTGTTCGGACGGCCCAACAAACTCGCCATCTCCTGTTCGAGGCTGTCATAAAGGGAGCGTTGCTGCGGCGCCGCCTTGGCTTCGCGCCGCGCTTCGCTCGGTGGCTGTTCAAGGTGGCTCGGCTCGGCCATCGGTCCTGGCTCCGCAATCGGCCTTGGCTTGGGTTCGGGGCGGGCGTCGGCTTTGGCGCCTGGGCGGCGCAGCGCCGCCTCCAGCCGATGCGCCATCTCGGCGAGATTCTGATCGGCGCCCGCGGCGAACGGGGCCTCGGCGGTGACCGCCTGCTGAGCCGCGCGCGCGGACTCTCGCATCGGCTCTCGCACCGCTTCGCGCATCGGCTCACGGATGGGCTCACGTGCGGCTTCACGCATCGGCTCGCGCATGACCTCGCGTATCGGTTCGCGCATCGCCTCGCGGGTGACTTCGCGGGGAGCCTCACGCGCGACCTCGCGATGCACTTCGCGCGCCCCTTCTCTTGGTGCTTCCCTTGGCAGCTCCCTTGGTTCTCTTGGTTCTCTTGGTTCCCTTGGTACTTCGCGGGGAACCTCGCGGGCGAATTCGCGTGGCGGCATTTCGCGCACTGGCGGTTCGCGGAGCGGGGGCTCGCGTAGTGGTGGTTCACGGAGCGGGGGTTCACGCAGTGGCACCTCGCGCGCGGACTCGCGTGCGACCTCGCGCGGCCGCGTCACGCGCGGCAAGGGTGCCATTGCCGGGGCTGGCTCGGGCGGGTTGCGCGCGAGCTCAGCGGCAAGACCCGCCAACGGATCGAGCGCGCGCGTGTGGCGCGGCATCGGTGCGGGCTCGGCCTCCTCCGGCCACGCGACATGGGGCTCGTCGAGCGGCAGTGGCACGCGCCGGGGTGTCCCGTGCGGGGCAAGCGCGGGCTCAGGCTGCAATGGCCAAGTGCCGGTCTCCTCGAGCGGAACCGGGCGTGGCAGGGTATCGGCGGCGGCCGGCTGGCGCCCTGGCGCGGCCTCGCGCATGGCGCCGGCGCGCACGATATTCGTCTCCACCACAACGTCGGTCGGTCCGCCAATCATGAGCAGGTGCTCGACGTTGTCGCGGCGGATCAGGAGCAGCCTGCGCCGGCCATCAACAGCGGCCGCGTCGATCACGGCAAGCCGCGGCTGGCGCCCACGTGCAGTCGTGGCCCCGAGATTCGTGGCGCCGAAGCGCCGTGCCAGCCATGCGAATAAGCCGATCAAGCCCAGCACCACGATGAAGGCGAACAGGAATCGGAGGCCATACTGCCCTTCGCCGAATAGGAAATCCAACACATGCTCCTCCCTGCGCCCGAGGGGGGCTGGGCGTCTCGAACCGGCTGTTCCCAAAAGGGAAACCGCCGGAATGGTTAACGCCAGCGGCAGTATTTGCCGCCGGAAATCCTAACAAAGGGTTAAAAAATACCGCCTCTCAATACCGCAAATCGTACAGCAAGGCCACTTGTTCGGTAAATGGTCCATTACTCGAGAATTGCGTCAATTCCGCTAAATCCCCTGGCTTAACCAGTCATTAACCATAGGGTCGGCAAAGTCTGCCTACCCGGTTCGGTTTGCGTGTCGCTGATTTCCGCCGGTCTCGATCGACCAGGAACCTGAAGAGAATCGCGATGCCGATCTCCGATATCCCGATCTTCTCGATGTTGCGCACCAAGATGCATTGGCATCAGGAGCGCCAACGACTGTTATCGGAAAACGTGGCCAACGCCGATACTCCCAAGTTCGCGCCACGTGATCTCGTCCCATTGAATTTCGACCAGACCAGGGCGCCGCTCGGCTCGGTGGCGCTCGCGCGGACGAATCCAGGACACTTTGGTGATTCGCCGAGTTCCGGATCGTCGTCGTTCCGCCAGGACCGCAAGCTCGATTTCGAATCGCGGCCGTCCGGCAATGCGGTTGGGCTCGAGGACGAGATGCTCAAGGTCGCATCCAATGCCATGGACTACCAGGCCGCGACCGCGCTCTACACGCGCGGCCTCGGGCTGATCAAAAGCGCGTTAGGCAAGCGATAGGAGCACTGGCGATGAGAGGCGATGGTCCCATGGATTTTCTGAAGTCGATCGCGATCGCGGCCTCCGGCCTGCGCGCCCAGGCCGGGCGCATGCGGGTGATCTCCGAGAACATCGCCAATGCCGATTCGACCGCGCAGCGCCCCGATGGCGATCCGTTTCGACGCCGCATTCCGACCTTTCGCTCGGCCTTCGATCGCGCGCTCGATGCGCGCGTGGTCGCGCTCGGCAAGATCAAGACCGACTCTTCGCAGTTCCGCGTGAAATATGAGCCCGGCCATCCCAACGCCGACGCCAGCGGCAACGTGAAATATCCCAACGTCAACCCGCTCGTTGAGATGACCGACATGCGCGAGGCGCAGCGCTCCTACGAAGCCAACGTCAACGTCATCGGCGTGACCCGCCGCATGATCCAGCGCACGCTCGATATCCTGAAAGCCTGATCGGGGGACTGCCCATGACAACGCCATCCGCTGCCGCCAACGCCTATGCCAGCCTCGCTCGCATCGCCGATGCATCGGGGGGACTCGGCAAGGCTGTCGGCGAAACGAACGGCCCGAGCTTCGGTGCGCTGCTCAAGGACGCCGTTGGCAGCGTGCTCGAGGCCGGCAAGGCGTCCGATGCCCAGCAGCGCGCCATGGTGGCCGGCAAGGCCAACATCGTCGACGTAGTGACGGCGGTGTCGGAAACCGAAGTGGCAGTCGAGGCGCTGGTCTCGGTGCGCGACCGCATGATTCAGGCCTACGAGGAAATCATGCGGATGCCGATCTGATGGGTGAACGCAATCGACCTTTCAGAGGCAACATGCGATACCGAGGGATTGCGCAATGACCGGATCGGAAGTGCTCGACGTCGCGCGCGACGCGATCCTCACGCTGGTGATCGTCTCAAGTCCACTGTTGCTGATCGGGCTCATCGTCGGCGTCATCATCTCGCTGTTCCAGGCCTTGACCCAGATCCAGGAAATGACTCTCGCCTTCGTGCCCAAGATACTGGCGATTTTCGTTGCCATGCTGATCGCGCTGCCGTTCATGGCCGACCACCTGCAGGGCCATATGGTCAGGCTGGCCGCGCGCATCGCGGCCGGCTGATTCCTCGCATGCGGATCGACATTTCGTTCCTGCCCGCATTGGCCGCGACCTTCATGCTGGTGTTCGCCCGCGTTGGCATCATGGTGATGCTGCTGCCGGGGCTGGGCGAGATGACGGTGCCGTCGCGGGTGCGGCTGAGCATCGCGCTCCTGCTCGCGGCCGTGCTGCTGCCGTTGCATCGCAATGAATACCAGATCGACCTGCGCACCTTCGGACCGGTCGCCACCATGCTGGTGCAGGAGCTGTTCATCGGGGCGCTCCTCGGCTTCACGGTGCGCCTGCTGATCTCGGCCTTGCAGGTCGCGGGCTCCGTCATCGCCCAGCAGCTTGGGCTCGGCTTCGTCACTGCGGTCGATCCGACCCAAGGCCAGCAGAGCGTGATCGTGGCCAATTTCCTGACCATGCTCGCCCTTGCACTGGTGTTCGCGACTGATCTGCATCACCTGGTGATCGCGGCGCTCAACGACAGCTATGCGCTGTTCCGCCCGGGCGAAATGCCGCTCGTGGGAGATGTCGCTGCGCACACCACCGCGACCATCGCGCTCGCTTTCAAGATCGGCATCCAGATCTCGGCGCCATTCATCGTATTCGGGCTGCTGTTCAATCTCGGTCTCGGCGTGCTCTCGCGCCTGATGCCGCAGATGCAGGTGTTCTTTATCGGCCTGCCGGCCTCGATCATCGTGGGCCTTCTGATTTTGTTCCTGGTGATCGGCTCCATGATGGCTGTCTTCCTCGGCGCGCTCGAAGGCACGCTGCGCCAGCTCGCACCTTATTCGTGAGCTCGCATATTCGTGAGGATTTATGGCCGAAGGTCAGGAAGACACCGAACGATCGGAAGACCCAACCCAAAAGCGCCTCGATGAGGCGCTTGAGCGCGGCGACGTCGTCAAGAGCCAGGAGGTTAACACCTGGTTTGTGATTGCGGGCGGCGCCCTGCTGCTGATGGCATTCTCGGGCCCGATGGCGAACGGCCTCGCGACTACGCTGCGCGGTCTGGTCGAGCATTCCGGGTCGATCCGGGTCGATGGCCGCGGCTTCACCAGTATCGTCGAGAAGCTCAGCCTGGAGGTCGTGGCCGCGGTAGCCATCCCGCTTCTGTTGCTCGCACTTGCGGCCATCGGCGGCAACATGATTCAGCACCGCCTGGTCTGGTCGGCTGAGGCGCTCAAGCCGAAGCTGTCCAAGATATCGCCGATGGCGGGCTTCGGGCGGCTGTTCTCCAAACAGGCGCTCGCCAATTTCGTCAAAGGCCTGATCAAGCTCGCGCTGATCGGAACCATCATGACGGCGCTGATGTACCCGGAGCGGTTCCGGCTCGACGCGCTGGTACATATCGATCCCGCCGCCATGCTGTCGATCACGCAGTCGCTGTCGCTGCAGATGATGGGCGCGGTGGTGGCGGTGCTCGCGCTGATCGCGGCGGCCGACTATCTGTTCCAGTACCGGCAATGGTTCGAGCGCCAGAAGATGTCGGTGCGCGAGCTCAAGGACGAGTTCAAGCAGACCAACGGTAACCCCGAGGTCAAGGCCAAAATCCGGCAGATCCGCCAGACGCGCTCGCGCAAGCGCATGATGGCGGCCGTCCCGGACGCCTCCGTGGTCATCACCAACCCGACCCACTTCGCGGTCGCGCTCAAATACGAGCGCGGCATGAGCGCCCCGATTTGCGTCGCCAAAGGCGCCGATCTCATCGCCCGCAAAATTCGTGAGGTCGCCACCGATCACAATATTCCGATTGTGGAAAACCCGCCGCTCGCCCGCGCGCTCCATGCAACCGTAGAGATTGATCAGGAAATCGCGCCGGAGCACTATCAGGCGGTCGCCGAAGTGATCGGATACGTGATGAAGCTCAATCGTGCAGTCGGGGCGAGGCGATAGCAGGGTTTGCCGCGGCGCGCCCGGGGTGCTCCTGGGGTGCGACGAGACTCGTCCTGCGCGAACCGGCCAAAAGACTCGTTTTGCGCGAACCCCTTGCACCGATTCAGTGTCTCAGGCACTGAGATTCGGGAACAAATCAGGTCGCTAGCCCATCATGGCGCAACAGGATGTGACCGGGGATATCGTGCGCGCGGCGCTCGACCGCACCAGCTCAGGTCAGCACGGCGGCAGCATCAGCCTCGTGCTCGCGATCGCGACTGCGCTGGTTGGCGCCACCGCAGGACTGGTGCTGATCGGCCGCGGCCATGCCGAGCCTTATGTGCTGGGCTTTCTGGCGCTGATGGCCATGATCGGCGTGTTCCTGCTGTTCGCGCTTGCCGCCGGCATCCTGCGCATGGCCGGCAAGGACGTCGCGAACCCGCTGCTCAAGTCGGTGGTCGATGGCGCCAACGAGGCCTTGCTGGTCACCGATCACGCCGGCCGGGTGATCTATGCCAACGCGGCCTATCTCGACCTGATCGGCGCCACCGCGGCTGGCGAGGTGCGGCCGGTCGAGCGGGTGTTCATCAGCGATCCGGGCGTCTCGGAAGCCGTGTACCGCCTGCTGCGGGCCGCGCGCGAAGGCCGCCGTCTGCAGGAGGAGGTCCGCGTCGTCGGCCACAAGGGCGAGCCGGGGCGCTGGCTGCGTATGCGGGTGCGGCCGTTGCGCGACGGCAAGCGGGCAACGCCGATGACGGTGTGGTCGCTCTCCGACGTGACGCGCGAGCTCGAGCGGCAGGAGAACGTCTTCCAGGAGCTGCAGCACGCCATCGATTATCTCGACCACGCGCCGGCGGGGTTCTTCTCGGTCGATGCCGACGGTAACCTGTCCTATCTCAACGCCACGCTCACCGAATGGCTCGACCACGATCTGGCGCAGGTCGGCTCCGGCGGTTTGCGGCTTGGTGATATCGTGGCGGGCGAGGGCGCGGCGCTCCTCACGACGCTCACGGGCGCTCCCGGCGACGTGAAAACCGAGCTTCTCGACATCGACCTCAAGACCCGCAGCGGGCGCACCGTTCCAGTGCGGCTCTTCCACAAGGTCGTGTTCGGCCCCGACGGCGCGGCCGGTCCCTCACGCACGCTCGTCCTCAATCGCGCCGGCGACGGCGGCGCCGATCCGCTGCGTGCGGCCGAAGTTCGCTTCGTGCGCTTCTTCCACAATACCCCGATGGCGATCGCGACCGTCGACAAGCAGGGCAAGATCGCGCGCTCGAACGCACTGTTCGCGCGGCTGTTCCATCCCGTGCACAAGGGCGAGGGCGGCGACAACCGCTCTATCCTGTCGGTGGTCGCCGCGCGCGACCGCGCGCCACTCGAGGCGGCGCTGCGCAGGGCCGCGGCCGGGCAGGGCGACATCGCCCCGGTCGATGCCGTGCTCGAAGGCGCCGGTGATCGCTCGGCCTGCTTCTACGTGACCGCGGTCGAGAAGGAGGAGCGCGATCAGGAGACAGCAATCGTCTATGCGCTCGACACCACCGAGAAGCGCGCGCTCGAAAATCAGGTCGTGCAGCAGCAGAAGATGGAGACCATCGGCCGGCTCGCCGGCAATGTCGCGCACGACTTCAACAATCTGCTTGGCGCCATCATGATGGCGACCGATTTTCTGCTGAACGCGCATCGGCCGACCGATCCATCGTTCCAGGACATCATGCAGATCAAGCAGAACGCCAACCGGGCCGCGAGCCTGGTTCGGCAGCTGCTCGCTTTCTCGCGCAAGCAGACGCTGCGCCCGCAGGTGATCGAGCTCAGCGAAACGCTGCCCGATCTTGGGATGCTGCTGCGCCGGTTGATCGGCGAGAAGGCGACGCTCGACATCCCGCTTATCCGCGATCTCTGGCATATCAGGGCCGACGTCGGGCAGTTCGAGCAAGCGATCATCAATCTTGCGGTCAATGCCCGCGACGCGATGCCCAGCGGCGGCAAGCTCACCATCCGCACCAGCAATGTCAGCGCTGAGGAGAGCGTTCGTCTGCAGCGCAAGGGCATGCCGGCCGGCGAATATGTCGAGATCGAGGTGGTCGACACCGGCACCGGCATTGCGCCCAACGTCATCGACAAGATCTTCGACCCGTTCTACACCACCAAGGACATCGGCAAGGGCACCGGTCTTGGCCTCGCCACGGTCTATGGCTTCATCAAGCAGACCGGCGGCTTCATCTACGTCGATTCCGAACTCGACAAGGGCACGACTTTCCGGATCTTCATCCCGCGCTATGTGCCGCTCAACGACGACGCGCAGCCGCCTGAAGTGGCCGCGCCCAGGCTCGCAGGCCCGATGCCGCCGGCCGACGACAACAAGCGCACGACAACCGATCTCACCGGGCAAGGCACGATCCTCCTAGTCGAGGACGAGGAGGGGCTGCGCGCTCTCAACGCGCGTGGCCTCTCCTCACGTGGCTACACCGTCCTCGAAGCCGGCAACGGCGTGGAGGCGATCGACGTGATCGAGCGCCGTGGCGGCAACATCGATCTCGTGGTCTCGGACGTGATGATGCCGGAGATGGATGGCCCCACGATGTTCAAGGAGCTGCGCAAGCGCCATCCTGATATCAAGATCATCTTCGTGTCCGGCTACGCCGAGGACGCGTTCCAGAAGAGTCTTCCTGACCCTGAGAAATACGACTTCCTGCCCAAGCCGTTCACGCTCAAGCAGCTGGTCGCGCAGGTCAAGGAAACGATGGGCCGCCCGACGGCGCATTGAGGCGCTTTTTGCATTGACGCGATTTTTACATTGCGCGCCTTGCGCAGCTTGCACGTCTCGCATGCGGCGATCCGAGCCGCGATACACTTGTCCTGGCCGCCAGGAGATTTATTCTCGTCACTGCATGGATGAGAGGCGGCCGGAAAAACAGAGGGACGCCGAGCGCCGCAGCGGCAATCTGGTGCTGCTCGTGCTCTTTGTGATCATCGTTGGCATCGGCCTGTGGCTGGTCAACGCCATGGTCGATGCGCGCCGCATCGACGATTGCATCTCGCAGAATCTGCGCAACTGCAATCCGATCGAAGTGCCGCCGCCGCAGCGATAGTGTCAGCGGGTCAGAAAATTCTCGCCTCTCGTGCCCTCTTCCCCCTGCGGGCCCCTGCGGGAGAGGGCTCAACACAGGAGCAACAAGCTCGAGTGGGTGAGGGGGCTCTTCATTTTCCGCATAGAGACCCCTCACCCATCAGAATCCGCTGACACGCCTTCATGCCCTCTCCCGCAGAGGGGAGAGGGCGCAGCAACAAGCGCCTCCGCGATTTTCGAAGCTAAAACGTCAAATCGAAAAGATCTCGCTGAACTTTCGCTTCACCTGCGTGGTTGCGCTGGTGATGGAGGCGTAGTCCATCGGGATCACCTTGATGTCGCCAATCCTTGGGCTTTCGGGCGGCGGATCGACGTCGACGCGCGCCGCGTAGATGCCGCTCTCCGGCCACAGCTTCTGTGCCTCCAGGCTCAGTGTATATTCGGCCAGCAGCTTGGCGGCGTTCGGGCTCTTCGAGCCTTTCACGACCGAGGTGGTTGCCGGAATCGCGAAGGTGCCGTCGCTCGGAAACACGTTGGCGATCTTGTGCCCGGCGAACCGTGCCTCGTTGGCATACTGGCTGTCGGCGCCGGCCGCGATCGGCCGCTCGCCAGTCTTCACGAGGTTGAGCGCCTGCTCGTTGCCTTGCACCACCACGACGTCGTTACGATTGAGCTTCTCGAAGAACTCCCAGCCGCGCAGCTTCGCCATCGTCGCCACCACGCCGAGCTGCAGCGAGGTGAACGACGGATTGGTCATGACGAGCTTGCCCTTGAAGCGCGGACTCAACAGATCGTCCCAGGTCTTCGGCATGTCGCTCAACGGAAACAGATCAGTGCGCCCGTAGATCGAGATCACGCTCACGCGCTGCGCCACGAAGCGACCTTCCGGATCGTTGAGTCCGGCCGGCACCTTGTCGAAGCCCTCGGGCTTGAACGGCACGAACAGACCCTTGGCGGCGAGGTCGAGGACGGCGGCGGGATCCGACGACACCAGCACATCGGCCCCGGCATGGCCGGCCTGCTGCTCCATCATGAAGCGGCGCAGCACCTGCGTGCCGCCCGAGCGGAACAGCTCGACCGTGATGCCGTATTTCGCCTGAAAGGCGTTGGCGACCTTCTGGGCCGCGGCGATCGGCGCCGATGTATAAAGCGTGACCTTGCCCTCGCGCTTCGCGGCCGCGACATCGACGGTCTCGGCCATAGCGGGCCGAATGAAGCCCGATTGGAAGAAACCTGGCAGCACGAGCGCGCCCGTGCCGGTCATGAGCCGTCGGCGGGTCAGGTCAGTCATGACGCGTGTCCTTCGTCTTTACAGATTGCCTGTCAGTCTCGCCTTCTCCTGATAATGCTCCCAGGTCTTGGCGATGCGATAAGTATTGCGCGCGAAGCTCACCTTGAGCAGCTCAACCTCCTCCGGCGTGATCGGCAGAAGCTTGCCGAGGGTAGACGCATGCACGGTGCTGCGCGCGTTCTCCTCCATTTCGAGGCTGTCGAGAAACACCTCGGGAATGCTGCTTGCGGTCACAACGCTGCCATGGCCGCGCAACAGGCAGCAGCTGCATTGGCCAAGCGTCTTGGCGACCGCGTCGCCCTGCGCCGCGGTGCGGATATGGGTCGGGTCGGGATGGACCGGGATGCCGATGAAGCGGAAGCCGTAATTGCGCACGGCCACCATCGGGCGGTCGACCATGGTGAACAGCGTCGACATCGGCGGGTGGCCATGCCCAACCGCGAGCACGTCGGGGCGATGGCGGTAGACGCCGGAGTGGATCGCGGTCTCGGTCGGAGCCGGGCCCTTGCCTTCGAGCACCTTGCCGTTGATATCCACGACCAGAATCTCGTCGGGGGTCAGGCCGGCGCGGCTGGCATCGCGGGGCGGGATCAGGAACCGGTCGGTGCCCGGAATGCGCGCGCTGACATGGCCGCTGTAGTCGAGAAGCTCGGCCATGACCATCATGCGCGTGCACTCGGTGATCTGCGTCCGGAGCGTGGTTTCGGAAACTTGCGTCATCGTCGGTCTGATCCCCATATTGCTGCATTTCAGGCGGCCATCGAGCCACCATATCGACGCACCGGAGAGCGCTCAACTCTCTCGGCCCAGGACTCTACGCACCAGCCATTTCGCGAACGGCGAAGCCGCCCCATATAATCGGCAGGCTCGTCGCTATCGGGCGGGCGCAACCATGGTGGTTCACATGGCAAGAGCGCTTGCGATCGGATCTCTCCTGGCTTTGCTCGCGTTTGTCTTCTGGATCGCCTACGACCAGTGGTCGATGTTCGCCGTCGATATTCCGCCATGGGGCTGGTTGGCGATCATCGGTGGCACCGGCTTCTCGCTCATCGTCGGCGTCGGTCTGATGGCGCTGATGTATTACTCGGAGCGCCACGGCTACGACGAAGATCACGGGCAGCAGGTCGAGCGGGACGAGCGGTAGCCTGGGCGCGGCGCTTTTTTGCTTCCCGCATCGTGACGGCCTCCGTGCATTTTGTGCAGCGACAGCCCTTGGGCTTGATGAACAACTCGAAATACTCCTCGCCATAGTCGTAGGTGATCTCCTCGCCCGGCTCGATCGCCCGGAGCGCGCGCAGGATCACCTTGCCCCTCCTGAGCGCGCTCTCGGCATTCGGTCGGCAGGAATGGTTGGCATAGCGGCCGACATTGGTGCGGGGCGAGCCGTCGACGGTCCAGCGGCTGTTGATCTCGAACATGTAGCGGGCGCGGAATGTTCGCTCGCGCGCCCTTGCGTCGCGCGTCGGAATGCGCTCGCCGGAATATTCGACGATGAACGCGCCCCGCCGGATCGGCGCGGTCGCGAACAAACCAAGCCCGGTCGTTGAGCGGCCGATCCGATAGCAGGCATCGCGCCAGTGCGTCCCGCGCCTGCGCGTCACGCCGCTGCCTCGCGCGTGCGGATCACCGCAAGCTCGGTTTCGACCGGCACCGGATCGCGCAGCGTATTGAGGCCAGGGCAGCCCGCCGTCGCGAGCCGCTCGACCTCTTTGAGCGCTGCCTCCGGTGCATCGCTCACGATCCGCACCGCGATCGTGACCTTCTGGAACGCGGAGGAGGGCGCGCCCTCGATCATGTGGCCGCGCACGTCGAAGTCGGTGCGGGCGACCGCCTCGAAGCTGTCGTAGACGACGCCCATCTTGGCGGCATAGAAGGCAAACACCGCGGCGTAGCAACCGACCGCGCCCGCCAGCATGAACTCGAGCGGGGTCGGCGTCACATTCTGCCCGCCCACATGCACCGGCTCGCTGATGATGAACGTGTGGCCGCTCTTCTTGCATTCAGCGAGCTCGTTGAGCTGACCGATCGAGGTGACCTTGACCTCGACGAAGCTCTGCGGCCCATCCGGCGCCGGCCGCTCCGGATGCGCGCGATAGCGCGCCTCGCGCGCCTCGGTCGTTTGTTTCAGCTCGGGAAAGCAGTCGCAGACTTTGACCATGGGCGCGTCGCTCTTCATACGGTCTTGTTGTCCAGTCTCGTTATCCAATCTCTCGAGTCAGCATTCAACAAAAGCTCACCCCTGCGCGTTGAGCACCTTGCCGCCAGCAGTGACCGGCTTGGCGGTGACCAGCACAAAGGCAATCACGCAAGGCTCGCTGCCCTTGTTCACCCAGTTGTGGATGGTGCCGCGCTGAACCAGCACGTCGCCAGCCTTCAAACGCACGGTCTCGCCGTCGAGCACCATGTCGATCTCGCCCGAGATGACGGTCGCGTAGTCGATCGAGTCGGTGCGGTGGTTGCGCGGCGCGACGCCGGGGCCGAAGCTCACCACGCGGAACACCACGCCGTTGTCGAGGGTGGTGCCGACCTGCCGGTCCGACGTGTCGGCGTTGCCGTCGTTGTTCACCGGGAAGCTCTCGCTCGTCCAGATCACGGCCGCATTGGCGCCCGGCCGGGTGGCGGCCACGTTCTTGGCGATCTCGTCGATGATGACGCGCGCGTTGCCGTTGGCATCATGGCCGGTGACGACACGGCGGACGGTGAGGCTCATTGATACACTCCTTCATGCTTGCCAGCGACATGCTTGGCAAGCGACGGGTTTCGCCATAGCGGGTCGAAAGACGCGCGTAAACGCGCTTGTGGATCAACCCATCCTGCAAGTCAAAGCACCGCGTCAATCGCAGGCGCCATCAGTTACAAGCGCCATCGTGGAGCTTGGACACCTTGGCGGCGCGGCGGTCGCAGTCGTTGCCATAGGTGCGCCCGTCGCAGCCGCAGACCGGCCGGTATTCGCGGGTGCACATCTGCGACGCCCGCACGCAGGTGCCGTCAATGTCGGGGGCGTTGCAGAGCCCGACGCGGTGGTCGCAGAACAGGCCCTCGCCACACACGAGGCCGACGATGGTGCCGCAGATTGCCCCGTCGGCACCGCTGCCTCTTGGAGGTTCGTCACCGCTCCCATGGGACGCAACGGGCAAGGTTCCCGTAATAGCGAGGGCGACAAGGAAGACGAGAACGGCACGCATGACAGGTCTCCGGTGTGGCTACAATTGTAGCCTAGATGGAGGCTTAAGTGCTTTTACGCGCGTCTTCAACGCGCTATGGCGACATCCGGGCCGACGCCTGCAGCATCAGCATGTGATGCAACCAGCGCTGAGTGGCGCCGTTATGAACAGCACGAGCATCTCGCCACGGTTGACCGAACGGTTGGCAATCGTCGGTGATCTTCCGGCGGTTCGGTGACACGGAGACCCACCATGCGCTATGAGCTCTACTACTGGCCTGAGATCCAGGGACGCGGCGAATACATCCGGCTCGCGCTCGAGGAGGCAGGGGCCGATTACATCGACGTCGGGAGGAAGCGTGGCGATGGTCCGATCATGGCGCTGCTCGAACGTAAGCGCGAGAAGTATCCGCCATTCGCGCCGCCGTTCCTGAAGGCCGGCCGGCTCCTGATCGGCCAGACCGCGAACATCCTCCTCTATCTCGGCGCGCGCCATCGCCTCGCGCCCAAGGACGAGGCGGGCCGACTCTGGGCGCATCAGTTGCAGCTCACGATCGCGGACTTTGTCGAGGAGATTCACAACACCCATCACCCGGTAGGGTCAGCGCTCTACTATGAAGACCAGCGCAAGGAAGCGAACCGCTACTCCACGGAATTCTGGAAGCGGCGGCCGCAGAAATATCTCGGCTATTTCGAGCGGGTGCTGGAGGGAAGCAGCGGAGAGTATGTGCTCGGCCGGCGGCTGAGCTACGTCGACCTCTCCCTATTCCAGTTGGTCACGGGCCTGCGCTATGCGTTCCCCGATCGCATGAAACGGTTCGAGCGAAGGATCCCCGGACTGGTAGCGCTCACCGAACGCGTACTCAAACGCCCGCGCATCGCGGCCTATCTCGCGTCGGACCGACGCATTCCATTCAACGAGCTGGGCATTTTCCGTCACTACCCGGAACTCGACGGCTAATGTTGCGCGCCACGGGGACCTTCCAGGGTCCAAGGCACCAAAGAATTCTGCCCGCCGTGTCACACACCGCCCCGCTGTCTCGTCCTGCTATCAACGACAGGAGACAGCGATGCGTGTCACTCTGGCAATCGGGTTCGGGCTGCTACTCGCGGCCAACGGGTTCCTCATGTTGTTCGACCCGGCCCAATGGTACGCCATGGTTCCCGGGGTGCCGGAAACCGGCCCGTTCAACCCGCATTTCGTTCGCGACATCGGGGCCGCTTATGTGGTCAGCGGGGTCGCCATCGCCTGGCTCGCGCGTGACGCGCGCGCGGTTCCCGCGGCGCTCGCGGGCGCGCTGTTCCTGACTCTCCACGCCCTCGTTCACGTCGCCGACGCGATCGCCGGGCGGCTCCACACGGACCATATCCTGGGCGATCTCGTCACCGTGTTCGCGCCGGCCGCGATCGCGCTCTGGCTTGTCTTGTCGTCTACCCCCATCTCAAGGAGAAATCCCATGCTGAGTTGGCTGATGAAACGCCGCCTTGACGCCTTCGAACGCGACACTGGCTATGACGTGAGCTACGTGCGCGAGATGCTCGCCGCCGACGCCAAGGCCGTGATGACCCTCTTTAAAGTGCAGGGCATGTCCCGCTATCGCAAAGACGTTCCGCTCGATGCCTGGTATGCCGCCGGTCTTGCCGGCGCGTTGGCCGAGGACTGCGGACCATGCACGCAGCTCGGCATCACCATGGCGGAGCGGGAAGGCGTCGCACCCGATACCCTGCGGGCGATCGTGGCCGGCGACCTCCGCGCTATGCCGGACGATGTCGTTTTGGCCTACCGTTTCGCAAAGGCAAGTCTCTCGCATGACGCGGCGGCGGACGAACTGCGAGCCGAGATTGTGAAGCGCTGGGGAGAGCGGGGCCTGATCTCGCTTTCGTTTGCGCTGGCGGCGTCGCGCGTCTACCCGACCGTGAAATACGCGCTCGGCCATGGCAAGGCTTGCACCCGCCTGACGGTCGCCGGCAAACCGCTGCCGGTTCTCAAGGAGGCGGCGTGATGGCCGGGCCGGACGATGCCGCGGTGACGTTCGAGCTGCACCGGCGGCGGCTGACCGGCCTTGCCTATCGCATGCTCGGCTCGCTGTCGGAGGCCGAGGACATCGTGCAGGACGCTTACCTGCGCTGGCACGCCGCCGAGCGCGGCCGCGTCGACAATCCGCGCGCCTATCTGTCGCGCACGGTGGCGCGGCTCTGTCTTGACCATCTCAAGTCGGCGCGGGCACGGCGCGAGACTTATGTCGGCCCCTGGCTGCCGGAGCCGATCGTCGACGAGACGGCGCTCGCGCCCGACACCGCCAGCGAACTGGCGGATGATCTCTCCCTCGCCCTGATGATGGCGCTCGAGCGGCTGTCACCGCTCGAGCGTGCGGCCTTTCTGTTACACGACGTGTTCGAGATGGAGTTCGGCGACATCGCCAAAGTGATCGACCGCACCGAAAGTGCCTGCCGGCAGCTGGCGTCGCGCGGCCGGGCGCATGTCCACGACGCGCGGCCACGCTTTCGCGTGCCGGAGGAGGAAGTGGCGCGGCTCGCCGATGCGTTCCAACGCGCCATCGTGAGCG
>Ga0209488_10001596_pt1 | contig 19335 bp, 17 predicted proteins | sample Rivendell_Oct201_8_FD_188349 | JGI IMG/M metagenome (GOLD analysis project Ga0209488, IMG submission 188349) | Vadose zone soil microbial communities from the Eel River Critical Zone Observatory, Northern California, USA -... | ecosystem: Environmental > Terrestrial > Soil > Vadose zone >...
ATGCGAAACTCATTGCCGTTCGGGTCGTACAGCTTGCCGTTCAGGACGAAGAAGCCGTCGCCGGTGTTGTAGGAGGGGCGCGACACCGTGCCGCCGGTCCCGGATGTCATCGATACCGTCACACTCTGAGTCGCGGTACCGCCGCTTCCGGTGCAGCCCAGCGTGTAAGTGGTGGTCGCCGTCACAGCGCCCGTGGCCTTCGACCCGGCGGTCGCCATAGTGCCCGTCCAGCCGCCCGACGCGGTGCAGGCGGTGGCGTTGGTCGACGACCAGGTCAAGGTCGAGCTGCCGCCGCTCGCCACACTGGTCGGGCTGGCGCTCAGGGAAACACTGGGCAGGGGCGTCGAGACGTTGATCATGGCAGACTGCGTCGCCGATCCGCCAGCGCCGGTACAAGTGAGCATGAATTTGGTAGCCGCTGTGAGGGTCGGCGTGGCCGCCGAACCTTTGATCGGCTCGCTGCCCCCCCAACCGCCGGAGGCAGCGCAGGAGGTGGCGTTGGTGGACGACCAGCTCAGCGTCGACGCACTGCCGCTATTGACCGTACTGGGATTTGCGGTGAGTGTCACGGCGGGAGCGGCTTGCGTCACCGAGACGGTCGCGGATTGCGTCGTACTGCCGCCGGTGCCGGTACAGGTGAGTCCATAAGTGCCGTTGGCGGTGAGTGCACCGGTGGACTGCGACCCGCTCACTGCCTTGGCGCCCGACCAGGCACCCGAAGCGGTGCACGAGGTCGCATTGGTGGCCGACCAGGTCAATGTCGAACTGCCGCCGCTGGAGACGGTGCTCGGGCTCGCCGCCAGAGTCACCGTCGGCGCGGGAGGCGTCACCGACACCGTCGCGGATTGCGTCGCGCTGCCCCCGCTGCCCGTACAGGTAAGTCCATAGGTCGCATTGGCGTTGAGCGCGCCGGTGCTCTGCGACCCGCTGATCGCTTGGTTGCCTGTCCAACCGCCCGAGGCCGTGCAGGAAGTCGCATTGATGGATGTCCAGCTCAGCGTAGAGGCGCTCCCGCTCGCCACCGTGCTGGGGCTCGCCGTCAAACTCACCTTCGGAGCCGCCGCGGTCACCGAGACCGTGACGGACTGCGTCGCGTTGCCGCCGGTACCGGCGCAGGAGACCGAATAGGTCGTGCTGGCGGTGAGCGCACCGCTGGATTGCGAGCCGCTGATAGCCTTGCTGCCCGACCAGCCGCCGGAGGCGGTACAAGAGGTCGCATTGGTGGACGACCAACTCAACGTGGACGCGCTGCCGCTCGCTACCGTGCTCGGGCTGGCGGTCAAACTCACCGTCGGGGCCGGCGCGTTCACCGAGACGGTCGCAGATTGCGTGGCGCTGCCGCCGCTGCCGGTACAGGTAAGTCCATAGGTGGCATTGGCTTTGAGTGCGCCCGTGGATTGCGAGCCGCTCACCGGCATGCTCCCCGACCAGGCGCCGGAGGCGGAGCAGGAGGTGGCGTTGGTGGATGTCCAAGTCAAGGTAGAACTGCCGCCGCTCGCGACCGTGCTGGGGCTCGCAATCAGGCTGATCGTCGGGGTCTGCTGTGCGCTTACGGTCACCGTCGTGGTCTGTGAGGCGCTGCCGCCGGCGCCGGTGCAGGTGAGTCCATAGGTGGCATTGGCTTTGAGTGCGCCGGTGGATTGCGAACCGCTCATGGGCATGCTGCCCGACCAGGCGCCGGAGGCGGAACACGACGTGGCGTTAGCCGCCGACCAAGCCAGCGTCGAACTGCTGCCGCTGATCACCGAACTCGGGCTTGCGCCGAGCCTGACCGTGGGTGCCGGCGAGGTCACGGTCACCGTCGCGGACTGCGAGGCGCTGCCGCCCGCGCCGGTGCAGGTCAATGTATAGGTCGCGTTGGCCGTCAGCGCTCCCGTGGATTGCGAACCGCTCACGGGCAGGGCGCCCGACCAGGCACCGGAGGCCGAGCAGGAGGTCGCATTGGCGGACGACCAGGTCAAGGTCGCACTGCCGCCGCTGGTGATCGCGCTGGGACCCACGCTCAGGCTGACGGTGGGCGTCGGCGACTTGACGGAGACGGTCGTGGACTGAGAGGCGCTGCCGCCGCCCGCGCCGGTGCAAGTCAACGTATAGGTCGCGTTGGCCGTGACCGGCCCCGTGGATTGCGAACCGCTCGTCGGTTCGCTGCCGGACCAGGCACCCGAGGCGGAGCACGAAGTGGCGTTCGATGAACTCCATCTCAGCTTCGAGCTCGATCCGTTTGCGACGGTGCTCGGAGACGCATTGATGCTGACACTCGGTGCCTTCGGCTTCACGGAGAGGGTGGTGGACTGAGTCGCGGTGCCTCCTGTGCCGCTGCAGGTTATCGAATACGTCGTGTTGGTCGTCAGCCCCCCGGTGGATTGCGATCCACTCAACGATTTCTTGCCGGACCAGCCGCCGGATGTAGAACATGACGTGGCGTTTTGGCTGGACCATGACAACGTTGAGCCGGTACCCACGTCGACGGTACTCGGGCTGGCAGTCAGTGCGACGACAGGTGCCAATTCCGAGACGGTGACGGTGGCCGATTGCGTCGCGGAGCCGCCGGCTCCCGTGCAGATCAATTCATATTCGGTCGTGTTGGAGAGCGCGCCCGTCGACCAGGTGCCGCTCGTCGCCACAGCGCCATGCCAACCTCCCGATGCGGTACATGCGGTGGCGTTTTGCGAGTTCCAGCTCAACGTGGACATGCCGCCGTTGGCGATCGTGGTCGGCGACGCCGACAGGGTCGCCGTGGGGAAGGGCGATGTCGTCTGCGTGTCCGTGGCGACACTGTCATTGTTCGCTGCCAGAGTCAGCGCCGGCTTCGCCGTACTGCCGCTGGCGCTGCTTGTGAGAGTCGTCTGACCGGAGGACGATTGCTGGCACGCCGCCAGAGCCGAAAATACCGCGCAGCCGAGGCTCCAGCGCAACAGGCGTGAAGCGGCGGCGGAACGCAAGGTGAGTCGAGCGATACTGAAGTTGGTATCGCACCCTAATTTCGCAGAAGACTCGGATCCAAGCCTGGGGCCGCGGTCACTTGTTTTCATTATGCGCCTTCCTCAGCGAACTGCACCGGCGGTGACTGCCGTGTCGCTGAACAGCGGTTCGTCACAACCCTGGAGGCCGCATAGTCAGTCGGTTTTCTGTGTATGCCAACCTGTCGCTATTCGCTAACGTGTCGCCAATTTGCGGCATTACCAAGCCGCTCAAATCATTGTGTTCGAGCAGCACAAAGGGAAAAGTCTCAGCCGCTTTGGCGTACGACTTGCGAGCTCGCGTCAACAAAAGCCGATGCGCCGTTGATTACAAAGGGCCGAGAGTCCGTGGGCCGAGAGTTCCGTCGATCGCGGAGCCGGGGCAAAATCCTCAATCCGAGTAACACGTCTGTAGTGTGCTCTAGCTCACAGACTGTGAACTCCGTCACCTCTAGTCTGCGCGATAGCAAGGATCAAAGGTTTCAGTGCGTGCAGCGCTCATGTCCGAGCGAGCTATTGACATTGGAATTCGATTCAGGAGTGGCCAATGTCAATGGAAAGCGTCATCAAGCTGGCGGTTGGGCAGCTCGCCCTGAACCCCTCGCCTATCCATCCTGAGTGGATGATCGAGGGTAATCCGATCGCTCGCAACAAGGTCCTTTCGAGCAGCGCCGACGGTACCGCGAGTACTCTCATCTGGGATTGCACCGCGGGGCGATTCAACTGGTTCTACGACGTCGATGAGACGATTTACGTGATCGAAGGCGGCGTTGTGATTAGAGACGCCGGAGGTGCTGCGCGTCGTTTGAGCGCCGGAGATACCATCTTCTTCCCCGCCGGCGCCCGCGCGGAGTGGCATGTCGAAGACTATATCCGCAAGATTGCGTTTTGTCGGGTGCCTTTACCGCGGCCGATCGTGTTCGCGAGGCGGGGGTATAGGTTCCTCAAGCGACTTGTGGGCACGCGCGGCGGCGCGAACGCGGCTCCGGCGATGTTTCAAAAGAGCTAGAGATTTGCCCTAATCTCGCGCCAGCCGGGTGGCTACTCGTTTGGCCGCAAATTTGGCGCCATACGCGAATCGCAATAATGGACCGAAACTGTTGGCGGCTGCCGCACCTATAAAGTACAGCCCTCCGCAGTAGACCGCTCGCTAGGTGTGATGGACCGCCGCCCCCGACGTTTCGCCACGTAAGGGTGCCACGAACCTCTGATTATATAACATTATGCATGCAACTTGTGGATCTGGCAGCACTTATTTCCACCGCGGGCCAATGCCGCATCAGTCAATGTTGTAGCGGTGAAAAATTAATGATATGCATGTCGGCGGCCGAGAGGCTCACGGCGTCGGAAAAGACAATCGGGAGATGGGGAAAAATGTACGCAGGTTCGAAGTGGATGGTGGCGCTGGTCCTGGTCGGTGTTAACGGCGCCGCGATGGCACAGACCGTTTACAGAGTGGATTTCAAAGCTGAATCCGAGCGGATTACCGGATTCATCGATTTAGCCGCGAATTCGCTGGGTCCGCTCACACCCAGTGAGATAACGGGCTGGTCGTTCTCGTCCGTGGCGGGCGACCCTGTTGCGTTCTCATTCAGCTCGAGTGACGCGGGCGCCGCCGTGTTCTGCTCGGGGGCACCCGGGTGCGGTCTCACGGCGTCGGCGACTTCATTGACATTCATATCTGGAGTTCAAGCCGATATATTTTTTCGTGACTCACAGGACAGCCTGGCTATCTCCACTCCCACGGCGGTCGCGAGCGGCAACTTCCCCGCGGTCCTGATCAATACGCCTAACTCGGGACTGGTGGGATTTAGCCCGATTACCGGCACCAAGATCGCCAGAGTTGCGGCCCCGGAGATTGATCCCGGTTCTGCAGCCGGCGGACTTACATTGCTCCTGGGCGGCTTGCTGGTTTTTCGGGGTCGCCGCGTTTTGCCCGCCGGTACCGCTGCGTGAGGTGCGGCGGCGATCGAACGCAATCAGGAATAGCCGGGGAGTTCGCTAATACGCGTTCCGGTCATTCACGACCGTCAGTGCCGTTCTCACAAGTATCTTCAAATCCAGCCACAACGACCAATTCTTGAGGTAGTCGAGGTCGTACTGGACGCGATGATGCATCTTGTTGATCGTCGAAGTTTCGCCTCGCAGGCCGTTGACCTGCGCCCAGCCCGTGATGCCGGGACGCACCTTGTGGCGAATCATGTAGCCATTGATCAGTTTTCGGTACTCTTCGTTGTGAGCCACCGCATGCGGCCTCGGGCCCACGAAACTCATCTTGCCCTCGAGCACGTTCCAAATCTGCGGTAATTCGTCCAACGAGGTGCGCCGCAAGAATGCGCCGAGCGGAGTGACGCGAGAGTCCTTCTCGGTGGCTTGAGCCACGACGGGGCCATCCTCGCACACCGTCATGCTGCGGAATTTGTATATCAATATTTCCTCGCCGTTCAGGCCGTAGCGGCGTTGCTTGAACAGTATGGGTCCCGGCGATGAATGCTTGATCGCCAGCGCCACCGCGATCAGCACGGGCAACGCGAACACCAACGCGATCGACGCGAGTACGACGTCGAACACTCGCTTCCAAAAGCCACTCATGCCTTGCAGCGGCGACTCGCAGATCGAGAATGCCGGCATGCCGTTGATCTGCACACAACGCGCCTGCACCAGATCGAAGGCAAAGAGGTTCGGGACGAAATAAATGGAGGCCGTGGTATCGCGCAGTTCCCTGAGCAGCTCTTCGATGCGGGGCGCCGTGGAAATCGGCAATGCCAGGTAGACGCGGCTTATCGCGTGTGTGCGGACGAAATCGGCAAAATCGCGTGCTGAGCAATTCCCAATGACCGTCTGGTTGAGACCGTGCGCCACTCGATCGGCGCCGCGAAAATCGAGGAAGCCGAAAAACTTCTCGCCTGCGTGACTATGTTCGATGCGCCGCGCCAGTTCGACCCCGACATCGTTGGCGCCGATGATGATGTAGCGTTGAGCTAAGCCCCGGTCCGACGTCAGCCATTTGGCGATCGGAATCCTCAGCGAGTCGGCGAGCATCAAGGCGACGGGCGTTACCAGGAACCAACTCACCATGATGTCGCGCGGGAAGTACGTGAGCTTGAACGAAGTCGAGAGAAATACCAGCACCGCCACGACGCAGCTCCACTCGAGCAGAATACGTGGCAGGATTTTGCGCGTTCGCCGCGCGTCGGGGCTGTTCCCCAGATCCAGCGGACTGAAGACCTGGGCGGCGATCAGGAACGCCATCAGACCCAGAGCGCAGAATGGCAATGACAGGGATTGACCGCAAGCGAGCACGCATACGGCGAGCGCGAGAACCACGACCAAGGGCAAGATGGTTTGTCTAGCCAATGTGACATGGGCGGCCTCCAAGCTACCGAAGCGCACCGCCTTATTCTGCACGGAACCGTTGCATAACAGCTCGGAGGCAGGGCGGTTGGACCACGGTGCTCGAAGTTGCGCGTGATCGTGGGACAGTCGTTCGGTGCCTGTCGAAGTCTCAGGCATTCAGTGCTCCTTTCGATGAACCATCATCGTGCTCTGGCAATGTCATCTAGCAATATATGTGCCATCGTGTCCGGCACATCATGTCAACGACGATATGACCCTCCGTGGCGGCCTCATCGCCCCTTACGAATTGCCCGGTAAGGGGATTGAGCCGCAAAATGAAGGGTGTCGCAACTGACGCAGCCGACCGACACCCGTCCGCCCGGTGCATTTCGGCTCGGCCGCAGCCGGGCGACATCACGGTGCATCACGCGCTTTTGCCGGGCGCAATCGGTGCAGGAGCGAAGTCGGCGCGGGCTAGAATGCGTGAGTTTCATTTTATGGGGCACTGTTCCGTGGAACCTGATCCGGTCTACCTCGATCACAACGCCACGACGCCGCTTCTGCCGGACGTAGTCGAAGCCATGCTGCCTTATCTGCGAGAGCACTTCGGTAACCCGTCGAGTCGGCACGTCTACGGTAGGCGGACACACGATGCGATCGAGCGCGCACGGGGGCACGTGGCCGCACTGATTGGTAGTGACGCTGACGAGATCATATTCACGTCGGGTGGCACCGAAGCGAACAATCTGGCCATTCGCGGCACGACTGCGCGCACCTCCCGCCGCCGTGTAGTGACGTCCACGGTAGAGCACCCGGCGACGGCTCGGCCCGTGGCTTGGCTGGAACGACAGGGCTGGGAGGTCGTCCGTGTCGGTGTGGATGCCGGCGGGCGCGCTCGCGTCCCTGAGCTCGATTCAGCGATCACTTCCGCAACCGCCCTAGTGACGATCATGCACTCGAACAACGAGACAGGGGTTCTTCAGCCCGTCCGAGAGGCCGTTTACTATGCTCGCCGAGCCGGCGCCTGCGTTCATACCGACGCGGCACAATCGGTCGGTAAGGTGCCGATCGATGTGCGGGCAATGGACGTAGACCTGCTGTCGATCGCCGGCCACAAGCTCTACGCACCGAAAGGGATCGGCGCATTGTATGTGCGACGCGGTACGGTACTCGAGGCGCTGACGCTGGGTGCCGGGCATGAACGCGGATTGCGGCCGGGAACCGAGAATGTTGCATCAATTGTCGGGTTTGGCGCTGCGTGCGCGACAGCGCGGCATGATCTCGACAAAGAGAGCCTGCGCGCGCGGACGCTTCGCGATCGACTTTGGGAACAGCTGGCGCAGGCAATCCCTGACCTGGCCCTCAATGGAAACGCAGACAATCGCTTGCCGAACACCCTTAATGTGCGTTTTCCTCGAGTCTCAGGCGAGACCCTTCTCGCGGCGACTCCCGAGGTTGCTGCGTCCACCGGTTCGGCATGCCATGAGGGCGGCGAGTCGGCTTCAGCAGTTTTGTTGGCAATGGGCATCCCGGCCACGGCCGCCCTGGGCTCGGTCCGGTTGACGCTGGGACGGGCCACGAACGAGTCCGAGATCGATCGCGCCGCCGCTGGGCTTGCGCGTGCCTGGCACGCGTTGGTGCGCAAATAGTTCGTCGGGCCTATGCAAAGATGACGACGTCAATGGCTCCCAGAGGCCGCTAAACTCCCCCCGCCGAGCCGGAGGTATTCTCGATGAAGCACCATGCATTGACAGCCCTCTGTCCCTACGCCTTCTCGTTCATTCTCCTGTTCTCGCTGGCGCCGGCGTCGGCCCAGCACGTACCGGCCGCGTCCATCCCCACGGCCGATCTGATTCAGCCCGCCGATCTTGCGGCAAATCTCAAGAACGCGTCTGCGCCGAAAGTCCTGATCCTGCAGGTTGGCTTTCGCAAGCTTTACGAGCAGGCGCATATCCCGGATTCCGAATACGTCGGCGCGGCGGGTGAAGACGCCGGCCTTCAGTTGCTGCGTAACCGGGTCGCGAAGCTTCCCAAAGACACCGCGATCGTCATTTATTGCGGTTGCTGTCCGTGGAGCCACTGTCCCAACATCGCCGCTGCCTACAACGCGCTCCATGCGCAGCGCTTCACCCAGGTCAAGGTTCTCTACATCGCCGATAACTTCGGTGACAACTGGGTCAACCTCGGCTATCCGGTGGCGGTCGGTAGATAATCTTGGCTACTGCGCGAGTGATCCTGGCGGCCCTCTGCGTTACGACGTCTGTACTGTCGCTTGCGTCCGCACCATCGTTTGCCGGCGATGGTACCCCCCGAATGGCACCGGACTTCACGCGCGCGGACCTCAAAGGAAACTCTCTGAGCTTGCACGATTATCGGGGCAAGCTGGTATTGCTCAACTTCTGGGCCACGTGGTGCGGACCATGTCTGACCGAGATCCCCCGATTCGCGGCGTGGCAAAACACTTACGGAGCGGCCGGCCTGCGGATCGTGGGCATATCCATGGACGATGCCCCCGCACAGGTTGTGCGGGCGTACGAGAAGTACCACTTGAACTATCCCGTCGCGATGGGGGATGCAGATCTCGGGCGGCTTTTCGGGGGTGTCCTCGGCCTGCCCCTCAGTTACCTCATCGATCCGGAGGGCCGCATTATCGGGCGGTATCAAGGTGAACCGGACCTGAAGCAACTGGAATTGCGGATAAGATCCTTGCTGCCCCGTCCTTGAGTGGCGTCGAGCGGGCGCCGGACATGGGATCGTCCGTATGGAACGCGGATGAAACCCAAAAATCGTGTAACTGATTGATTTTTTTGGTGGGCGGTACAGGGATTGAACCTGTGACCCCTGCCGTGTGAAAGCAGTGCTCTACCGCTGAGCTAACCGCCCGTAAGTTAGCGGCGAAGTATGACATCCGCGATTCGCCAAAACAAACGGCATCGCAGGCTCTAGCCTGTCTGCGTTCCCTTCAGGGCCTCTGCTAAACTCTGCGCCCCTCAATTTCCTCAAGTCTAGTTCATGACCGTCCGCACCCGATTTGCTCCCAGTCCGACCGGTTTCCTTCACATCGGCGGACTGCGGACCGCGTTGTTTTGCTGGCTGTACGCGCGACATCACGCGGGTCAGTTCGTTTTGCGGATCGAGGATACGGATCTGGAGCGCTCAACGCCCGAGGCCATCCAGCAGATTCTGGACGGTCTCGAGTGGGCCGGTCTCGTTCACGACGAAGGTCCTTTTTTTCAAACCAAGCGCTTTGACCGGTACAAGGATGTCATCGAAGAATTGCTCGCCGGCGGCAAGGCCTATCGCTGCTACTGTAGTAAGCAAGAGCTCGAGCAGATGCGCGCGCAACAGATCGCCCGCGGAGAAAAGCCGCGCTACGACGGCCGTTGGCGCGAACGCACCGATTCGGTTCCCGGCGTCGCGCCGGTGGTGCGCTTCAAGAACCCCCTCGTCGGTGAAGTGGTGGTCGATGACGTCGTGCATGGTCCCGTCGTATTTCAAAACAGCGAACTCGACGATCTCATCATCGCGCGATCCGACGGCACGCCTACCTATAATTTCTGCGTGGTCGTGGACGACATGGATATGCAGATCACGCATGTGATCCGCGGAGATGATCACTTGAACAACACGCCGCGACAATTGAACATGCTGCTCGCGCTGGGGGCCAGGCCACCCGTATATGCCCACCTGCCCATGATCTTGGGTGCGGATGGCGCCAAGCTCTCGAAGCGCCATGGAGCCGTCAGCGTACTGCAGTACCGCGATGATGGATTCCTGCCCGAAGCCGTCCTCAACTACCTCGTCCGTTTGGGCTGGTCGCACGGCGACCAGGAATTCTTCACCATCGAGGAAATGATCCGGCTATTCGACATCGCCGATGTCAATAAATCCGCCTCGGCCTTCAATGTCGAAAAACTGACCTGGCTCAATCAGCAGCACATGATGCGCGCGCCCGCAACGCGCATCGTTCCGGTGCTGCGTTGGCACTTGGACCGCGAGGGAATTCAGGCATCGAATGAGACGCAACTCGAACAAATCGTTCTGTCGCAGCGCGAGCGCGCAAAAACGGTACGCGAGATGGCGCTCAATAGTCTGTTTTTTTTCCGGGCGCCCCTGACTTATGACGAGAAAGCGGTGCGCAAACATGTGACCGCCGATGTGTTGGCGCTGCTGGCCGAGGCAGCCAACGAGTTGGATCGATTGACGGATTGGTCGGCGCCGGCCATTCACGAGGTTATCGCCGGGTTCGCGGCGGCTAAGGGCATCTCGCTCGGCAAACTCGCGCAGCCCATCCGCCTCGCGGTTTGCGGTGGAACGGTGTCGCCGCCCATCGATGCCACACTGGCAATTCTAGGAAAAATCGAGTCGTTGGCCCGATTAGCGCGCGCACGAGCCGCCTGGGGCGCGTAGCTCGTTCATTTTCTTGACGAATTGGTCCCCGTCAGGTAACGTGCCGCGCCTCCATGTGGGGCCATAGCTCAGCTGGGAGAGCGCTTGCATGGCATGCAAGAGGTCGGCGGTTCGATCCCGCCTGGCTCCACCAGATTTCATGTCGGCGACCGATCGATTTTTCAGGCCTGCGTCCCCATCGTCTAGAGGCCTAGGACACATCCCTTTCACGGATGCGACCGGGGTTCGAATCCCCGTGGGGACGCCAATTTTAAACGCCGGTAACTCGGGGCAATTCAATTCGCTTCAGGGGCCCGCGATCGCCTGCCAGCCTTTCTGACAGCGCCGTAATTCAATGTTGGAGCGTCGAATCCTGGAATCCTGGCGCGAGTTGCGGCATTGTCGTGCCCTGAGGGTCTCGGCCTTCGACGCTGCAAAAAAGCTGCTCACAGAATCAACAGTTTCTGCGTCGTAGCTTTCCTGACCGCGGCGAGCGGAATGCCGGTATCAAAAGTAACGAGCCGTCCTTCATGCTGAACCGCGAGAGCAAGCAGGTATATGTCGGTCAGTTGCCGCGGTCCATGAATTCGGGTCGAGTCCACGACATCCGAATCCAACAGACTGACTTCATCCGGCCAGAATTCATGGATATCTTGGTGGCAGGCCTCGGCTAGATGCTCAATGACAGCTTGAACTGGTAACGGGTTTGGATAGCCCGCATTCGACATGATACGGATACAACCGTTTTGCGTGATTGGACATGATGCCCAACCCTCCCGCGCATGCTTCGAGAACCAACTAATCGCCGAATCGTGGGATGCATGATCGGAGTCCAGCAACGCGATCAGCACATTGACATCCAACAGTGCGCGCACTTGCTAAAGTCCGCAGATCTCAAGCCCACTTGTGGCGGCATGACGCGCACGCGACCAGCCTGGGTGAGCGCCGCTAGTACGCATCTTCGTCACGAAGCTTGTCGATCAACTCATTGGTGACGATACCGCCACGTCGCGCGAACGGCTTAAGTCCATAAACTGCCTTGGGTTCCTTCACGGACAGCGGCTCTTGCGGAGTCGTCAGCGCGCGCCGAGCTAACTCGGAGATCATCTCGCCGATGGTCTTCCGTTCCCGCTTAGCCCGCTCCTTTGCGGCCTGGAGCACATCGTCAGCAATGTCGAGCGTTGTTCTCATGCATCAGATGCTAGCGCATCACACATCACAGGTCTAGTGAAATCAATGAATTGCGTGAGTTCCGTGAATATCGGCAAGAATATTGATATATACCTCAATAAATGGCAAAATATGCCAATATCATGACGTATATATCAATATGAAGACACTCCAAGAACTGGGAGCCGCAGTGGCGGCCCGCCGCCAAGCTCTCCGCTTGAGGCAAAAAGCGGTTGCGTACCAGGCCGGCGTAACCCCCGAATCCCTCTCCCGCTTCGAGCGCGGACGCGCGTCGGAATTTGGTTCCCGCAAACTCCTGGCGGTGCTCGCAGTGCTCGGCTTCGAGCTCGAATTCACCGAAAGTGGCCAATCCGGTTCGCTCGATGAACTGCGCCGCGAACGGGCCAAATCATGAGGCTGTCAGCCTATGTCCTCGGCCGGGACGTCGCGGTGCTTGAGTCGGCGGGCGACTTTCGCAGCGTGCTCACCTACCATGCGAGCACACCAAGCGATGCCTTCGTGTCACTCACGATGCCAGTGCGTACCGAGTCCTATGTGTGGGATGACACGCTGCATCCCGTTTTCCAAATGAATCTCCCTGAAGGGTACCTATTGCAAGTGCTCCAAGAGCAACTCGGTCCTCAAATCACGGCCAGCCCGATGGCGCTCCTTTCCGTCATCGGACGAAACATGGTCGGCCGCATTCAAGTCGCCGTGGCGGGCGCGAAACTTGATGAGCCGACCCAGCCGGTCGAAGTCGCCGAACTCCTCCAAGGGGACAATTCCGAGGAAGCCTTCGCGGAGCTGGTCCGGCAACATGCGGCTAGTGGTGTTTCAGGAGTCATGCCGAAGTTCCTCGACACGCAGAGTGAGGATGTCGGGCGAGGCGCCGTCCACAAAAAGACCACACTGCTGACCCGCCGCCACATCATCAAGGGGTCCACCGGTAGACTCCCTTACGTTACCCTGAACGAGCACCTCTGCATGCAGGTGGCAGCGCGAGTCCTGCCCACGGCCAGGACCGAGCTCTCGCAGGACGGCAACGCCCTCGTCGTTCATCGTTTCGACGTGGATGACAATGGACAGTTGCGTTTGGGAATGGAAGATTTCTGCGCTCTGCTGGGACTACGCCCTGCCGCGAAGTACGAGACTACTTGGGAGCGCATCGCTAGGGCGGTTCGCGATCACGTTCCTGGCGCTATACAGCTCGAAACCTTCCGCCAGCTCGCGACAACGCTGCTGTTAACCTACGCGCTACGCAATGCCGATTGTCACGCAAAGAATCTAGCGATGCTTTATACGTCGCGGGCTGATGTTCACCTTTCACCGGCCTACGATATGATTACAACGGTCGCGTACCCTGGATACCAACAAAATCCTCCCGGCATCAGCTTTATGGGCAAGAAAACCTGGAGTCCGGGTAAGAGCCTCGGAAAGTTCGTCGCCGCCACGTTTGGCGTTTCCGTCAAAGCACAAGTCGAAATCGTCGAAGCGATCAGTGATGCGGTTTCTGATATCGCGCCTCGGGTGCGAGAAGCTATGACACGCTACGCCGCTTTTGAAGATATCGGCAAGCGAATGCTTCTCGCATGGAACGAGGGTGTAACGGGATTGCGCGGCAAGCGCGTGTATAGTCTTCAAGAATGGAATCCGAGCAGTGCCTTTGAAGGCTTTTCCGATCCGCCCCCGCATGCGAATGAGAAGGCAGTCATTGGCCGCTCCGAAGGATTAGCAAAACGCTCGTAGATCGGTATTAGCCCGGACGATTACGCCAATTTCGTGCGCCAAAAAACGTGTTTTTAGGGAGCCAACCCGCATGTTGTCGATCTTTGGACTGGTCGGTTTTAAACGCACTAGCGTTCGAGGTAGTCGTTCCATTCTTCAAGGGTTTCTAAAAGTTGGTTCGAACTTTCTCTCCTTGGGACGCCCCTTCATGAGGTGCCGGTCTACTGCGTCCGGCCCCTCGTCAAAGTCCTCCAGGAAGGCAAGTGCGCTCCGGCTGAGGTGGCGCCCCCGCAGTTTCAAGGTGTAGAGCGGACGCTCGAGCGCGAGGCCCGCCGTCTTCAGCTCCACCAGGCGACCCGAACGCAGCTCCTCGACGACGCATAGCTCGGAGATCCATCCGACGCCGCCGCCCGCCATGGCGGCCCGCTTCAACGCTTCGGAGCTGTTGATTTGCAGACCACAGTGAAGCGCCAGGCGATGGCGCGCGAAAGCGCGCTCGACGATCTCGCGTGTCCCCGAGCCGGGCTCTCTCAGGATCGAAGGCGATTCAGCGAGTGCCCGCACCGACAGCGCGCGCCCCTTCGCGAGTGAATGCTGCGGCGCCACCGCTGCGACGATGCGATCGCGGCGGAATTCTCGCGCCTCCATCGCATCGTCGCGAATTCTCCCTTCGATGAATCCGAGTGCGAAGCGCGAATCGAGGACTCCCTTGACGATTTCTTGGGTGTTGCCGATCTGCAGATTGAGACTCACCTTCGGATATCGGACGTGGAAGGACGTTACGAAGGCAGGCAGCAGGTAGGTGCCGATCGTGTTGCTCGCGCCGATCGCGAGTTCGCCGCCTTCGAGATCGGAGAGTTCGCGCATCGCGCGCTCTGCCGCCTCGTCGAGCCCGAAGATGCGCGCGGCATAGTCCAGGAGCACCTTGCCGGCCTCCGTCAAGCGCATACCCCGCGGCAGGCGATCGAACAACAAAACGCCGAGGCGCTCCTCGAGAGTGCGCAATTCACGCGATACGGCAGGTTGCGACGTATGCAAAAGCCGCGCTGCGGCATTGACGCTGCCAGCCTTCGCAATGCCGTGAAAGACCGAAAGGTGCCGCAGGTTCATAGATCACAATAATAACGCAGAGATACTAACAATGTATTTGTGGTCTATATCCGCAGGACCGATGATTTGGAGTGCCCTCGGTGTTGGCGAGGACATTGCTGCCCTCGCCCCGCACAGACCGGTACGACTCCGCAAGCTAATGCGTAACGGCGATGTTGCTCACGACCCGCGCCACGCCCGGGACTTCATCAGCAACCGACTGCGCCGTCTCGCTCTCTAAGCCCGCACTCACAAAACCATTTAGATATACCACATGATCAATCGTCTGCACGTCGATCGAATGCGGGGGGCCCAATTCCGGACGTCGATCCAACTGCGTCTGGACGTTCGCCGAGATCTTCGCGTCGTCGGCACAGGCATTGGATCCGCATTCTCTGAATGTCGCACATCCGGGAAGTGCGACCGTCAGGATGAGGAAGGAAGCCAATGCATAAAGCGGTTTGGGGTTGGTCATTTTAAACTCCTTGGTACTCGCTTGGTGGAGATAATTTAAGATCCACCGATAATCTAAGATCTGCTGACATAGATCACAAATACATTGTTAATAACGTTACGTTATCTTTTTGATCTATTGCATCGGCCGCGGTAGCGGAGGGCGGGAGGTCCTCGCACGATCCACTCCGTCGGCCGCAACCTCTACATAGAATCCCCCCATCCCATACCCAATCTTCAGGATTCTCCCCACGGCCCCGGGACGGTACCTTGCCGCGCCCATGACCCAGTACAGATCGCGAGGGAAAGCTCGATGACTCATAACGGTACGTTTGCCGGGACTTCAACGCCCCAACCCGGACTCGACGGCACGGTGCGTCGCGCTCGGCGCGTCCTCATCGTGGATGACCATCCCGTCGTTCGTCAGGGCCTGCGCCGCGTAATGCAATACGAGGATGATCTCATCGTCTGCGGGGAAACCGGGACGGCTGGCGACGCGAGTGCCGCCATACTCGAATTGAACCCCGATGTTCTGATCTGTGATGTCAATCAGAGACGCATCGATGGCATCGAGCTGGTTCGGCGCGTGCGCGCGCATCATCCACAACTGCGGATCCTGGTGCTGTCCACACAGGATGAAACCATATTTGCCGAGCGCATGTTGGCCGTCGGCGCGAATGGCTACATTACCAAACGAGCGACGAGCGACGAGCTTCTGGCCTCGTTGCGGCATGTTCTAGACGGCAACATCTACGTTTCCCAGACCGTCGGCAGCAACATGATCCATAAATACGCCGCCGCAGGTTCATATGACTCGGCGGATCCGGTGGATCGACTGAGCAACCGTGAGTTGCAGGTCCTGCACCTGATCGGCGAGGGAATGGGCACGCGCGAAGTCGCGCAATCCCTGCATCTGAGCATCAAGACGGTGGAGTCGCATCGACAGCGCATCAAGCGAAAATTGAACATCACTACGGCCATGCAACTGGTGCGTTATGCGGTACTAGGCCTATCCAGGCGAGGTGCATCGGACAAATTGTAGTCGCCGCACCGTTTTCGCGCGCCCGAGCGTTCAGCTGCTAGCATAGGCGCATGGATACCGGAGTTTCTTCGGCGGGCGCATCGCGGGCGATACTGCATGAACTACCGCGCGTCCTGAACGCCTCGCACGCGACCTCCTTCGTCGTCGGCATCATCATCGGCAGCGGCATCTTCCTGGTGCCCCGCGAGATGATGGCCGCCGTCGGCTCTTCGGTCACCGTCTACGCGGTGTGGATCGTCGGCGGCGTGCTCTCCCTCTTCGGCGCCATGACCTACGCGGAGATCGCCGCCTCCCGCCCCAAATACGGCGGCGAGTACGCCTTCCTGCGCGAGGCCTACGGGGACCTCACCGCCTTCGTCTTCATGTGGACGCAGGTCACCATCGCCAAGCCCTCGTCGATCGCATCGATCGCCTCGGGCGTCGTCCGCGTCTTGGGCAACTTCTCTGCCTTCTCCTTCCTCTCGGGCACATTCCTTCCGCACATCGTCTACGGCCAGCTCGTGGCCATCGCCTTCGTCTGGCTCATCACCGGACTCAACATCCTCGGTACGCGCAAGGCAGGCAACGCCCAACGCGTGCTCATGGGCCTCAAGGTCGCGATGGTTCTGACCGTCGTCGGGATCTGCTTCTTTGGCGGCCACGGCACGACGGCAAACTTCTCCACCCACTACCCCGGAGCACGCGGCGGCTTCCCCGGTTTTATGGTCGCCCTGATCGCTGCCCTGTGGGCCTACGACGGCTGGTCCGACGTCACCCACACCGCGGGAGAGATCCAGAATCCCCAACGCAGCCTGCCCTTGGCGCTCATCGGCGGAGTCTGCATCGTCGGCGTGCTCTACATGATGACGAATGCCGCGATTCAGTTCGTACTGCCCGCGACCGCCATCGCCAACGCCGACCGGCCCGCCGTCACCGCCATCCTGCAGAGCGCAGGCCCCGCAGCCGCATGGCTCTTCTCCATCGGCCTGGCGATCTCCTACGGTTCCACCTTCATCGGCTCGTCGCTCACCGGAGCGCGCATTCCCTTCGCCGCGGCCCGCGACGGCCTGTTTTTCCGCGGACTGGCCTACGTCCACCCCCGCTTCAAGACCCCCTCCCGCGCCCTGATCCTGCAGGCCACTCTCTCCTCCATCCTGCTGCTGCTCATCAACACCTTCCAGGGCCTGTTCTCGCTCGCCATCTTCTCCGAGTGGCTCTTCTACGCTGCAGTCACCGCCTCGGTCTTCGTCTTTCGCAGACGCGAGACCGCAGCCGAAAAAGCAAACCGCCCCTATAGCGTCTGGGGCTATCCCGTCGTCCCCGCACTCTTCATCATCGCGGCAGCCGTGCTACTGGTCTTCTCTTTTGCCGACCAGCCGCGCAACTCGCTGATCGGCGCCGCCATCATCCTGGTGGGCATTCCATTGCACTACCTCCTGAGGCACGGTCGTGCTCGACGGTCGGCCAAATGACCGACAGAACGCGGGTTGGAGTCAAGCCTTGATCCCGGAGATTCGCCAGCTCAATTTCAGGTTCAGCCAGAAATTCCATCCGGTGACGATCGCGATCGCCACAGCATTGGCGATATAGCGGTTGATTCCCAGAAGATTGAACTGAACATTGAGAAGGATCGTGTTCAGCGCCAAACCGGAAAGGCATACGATCTGGAATTTGGCAAATCGCCTGATTCGCTGTGCGAGCCTGTTCTGCCTCGAGCTCACGTCGCCGAAGGTCCAGCGGTCATTCCAATAGAAATTATTGACGATCGCGACTTCGGCGCCAATGAGTTTGCTGCGGGTGAGACCCCAGGCGAGCATCGTGGGGTCGCTCAGAATGAACAACATCCCCATATCGACGAATACCCCGCTGAAGCCCACTACGGCAAAGCGCAGAAATCGGTCGAGCGGCAAAAGCGAAATACGTAACCGAAGCAAATGTCGAAGGTAGTCGACGTACACCGCCCGCGTGAGTTTGCTTTCGCCGCCGGTGCGCTCGCGAAACAGATAGGGGACCTCGGCAATCCACCGAATTTTCCCGCGTCCGAGGATCTCAACCAGTATCTTGTACCCAAGCGGATTCATCGTGATGCCCTGAATGGCGCTGCGTCGGATCATGAAATAGCCGCTCATGGGATCGGAGACGCGGCCGACGACGTTTGGCAGGATGAGGAGGCCCAACACTTGAGCGGCTCGAGACACGATGCGACGAGTGAGGCTCCAGTCACTGACGCCCCCGCCCTCCACATGGCGGCTGGCGACCGCGATATCGGCGCCTTTCTCGACCTCCAACCAAAGAGCAGAAATGGCTTCGGGCGGGTGTTGAAGATCGCCGTCCATTACGGCCAGCACATTGCCGCGCGCCGCCTGCCAACCCCGGATGACGGCGGTGGCCAGACCACGCTCCGTCTGACGCCGCATAACTCGCAAAGTAGGGTACTGTTTGCTCAGTTCCAGCGCGAGAGCCCACGTGCCATCCGGGCTATCGTCGTCGACGACAATGATCTCGTAGGCGCCGCCGCAGGTTCGGTCCAGTAAAGCCGAGAGTTGCCGAATGACTTCCGGAATATTCTTGGACTCATTGTAAGTCGGAATAACCAGAGACAAACGAATGCCGGAAGGAGCGTCCCCGTGAGCCGCAGCAATTTCGAGCCTCCCGGTCGCCGCTCCAAGTGACGCCGTCTGACGCAAGTCCGGATTAACCATCGGTATTACACGTGCGCCCTGGCGCCTTCCTGTCTATGTCGTCAGGGATTGGGATGTTACTATTCGGCGAGAATCGGCCGTAGCCGTCAGTTTGACGAACTCTGCACCATGGTGCAATTGATTCTCGACCCGCGAGCCTCAATGCAAACTTGGAGTGCGAGCGGCTTCGCGTTACCTCTTGCGGCGTCGCCGGATGCAAGTTAACGCTGAGTCCCTTACCTCGAATAATTGGGCGACGGCCAAGTGAGCCGTCGCCCAAGTCCCTCGGCGATCAAGTCGCCGAGGGCACGGAGCGCAGTCGAGCCCGAGAGCTCATCATTAGCGCGCAAACTCGAGGACCGGTTTGTCCGGCTGCGCGCTAGAAGATCGTTGCGCGTTTGGCGTGTGCGGTGATCCCATAGGTCGGATTGAGCACCACGTCCTGGCCGTAGAGCGTCAAGTCGGACGTCTGGGTATAGGCCCCGCAGTGGTAAGTCATGCTGAACCAGTT
>Ga0209488_10001597_pt1 | contig 19329 bp, 17 predicted proteins | sample Rivendell_Oct201_8_FD_188349 | JGI IMG/M metagenome (GOLD analysis project Ga0209488, IMG submission 188349) | Vadose zone soil microbial communities from the Eel River Critical Zone Observatory, Northern California, USA -... | ecosystem: Environmental > Terrestrial > Soil > Vadose zone >...
TTTCTCGTTCATCGTTCCTCCTATTGGATTGGTCTTCAAATGGAGGTCTTTTACCAAGCGGCCCTGTCTTCTTAGGACCACCTACATAGGATCTACAGTGCGGTTGCGCTTCGCGCGAAATTCTAAAAAATTATTTGAGACAATGTCGCGCCTTCGGCGCATCCATACTGTAGGCGCGGTCTATGACCGCGCACAATCCGTCATTCCGGATAACAACAAAATCGAGCTTATCGCCTCAGTTCGCCCGGACGATTCGCATCCCGTAGAACGAGCGGTACACGAACAGCATCGAGACGAGAAGAAAGACGACACCGAGGCCGGTCGTCAGCCCACTGCCATGCTCCATGCTCAACGAAACCGCCAGTTCCACTGCCAGCAGTCCAAACAACGTCGTGAATTTAATGATGGGATTGAGCGCCACCGAACTGGTGTCCTTAAACGGATCGCCGACGGTATCGCCGACAATCGACGCATTGTGCAGCTCCGTTCCCTTCATTTTCAGTTCCGTCTCCACGATCTTCTTCGCATTGTCCCAGGCGCCGCCGGCATTCGCCATGAAGATGGCCTGGAACAAGCCAAACAAAGCGATCGATATCAGGTAACCGATAAACAGAAATGGATCAAAGAACGCAAACGACAGCGTCGAGCAGAACACGACCAGGAAGATGTTGATCATTCCCTTCTGCGCATACTGCGTACAGATCTCGACAACTTTCTTCGAGTCCGCGACGGACGCCTTGGTCGTGCCTTCCAGTTTGATGTTTGCCTTGATGAACTCCACAGCACGATAGGCTCCCGTACTCACAGCCTGTATCGATGCACCGGTAAACCAGTAGATGACGGCACCACCGGCAATCAAGCCCAGGAAGAACGGCGGATTGAGTATCGACAACAACTCCTTATTAATCGTCAATCCCTCCGTGAGGCTCATGATGATTGAAAAAATCATTGTCGTCGCGCCAACAACAGCCGTTCCAATCAGCACGGGTTTTGCCGTCGCCTTGAACGTATTGCCGGCTCCGTCGTTCTCTTCGAGGTGTTCCTTCGCCAACTCGAACTGCGGCTTGAATCCGAAATTCTTCTGGATGTCCGCATCGATACCGGGCATCTGCTCGATCGTCGACAGCTCAAAAACAGACTGGGCGTTGTCCGTCACTGGCCCGTAGGAGTCTACGGCGATCGTGACAGGGCCCATCCCAAGGAATCCAAACGCCACCAGACCGAAAGCAAAGACGGTCCGTGCAAGCATCATCATTTCCGGAAAGAACGTACTGACGTAATAGGCGCCAGTCATCAGTGCAAGAATCGCCATGCCGAGCCAGTACGCACTGAAATTTCCGGCCACCAGACCAGACAGAATATTCAGCGACGCGCCGCCTTCACGCGACGAGGAAACCACTTCACGCACGTGACGCGATTCGGTGGATGTAAACACCTTTACGAATTCCGGGATGACGGCTCCAGCCAGTGTGCCGCAGGTGATAACCGTCGAAAGTTTCCACCACATCGTGGTGTCGCCGCCGAGTTCCGGAATGAGAACCCAGGACAACGCATAGGTCAGGACAACGGAAACAATGGAAGTCAACCAGACCAGGGAGGTCAACGGGGATTCAAAATTCATCTTGTCTGAATTCTGATATTTCGCTTTCGCGATGGCGCCATTAATGAAGTAGCTCCCCGCGGACGCGATCACCATCATGACGCGCATGACGAAGATCCAAACCAGCAACTGGACCTTCACGTGGTCGTCGGTCACCGCCAGCAGGATGAACGAGATGAGCGCGACGCCAGTCACGCCGTAGGTCTCGAAGCCGTCGGCTGAGGGGCCAACCGAGTCGCCGGCGTTGTCGCCGGTGCAATCCGCGATTACGCCCGGGTTACGGGCATCGTCTTCCTTGATCTTGAAGACGATCTTCATCAGGTCCGCACCGATATCTGCAATCTTCGTGAAGATGCCGCCGGCAACGCGCAACGCCGCGGCGCCGAGCGATTCACCGATGGCAAACCCGATGAAACACGGATATGCCAGGTCTCCGGGAACAAACAGAAGAACGCACAACATCAGCAACAACTCGACGCTGATCAGCAGCATGCCGATGCTCATTCCAGCCTGAAGCGGAATGTCGTAACACGGATACGGTTTCCCCCGAAGGCCGGCAAATGCCGTGCGGGAATTCGCAAAGGTGTTCACCCGGATTCCAAACCATGCCACGGAAACGCTTCCGGCAATGCCGATCAAACTGAAGAGCAGAATGATGGCAACACGGTAGATTTCCATGTGCTGCAAAACTCCGAAGTAGACGGCTATCGCAGTCCCAATCAAGACTTCCAGAATCAGGATGAATTTCACCTGGGTCAAAAGGTAGGTCTTGCAGGTCTCATAGATCAATTCGGAGATCTCGAGCATCGAGGAATGGACGGGCATGTTCCGCAATCGCTGGTAAATGACCAGGGCAAAGAGCAGGCCGAGCCCGCAAACCACAAGCCCGTACATCAGCAACGAGTGACCGTTGATTCCGCCGAAAAACGATGCCTGGCTGAGATCGGGGAGCTTCAGATCCGATTCTCCAGCAAACGCCGGAACTTCAAGAGCCAGGACAGCAGCAACAGCAGCAGTGAACAGGAAGAAGACACGCCTCAACAAAGGCATGACAGTGCGAACCTCCGCGCAAATAACATTTATTTAAGACTTCAGCGATTTCGGATCCAACCAGTCCCGAAACGCGTCGGCCAGTATATTGAATGACAGTACTGTTAAAACCAGCGCAATCGACGGGAAGACCACCATGTGCGGCGCGTCGAACAGATGATTGCGTCCGTCATTGAGCATCGCTCCCCAGCTCGGGGCAGGAGGAGCAATGCCAAGACCAAGAAAACTTAACGATGCTTCCGCCAGAACCGCCGTCGCCATTCCGATGCTGGCCTGAACCAGAACCGGCTGAATGATGCTCGGCAATACGTGCAGAAAGTAAACCCTCGCGCTCGTAGCGCCCAGCGCCCGAGCCGCCTCTACAAATTCCAGCGTTTTTATTTTCAGGACCTGGCCGCGCGCCAGCCGCGCATAGCCGACCCATCCAATAACGACTAATGCGAAAATAGTCCGGTCCAGACCGGGCCCGAGAAACGCGACCAGTGCGATGGCCAGCAGTATTCCGGGAAACGCCATCAACGAATCGATGACGATGACCGTGACAAATGTGTCCAGCTTTCCGCCGACGTAACCCGCGAGTCCACCAATCAGAACTCCGACCACGCCGGACAGCAGAACGACGGTCCCCCCCACCCGCATACTCACGCGGGCACCCATTAAGAGGCGAGACAGGATATCACGGCCTAACTCATCGTTTCCAAAAGGATGATGCCAGGAGGGTCCGGCCAGCCGGCTGGGCAATTCCTGTCCGGCCGGATCGTAGGGAATCAGCCATGGCGCCAGCAGCGCGGCGGCCACCAGGAAGCTGGCGATCAGGAATCCTGCCAGGGCCAGCTTGTTATTTCGAAACAGTTCCTTCATAGCCGGATGCGCGGGTCCACCACGGAATACATCACATCCGTCAGGAGGTTGATTAGAATGTAGGTCAACGAAATGGTGAGAATGCAACCCTGAGCCAGCGGATAATCGCGGGCGTTGATGGCCTGAATCGTCAGGCGGCCCAGTCCCGGCCAGGAAAAGATGGTTTCCGTGATCACCGCACCGGCCAGCAATGAACCCATCTGCAATCCCAGGACGGTAATCACCGGTATCAAGCCATTTCTCAGAGCGTGCTTGAACAACACCGTGCGTTCTCGAAGTCCCTTGGCGCGTGCCGTTCGAACGTAGTCCTGATGGATTTCCTCCAGCATCGAACCGCGGACCATTCGCATGGTCATGGCAGCCAATCCCATCCCCAGCGTCAGCGCAGGCAGGATGAGGTGCAGAATTCCATCACGTCCGGAAACCGGAAGCAGTCCCAGCTCGATCGAAAACAACAGAATCAACAACGGCCCGAGAGCGAAGTTGGGCAGCGACACTCCAAGCAGACTCACGACGCCCAATCCGCGATCGGCTGCTCGTCCCTTGCGGATTGCGCCGATCACACCTGCAGGCACCGCAAAGAGGAGCGAAAAAATAAGGGCGGCAACGGCGAGCTCGATGGTCGCAGGGTAGCGCAATCGAATCGACGCAGCGACCGGCTGCTGGTCCCGGAAAGAAACTCCAAGGTTCCCATGAAACAAATTTGTAATGTATGCTTGGTACTGCTCCAACACCGGACGGTCCAGACCAAGTTCATGCCGCAGCCGCGCCACCTCCGTCACTGAAGCTCCTTCTCCGAGCATTTGAGCAATAGGATCGCCTGGTACAAGATGAATCAGACCGAAAACCAATGTCACGACGATCCATACGACGGGAAGAGTGAGTATGATGCGGCGAACCACGAATGCGAACATTGGATCGGCAGTATATCGCAGGGCGCTTAAGACGTTGACATATCGAGACGTGAAACTTAACATGAACGCCGTTTTAGATGGGATGGGAGGCGAGCCCCGGGATAGGGCTCGAACATAATGGGAAGGACTTCTATTTCGGCTGTCTTCCCCGCATACAACGACCAGCACACGATTGAAGGAATGGTTCGTACGGTCGCCACAGAAATGTCGAAGGTGACCGACGATTTTGAAGTGCTGGTTGTGAATGACGGGAGCCGCGACAAAACTCGCGCAATCCTCGACCGCCTCCGCAGAGAGCTGCCATACCTGCGCGTCATCCATCACGAGACCAATCAGGGTTACGGCGCTGCGCTGATTTCCGGTTTCGCCAATTCCACAAAAGACATCATTTTCTACACCGACGGCGACGGGCAGTACGATGTGCGTGAAATCCACAACCTGCTCGCCGAACTCCGGCCCAACATCGACCTGGTCAACGGGTACAAGGTGAAACGCTCCGACCCCTGGTATCGCATCGCGATTGGAGAGATATACCGTCGCACCATGCGCATTGTTTTCCGGCTGACGATACGCGACGTGGACTGCGACTTCCGGCTGTTCCGCCGCAATATCTTCGAGAAAATCACTCTCGAATCCAGAAGCGGCGTGATCTGCGTCGAGATGGCGCGCAAGTTCGCCCTGGCAGGTTTCCGCATGGCGGAAGTGCCAGTCAGTCATTACCCCCGGCTCCATGGTTCGAGCGAGTTCTTCCGGATCCGGCATTTGCAGCACACCCTGCGCGGTTTGATTCGGATTTGGTGGAATCTTGTCCTCTCGCCCAGACTCCCGGTATGGCTGACTATCGCGACAAAAAAGTCCTCGTAACCGGCGGCCTCGGTTTCATTGGCAGCAATCTGGCAATTCGTCTCGTGGAACTTGGCGCGGGCGTCACGATAATCGATTCCCTCGATCCCACCTGCGGCGCCAACTATTTCAACATCGAACCGATCAAGAACGACGTCGAGGTGATTGAAGCCGATGCGTGCAACCTGGAACTGATGCGCAAGCTCGTGCGCGGCCAGTCCTGCATATTCAACCTCGCCGGCCGCGTCAGCCACATCGAGTCGATGGATGATCCGTTCAGCGACCTGAAGGCCAACGTCACCGGCCCACTCACGGTGCTGGAAGCATGCAAACTCGAAAACCGCGAGGCCCGCGTAGTCTACTCCGGCACGCGGCAATCCTATGGACGGCCCGACGTGCTTCCTCTGGTCGAAACGCAGCTGTTGAAACCTGTCGACGTGAACGGCGTGAATAAAATGGCCGGAGAGTGGCACCACATGGTGTATCGCCAGGCCTATGGCATGTCCACGGTGTCTCTGCGTCTGGTCAATACCTACGGCCCACGCCAGCTGGTCAAACACGCGCGCCAGGGATTCATCGGATGGTTCGTGAAGCTGGCGATCGACGGTGAAGAGATTCAGATATTCGGAGACGGGCGCCAGCTGCGCGGCTTCAATTACATTGATGACGTCGTCGATGCGCTGCTCGTCGCCGGCACCAGCCCTGCCGTTATCGGAGATTACTTTAATCTCGGTGGAATGAAACCCGTCACGCTCGACGCCCTGGTACAAATGCTGGTGGGATTCACGGGAAAGGGGTCGTATCGGATAGTTCCGTTTCCCGAAGAGAAGCGCGCCATCGACATCGGCAGCGTCTACACGTCCTGGATGAAATTCAATTTCGCCACCGGCTGGCAGCCGAGGGTGTCGCTGGAAGACGGACTGGCCAAGATGGTGGCGTACTACCAGCACTACAAAGCGCACTACTGGTAAGCATGCGTGGCGTCGACTACGAGTTCCTGTTCAACATCGAGGAACGCTACTGGTGGTTCGTCGCGATGCGCCGCATCACCGATACCCTTCTCAGCGAAGACCTTCGCCGTGGGAATCTGAAAATTCTCGATGCGGGCTGCGGCACGGGAATCAATCTGCTCCATTTCGAAAATAAAGGCCACACGGCCATTGGATTTGATCTCGCGCCGGAAGCCATATCGTCTGTGCGGCGGCGCGGATTTGGGAGAGTGGCTCGCGCTTCGATCGCACAAATCCCTTTCCCGTCGGAGGCATTCGACCTGGCGTATTCGTTTGAAGTGATCGACGAGGTGCCGGACGTCGATCGGGCCGTGAGCGAACTGTATCGAGTGTTGAAACCCGGCGGCCATCTGCTGCTGCGGCTGCCGGCGATGGAATGGCTCCGATCGTCGCATGACGCGGACATCGGGACGCTGCATCGCTACACACTGCACGAGATTGAGGAAATACTCCGACGCGCTGGATTTACCGTGCGTCGTTCCACGTATGCGAATTGCCTGCTGTTTCCGGTCGTGGTGATCCGCCGGCTACTCAAACAGTTCGGAATTGGCAGCGGCACCGACACGAAGCCGCTGCCGAAAGGGCTCGGCTGGCTCGACCCTGTCTTTCGTTCGCTGCTCGGCCTTGAAGCGGAATTTATTCGATGGAATATCCGGATTCCGTTCGGTCTGTCCGCAATCAGCTACGCCCGGAAGCCGGGACAGCAGGAACAGTCATAGCAAAGGAGAACGGATTATTGCCCTCCTGACTCAGGAGGGCAGCGAGATCGAAGATCTCGCGAGGGGTGGTTCTTATGCCGAACTGTTGCGGCTTTGGAACCACCCCGGCGCTCCGCGCCACCCCTCCTGACTCAGGAGGGGAATATCCCCTTCTACCGAATCATTCACGAATATTGCCCATCAGAAATTTAGCCTCGCGCGAAAAACGAACGCACACCGGAAATCACTTTTTCCACTTCGAAATCTTCCAGCGACGGATGTATCGGCAGGCTCAATACGCGTGAGCACAGTCGGTCGGCGTGAGGACATGGACTGGGATTCAATTCCGCAAACGCCTTCTGGCGCGGAAGCGGAATCGGGTAATGAATCAGCGCCGGGATGTCGAGTGACGCCAAATGCCGGCGTAATCCATCGCGTTCGGGTGTCGTCACCACGAAAAGGTGATAGTTGCTCTGCCCTGTTTCAGCCTGCAAACCGACGGGCAGTTCACGGAGGCCGCTGCGGTACAGGGCGGCAATGGCACGTCGACGCCGATTGCCCGCCTCAAGCCTTCTCAATTTCACGCGCAGTATCGCCGCATGGATTTCATCGAGCCGGCTGTTGTCGCCGGGAATTTCCGACGCATAGTTTTCGCGTTGCCCGTAATTGCGCAGCAATCGTGAACGGTCGGCGATCTCTTCGCTCGATGTGACAATCATTCCACCGTCGCCGTACGTTCCAAGATTCTTCGTCGGATAAAAACTGAAGGCTGCGGCTTCACCGAATGATCCGCAGCGTCCCCAGGGGGCATCGCTTCCGTGGGCCTGGGCGGCGTCCTCAAACAATGGCAATCGCAACTCGGCGAGCTGTTTGAGACGCGCCGGCATTCCATAGAGATGCACCGGCACCATGGCTTTTGTGCGCGAACTGCTTTTGCGGAATCCATCCTCGGGATCCATCGTGAAATCGTCGGGTCGAATATCCACGAACACCGGTGTGGCATGAAGCTGCGTGACTGCCATTGCCGTCGCCGCCGCGGTGACCGCAGGGACGAGAACTTCGTCGCCGGGGCGGACTCCAATCGCAGAAAGTCCAATCCTCAGGGCGTCCATTCCGGAGGCCACTCCGATTCCGCGAGAGACGCCGCAATAGCGCGCGAACTCCTCTTCAAACGTCTGTCCGACGGGACCAAGAATGTATCGGCCAGCGGAAAGGACCTGCTGCACGGCGGAATCGATTTCACTCTTGAGCTGCTCGTACTGCAGCTGAACATCATTGAATTGCATATCTACTTAAACGAAGTGACCTCGCGAAACCTGGAGTCCTCGCATTGGAATCGAACCTTCCCGGGATATCTCTCAAAATCGGCAGCGGTAAAACCGATTTGCTGCTCAAGCCAGGTAAGATGCTGCGCTTTGTACGAACCGGGATCAATAATGAAAATCCTTCCGCCACGCTGCCGTGCTTTCCGTAGTTCATCAGAAATGTAGGTGAATAGTTTGTCGCGATCGTGAAAGGACGTGGCCAGATCGATGACCGGGATGGATGGAATCCCACGGTAGTACTCGAGCTTCGCCGGCCATGTCCAGTCTGTCGCAATCAACGCGTCGTTGGGTTTCGCAAAAGCCGCAATGCAGTCCACCTCTCTGCCGGCGATGCCCGGATCCACGTGTTTCAACAGAACAGTTGAAACGAAGGTGCTGACCGCCATCACCACAACAACACCCCATACGAGCAGGAGTGGCACAGACTGTTTAATCCATGGTCCCCACGCCAGAGCAATGGCCGCACAGAGAAACAGATTTGGAACGAGAAACCAATACGCTTCGGATGGACTAAACCAGACGATGAATGGCCAGAACACCAGGTACCCGGCAATCATCCAGATGAATTTCCGGTTTTCTTCGACGATCAGCCGAACTGCGAGTATCAGCGTGGCAGTCGAGAAAACCACCAGGCACACCGCGCCGGCGCCAAGCCGCCAGACATAGTAGCGAAACGGATGATCGACAAAATCGTGGAACTTTTCAAACAGATCGGACTGAAAGCTGCGGACGGCCGACTCCATTGCAATCGGCAGCCGGGCAATATCGAACAGGCCCCACTCCGGCAAACGCCCTCCGGCATAACCGCCAAGCCAGCCGATAAAATCTCCGGCACTGGTGTGACCGGCGGAAATGCCGAGCGCCAGATACGTGCCACCGGCAATCACGCCTGCGGTGGCAAGGGATACTAATGTCTCGCGGGAACGGCCTCGCCGGGGCCAAAACAGAATCGGAGCCATGAAACATGCCATTTGAAATGTCAGCGAGGCCAGGGAGAAGAAGAGGCCCAACAGGAATGCGAGAGCGAGAGACTCCGTGTTGGCCAGTTCCAATCGGCACAAGAGTGCGGCGACGACGAAGAGGCCGGCGAGAGTCACGTAACCAATGTCGGTGCTGTATAGCCAGTAGATGAACGAGGTGCCCCAGAGAACGGATCCCAGCAGCGCCGCGCGGCGGGTTGCGCCGAGTTTTTGAAAGGCAATGAAGGCCAGCGCAACGCCGAGTGCGCCGCAAATGGCATTCAGGATTTGAAGCGCGTCGACGGAACGGCCATGAAAACCCGCGGCCTGCAGCGCGTCGTAGAATGCTTTTCCGACGATGCCGTAGATGATGTGGTTGTGAGAGATCGGAGAACCCGGCTTCAGGTTTAATGCTTCAATGACGCCGTTCGCGTCGAGGTCGATGGATAGAAAGGGAAGGTACAGCAAAAGAAAGGCAAGGAAGATTAAGAGAAAGTCGCTGACGGGCCTCAGTGATTTCATTAGTGCGTACTCGGGCCGACATTATGCCACAGGGATCCCACCATGATTCCGATGGCGCGTAGATCTGGAATGAAGGGATGCAGCGAATCCCTCTCCCTTAGGGAGAGGGTGCCGCCCATCGATAGATGGGCGGCGGGTGAGGGAATCAATTTAGCTCAAATCCGGATTCCCTCATCCGGCCCTTCGGGCCACCTTCTCCCTGAGGGAAAAGGGTTCGCCAGACCCATCGCACGAAGTTCCTTGAAGCGATCGTAGCGATCGCGCAGCCGGTCATCAGTGACCGGGACGATGCGCTTCGCCTGTTGTAACAGGCGCTCCACTGCAGGCGTGGAGTCATGTCCCAAGGCGCGCCAGGCACATACCGCAGTTCCCCGCAGCGTGCCCAGCCCTGATGACTCCGGCTGTAAGGTTTCGCGCGATACGAGTGCCGCGAGAACCGGCGCAACGGACGGATCCAGAAACCCGTTTCCCGAAAGCACAATCTCATTTGCTCGAATACCGGAATTCTTCTCGATGACCTCGACATACTGCGCGAGATTGAATACCACACCTTCCAGCACCGATCGAAACAACTCCTCCGGCGAGTGGTCGGGTTTTCTTCCATGCCACGAGGGACGCAAATCCGGATTCCATTCCAGCGAGCGTTCACCATGGAGCCACGGAAGAAATATTGGGATGTCGCGATTCGCAAGCGGACTTCCATTGGCAACGCCAAACTCGCGGCGCGCCCAGTCCAGCGCATTGCCTCCATTGCTGCTGGCACATCCCAGCAGAAACGCATCCCCACCGGTCGCGCGATAACAGAATGTCCCTGCCTCCGGATTCAATGAAGGCTCCGTCACCATTTGGCGAACGGCAGCGGAAGTCCCGAGCGTAACCGCCATCCGATTCGTCGACTCGCACCCGGATCCGATGTTGGCCATGAAGCCGTCACCGGACCCATTGACCACCACTGTGTTGGAATCGATTCGGCCGACGACGGCGTGGGGTTCCATCAACTGGGGCAGGTTCGAAAGGTAAAGAGTCGATGCGCGCAGAAGATCGTCATCCCAGATTGCGGTATGAATATTGAGAAGTCCGGACGCCGAAGCCATCCCGTAGTCTTCAACGTAGTTTCCGCACAGAACCTCGATGAGCAGTGTCTTTGGAGATGCAATGCGACTCCCGTTTGCAATCTTCATCGACGCGAGTTTGAAAACCGGAAACATCGGATGGTAGTGGCATCCCGTGCGCCGATGAAATTCGGGACCGACCGCGCCCCGAATCATGGCGATGCCTTCCTGCGGCGCATCGTCCATCCACGTGGACACGGGACCCTGCGGACGGCCATCCCAGTCCAGCATCAGGAAACTATGCATGAAGGATGAGATGGCAACGGCCACCGGTTCAGTCCCTGATAGAGAACGCGATAATTTTTGAAATGCCGCAATGACGGTGTCGGCGACTAGGGGTGTTTCCCACGGCACTTCCTCGTACCCCCGGACTTCGAGCTTCTCGCTGAATCGGGCGGCAGACATGCCGCCCGACGCGATGTCGAAAATCAGGACCTCGTGAGCAGGCATGAACCTTACCGTTTCGTCATGTCGTGGCCGCCGAACTTGTTGCGCATCACAGCAAGCACCCGGTTGCCGAACGAATCCTGCACGCGCGAGCGGATGCGCTCGAGCAGCGACAGAGTAATCACCGGACACGGAACTTCGGATGCGATGGCTTCGGCAACCATCCACCGGCCTTCGCCGGAGTCCGCGACGTCGGAACCAATGCCCTGCAATTTGGGATTCTCCGCCAGCGCCTCCGCCGTCAGATCCAGCAGCCACGAACGAACCACGCTTCCGTGCCGCCACACTTCGGAGATCTTCGGCAGATCAAAACTGAATTCCTTGTTTTTCTCCAGAAGGGCAAAACCTTCGGCATAAGCCTGCATGAGGCCGTATTCGATTCCGTTGTGCACCATCTTCGTGTAATGGCCGGAACCGATGGGACCCACATGAGCCCAGCCGCGATCCGGCGAAGGTGCAAGCGCTTCAAACACGGGTTGCAGGCGTTTCACGACATCGGCGTCGCCGCCGATCATGAGACAGTAGCCTTCCTTCAATCCCCAGATTCCTCCGCTGGTTCCGACATCCAGAAAATGAACGCCCGATTTCTGCACTGAAAACGCGCGCTGCATCGTTTCGCGATAGTTCGAATTGCCGCCGTCAATCAGGACATCGTCGGCCTTCAGCAATCGCGTCAGGCGTTCGATCGTGTCATTGACCGCAAAACCGGCAGGCACCATCACCCAAACCGTACGCGGCGCGGTAAGCCGCGACACCATGGCATCGAGCGAGACCACACCGGCTGCACCGTCGGCTACCGAACGGTCGACGGCGGACCGGTCCTGATCGTATGCGACGACGGTGTGGCCGGCCGCCAGAAGTCGTTTCGTCATGGCGGCACCCATTCGGCCGAGTCCAATCATTCCGATTTCCATGAGCACTCTCCTCTCGAAAACCCATTCACTATATTAGAATGGCGTGATGCTGAGACAAAAATGGGGCTCACTGGTGTGCCCCTCCTGCGGAATGCTCGTCGGGGTCAATGACAATCGCTGCATGACATGCGGGCGCTGGAATCCCGGCATGTGGGGATTCGGACCGCTACTGACGAGACTCGGGCGCGATATGGGGTTTACCCCGTTTGTTATGGGCGGGTGCGTGGTTATCTACGCGGCAGCCCTGCTCGTCGACGCCTCCGGCATGCGTTCGGGAGGACTGATGAACTTCCTTTCCCCAAGTCTTCCCAGTCTCTTCCTGTTTGGTGCCAGCGGCCCGGTACCCGTGTTCGGGTTCGGCCGATGGTGGACCGTGATTACCGCGGGGTGGCTACATGCCAGCCTGCTCCATATCGTCTTCAACCTTATGTCCCTGCGCAATGTCGCGGACCCGGTTGCGGAGTTTTACGGCGCCAATCGTATGGTCATCATCTATACCGTCGCGGGCATCAGCGGTTTTGTTGCGAGCACGCTGGGCGGAACGTTCCTAAGGTTCATTCCACTTATCGGCGGCGCGCAATTTACAGTGGGCGCGTCCGCTTCAATCTGCGGACTGATTGGCTCCCTCTTTTATTACGGAAGGCGGGCGGGAAGCCGCGGCGTCAGCGAACAGGCCAAGCAATGGGCCATCATGATCCTCATCTTCGGGTTTCTTGTGCGGGGAATCGACAACTGGGCGCATCTTGGCGGATTTGCAGGCGGTTACATTTGTTCGAAGTTTCTGGATCCTCTAAAACCGGAACGCCTGGACCACTTTCTCGCCGCAATGGCCTGCATCGTGATTACTGCGGTCGCATTGGTGATGTCGGTTGTTTATGGCTGGTCGACGTTTCAGGGGGCCATCGCGGGGAGATAAAGGGGAATTGGGGAATTTTTGATTTGTGATTTGTGATTAATGATTTGTCATTTTGGGGAGGTTTAGTCCCCGTCTGTTCGGATTACAAATGACAAATCATTAATCACAAATCGCAATTTCCCCGATCCCATTCCCTACCGCGTGAGATGCCGATACTTTATGCGATGCGGCTGGTCGGCGGCGGCGCCCATTCGCGCGCGGCGGTCCGCTTCGTACGCCGAGTAGTTCCCTTCGAACCACACAACCGAGCTGTCTCCTTCAAACGCGAGAATGTGCGTGGCAATGCGATCGAGAAACCATCGGTCGTGACTGATGATCACAGCACAACCGGCAAAACTTTCCAGCGCCTCTTCCAGCGCCCGCATGGTATTCACGTCGAGGTCATTGGTCGGTTCGTCCAGCAGCAGAACGTTGGCGCCTTCCTTGAGCATCCTCGCCAGATGGACGCGATTCCGCTCCCCTCCGGAAAGATTCCCCACTTTCTTTTGCTGATCCGCGCCCCCAAAATTGAATCGTGCGACGTACGCGCGCGAGTTCACCTGACGATTTCCCAGCTGAACCACATCGAGGCCCTCGGAAATCACATCCCATACCGATTTCTCCGCCGAGAGCACATCGCGGCTCTGATCCACATAGGCCAGCTTCACGGTTTCTCCGAGTCGAATCGTGCCGGCGTCCGGCTTTTCCTGGCTCACGATCATGCGAAACAGCGTTGTCTTGCCGGCGCCATTAGGCCCGATGATTCCGACGATTCCGCCGGCCGGCAGACGAAACTCCATGTTTTCGAAAAGCAAGTTATCGCCATAAGCCTTCTTCACGCCCTGCGCTTCAATGACCACCTGTCCCAGCCGCGGGCCTGGTGGAATAAAGATCTCGAGGTCCTGCGACGCCTTCTCCGATTCCTGGCTCAGCATGGCCTCGTAGGAATTGATGCGGGCCTTTCCTTTGGCCTGACGGCCCTTCGGCGACATGCGGATCCATTCGAGCTCACGCTGCAGCGTCTTCTGCCGATCGGTCTCCGACTTTTCTTCCTGGGCCAGCCGCTGCTGTTTCTGTTCGAGCCACGACGAGTAATTCCCTTCCCAGGGAATGCCGACGCCGCGATCCAGCTCCAGGATCCATCCGGCGACGTTATCGAGAAAGTATCGATCGTGCGTGACGGCGATGACCGTGCCTTCGTATTCCTTGATGTGGCGCTCCAGCCAGGCTACCGACTCCGCATCGAGATGATTGGTCGGTTCGTCGAGCAGCAGAATGTCCGGTTTTAAGAGCAGCAGCCGGCATAACGCGACGCGTCTCTTCTCACCGCCGGACAAAACCCCAACCACACTCTCGGGCGGCGGGCAGCGCAATGCATCCATCGCCATTTCGAGGCGGGCATCGAGGTCCCACGCTCCGACGGCATCGAGTTTCTCCTGGACCGTGCCCTGGCGGTCGAGCAGCTTGGCCATTTCGTCGTCGGACATGGGTTCGGAGAACTTCGCATTGATCTCGTCGTATTCCTTCAGAAGATTCACCACCGATTGCGCGCCTTCCTCCACAATCTGGCGCACGGTTTTCTTCGGATCCAGCTGAGGTTCCTGTTCCAGAAATCCGATGGTGAATCCCGGCGATACCGCGGTCCTTCCCTGGAATTCCTGATCGACGCCGGAGAGGATGCGCAGCAGGGAACTCTTGCCGGAGCCGTTCAGGCCGATGACGCCGATCTTCGCGCCATAGAAATAGGAGAGGTAGATATCTTTGAGTACAGCCTTCTTGTCGTAGAACTTGCTGACTCCGATCATGGAGTAGATGACTTTGTTCGGAACAGTACTCATGAGGGGAGAGGAACCTTAGTCGACAAAGCTCGAAATGGCATCCGATTCGGTATCGCGGACATCGAAGACGGAATTCAGTTTGGTGAAGTGCAGCAGATCGGTGATCTGCCTGCCCGGATTGGACAGCTTCAGCTGTCCCCATGGCCGGCGCTCGACACTGCTGCATTGGCCGCAAGCCTCCCATTGGCCATCGTCATCCTTGAACAAGGAAGCGCCACAGGAAGAGCAAACCGTTTGCGTGACGGTGCCGAGAGCGAGTACGAGTTCGCCAAGGCCGCTGCTGTCGACGTACGTGACGTCTTTAAGGTTGATCAGAATCCTGGCATTACCTTTGGCGACTTCATCGCGAACCGCGTCTCGGAAAGCGGTGATGGAATCGCCGGCGGTAATTTTTCCGGATAAATCGATGATCGATACTCCGTCCGATTCGCGCCGAGATAGTTTCAGTTCCATGTTATTCCCCTTGTGGTTCCGGAATGCCGTCCATGATGCCTTTGAGGATCGTGTCCGGATCGATACGTTCGGCTTCAGCCTCGAAGTTCAAGATTACCCGATGACGCAGCGTCGGCAACACAACGTAACGGACATCGGCAGGTATCACATGCGATCGTCCGGCGAGCAGCGCGCGCACTTTTGCGCCGATCACGATGGCCTGTGCTCCGCGCGGGCTTGCTCCGTATCGCAGATACTGCTTTGTCAGTGCGGACGCCACGTCGGTGGTGGGCTGAGTCGCCATGACGATACGGATAGCATAATCCTGAACCTTGTCGGAAATCGGCACAGAAAGCACGGTTTCGCGAAGCTCCAGGATTTTATCCGCGCTCCACACGCGCTCCACGTCGGGGTTCACAATCGACGTGGTACGGTCCAGAATCGTGTGGATATTGTCGATTTCCGGAAAGCCCATTTTCACTTTGATGAAGAACCGGTCCAGTTGCGCTTCAGGCAGCGGATAGGTCGCTTCCAGTTCCAAAGGATTCAGCGTGGCCAGCACCACAAACGGCTTGTCGAGCACATAGGTTTGCTTTCCCACCGTCACCGTCTTCTCCTGCATGGCTTCCAGCAGCGCCGATTGCGTCTTGGGCGTGGCCCGGTTGATTTCGTCGGCGAGGATCACGTTGGCGAAAATCGGCCCCGGCTGGAAGTCCAGATACTTGTCGCCATGCTCATTCTCGCGGACCACGTTCGTTCCCACGATATCTGCCGGCATCAGGTCGGGCGTGAACTGAATTCGAGCGGACTTCAGATGCAGCGCATCGCTGAGCGTCTGGACCAGCTTGGTTTTTCCGAGTCCCGGCACGCCTTCAAGCAGCGCGTGGCCGCGAGCGAGGATGGTCATGAGGATGTCGTCGATGACATCGCTGTAGCCCACAATGACTTTGGCAATTTCCTTATGGACCTTCTGAAACTCCGATCGAAAGTGTTCCAGGTCCCGGTCGTTGATTTCCGCTACCGCCATATCCTTAGCTCCTTCCGTGCGCTGCGCAGGCAGGGATTATACGGTATCCACTATGCGCGGCCAGCAACTTCGCCAGTTTGGGTGTTGACCCGAACGATTTCGCCTTCCTTCATGAACAGCGGCACGCGGACTTCGAGGCCCGTCTGCAGCGTCGCGACTTTGGTTGCACCACCCGAGGCGGTGTCGCCGCGCAGCCCCGGCTCGGTTCGAGAGATCGTCAGTTCGACATACTGCGGCAACTCCAGGGACACGGCGTTACCGTTGTATTTGAATATCTGAACCGTCAGCCCTTCCTTCATGTAACTGCCGTCTTCACCGATCGTGCTTTCCGGAAGCATGAACTGCTCGAACGAGGTTTCATCCATGAAGTGATATCCCTCGGGATCGCTGTAGAGAAAGGAAACCGGAGAGACTTCGACGTCCGGTTCGGGAAACTTCTCGCTGGTTCGAAAAGTTTTTTCCAGAACAGCGCCGTTCAACAGGTTCTTCAGTTTTGTGCGGACCATCGTACTGGCGCCACGCGCGGTCGGTGTGGCAAAAAACACTTCCAGCACATTGAATGGCTGCCCATCGATCTCGATAAGCATCTTCTTCTTGAGTTCATTTGCTCCAATCAGTGCCATGACGTACTCCTGCGTATAAAGAAACAGTGATCATAACCTGAGCGGAGGCTCTTGTTCATAGGGAGAACTCTAAAGTATTCTTCGTTCGGAGGATTCCATGACGACCAATATGAAGCGATCCCTGACGGGAATATTATTAACTGCCGGGCTGATGTGTCTGGTATCGACGCTGGTTTTTTCAGCCGAATTCAATTTTGTGGGAACGTGGAAGGGCGAATTGGCGCCTGTGGCTCCAACTGCCAGTGGCGGAACCACGCCCAGTGGCGCAACAGCGACTGGAGGCGGGACACCGACGGATAGTGGGACAACCGGCGGCGGCGGACGAACAAAGGGAGGCGGTGGATTCGGAGGCGGAGGATTTGGTGGAGGAGCTACTGCTTCCAATAAACCCCAGAAGATCACGCTGCGGGTGAAGGTCAATAAGGATAAGCCGACCGGGAATTTCACCTTTGGAACGTCTGCGGCTGAAGACATCAAGGAAGGCAGGATCGACGGCAACAAGCTCACGTTCAAGACCGGATTGGCTCCCGCGACGATCTACGACTACGAAGCGGTCTTGATTGGTGAGGACCTTTCGGTAACCCGGACGGCCGAAGGCGGACGCGGAGGCAAACCCACGCTGTTCACGCTGATGCGCAGCAAGTAACGTTGCGCAACGGCACCTTCTCCCTCAGGGAGAAGGTGCCGCGAAGCGGCGGATGAGGGAATCCGGATTGGCCGAATACGGATTCCCTCACCCGCCGCCCATCTGGTGATGGGCGGCACCCTCTCCCTGAGGGAGAGGGTTTACGCGCCCACAATCCTCCGCAAATCTCGCCGTATCCGGCGGAACGAAATCACCACTCCGATCGCACTCAGCGCCGCGCCGCCGCAACACAGCACGATCACGCCGATATCCCAAAGCGGCCGGTTGTAGTACCAGAACGAAAAATCCAGGCTGTGGAGGCCATGATAGATCCAGCGCTGCAGCCGCTCGCGCGCTTGAAATCGTGCCAGAATGCGTCCCATTTTCGGATCGATGTAAAACCAGGTCTTGTCCGGATCGTCGAACTGGATCCGAAGCACCGGCAACGGCGCTTCTCCGCCTCGTGCGTAGTAATACGAATCGTAGTGCGACAGCTCCTCGGAGTTCGCGATCGGCACGTCCGGATTTGCTTCCCGGGCCTTCCCGACCAGCGACTCCCTGGAAAAAGGTTCGCGGTGTATCTGCAACGGGTTCGCGGAAACCAGTACGGGTTCCGGCTGATTACCGCGGACCGCGAAGTAAGCGATGCCCTGGATTCTCAGGAACTCAATCTCCTTGAGCGGAGTATTCGGAAACATCAACTCCCACGCCGCACGGTCCATCGTCGGAAACGCGGCCAACTCCAGCGGGCCGCCGCTATAGGCTTCCCTCATCCCGTCGCCGAGTCCCCCTTCGGAGGCCCAGTTCCAAGGCTCCATCGAGAGAAACCCGCTGAACACCCAGGTCAGCGTAAAGACGCCGAAGACCGCTCCGGTAATGTAGTGCCATCGCATCCACCCGGCATAGGGAATGTGCGGACGTCGGCGTGAATACTGAATCACCGCGAGAACCATTCCCATCAACGCAAGAATCGTCCCGAGTCCGGACGTCCACAACACCACCGATTGCCAAAGGCTGCCGTTGCGCCTCAGCGATTCCAGATAAAGCCAGTGCGGGATCGCTGAAACCCACGCCAGCGCGCGCGAGCCGCGCGTGGTGACCATGGCCACTTCCCCGGAAAGTCGTGAAACGTAAACCTGGGTGTGGGCGGCATCATCGACGGCAATCTGATGCAGCGGCAACTGGCGGCGATTCCCAATCGTCCATTGGTCCGGTTCCATGATGGTGCGGAGAAAGTGCATCGACGTTTTAGGAACATTCAGAAAATCACTGGCGATCGACAGCGACTCCGGAACTCCGGGAGGCGGCATCACGTCGCCGTTGTCGGCAAATACGGTGACCGTCTGTGAGCCTGAGAATCGATAGGCCGGGCGCCCCATGATGGTGAGAAGCAGGGCACGCGGCGGAGGACCGGCAGCACCGCCACGTTCCGCGGCTTGAGATGGGGAAAGATGTATCTGCAGGAAATTAATTGGAGGCAGCCGCTGGAGGCGAAGGCCGGCAGTGAGCTCCGGCATGCCTTTCGCGTAAATCATGACAATGCCGGAAACGAACCAGACGACGAAGAGAAGACTCAGTGCGATGCCGAAATAGCGGTGGAGGAAGATTAGAACTTGTCGGACAAATTTCATGTC
>Ga0209488_10001598_pt1 | contig 19329 bp, 17 predicted proteins | sample Rivendell_Oct201_8_FD_188349 | JGI IMG/M metagenome (GOLD analysis project Ga0209488, IMG submission 188349) | Vadose zone soil microbial communities from the Eel River Critical Zone Observatory, Northern California, USA -... | ecosystem: Environmental > Terrestrial > Soil > Vadose zone >...
GCCACCACGGAAAATCCATCCTTCGAACTCAACGCGCCGCTCTTGTCGCGCGCCAGGGTGCTGGTGTTTCGCTCGCTGACGCCCGAGGCCATTGAATTGCTTCTGGCGCGCGCGGAAAAGATCGAAGGGAAAGCGCTGCCGCTTGACGCGGACGCACGCGCGGCCCTGGTGCGAATGGCCGATGGCGACGGCCGTGCTGCGCTTACCCTCACGGAAGAAATCTGGCGCGCTGTGCGCAAGGGAGAAATTTTCGATCTCAAGAAACTGCAGGACGTGGTGCAGCGCCGCGCCCCCATCTACGACAAGGCGCAGGACGGGCATTACAATCTGATTTCGGCCTTGCACAAGTCGGTGCGCGGTTCCGATCCCGACGCCGCGCTTTACTATCTCTGCCGCATGCTCGATGCCGGCGAGGCGCCGCTTTACATCATGCGCCGCGTCGTGCGCATGGCCGTGGAAGATATCGGGCTTGCCGATCCGCAGGCGCTCGCGATCTGCAATGCCGCCAAGGAGACGTATGATTTCCTCGGTTCGCCGGAAGGCGAACTCGCCATCGCGCAGGCTGTGATCTACGTGGCGACGGCGCCGAAATCGAACGCAGCCTACATGGCCTACGGGGCTGCCACGCGTGCGGCCAAGGAGGGCGGATCATTGCTGCCGCCGCGGCACATCCTCAACGCGCCGACCAAATTGATGAAACAGGAAGGCTATGGCGAGGGCTATCATTACGATCACGATGCGCCCGATGCATTCTCGGGACAGAATTATTTTCCGGAAAGTTTAGGGAGGCCGAAATTCTACGATCCCGTCGAGCGCGGCTTTGAGCGCGAAATCAGGAAGCGGCTGGATTACTGGGCGAAGCTGCGCAAGGAACGGGGCAAGGAGCCGTGAGCAAGATTCATGTCGCGCTCGCCCTGTTGCTGTCGGCAGGCGTCGCCAATGCCCAATCCCTCAACGGGCGCTGGGCGCTCGCTCCTTCCTGGTGCGACGGCGAGGCGTTCACGCGGGCCGAGACGCCGCTGCTCGTCGACACTTTGTCGGTGCGCTGGTTCAACGCCAACTGCACGATCGCGTCGAGCTACAAAGTGAACCAGACACTCTATCTCCAAGGCCGCTGCAATATCGAGGGTCGCACCGAGACCATCCCGATCATGCTGGAACCGCGCGGCGCGCGCCTGCGTGTCGGCTGGAACCGCGAACCGGTGCAGGAGATGGAGCGGTGTGGGAGGTGAGCGATCGGTTCCAGGTTCGCTGTTTGAAGTTTCGTCTTTTGGCCGAAAGTTACACGACTGGTGTCACTGCCAGCCTATCAATTTCAACAAGCGTGTGGGTCTGGAACGCGGCTTCGATCGCAGGAAGGTTGCGCTCGAACAAAGCCCCAAACTCCCACGTAGAAATGTTTCCCGTCTTCACCAGCAGCAGTTTCCACGGACGGCCCAGTAGCAGGTGCGAATAGAAGAAGTCCGTATCTTTCGAGACGACCATTCGTTGCTCATCGAATAAAAGCTGATTGATCACACCGTCCGTGGTGGTATTTCCAGCCGGCAAATCGAGCGTGTGCGTCGCGTCATGCCCGTGCTTCGCCAGCACCGCACACAGTCGGCGCGGCAGATGGGCATCCACGAGAAACCTCACTGGAGCGCCAGATGCACGCTCCTGGCGGCTAGCATCCTCCGCGAGAACTCATGGCAGGCGAGGATATCCTCGCGTTCCAAGTCGGGAAATTCCGCCAGCAAGGTCTCCGTTGAATCGCCGCCGGCGAGATATTCAAGAATGGTCTCCACCGGATAGCGCAGGCCGCGCACGCACGGCTTCCCGTGGCAAATTTCCGGGTCAACCGTGATGCGTGTCAGCAGATTCTCGTTGGGCATGGCGGCACCTTATAACTTCGACCAGAGGATGCCAAGCCGGCGATTCTCCGTGGACGAGTTCGCTTGGAGTTCCGTTTGGTTAGAAGCACCCCAGCCCGACTTGCGCGGAAAAAAGAACCCGCGGGGCAAGCCCACGGGTGACGCGTGACGAGGGTCTTGCGGTGCGCAATTGCCATTGCGCCCCGTTACTTCCCCGTCTTGATGAAGGCCAGCAGCTGCTCGGTGAGGAGCGTGTCCTTGGTGCCGATCGCATAGGATTGCGACATGTGATTGTGCTTGGGCTGCAACAGGTTGCGAATGCAGCCGCGCGGGCTTGCGCACATCGCCGTCTTGAGCTGTTCGAGTTGCTCGACCATCCAGGGCGGGTCGAGTTCGGCCGCATTGGCCATGAAGGGGACCGAAGATTTGGCAAGACCCGCGAGCGACGAGCGCTGCGTGTAGAGCGAGCGGTCGCTGCCGAAATAGGCGTTGCGGCCTTCGCCTTCCTCGAGCTTGGTCAGATCGTAGCCGGCCGAGGAGAACATCGCACCCGCCAGGCCCGAGCCCTTGGGCCCATGGAACTCCGTGTGGGCCACATAGATCGCCACATGCGTGGCGCCGGCCGAATGGCCCATCAGATAGACCTTATTGGCATCGCCGCCGTGTGTGGCGGCGTTGTCTCCGGCCCAGCGTACTGCGGCCCCAAGGTCTTCGCTGCCCGACGGCCAGGTCGCTTGCGGGGCGAGACGATACTCGACGTTCACACCGATCATTCCGTTGCGCACCGCCCACAGCATGATGTTGTCGTAGAACGGGCTGTCCGGCGCGCGCTTGGTGCCGCGAACGAAGCCGCCACCATGCACGAACATGAAGACGGGACGGCCGCTGCCGGCGCCTTCCGGCACGAACAGGTCGAGCGTGTTGCGCTCATGCGGCCCATATTTAACGTCGCGCGTGATTTTGACGCCCGCATAGGGTTCCTTGCCGTGCATCGGGGTGTAGAGCGGCTGGGTCTTGGCGGGGTCACTGACGCGGCCGATGGCCGCGATCTTGTCGACCAGCTCGGCCGGCACCTGTGCCAGGGCCTGGCTTGCGGTCAGGGCGGCGATAGCCGCCGAAGCGGCGATAGCCGCCGGAATGAAACGGTATGGCTGTGACATGGTTTTCTCCCGAAATGCGGCTGGAATCTTCGGCAAACAGCTTTTGTGATTGCATCGATCGTAGGTTTCCGCGCATGGGTGTCAAGGAACCAAATGGAGGCTCAAGTTGAGACAAGGTGGACCCCGCCAGCCGGGAGGTAAACGCCAGATCGCGGGACCGCGCGATCACGATCGGGGTCCGAAGCGTTCGCCTAAAACGCCGAGCGACCGGTTCCAGCGCGACCGGCGCGCCAAACGTACAGAGCGTACCGAGCGCACCGGAAAGGACGAGGGGCCCGGGAGGCCGTTCTCAGGTAAACGGCCGCCATCTTCGCCTAAGGTCCGCCGCCCGAAGCCATCGCCAACCTCCACCACCAGGGATGTTAGCGTCGTGCAGGCTGCCCGGGTGCCAGCCGGCGCACCAGCCGCCGTGGTCGCTGCATCTGCCGCCGCTGCCGCATCGGTTCAGACGGTCGCTGTGACGGCTGACGAGGGCGGCATGCGGGTCGACCGTTTTCTCGAGGCGCGGTTTCCAGGCTTAAGCTTTTCCCACATCCAGCGCATCATCCGAAAAGGCGAGTTGCGCGTGAATGGCAAACGGGCCAAGCCGAAAGACCGACTGGAGGCCGGGCAGGCGGTGCGTATTCCACCGCTCAAACTTGAAGAGGAGCGGCCGCGCACGGCGGACGATGACGCCGACCAGAAGACGCGGGCGTTTCTCAAGTCGATTACACTCTTCGAAGATGCCGACGTGCTGGTGCTCAACAAGCCGATGGGCCTTGCGGTGCAGGGCGGCTCGGGCACGACACGCCACGTCGATATGATGCTTGAGGTTTTGCGCGAGCAGAAGCGCGACGGCCAACGGCCGCGGCTTGTGCATCGGCTCGACAAGGATACGGCCGGCTGCCTGCTCGTTGCCAAGACCCGGTTTGCGGCGGCAGCGCTTGCAAAATCATTCCGCTCGCGCTCGGCCCGCAAGATTTATTGGGCGCTGGTCGCCGGCGTGCCGAAGCCCGCACAGGGGCGGATTTCAACTTTCCTTGCCAAGGAGGAACGCGAGGATGAAAGCATCATGCGCGTCGCCCGCCACGGCGATGATGGCGCCAGCCATGCGGTGACATATTACGCGGTGGTCGAGACGTCGGCGCGTACGCTCTGCTGGGTTTCGCTCAAGCCAGTGACCGGGCGCACGCATCAATTGCGCGCGCATATGGCGCATGTCGGTCATCCGATCGTGGGCGACCCGAAATATTTCTCGATCGAAAACTGGCAGTTGCCTGGCGGCATGCAGAACAAATTGCATCTCATGGCGCGACGCATTGCCATCCCGCATCCGCGCGGCGGCACGATCGACGTGACCGCGCCGATCCCGGCGCACATGGAACAATCGTGGAATCTGCTCGGGCTCGATGCCGCGCGCTACGATCCGATCGTCGACGCACCGGAGGAGTAGGCCCCTTTTGCGAGGCTCAAGCGTGCCTATATTAAATGCGGGGACCGCCTGGAGCAGGTCGTCATGAATAGAATTTTTTGCATTCTCGCCACAGTGGCTTGTTTGTTGTCGAACGTGCAGGCGTTTGCGCAAATCCCGATGCATCCGCCTGAACTTCAAAACCGCATTCCGGCGCCGCTGCCGCCGCCGCCACAGCCGCCGATCATCAATGGACCGTACCAACAGGGGCCGCCTCCTGGCGTGTACATCGCGCCTCGCCTCAACACCCACAGCGATCGCGTCATCCGTTGCCAGGATCAAGGAGCGGGTGCAGGACTAAACGGCGGCAAGCTCAACGCCTATGTGCGTCGTTGCGCGAATGCGAATTGATGTTGCTGAACTATGACCGGGAAAGGTTGTTGCCCGGGAGTCACAGATACGCCGTGTAGGAACTGATCCACACCAGAATCGACATGAGGAGCCCGATGACACCGGCATTGTCCGCAAAGACAGTCGCAGTTCCGGGCATGCCGAGCCGAAGCTCTTGCCGCTCAACTTCGTTTGGTATTGAGATCTGCGCCGGATATGCCCTGGCACCACCGATCGAACCGACCCGCGCCAGCATTCCCGAAACGGCGACCTGTCCCTGACCCACGCCACGCGGGATGTCGAGGATCTTCGCCTGGTAGATGCGGCCAGGAACGTCATCAAACACGAGCTTGGCCACTGCCCCCGGCTTGATGGTCTGAAAACCATTCGGCGAGAACATACCGACAATCATGATGTCGTCGGTGATGATGAATGACATCAAAGAGCGAGCCTGCAAGGCGCGGTCGCCGATCGTTACCGCCATGATGGTGACGTAGCCGTCGCCGGGCGCGCGGATCGTCGTCTGTTCGAGCTCCCACTTTGCGTTGTCGAGTTGCGCCTGAACTTGAGCGACTGTTGTGTTCACGCCGCCGATTTCCGACTCCATGGCGAACTTCGCGTTTTGCTGGGCCGCCTTGGCTGCCAGTAGTTGAGCACCCACCGTCTCGAACTGAACCTGCGTATCTTGCTCCCTGAATACGGACTGCGCTTGTTCGCCGGTCAGTTTCTGGATGTCGGCGAGCCGTTGGGTGTTGTAGGCAAGTTGCTGGGTCAGTCCCTCGACATTCGCAGTAGCCTGTTCGTAGCTCGCCTTCAGTTGTTGGGCTTGCTGCTTTGCCTGGACAACCGATGCCTCAAGCTGGTTGACCTTGTATTGAAAGGGCGCCGGGTCGATCTGGAACAGGACGGTCCCGCTCTTCACCTGCACGTTCGGCTGGACCGGTATGGCAGTCACCTGGCCGGAGACATTGGGCGTCACCTCGACAACGCGGGCGGTGACAACGAAGCTTCCGGACGGCGTCAAGTAGTTGAACATCGCCAGAAACACCGCGAGGATGAACCCGCCGATAAGCACCGAAACAGTTCCGGAAAACCAACCCCAGCGCACGAGCTTGAGCTTCGAAAAGACGAGCCAAACCAAAGTCAGGTAAAGACCCAGGATGATAAGCATCGCTTTGCTCCGGTTGATCTTCGGGAGACGGCACGTTGACAGATCAGGCGTCGACGTACGTCATTCATCCCGGTTCGATCTGTCTCGCTACTCTTGGGAATCTTCGCTGCATCCCTTGCAATCTGAAGGCACGTGAGCAATTCGACGTAGCTTCGAATCCCGGCGATATCGGTTGCTTCCCGTGTGCAGGTCCTCTTAAGGGTTGGATCTGCTCGTAGGGCGATCCTTGTGGTCGCCCAGCCTTCCTTTTTTGCAGCTCGACGGACGCCCACAAGGGGCGCCCCTACGAATTTAAAGGTTTTGCAACCCTTCAATTTGATTGACGCACGGCACTGGCCCCGGCCGGCGCGTTCATTCTCATCGAGCCTACGCCCGCGTCAGCGGTGGTTGCTTCCACTTGCCGTCCGTCGCTTCCTCTTTCGGCCAGTAGAGGCGCATGATCATGGAGAATGGCCCCTTTGGCGCTGGGAGCCAGTTCGCTTCCTTGTCCTTGCCGGGTGATTCGTTTTGGACAATCAGCGTCAGTCCGCCGTCGGCATCGCGCTTGAGCTGCGGCAGCATCGGTGAATTGATCAGATAGCGATTGAGCGGATTGGCCACAAGCAGGCTCGCAGGCTCATCATACATCGTCAGCGACCAGAACGCGTTGACGGGTGGCAATTGGCCCGGCGCAAAGCGCAAGGTGTAACGGTTGGTACCCTCCAGCTTCTGCTTCGCCTCGTCCACGTAATAAGCCGGATACATCGCCTCCTGCTTCGAATTGCCGTAAATTCCAAGAACGGCAGCCGCCATGCGGTAGAGATAGTTGCCCTTCAAATACGCCCGCGTACCGAAGACGTCGCCGGCGACCACCTTCCCCTCATCAAATTCTTTCTTCAGGCCGGCGAAGTCAGCCCAGGCGTCGGCCATGCCTTGTTCGATTGCCGTCTTCAATTCGGGGGAGAGCGTCCTCGCGTCCAACGTCTTGCCCGCGCCCACGCCGATCCTGGCGAAGCGCGCCATGAGTTCCGTCTCGGACGGAACTGTCGGGCAGAACTGCAGGACGAAGTTCAGGATATTGAAAAACTCGGGCGACGTTCTCTCCTGCGCCGGCGTCACCGGCTTGATGAAATCAATGGCGGGTGCGGCCTGGGGTGCGGGCCGGCCGAGAAACGCCGAGAGGGACTGCACCTTGTAGCCAGCCTGGACCTTCCGCACATTGTCGATGTCACCCGGGTTGAAGAGCTGCGTGCGATACGCGGGGAACACAAGTTCGGTCTCCGAGCGAAAGACCTTGGCGACGCCATTGGGTGTCTCGCCTTTCCAATTCGGCCCGGCGAGCAGGAAGCTACCGCCTCCGTTGCCGGTCGTGCGCGTTCCGATGTAGTCGAAGTTGAAGGTGTAGTAATCAATAAGCTGAACGCTGAAATAGCGATCCTTTTCGATCACCGGCACGGTGAGCACGAGAGGCTCGGAACGCAGGTCCGCGCCGACAAAGGAGTAAAGCGTGTCAGAGTTGGGCGTTTGAATCGCCTTGTCCGCAGGCGTGAAGAGACGTGCGCTGTTCCATATCTGGTTGAAGGGCGCCTTGTATTCCGGGTTCGCGCGATCCACCCAATAGGCGTGCTGGATGCGGTAGTTGTCCACGATCGGGAAGCCGTAGATATAGGCTTCCTTGGCGATGGCGCGCGCCTCCACGGGACTGACGCCGGCTTGGGCGTGGGCTCTTGAGAAACTCAAAGACGGGAGCAGAGCAACTCCTCTGACAAAGCCTCTTCGCGAAAGAGTTTTCATGACTCTGATCCTTCCATTGCGTTTGTGGAGAACTTCCTGGCATCGGTAGGGGATCTACGAGACCCGCTGCACACCGGGCGGCTGCCATGTCCCGGTACCCGGCGGCAGTACCGAGGGTGCCGTCGTCTTCGGCCAGTACAAACGCATCACCAGATAGATTGGGCCGTTTGGAGCAGGCAGCCAGTTGGCTTCCTTGTCAGCGCCCGGCGAGTCCTTCTGAATATACAATGTTAGCGAGCCGTCTGCGTTCTTCGTCGTGTTGGGCAGCATCGGCGTATTGATCAAATAGCGATTGATCGGATTTTCGATCAGCAGCTGGCTTTTGCCGTCATACATCGTTACCGACCAGAATGCATCGACCGGCGGAAGGTGCCCGGCGGCAAACGTGAGCGTGTATTTGTGTTTGGCGCCATCCAATTCCTCGCCGTTAGCGAGCGTTTTGGTCATCGGGTAAACCGCTTCAACGGCGTCATTGCCATAGATACCGCCCTTGGCGGCAGCCGCTCGCTTGAGCCAATCGCCGCTGTAGAATAGCCGGTCTCCGAACAGCGACCCGACTTTCCAGCCGTTGATGTTTTTCTGGCCGTCAGCAAGATACTTTTCAACCTTCGCTTCGCCCTCCTTCATGCCCAGTCCGATTTCAAGCTTTTGCTCCAGCGGGAGATTCTTGAAGTCCATGGTCTTGCCGGGACCGACGCCGATGCGTGCGAGTGTCTCTCGGATCACGCGCTCTTCCGGTCCGGGCGGCGCGAACTGCAGGGCGAAATCCAAGTATTCGAAGAAATTCGTCTTCACGAGCTCCTTGTCGATTTTCGGAAAGTCGACAGCGGGCGCGGCGGGTGGCGACGGCTGCTTGAGATAAGCCGACAAGGTCTGCACCTTGTAGCCGGCCTGGACCTTCTCAACATTCGGCATATCGGCCGCATTGAAGAGCTGCGTACGGTAGGCGACCGCAGAAAATTGCGTCGAGGACCGAAACATCTTCTTGATACCGGGCGGCGTGACACCCTGCCAGTTCGGCCCAACAACCATATAATCTCCGGCGTCGCTGCCGGTCGCGCGGCTGCCGATGTAACCGTAATTGAACGTGTTGCCATCGCAGAGCATTACCGAGTAATAACGCGTCTTCTCCACAGCCGGCACCGAAAGGACGATCGGCTCTGCGCGTAGATCAAGCCATGCGATGGAATATGGTGTGTCACTGTTGGGCGTTATGACAGCAGTGTCCTTGTAAGTGAAGACCCGCGCCTCGTTATTGATCTGATTGAAGGGTGCCTTGAACTGGCCTGAGCTTCGATCCACAGCGTACTCGTACATGACGGCGTAGTTCATCACGATCGGCAGGCCGTAGATGAAACCCGTCTCGGCCATGTCCTTGGCCCCGAAGAAACCAGGTCGATCGGCGCTCGTCTGCGCTCTCACCGGGAGAGACGTCGTCGCGGCGCCGATGATTGTGGCGAGTGCGGCGGAACGAAGTAGAAGATCGCGTTTCGTAAACATTTGAAAGTCTCCTCATGAAGGGGAACAGTTTTGTACCTTCCGCAGTTAGCTCACTGCGCCGCCAAGCCTTGAAGTGCCTGAACTTTGGTTGGACCTTTATGCGACCACCGCCGTCAGTAACAAGGCGGATAGGGGTAGTACCCGCACGCAGGCCGGGCGTACGCGCCATAGGCCGCGGCTCCGACGGCCGCCGCTCCAACGGCCGCCCCGCGATAAAAGGCGCCTCGGCCCACGTAGCCGACGCGGCCCACACCGACACGGCCAAAACCGACACGGCCAACGCCGCCGCGGTAGGCAAACCCGAATCGGTCGATGAAGACCGAAGCAGGTCCGTCCGCGCCGGTCAGGTCGCCCTCGAGGACATCCACGTCGAACGTGAGCCGGTCGCCTTCAAGCTTCGGAGTCTTGAGCACCACGACGGCATCACGGATCGCCGCAGCGTCCTTGCTGAAAACCGAAACGGTGGCGTTGGGTGGATCCTTGGTGAAGCTCTCGCTGTCCTGGTTTCCTGGCGCCCATTCCTCAAGCAAGTGCACGGTGAGCGCATGCCCCGCGGCCCGCACCGGGCGATCGGCGAATACGATCGAGTTGGGCGCTATGCCGATCAGCGTCAGCTTTCCACCCTGTAGGCTCGCCCCGCGGGCGTTCATGACGATCAGCGACGGTTCGATTTCCGGTCCGGCTTGGCCAATTGACTTCTGCAGGTGTACATGCGGCGGCGCGGCCGTTGCAGTCTGAGCTTGTGCGAACATCGGCGCGCTCAACAGACCTGCAGCGACGACGATCATGCTTGCGATGCTATATCTTCTCATTGCCATTACTCCTCTTGTGCTGGTTACGAATTTGCCGACCTCACTGGCACGCCGGGTGGATGCCGTGTGCCGCGAGTAGCTCGGCCGATTCCGCGCATAGTGCATTCGTGTTGTGACAGTTTCTTCAGGTGCATCGACGATCTGGGAAACTTCCGCGACCGATTTCTCATGGTAATAGGCGAGATCGATGACTTCTTGCTGCGCCGGCGAGTGATGGATCAGACAGAGCTGGAGGATTGCGCCGCGGCTTTTCTTCTCCGTCAAGTCTTCCGGATTGTTCAGAGCATGATTGTCGTCCTTGGAAATTGACTCGATCAGAGCCTCATCCGATCTTTCCGCAACGTCAATCCTGATATGGCAGGTGGTAGCGTCGGTTAGCGCATAGCCGATTTCCATGCCCAGCTCGCCACAATTTAATTCGCCGTTGATTGGATGCTCACGTTCGTGTCATTGTGGAGCCGGACGAGCCTGAGCGATACTGTCCTTAGGGGCAGTATCGCTTGCGGTGGACCGCTGCTAAATTGTGCTGCGGGTATGCAAGCGCGATACGACTATTGCACGAATGAAAATCGGTGCGGGAGGTAATTCCTCAGAACAGTTAACGACACAGATAAAGTCACAAAATAGAAACAAATTGTAGGCGGGTTTGGCAGCAGATCGTCGATCGTTTTGAGGCGTTGCGCTCACTTCCATTTGGATTCGATGGGGTTTATCGATGCTCGACCACGTTTCGCTTGGTGTCAGCGATCTTGAGCGCAGCCGTCGCTTTTACGATGCCGTGTTGCAGCCCCTCGGATTGGTCCGGACGGTAAACTTCGAAGGCCGAGGATCGGACTACGGCAATGCACCGGGCCAGCCGGGCGTCGAGTTCACGATCACCCTGGAGCAAGGTGCGGTCCCGTCACGTGGCGCCCATATCTGCTTCCGCGCGGCCGACCGCGCGGCAGTTGACACATTTTACCGCAGGGCCCTGGCGCATGGAGGCCGTGACGACGGCAAACCGGGGCTACGGCCTCTCTACCATGCAAGCTATTTCGGGGCGTTCGTGCTCGATCCGGACGGTCATAGGATTGAGGCTGTCTGCCATGCGCCAGACAAGGCGATCGATACCTGAAGCTTACCTGGCGTAGGCGCGGGCGATAATATCAACGCAGCGCCGCGTTGATCTTGTCGAGCGCCGCCTGACCCGGGCAGAGTTCCTTCTCGGACATCGCGTTGAGCGGCGTCTTCACGGTGTTGGCGCTCATGTGCAGGTCTTCGGGCTCATCATCCACGAACAGCAGTCCGGTGACGATCTGGCCCTTGGCGGCGTGCCGCTGCAGGAAGTTCATGGCGCCGACCCGATCGTGGGCGTCATAGTCGGCGGCGACCTTCTTGAGCACCAGCTTGGAGCCGTCGTGCTGCTCGACGACCTCGACTTCGCCTGGCTGGTAGGAAACCGTAATCGGGTTGCGCCCGGTGATGAAATCGAGCCGGTTCACCGCCTCATTGTGTTCGCGCACGTAGTCGAAACTCTTGGTGGAGCCCGCATGGTTGTTGAAGGCGACGCAAGGCGAGATCACGTCGATCATGGCCGCACCCTGGTGCTCGATCGCCGCCTTGATGAGGGGAACGAGTTGCGTTTTGTCGCCCGAGAAGGAGCGCGCCACAAAGGTTGCGCCAAGTTGCAGTGCCATCGCGGTGAGATCGATGGAATTGTCGGAATTGACGATTCCCCGCTTACTTTTAGATCCGCGGTCCGCGGTGGCGGAGAACTGGCCCTTGGTGAGGCCATATACGCCATTGTTCTCGACGATATAGACCATGTTGACGCCGCGGCGCATCGCATGGGCGAACTGGCCGAAGCCGATCGAGGCCGTGTCGCCGTCGCCCGAAACGCCGAGATAGATGAGATCCCGGTTGGCGAGGTTGGCGCCGGTGAGCACCGACGGCATGCGGCCGTGCACGGAATTGAAACCGTGCGAGGCGTTGAGGAAGTAGTCCGGCGTCTTCGACGAACAGCCGATGCCGGAAATCTTGGCCACGCGATGCGGCTCGATCGAAAGCTCGAAGCAGGCCTCGATGACCGACGCGGTGATCGAGTCGTGCCCGCAACCGGCACAAAGCGTCGAGATCTTTCCTTCATAGTCGCGGTGCGTATAGCCCAGCGCATTCTTCGGCAGGGCAGGGTGATGAAATTTTGGCTTGACGATGTAGGTCATGTATCCACCTTACTCAGCGGCGACTTGGACGGCTTCGAGATCATTGGCGATCTCGCGCGCGATGAAGCGGGCGGTAATCGGCGTTCCGTCAAAATGAAGGATCGGGATCAGGCGCACCGGATCGATGCCGCATTCGTTGATGATGAGCGAGCGCAGCTGCCCGTCGCGATTCTGTTCGACCACGAAAACATAGTCGTGGTCGGAGATGAAGTCGGGGACGTCCTGGTGGAACGGGAAGGCGCGAACCCGCAACATGTCGAGCGGGCGGCCCTTGGCCTCAATCATGTGGATGGCCTCGTCCATGGCCGGCGAAGTCGAGCCGTAATAAATCACGCCATATTTGGCGGATTTGACGGCATCCTTGCGGATCGGCCGCGGTACCAGGCTTTTGGCGGTCTCGAACTTGCGCAGCAGCCGCTGCATGTTGTCCACATAGGGACCGGCCTCTTCGGTGTAGCGCGCAAAACGGTCGCGTGATGTGCCGCGGGTGAAGAACGAGCCCTTGGTCGGATGCGTGCCCGGATAGGTGCGGTACGGAATGCCATCGCCGTCGACGTCGAGATAACGGCCGAATTCCTTGGCGGCGTCGAGGTCCGCTGCAGTCATCACCTTTCCGCGGTCGTATTTTTTCGTGTCATCCCATTTCAGCGGGCGGCACAGGCGCTGGTTCATGCCGATGTCGAGGTCGGTCATGACGAACACGGGAGTCTGCAGGCGGTCGGCAAGGTCGAAGGCCAGTGCACCGAATTCGAACGCTTCCGCCGGGTCTTCCGGCATCAGCAGCACGTGCTTGGTGTCGCCGTGCGAGGCATAGGCGCACGACATGATATCGCATTGCTGTGTGCGCGTCGGCATGCCGGTCGAAGGGCCGGCACGCTGCACGTCGATGAGCACGGCCGGGATTTCGGCGAAATATGCGAGCCCCAAAAATTCCTGCATCAGTGAAATTCCGGGACCGGACGTCGCCGTGAAGGCGCGCGCGCCGTTCCAGGAGGCGCCGATCACCATGCCGATCGAAGCGAGTTCGTCCTCGGCCTGCACGATTGCGAATTTGTTCTGCTTGGTTTCCGGATCGACACGCAGGCGCCGGCAGTGGCTGGTGAAGGCCTCCGCCACCGACGATGACGGCGTGATCGGGTACCAGGCGCACACTGTTGCGCCGCTGTAGACGGCGCCGAGCGCGATCGCGTTGTTGCCCTCGATGAAGATGCGGTCGCCGACCTTGTTGGCCGGTTTGAGGCGCAGCGTGATCGGGCATTTGTGGTTCAGGATCGCCCAGTCGCGCCCGAGATGGAGCGCGTGCTTATTGGCGTCGAAGAGCTTCTCCTTGCCCTTGAACTGTTCGCTGATCAGTTTTTCGATTGCGGCGAGATCCATGTCGATGAGCGCGGAAAGCGCACCCACATAGATGATGTTCTTGAACAGCTGGCGCTGGCGCGGATCGGTGTATTCGCGATTGCAGATCGCGGTCAGCGGCACCCCGACGACATGGATGTCATCGCGGAATTTCGAGGGCGGCATCGGCTTGGTCGAATCATACAGCAGATAACCGCCGGGCTCGATCGAGGCGACGTCTTTGTCCCAGGTCTGCGGATTCATCGCCACCATGAGATCGGTGCCGCCGCGGGCGCCGAGATGGCCATCCTCGGAGATGCGCACTTCATACCAGGTCGGCAGGCCCTGGATGTTGGATGGGAAGATGTTGCGTGGTGCAACTGGAATTCCCATGCGCAAAATCGAGCGGGCAAACAGCTCGTTGGCGCTTGCAGAACCGGAGCCGTTGACGTTAGCGAAGCGGACGACGAAGTCGTTTACGCTGCTGATTGGTGCTTTGTTCGGCATTGATCATCCGCGTGAGTCATGTCGATGAGGTATTTTTTCATGTCCCAGGCGCCGGTCGGACAGCGCTCGGCACACAGGCCGCAGTGCAGGCAGACGTCTTCGTCCTTGGCCATGATGCGGCCGGTCTTGAGGCCGTCGCCGACGTAGATATCCTGCGTAAGGTTCTTCGAGGGCGCCTTGAGCCGCGTGCGCAAGTCGGCTTCTTCGCCGTTTTCCGTAAACGTGATGCAGTCCATCGGGCAGATGTCGACGCAGGCGTCGCACTCGATGCAGAGCTTTGACTCGAACACCGTCTGCACGTCGCAATTGAGGCAGCGGTGCGCCTCCTTGAGCGCGAGTTCGACGTCGTAGCCAAGCTCGACTTCGGCCTTGATGTCGCGGAGTGCCACCACCTTGTCACGCAGCGGAACGCGAAAGCGTTTGTCCGGCGCAATATCGTTTTCATAGCTCCATTCGTGGATGCCCATCTTCTGGCTGAATATTTCCACCATGGGCTGGGGGCGGTCCGCGACGTCCTGGCCCATGCAGAATTTGTCGATCGATAGCGCGGCCTCGTGTCCGTGCGCGACCGCCCAGATGATGTTCTTTGGGCCGAAGGCGGCGTCGCCGCCGAAGAAGACTTTCGGATTGGTCGAGGCCATCGTGTTGGTATCGACCTTGGGCATGCCCCATTTGTCGAATTCGATGCCGATGTCGCGCTCGATCCAAGGGAAGGAATTTTCCTGGCCGATGGCGACCAGCACGTCGTCGCAAGCATGGTGCTCGTCCGGTTCGCCCGACGGCACCAGGTTGCGCCGGCCCTTGGCGTCATATTCGGCTTTCACCTTTTCGAACACGACGCCGGTGAGCTTGCCGTTCTGGTGCGTGAATTCCTTCGGGACAAGGAAGTTGAGGATCGGGATGTCCTCATGCATGGCGTCTTCCTTTTCCCAAGGAGACGCCTTCATCTCTTCGAAGCCCGAACGCACGATCACCTTGACGTCTTCGCCCCCAAGCCGGCGCGAAGAACGGCAGCAGTCCATGGCGGTGTTGCCGCCGCCGAGCACGATGACGTGCTTGCCGATCTTGTTGATGTGGCCGAAGGAGACCGACGACAGCCAGTCGATACCAATATGGATATTGGCGGCGGCTTCCTTGCGGCCCGGGATCTCAATTTCTCGGCCACGGGGGGCGCCCGATCCGACGAAAACGGCGTCCCAGCCTTCGGCGAGGAGCGCCTTGAGGCTGTCGATGCGTTTGCCGCCGCGAAATTCGACGCCCATATTGAGGATGTAGCCACATTCCTCGTCGATGACCGACTCGGGCAGGCGAAAGCGCGGAATCTGCGTGCGGATCATGCCGCCGGCTTTGGGGTCCTGGTCGAACACGACGCAATGATAGCCAAGTGGCGCGAGATCGCGGGCCACCGCGAGCGACGCGGGCCCGCCACCGACGAACGCGATGCGTTTGCCGTTTTTCTGCGTCACCGGGCGCGGCAACCGGCCACGGATGTCGTCTTTGTTGTCGGCGGCGACGCGCTTCAATCGGCAGATCGCGACCGGCTCGTCCTCGACGCGGACGCGCCGGCAGGCGGGTTCGCAGGGCCGGTCGCAGGTGCGTCCGAGGATGCCGGGAAATACGTTTGACCGCCAATTGATCATGTAGGCGTCGCTATAGCGGCCGGCCGCGATCAATCTGATATATTCGGGGACGGGCGTGTGCGCTGGGCATGCCCACTGGCAATCGACCACCTTGTGGAAGTAGTCGGGCACTGCAATGTCGGTATTTTTCATTGACTCCTCATGCCACGCACCTCGCTCGTCGACGGGATTGCTTGCAGCGAGCGGGTGCCGGCCGTCTCCCCTGTCGGCTCGGCTTATGGGTACCGAGGCCGGGCGCAATCTAGTGGAGCCGTATCGGAAATTCCACCCGAACATTGGTCATGATACAAATTTGTGAAGCGCGCCCCCAACCTTTTGATTTGCCAGCCGAACCGTGCCCGTGGGCGCCTCTGGTTCGCAGCCGTGCCCAATGTGGTATGAGACTAAATGATTGAAATCTTGTTCGTATTGGGGGCGTTGGCGTTGCGGCAATCCGTTGTGCGCTGCAGCAATTCGATGTAGCGACGGCAGGGTTCAAGAAGAACGGAAGGATAATGCGCCCTATACTTGAGGATGTGTTTATAGACCAACCTCTCGATCCCATGGAGGCGGCTCGCCGTGCCGTGCGCCCGCAGTTGCGACGGCGATTCTACAAGGATGTGGACGTAACCGTCAGCCCTGAAGGATTCGCGCTGGCGCTTGATGGGCGGCCGATCAAGACCCCCGCCCGACGGGCGCTGGCGGCCCCTGTCCGCGAACTTGCCGAGGCAATGGCGCAGGAGTGGCTTGCCCAGGTGGATCATGTCGACCCCGCAACCATGCCGCTGACACGGCTCGCCAATACGATCATCGACGGGGTCGCGCAATCGCCTTCGGCTGCGGCCGACGATGTCGCGAAATTCCTCGGGTCGGACCTCGTCTGCTACCGAGCTGACAGTCCGACCGGGCTGGTGGCGCGCCAGTCGGAGGCATGGGACCCGATCCTTGCTTGGGCGCATGAGGAACTTGGCGCACGCTTCATGCGAGCGCAGGGCATGGCTTATGTGGTGCAGCCGGAGACCGCGCTCGCGACCGCGCGTGCGGCATTGCCGGATACCTCGGCGCAAGGGCCATATGTGCGCGACGTCTGGAGAATAGGCGCGCTCCATTCGATGACGACGCTCACAGGTTCGGCCTTGATCGCGCTTGCGGTCTTGCGTGGGCGCCTGAATGTCGCGCAAGCCTGGGCGGCGGCGCACGTCGATGAGGACTGGAACATGGAAACCTGGGGGCGCGATTCGCTTGCGCTCGAGCGCCGCGCGTTTCACTTATGCGAGATGCAGGCAGCCGCGCGCGTGCTCGATGCTTTGCATGAGGGGACGAAGTGAGAACTTCATCCCACTCCGACTCCGGCGGGCAAAACCGTTCGTAGTTCCGCGTTTACGCGGCCCTTAATCGCGAGCCTCAATGAAAGAGCCGCCCGCGGCGAAGCCGCCGTAAAGGCGGAACGACGAACAAATCCGTTCGATTCGGTAATTGTTCGAAGTGTCCTAATCGGCTGACCTGCGGACCCTTCGCGCGGGCCGCGATCGGCTCAGCCCCCAATCTCGCGCGATGCCGTGGCCGGCCGTATAGCCGACCGCGGCGCCGGCTACAGCGCCGACGGGACCGAACACCACCGCGCCGGCGAGCGCGCCGAGCGCGGCATTACCCGCGCGCTTCTGGGCCCCGGCGGCGCTCGGAACGAGCGCCATGGCTGCAATCAACAGAACGGCAGCGATTCTCATGATTGGTCCTCCACCCCTGGTCTCTCTTCACCTATCAATGCGGCAGGGAGATGGTCGTTCAACAGAGTAAAAATTGGGTAACCGTGCCGGCGTTGCAGAGTCGAAACGAGCAAGATTCCGTCGTTCGTGGTACGCAGGTGCGAGATTTCCGCGGGGCAGGCCATGAAAGACATCATCACCAAGCTCGAACAACGCCGTGCCAAGGCGCGTGCAGGCGGCGGGCAGGCCCGTATCGAGGCGCAGCACAAGCGCGGCAAGCTCACGGCGCGCGAACGCGTTGCCCTGCTCATGGACAAGGACTCGTTTGAGGAACTCGACATGTTCGTCGAGCACCGCACGGTCGAATTCGGCATGGACCAGACGAAAATCCCCGGTGATGGCGTCATCACGGGATGGGGAACCGTGAATGGTCGCACGGTCTTTGTGTTTGCCAAGGATTTTACGGTATTCGGCGGCTCGCTGTCGGATACGCATGCGCAGAAGATTATCAAAATCCAGGACATGGCCATGAAGGCGCGCGCGCCGATCATCGGCCTGTTCGATGCAGGCGGCGCGCGCATACAGGAAGGCGTGGCCGCACTTGGCGGTTATGGCGAGGTCTTTCGGCGCAACGTGTTGGCGTCGGGCGTCATTCCGCAGATTTCAGTCATCATGGGGCCGTGCGCCGGCGGCGACGTCTATTCGCCCGCCATGACGGATTTCACCTTCATGGTGCGCGGCACGAGTTACATGTTCGTCACCGGTCCCGACGTGGTCAAGACCGTGACCAACGAAGTCGTCACCGCCGAGGAACTTGGCGGCGCCAGCGTACATACGGCGAAATCGGGCGTTTCCGACGGCGCCTATGAAAACGATCTCGAATGTCTTCTGCAGATGCGGCGACTGATCGACTTCCTTCCCGCCAACAACGAAGCAGGCGCGCCGGAATGGCCGTCGTTTGACGACATCGAGCGCGAGGAGAACTCTCTCGACACGCTCGTTCCTGACAGTCCCAACAAGCCCTACGACATCAAGGAACTGATCCTCAAGACCGTCGACGAGCGGGACTTCTTTGAACTCAGCGAAGCCTTTGCCAAGAACATCGTGACCGGTTTCGGCCGCATTGCGGGTTCGACGGTCGGCTTTGTGGCGAACCAGCCGATGGTGCTGGCGGGCGTCCTCGACATCGACGCCAGCCGCAAGGCGGCGCGCTTCGTGCGCTTCTGCAACGCGTTCAACATTCCGATCGTGACCTTTGTGGACGTGCCGGGATTCCTGCCCGGCACCAACCAGGAATATGGCGCACTGATCAAGCACGGCGCCAAGCTATTGTTCGCCTATAGCCAATGTACCGTGCCGCTCGTCACGGTGATTACCCGCAAGGCCTTTGGCGGCGCCTATGACGTGATGGCGAGCAAGCATGTCGGCGGCGACATCAACTTCGCCTGGCCGACCGCGCAGATCGCCGTGATGGGGGCGAAGGGTGCCGTCGAGATCATCTTTCGTGCCGACCTCGGCGACAAGGACAAGATCGCGGCGCGCACCAAGGAATACGAGGACCGTTTTCTCTCGCCCTTCGCGGCGGCCGAACGCGGCTATATCGATGACGTGATCATGCCGCACGCAACGCGCAAGCGCATCGCGCGGGCGCTCGCCATGTTGCGCGGCAAGCAGGTGGAAATGCCGCGGCGGAAGCACGACAACATGCCGGTGTGAATTACGGCTCAAACCCAAAAAACCGTGCCGGATTGTCGACCAGCACACGGTCGCGGGCGGCGCGGTCCGGCACATAGCGTTCGAGCAAGCCGATCCGTTTCATCTCGTGATCGATCCCATAGTCGGAATGACCAGCTTCGTGGGGCCGGATGAAGCGGTGCACATGCGGCCAGTCGGTTCCCCACATGCAACGCGTCGG
>Ga0209488_10001600_pt1 | contig 19315 bp, 27 predicted proteins | sample Rivendell_Oct201_8_FD_188349 | JGI IMG/M metagenome (GOLD analysis project Ga0209488, IMG submission 188349) | Vadose zone soil microbial communities from the Eel River Critical Zone Observatory, Northern California, USA -... | ecosystem: Environmental > Terrestrial > Soil > Vadose zone >...
CACCCTGACGGAGCCCCAGTCCCAAATACCTCTCCCTCCGTCTCTCGCCTCCCCAAAAGCCGCGAAGCACCGGCCTGGACAGACCCTGACGATGCCTCCCTCGAAGTTTCTCTCGCTTCCTCCGCCCGCCTGCGCAAGCTCCGTGATGCGCCGGAGGAAGACACAGTCAACGGACGCGAGTATGAACGGCGACTGCGGCGACAGTTCGTGAAGATGAACCCCACGCCGGAGTGGGCCACCTCCGGCCGGAGGGGAAAACGGCGACGACCCGCGGAAAGCGATACTGACGCTCACGCCGACGCCGACGAGAAGCAGTCGACGGTAGACCTGGACGCGCTCCTCGCCTCGTCTGGTGGGATCTTGGGCCAAAAAAGACGGGCACATCTGGAACCAGGCGTGCTCGCCATCGAGCGATTGCGCGACGGCAATCAAGCCGCGCAGGCAGAGGGCGAGGTCACCGCTTCGCAATTTCACCCTTCTCCGCAAGCATCCATGCTGCTCGTCGCGAGCACCGACCGTCGGATACGACTGTTTAATGTCCGTGTGTGGTTCCTTTCTCATGCTGCTGCTGCTGCTGCTGCTGCAACGCACGCACGCACGCGATCTTTCACCCTCACCCTAAAACTAACAAAAAGACGTAACCAAAAACACAGGTCGACGGACACACGAACGCGCATCTCCAAACCCTTCACATCCCCGCGCTGCCCGTCACCAACGCGCAGTTCCACCCGTCCGGCTCCTCCGTCCTTCTCACCGGACACCGCCCGTTTTATTACACGTACGACCTGCAATCTGGCGCAACAACGCGGTCACCGCGCGGGTTGTGGGGCACGACCTTTGCGAATGGCGACAAAAACGCGGACCTGAGCATGGACGTGTGCGCGTTCAACCCCAGCGGGGACCTTCTCGCCGTCGCCGGCCGCCGCGGGTACGTGCACCTCGTCGACTGGCGGCATGCCAGTGGTGGTGGTGGTGGTGGTGGCGGCAGCGGCGGGGGCGGGGGGCAGGTCGTCGGCAGCATCAAGGCGAACGCGGGCGTGAGGGCACTCTGGTGGCTTCCCAACGGGCGCGAGCTCATGACGCTCGGCGAGGACGCAGAGGCGTATCTCTGGGACGTGGCCACCCGGCGGTGTGTGCACCGTTGGAAGGACGACGGTGGGTTTGGCAGCCGCGTTCTCGCCGGTGATCGCTCAGGGGGCTATGTTGCGGTCGGGTGAGTGCGCATGCTCATATGCATAATGGGCGTTTCGTTTTGCGCGGACCGCCCAGGTGTGAATTGCATGTGTTGATAGTGTGCTTTTTTGTGCTTTCTGTGAACAGGTCGAAATCAGGGATCGTCAACGTGTACGGCTCATCAGACGCGTCCTCGTGGAGGACCAGTAACCGGCCTAGACCATTGAAGGCAATAGGCAACCTCACTACCTCCATATCGGCGTTGCGATTCAACCATGATTCCCAATTGCTTGCGATTGCAAGCAAGACGCAAAAAGATCAGATGCGTTTGGTATGGCTTGTGCACCGCTGTTTTGAAATGCCCGTACACTTACGGCGCAACCTTCAGATTCATATCCCATCCCTCACCGCGTTCTCGAACTGGCCAACGTCAAGCACGCCGCTTGGGCGCGTCTCTAGCATTGATTTCTCGACGGGCGGCGAGTACATCGCCATTGGCAACACCCGTGGGCGTGTTTTGTTATATCACCTTAAAGACTATGATGCACACGGAGGGTCACAATGACAAAGAGCGTTATATTACGTCCATTTCCGCACACGTGTCTGAGAGAGGTGCCTACCAAATCGCACGAACAGCAGAGACAAACCGAGAACAACGGTGCATTCAGGCAGCAGACGGCAGAGAACAGAGGCAAAACACAGCTGGAGCACCCGTGAGACACTAGCCATCGGACCGAGAACGGATCAAGAACCGAAACGATTCATGAGTTGAGTATAGGTCTCCGTGATCTAGTTTCCGATGGAAATGAGAGAATAAGGTTAGAACGCAGGTGGGAGTGACCCACCTTCTTCGCCCGGAGAGCGCCGTCCGGAACATACGTACATATTCGACTGCTGGCCTCGAACCATCGCCTGGCATCATCCAGCAAGCATACGCTTTAAAACATGATCATGTGTGAATGACGTTCGAGGTGTGCAAGGTAAGGCCGTACTGAAGGCACTCAATCCCCGTATTATAGGAAGACGTGAGAAGCCAATAACGTTCGTCCATTGGGTAGGTCTTTTCGGGAAGAGTTAGTCACCTGTCCGCGTGGCCTAGATTGTCTTCACCTGGTCATCAACGTCATCGCCCCCATGCTCTTCCAGCACGACTATCGCCTGCTCGATATAGCTAATAGCCTTCAGCCGGTCGGGGGCCGTGTTCCGGGCCAGAAGCATGGTGCAGATCGCACGCAACCATCGTGCAAATTTTTCAACTGACAGTGTGCTGCGGTCGAGACTAGCGTGGAGTATCGCCTGTGGTCGCATCAAGACGCATGAGCAGTCGGACTAAGAGCGTGGGGAAAACTGTTCCGGCGTACCTCTAATGCCACGAAAAGAACTACACGAAGAGGGGTCAGCTGATATTGGGGTTCAGGACCGCCCACCCGGTGTCCGCACCATATGCAGGGCAGTCCTGAGCAGACCACTAAATGATACGTCGCTTGGCAATTGAAACTCCTCTACATCGAGGTGCACTTACGAGCATATCGGCAATGGCCTCAAACGTGTCACAGGGCGGAGCTTGGCATTGGGTGACCTTCTACAATTCAACGGCACTTATTCAGATAAGTACAGACGGCGCATAGGTAATACTTACTTCGATAACTTTAGGTATCACCTGCCATTCTTTCATCCGACAGGCGAGTTCGGTCTGGAATATGAAGACTGTTCTGAGGCATTGAGTGACACGAGGAATATTGTTGGAGCTTATGACTCCTTTCTCCACGATCTTGCACAACCGTTCTTCGCAGGCCTGAATTTCGCGTGCGGTGAACTCAAGCTGAATTACAATTACAAATTTGGTGACGCCTGGGAGAATCCAAGGGGATAACGCACCTTATCAGATTTAACCATGTGGGGTTCGAGTTTGCGCAGTGCAAACACTGCCAATCGGCGTCAGATGGGTGGAGTAATTCGGGACGTTGGATTGGAACACACCCCTGGCCGAGGCAGCGGCAAAGGAGGAAAATACGACACACAAGTGCATCTCCTCATCCACCTCGAGCGCCGTTTCCAAGTACGTCTCCAACAGCTGGGCCCCCGCGCTTGGAGTACAACGCAACCCGGGTCAAAGAACAAGGCGTACCTCGCGTGACACGTCAAAAAGCGGAGGCACTCTTTCTTCAGCATTGTCCCATTCCGTACATCCCTGTGCCGCGCAGTTGTATGCGGTACGCCACAGCCAGGAAACATCCTTAATTATGTGCGACACACGTTTCTCCTTGCAAACAGTATCGACCAATCCCCTCGCTCGATTGGGCAATCCTGAGCGACAGGCACAGCGCCTCTTGTCTAGAATGACTTACCTGTGGCGAAGTGCTGGGTTAGGGCATCGATGAGGCTGTCCCTAGTTCGATGCGCCGTAATGAGGGAAGGGCGGGCACATCAGAAGGTCTATCCCCACTTACTTCCCCTCAGCATTTGCAGGATCGGTTATGAGGCGAAGAACGAGTCTGATCACGCAGCGAATCAAGGTAACGGGCTCCACATTCATTTCGGTCGCCTTCCCGGCCTTCGCGTAGTCCAGGAGTTCCTGTAGAACAACAAGGAGTACAGTCTTCAGATCAGTTTCATGTGCCAACCGCGTGGCCATGAGTAGCATTCTCTCGTCGAAGCCAGAGCCATGGACCATAGCCTTGACCGCCCGAATAGCTAACGAGTGGAAAACAAACATCATCACGAGGGCGGCGACAAGGGTGATTATCAAGTCAATTGATTTCTCACCATCAGTTTCCCATCCTTCGGCGCCAAATTAGGATGAAATTGTCATTCCACACTCCCCCAAAAAGTATCCCTTACCTTGTTTGATAGCAACCAAAAAAGACAAATAGTGGGTTGCAGCTTCTTGTCCGGGGCATTGGCGGATTATGTCTGATGCTTGCGCGTATTCCTCCTGCTCAATGTGACATAGCGCTACTTTCCGGAAACATTTACTCGCACAGCTGTCTGTAACAGCCGAAAAAGCTTTGCGTGTCCCGAGAAGGAACCACTCAACAGCATCCGAATAGCGCTTGAGAGAACGCCTTCGCTCTCCGTACTGGTAGAACAACTGTAGAGAGCTTCACGTATAACAACACCAAGAGTGAACGACACACACCATGAGACACGCAGTAGCCCCGATATTTGGGAGCTCAAAATCGGCGGACTCCAGCACTAGAACATCGATGGCATCGATATGGCGCCAGTGGATGGCGTCTACGCACGAGAACAGGTTTCCCTAAGATCACGCATTGCCCTAGCATGGTCCGCGTCCTTGGAGCAGTGGAATATCATGGCCAAAAGAAGACGTTCTACAAATGGCAACCCCGAGTCATTGACGGCTCCCAGGCTGGCACGGAGGCACATTTGTGTGATCTTGACCACCAGTCTTTCACATGTGTGAGATATCCGAATGCAACAGCAACAGCCGGAGGCATCAACGTACTGATGATGTGGCAACGCCCTCAGATCGAGCAGGACACTGGATTTGTGAGGACGATTAATGAATAGCCTAAAACAATGGCCAGGACAGATGGAGATGTACTTGGTGACGTTGTCTTCTGTGAACTCCATATTATCGATGATAGACCTGAAGGCTGAGCCCGCCGTGATCAGTAAAGGACTGAATCAATACCCTGTGACGTCGACCCGGGATGGAGGCTCACAATCAAAGAGGGCGTCCTCGGGAGCGTTGCGCCGCCTAAGGACCGCTAGTTTCCACCGATGCAATTCTTGATTTGCTACGTCCTTCCGCTGGGTGTAACATTAGGGACAATAATAACGCGGGGTTGATGGAGGCTTACGTCCTCCGGGGGGATCGAATCGAGTAATTCATCCAGGGCAGTCTCGGCGCGCACAAGGTTCTCCGGATTCAGACCGGAGGAAAGAATGTAGGCACGTGCTGGGAACAGGAGGCGAACCAACCATAACGTGAGGTGAGGAAGACAGGGACGGGACGATTTGGCAAACCTAAATTTCTCAATACGCATCGCTGAGGCCGTATACGTCCACTATCAGCCCCATTGTCCGACAAGAGCGACTTCTCACCTTCAATTCAACAGCACCGGCGGTTAACGTATCATCAAGATGCTCTGCCAGAGAGAAGGCCTTTTGCAGCCACCTCACGGCGTCCTCGGCTCTCGCGTCAATTTTCCTCTCCTTGTCTCGGGCGCCATCGCTTAAGAAGGACCTTCCGATCTCAAGAACCTTTGACGCCAGCTGTTCACGCTGATGAGAAGGGCAAGACTTCAGGGTAACGGACATGAGGTGAAATTTGGAAAGGTCATACGTCACGCGTAGACAAATGGGCCAGGTGTTCAACGTTGATTTCTGGGATGATCAGATGGGCGGCGGGGCCCAGTTCGGCACTGCACCGCAACAACTTACCGGTGATGTTCCGTAGCATATATTGAGCGACGCTGTCGTTGCCTTCTTTCCAAGCCTGGAAGCATGACTCAGCACCGGAGCACGGACATGTGCGATACGTTTTTGCAGGGCACGAGGCTTACGGCTTCCATTCTACTGCAGTAATAGACCACGGTTGCCTGCGTTATTGACTGTTGATGCAGATTTTGATGATCGTCTGCATTTCGGAGGCTTTGCTCAAACTGGAACAACCAAAGGATGCAAAATGGGCAACAAGCAACAACCCACGCGCCGTTTACAAGGGCGGCGCACCTTGGCGGCGGATGTCAGAACGCTGGTAGCCAATTCGAATTTCCCTAGATCTGAGAACAAAACAATACGAAAAAAAAGGATGAAACAATGAGTCACAGGTGGTGATATAGGGTTCTGTGACTGTTCCTGAAAAAAAAAATACACGTTACCTGCTAGGGTGGCGCCAGTCTGGCTGGCTAATTGTAGCATGTTAACGAGACCTGCAGGAACGGACGGGCCGTTTAATTTCCAGCAGGCCGCAACACATCTTAAAGCGGAAGGCTGACAGTCTACATCGAGGTTCTCGGGTAAACCTGCCTCGATAAGGCGGAAGCCGGCGAGTCGTACTAGGGCAGGGACATAAGGGGAGATGACGGCAGAGGAATATGAGATTGAGTGGATGTTATTGGATACGTACAGGCAGCAACTACGGCAGACGTCTGGTCACCCGCCGACAGACGCATATAGCTGGAACTGTTCCATAAATAAGTTCCTTTTCGGGGGAGATGGGCTGCGTAAGGAAGCCAAAGGGAAAGGGGACAGATGGGACAAACCCTCCCGATCGAGGATATCAGCCTGACGGTGGTCTAGCAAGGACTCGCTTGAATTGGAACGTAGACGTTCGGACAAAGTCGAGAGTTTGTAAAGCTCGGTGACAAGAGGAGCATAAGCGCTTTGGGAGTCCGCACGGTGATTAAGTTTAGTTTTGATTCGAAGGATGAGATCTTTTGCGGAGTTTGTCGTTATTCGTCGTTCACAAGACGGCAGAGGGGAAAAACCAAAAGGTGCGACAGACGCTCAATATGAAGATTACCTTGAATGGTGTCAAATTTTTGGGAATCTGATGTCCGTTCCTTCCTCTTGGGGGCGGACATTACGAGGAGGACAGAATAGGAAAGGAAAAGAGAAAAAAATAATAACGAGTGAGCGGTGTATGACGGTAAGCGACGTTGGGCGCCGCTTCAACTCCAGTCAAGTGACATCCTGTGACAAATTCACGTCACGTCCGTGAGCGCGAGCCGCCACGACTCGTCCCCGCGGAGATGGCCAAAGGAGGCGTTCTGGCTTGCTCTCTAGTGCGTTGGTCCTTCATACTCACCATGTCGGATGCCGAGCATGCTCTCCCTATCGATGCCGTTGCTCGGGCTAATGGCGTATGTTGTTATTTTACACTTCCTTTCGAACGCTCCCACCCTATTTTCCCTTTAGAACGCCCGGCGTGACGGTGCATTCGCAGGCCTTACCGCGGGTCTCTTAGGAGGTCCGCTTCCCTTTCATTTCATCTTTAGCCGTCTCAACACCACCACACTCCACGTTTTAGCCATCATCGGTAGCAGATTGGGCCTCAGTAGAACCAAGACATACATTGCTGGAACCAGTGAGTTAAGCCCCTGTATCAAAAGACCCAAACCAGGCCAGTTGCGAAATTCGCGGCGCCAGACTCTCCTATTTCCCCTGGTGTCCAGTGATGGTGACCAATTCGTTTTCACCCTTTTTTTTTCTACCCATCAGTCTCTGGAATCCTCTCTTTACGCAAGGTTTTGCCGCCTCAAATATGTCACGTTTACGCGCGGAAGTGGCAGCGGCTCAGCGCAAGGCAGTCGCCTCCGGAGGGGATCATACGCCGCAGTTCTGACCTGTGGCGCTCGCGGAGGCTGATTTGCCAGTCTCGGACTTGTCGGTGGTCCCATGACCACTGAAGGGAACGACGCTTTTGTTCATATATCTACGCGGTCCGGTCTCCAATAGGATCATTATCATCGGGCGCGACGCCTGTCACATAACTGTTTTGTTCTGTTTCAGGGCCGATTTGTTCCAGCCAGTTATGTCAAACCTAAGACGGGGGTTCCACTGACTCACAGCATTGGAGGGGCATGGATCGCATCGCTGGCGGCTGTGATGATGGCAAGATCACGCGCCTCGGCTAGAACGGACACCGCCATTTCCAAACCTTACATGTTCCTGCACACTGCTAGCCAAATCTGGTGTCCGTGACTCGGATCGTTACGTTCCTCCACTTGCCTTTGACAAGGTGGCGTGTCACTCGGCCATTCTCTCTGCCGCGTGCTTTTTCAAACCCCGGAGGTCCCAGGCCCAGAACAGAAGAGCGATGGAAACACGGGCTTTGGAATAGGAGACCTCAAGTCCGCTGGCACTATCTTTGATTGTTCGAAAGAAAAGAGGATATGGGCCCCTCCCGCGGCACCGTCCAATCACCGCCTGTAATCAGATCGGTGGCACCCAAGGAACTAGTACTCGAAGAGAGAGTCCTTCCCGTGCCGTCACTGCTATGATACATGTAGTCAACCTATGGATCCTTTTACGCGCGGAAGCGCATATCTGCAGCTCGACTCGGGTCCGGTCAGTTTTCCGCTGGCGCGCGGCCCGTGCTAAGCCCTTGGGAGACAGACGGAGGGACAAGTGTGTGACCCGATTTGACAGATTTCGTGGAACACGGGGACCATTTCCCCATGGAGTCCCTAGTGGCTGACTGAACATGCTTCCTCCGTTGCTTCCTCCGTTGAGTCTGCGAGCGCGGCGCGCTCCTACATCCAACGTCTAAAAAGATCGATCACCTCCTGGTTGGAGCAAAACAGAAAATTTGCAACCCATATCATACCACGGACTCCACCACTGATGTAAAAGGAGAGATATCAGAGATGGTGGTTAATTGTCCCGGGTTAAGTCAAAATGTAATTTACATGTCACTTCTGATAAAATAAAATAAAAGTGGGTTTTGCTTCAATTTCATCGAGTACTTGGCACCACGGGTGAGAAAAAGAGTAGAGATCTGGATTCGGTCGAGTCATGATGATGACGGTTGACTGGACTGTTGGACTGGAGCTCCTCGCGCCGGGTCGCCGTCGATCTTTCCTTTCTGCTGGCGTGCGTGCATCCGCCCGGTCGCCCCCTTCCTCAGATCATCACCACCACCATCAAGGCATCAATTTCCCAGATGTACAGGTTCCAGTTACTGACTGTACCTGCCCGCGAACGCTAATGCAAACCCGCGCGCCCCAACCCCACTTTGGCTTCGGCGTCAGTAGATTGTACGTACGTAATACAACCCCCCCTCCCGTTGAAACCGACCAATACCAAATTCGAAAATCGGAATTGTAAATTTCAATTCTTATGGGAATGGGAACTGACCCACTTTGGTACCCGCTCGCTCAGCTCGGAACAGCAGACAGAACAACAACACACGCGCGCGCGCGCGGGCACGGAGGACACGCGAACACAACAAAGGGCGTCCGTCCCATGATAGGCTCCCATCAGCGTCGTCCTTCATCCTTGTGTCTCAGGTCTTAACCTGTTCCTCGCATCGCATACAAATAAAACGATATATTTTTTTTAATTCCGATTAGGGAAAAGAGAAGGAAAACCTTAATCAGGTCCATTTCTCGGAGTTGAGTGAGTCAAAGAAATGACGATGACGAAAGGAAAGGGAAGGCACTAATCGAGCTCAAGCGATGTCGTTCCCCCCCCCTGTCGCGCGGGGATTCGGTCTCGGGTGAGGGGGGGGATACCTGTGTGCGGGTGCGGGTGGTGAAAAAAAAAAGCAAGGACAGCCAGAAGAATTCCGAATCTCAACTTCGGGGTATAGCATTAAAAAATTATCAAATTTTTTTTTTCTTCTTCCCCTTCGTTCGTTCGTTCGAGGAACCCGCGGTGGAGGTACGTGTTGCGTGTGTGTTGCTGCCGAGATATGCTGTAGCGAGGAAACGAAATGTATATATGTAGGTCATAGTCCATAACGGAACGGACAAAAATAAACCTAAATACGTTATAATGCATGCGCGGCCGCAAAGTTATAAGCTTCAGCTATGCCATACTTTTTTTTTGCATTGCATGGCATTCAATGAAGACGAAGCGGAACGACGGAATTTTCACGTATACAAGCGCGAGGGGCGTCTTCGGATGTATGTACCCTACCCTACCCTACACAATTCCACACTATACTGCTTCCATTCGGACGGCGTCAAATTGAGGGGTGGGTGGGTCACTCAAATAAAAATAAAAATGCAAACGCCGTTAACATGTGCTAGAGTTGGAGTTGGAGTTGTTGTTCGTGTGTGTAATGGATGTGAATGTGAAGAGACCCGTCCGACCCGTCGGGAATGGACTGACTGAGGAGCGAACGGGGGGGGGGAATGAGCGCGGATCAGGCTATCATAACATTACACATCCGAATTGTTCCCTGCTGTTGTGCTGCGGCGCGGCTGGCGCGGGGCTGTGGCTGAACTTGACGCGGCGACACCAAAATTAAATTAGTTATAGTTCGAAAAAGGATAAATGGCAATTGGTCACTCACGCCGTTTCCAGCGGGTCCCAGCGGTCGCAGTCATACATATCATCATCATCAATCCGAACCCCTCCACGCAACAACCAACACCAAAGCGATTATGAAGTGGGACACGGGACGGGGCGGGATCAACCTTTTTTGTGTAATTTTTTTTCTTACGGACACTTTTGATATTTAGTTTTTTTCTTTTCCGTCGCGCCAGGGGGGGATATGTTATTATCAAAATAGGTTCAGGTGGATAGGTCCCAACAGAAACAGAACGGAACAGAACAGCGACAGGTCTCCACCTGGATGAGCGTAACCGGTGTATGTGTGTGTGTGTGAGAAGGTCCAGGCCTAGACTAGTGGGAGAGATCCAAGACAGGCAGCAATGAAAAAATTTGGCCAAACCTTCCCGGTTCTGGGGCCTCGATTGTATGGAATGGTAATGGTAAATGGCTGGCGGTTAGGCAGCCGCAAAGACAGAAGACTTGACAATCCAAGGACCAAGTGACCAACCGCGGTCGGTGCCTTTTCGTTTGTGAGCAGGACCGGAGATCCCTCTTCCTTCGTGATCGTGTGGCGTAGAAGACTCAACGGGCCCCTCTTCCTCTCCTCTTTCCTCCACTTCAACAACCCCCTCGAGGGGAGAAAACGCCGAGGATGGCAACCGTGTACCGTAAACGGGAATTACCATCGGGACCAAAAATTGAAGATGCCATTGAGATAAGGAAGGTGGGTACCTGTGCTTTTTCCGCGCTCCAACGCCCGAAATCGGGCGACTCAGATCTGCATTCACCACTTTATTCACCGGCATCTCGGAAATTGGCCCAACCATATGATAATTGCATCATGTTGCACGTGCACGAGTTGTAGCAAACCGACCCAGGGGTGTGATACAAAGTGCGAGATAGTGAAAAAAAAAGTGCTTCTCTGGGATTGTGGAGGGAAATTGACATGCGAGGGGAATGAATTGAACGAGTCCGAAAAATGCAGAACGTAGGTTGTATGCGAGAGTGGGGAAGATGGATGATGGGTGTACAATAACATTATTTGATGATGCATATAGACAAAAAGTCAAGTGCCCGTTGTTCGTAGAATGGCATGAATACCCAGACAAGAATTAAAGGCGACGTCCGCGACGCCAATGATAATCAGGGGAGTATGCGGGTGTAGGATAATGGTAATGTACGCCGGGAGGACCCGCGTTCGCAAATGGTGCCAATGGAACCGACCCATTGGTCGCCTCACGCAACCCAGGGAGTGATTCATGCACATCCCCTCCACGGGTGTAGCTCGGATCGTGGGATACGACGACACCTGCCGTATTACGAGACCAAGACACGAGCGTGTTAGAGGGGAGGACCGGAGGAAGCGTGACGCTGGAATGGTGGGGGCTGGCCGAAGCGGATTGAATAGCATACGGCACTGGCGGCGGCGGGTATGCGTAATACGAAAGCGCTGACGACTCTGGCGGCTGGTGATATCGCAATAAACCCTTCCGTGATCGGTTATCGTCTGCCATGGGGGAACATGCCAAAGAATAGAAGAAGAGATGCTGCGCTCTGTCAGCATTCAAGGACATATGACCAAAATCAGTCAAACGCATACCTTTGGAACAGGTCTCGGTTTCGTAGGGTCCAATCGATACGACGCAATCAACGTCTGAGGCGGAAGGTGCCGCGCAGACGTGAATACGGCAGTACCGTCGTTGCACTGGGAAAGCGCCGGCGACGAGCCAAGAGAGAGCTTTGAGAAGGATTGTAACGACTCGAGAGGGGAAGGCGTGTGAATACTGGCAGCGGTAGATTGCGGAATTTCTACAGCAAGACTGATCGGCCTTTTTGCAGGTCGTTCGATATCAAATGCAGCAGAAGTTGGGGAGAATGCATCAAAAGCGGAGCGCTTTCCTCGCGAGCGGAGCGGAGATTCGACCTCAATTGTGATCTCCGGCGAATACTGCGGGTTGGTATTCATCAAAGAGTGGGGCGAGCCCGAACCGCGCGACAGGTGAACCGGAGACGAAGAGCGCGCCCGGGCGGACCAAGTCCTACCCTTGGAAGGCACTGTCAAAGGAGCCACCGGTCGTGCGACGGTAGCTGCGCGCGGTGTTTGACGAGACCTCCTCCACTGCCGACTACCCCTTTCCTTTGCCATCACGAGACCCTCCAAGAGACCGACCCAGCGGACATAAGTCTCCTTGTCCACGTAAAGGTTGAAATCGATGCCGGCGAGAAATTCGCGCTCCATCTTGTTGATGTCACTCAACTCGATACCAGACACCTCTGACCAAGTCTTATTCGTATAAGTGTTGCTAAAAGCGCGTCGCTAAGTCCAAGGTCACGTCAAAAGAAAACGGAATGCTCACTCGTCCACAAACTTGTTCGCCATCATGAGTGCGGCGACTGAGACACGAAACTCGCTACCAGGGTGGGCGATGGTGCCACTGTTACGTTCTTTGAGGCGATAGACATAGTGTAAAGATAATACAATGACGGATTGACTGAGCTGGGTCGTCTGAAGAAGCTTTTGCATGAAATGTACAAATACCGAGGAGACAGAAAACTGAAGCCTGGCAGTTTTGGGATTGAAGGGTATAAGAGGCTGTGAAGGAGACGTGTTGACAGGGCTGAAGTTTGAAGATTGAGAGAACCAGAGGTAGCAGATCATTTCACAGGTGTTCTCTGCCGTGTATTGAGAAGAACGTGAACGTGAGTCGCTGAACCAGCTCGCGACGTGTTCTTCAGAGGGTACATTGTCTGGAGGGGGCGTTGGCGGCTTATGTGCCCAGGCAGAGTTGGCTGCATAGGATGGAGGCCGCGACGCGTCCACGGGAGTAACAGGGACAGGCGTGATGTGGGGTTGTGGAGGTGGGTGGAGAGTTGCAAGAGGTGGCACTGTGAGAATTTGGTTTGAGCGATGAAAGGGAAAGGTAAGGTAAAGTGAAACGAACGAGCCGTGTCCCTGTAATGATACTGGCGTTGTAAAGAAGTGATGGGGGGCAAAGTGGGCATTGTCGGGTGGTGCGGTTTGGAAGACCAAGGAGGAGTGATTGTGTGGAAAGGTTGCCATGAAGGATATGACGCGGTGATGTTAAGGACTTCGGAGGGGAGAGAAGGGAGGTTCATTGCGTGGCGAGGAGGCAAAGGTAGAGGAGAGGAGAGAGATATAACGGCCATGAAGACTTGCGGGAACGGGAACAGAACATATTGCAAGACCAATAAGGGGCTGGTATATGAAAGCGTCTGGCAGAGAGTGCCAGTCCCAGTCGGGAACGACGCGACGGCACGGTACGGTAATAGGTAGGGACCAAAAAAAGGAATCGGGGAAAAATAAATAATATAGGTATGTAAAAAAGAATGGACGGTTCTGAATTTCCGCTTAGGGGATCTGACCGTTTTTGCGCGAGATGGGATGGCGATGGGAGTTTTTCATCGACCGACGATGACCTTCGGGATGCGATGGCATGGCACACGCCATGGCGTGGCGTGGCGTGTCGTGGCGTGGCATGGCATGGGATGCCCTGCCATGATCACACACAATCCAAGATTCGAGATCGCCCAAAACAAACACGTCTCTCTCACCTCGCCTCACCTCATACAACCTTGTACCTCGCATGGGGGGGATTCCCCAAGGGATTCCCCATAGCCTCTCCTACACTACCCCCCTTATCCGGTAAATCACATAAGCATCCTTCCCTTCCCACGCTCGTATCCTCCACCTCGCCCACTTTTCCCTCGACAACCTTTTGTCTCCTGCCGCGCAACAGATTCTTCATGGGGCTATCCCTCCCCCCCTCTTGCCAAACTCCAGGGTCACCTCGTTACCACACTTTCCATCTCCGCGCTCTCCATCTCGTCTTCGCTTGTTTCTCTTTGTGACCAAACACCCCCTCACTCTAGTTCACCCGGATCCTCCACCAGAACCGCCCCTCCCCTCGTCCCTTCTCCTGTTCCGTAATATTACACCCCAATTCCAAAGCGACTTCTCCCCCTGCTTCTCCCTTTGAGCGCTCTGCGCTCTAAATCAGCTAAACCTATTACCGCAACTTGCCGGGTAGCCTAATCCACGTCCTTCGTTATTTTTATATGTACATATACATAGATGCATACAATCGATCAGCGCTGGGAGATGCGGCAACCATGGATCTCCTTCAGAGTCTAGATCTGAGATTCACATGGCTCACTCTTCAACGATTCACATCCCGCGAACGGTCCCATTCCTTTCTGTATCGGGAAACTACGGCTACTTTACTTTCCCTTTCTTCCTTACTCCCTGTGCCTGGTCCGCCATTTGTCATATAAGCCAAATGCGTGGATCTCATTCACAGATTCTAAAGTGGCTGCCTTGTCCCGAACGTCACGCTTCCAACCCAAACCGCGCCATCCATCAGACACGTCCGACGCTCGTCGCCGTGCCACTGTTCACCGCCTTTCCCGTTTCTTACATGCACATCCTAAAACTCTCACACGCAATGTACATCGATGCGGCCGCCCGGTTTCATACATACTCCATTCACCTACCCTGACGGAGATGCCTTTGATACAGCTGTGTTGTGCGACTATGTGATTGTAATTACGACCCGTTCAGCCCTAGCGGCTCTCGCTCTCCTATCTACTATCTAATTTCGTTTGTTGGCCGCGCGCGGACGCACACATCCGCCTCCCATAATTAGTCGCGACGCGAGTTGTTGGGCCGCGAGATACCGAGTTCGGCTCATTTCCTCCTTGCGGCCATTCTGCAAGCGATTCCCGATAATCGACGTCACCGCCCTTGCATCTCCCGTCAGCTCTCTCACCTTGACTGATCAGGCCCGTGTCGCCTCTGAAGAGGCCCCTGTCCGTATCAAGTTAAACTCGTCGGGTGGGTGATCCAGAATTTCTGTGATGATGATCTGCGTCAACTGCTTTTCGTGGACCCCCGCGGTTTCACCACCCTGATAATTCGTCAACAGCCGCTCGTGTAAACAGATGTGAGTGATATACCGTATCCCTAAAAAAAGCCGCGCCGCAGCTCTTTCCCTTTCCTCACTTCGCTACTTTCCGACCACGGCCTTCCGGCTTGTTTTGTAAACCCGTGATTAAAACTCGAGAACGAATACGAATATGCGCGAAACCGTCCCGAATCGAGTGATCATCAAAGTAGCTCTGCCACACAACCCAACCAGGGTAGGTTGTGATCAAAGGCAAATTTTCCCTGCCCAACTTTTCCCCATTCGACGCCCTCATTTGGCCGAGACTCCCCTCGGCCGGCCCATAGTCCACATATTTTTTTCGCGAGATCATTCACCTCTTGACGCTTTTCTCTCTCCACCGCATGGATCGAGGTGGTTCGCCATCATCAGAGTCCGCAGCAGGTTGTGGATAACGCGGGTTTGGGTACTGTATTGAATAATGGAGAGTTGGAATCGAATTTCCCTCCTCTGCCGGCCGCAGCACATTGTTGTAATGTGTTTGCTATCATCTCCGCTTGAGACATGTCTAGTCCCTCGGTCTCTGTGTGGTGTGTTGGCGGGCACCTCCGGGGCATCGCAATCCGTTAGTTCCATCAGTCCGGATGCAGACGTCTTTGCACCAATGCCACGAGATTGGGCAGGTCGGAAATTCCCAACAGGGCAGAGCATGTCTTGCACGATCTCCGAATCCACGGGACTCGTTCGCTCGCGCCTCTGAAACGCTAGTCCCGTTATCCTCCTTCGATCCAACTCAACTCCTGAGAGAAGGTGTGAGACACACTTGCAGCTCCGACCAACGGGATGGGATCACACCACAGGCAATAACAAGGTTCCGCATAACCGCAATCATAAAAAGAGAGCACTAATGGTTTTGCGTCCCCGCTTGGCATTAGCTCTACCTGATGACCCGACCTAGGGACGCGGACATGATTGTATCTGGTTTTGATCAAGTTTTTTTTTTTTTCACACTCTCCTCCGAGGGGTGCGAATGAAGCGTAACAGTCTTACGCCGTGAGCCCGGCGAACGCAATAGTGTGATAGATACGATGATGACTCGAATGACCTGACCAATTGAGTCTTTTTTCGTCACGTCTCCGTGCGCGAAAAGTATTCGCGTCTGCGCCGTCCTCCGTGCTTCCCGCTGCGCCCGTGGGTGTGAGAGGGAGGGAGTGCCACGCCTCGCCCTCGCCAAACAACAGGTGTCCTTTGGCTCTTGAGTTTGTATCCGGCAAGTCACAGGTGTGTTCTCGTTCTCTCGTACGCAATCAGCTGAAACAGAGGGCGCGAATGGTGGTGCCCCCTGCAGCCATTCCATTCCGATATCGTCGCACCATCTGATTGAACCCTCCGCTCTCCACAGACTCCCCTTTTGCCTCCCCGATGCATATGTAGCACCTCCTGCGTTGTGCGTGCGCGTGACTCGTACGAATGCGGGCCTCCGCGGCCCAACCAACCATACATGCGCACATACGTACATTACATGCATACGTAACGCGCGATTCCCTTGCGCAGCGCCGCACCCAGCACGGGGTCCCTCCGAGTCCGCTGCCACATACGTAAAGTCTCATTTTTCAATCTGCCTTATCGCGTTGGGCGGCAGTACTGTATTCATATTCAAATTTGTGTTATTTGACATCGATCCAGAACCCATCACATCTGGGGTGGTGGAGGAAGGGAAGAAGGGAGGAGGGCGCTGCGCTGGGATGGTGAAACAAACCCTTAGCATCATCATTACCACCACCACTATGTGTTTTTGGCAAGATCCCACTCATTAAAGTACCGGTGTTGGCCCAGACCTTCGACCAGTTCCGTTTGCGTGGCGTTTGGGTTCCCCCGTAAACGTGCTTGGAGGGGCTGGCTGGCTGCGTCGTGTGAGTCGTGATCACTCAGCCTCGCACAGGCGGAGCTCTAAATTCATTCTCCGCTGGTTTGGGAGACGAGACGAGGCGAGGCGAGGGAAGGGTACAGTAACCTAACCTTTGTATTGTTTTCGTTATAATAACGACGGTTCCGTAAGCACAACCCCCAAATCTGAAAGTCCCTAGCTAGGACATAAAGGTCGGCGTACGCAACGCATGTCATGTTGTCATTCGGCATGCATAATGGGCGGGATGAGCGGTGACGACGGCACTATTACTCTCCCGAAATTTAGTGTTTTTTCTTTCTTCTGACCCACAGGGACTAGGTACTAGATCGTTTATTCCCCATTTGAGTTGGCGCAGAGGGGAACGCAAAAATGAACGGGATAACCCGACGTGGCACCATCCAAGGACAACAGTACTTGTTTATACAATAATTGCATAGCACATGTGTAACCATAAAATGCGAGACGTCATATTGACCCCACAATAAACGAAAGCCCAAAGAGATGCGACCGGAAGCCGTAGTCCTAGCCTACACATCTCAGATTGCCACGTGAGATATCTAAAACAAAGTTACCATTCCGTGCGTTTGTCCTTTCATCGGATACAGAGCCTGTGGCCGTGGACGTCCCGTCGCACGTACTGTATCGGTGCAGTATTGGCGCCACTGTGAGGTGTCAATGGCTTCTCAAGCGGGCCCGGCTCAACCCCCATTTACGCCATGATAAATAAGCGGTAAATCGGTGTAGTTAGAGTGGCACCGGCAGCTCGTTTGCCGGTTTTTATTTATTTTATCGCTAGGTGTCCCCATGACCGTTATCCGGGGAAGGGCGATCTCTGCCACGCATATGGATCGGTTTTGGCCACAAATCTGTGCTTACAACTACTGAGATGTGGTTGCACAAAGCAGGGAAGCCGGGCAAATTTGGCCTCAAGCTCCATCTTTAGTGCCAAGGGGAGATGTGGAATCTTCATTTCCGTGTGCGGTCTGATCGTCTCTGCACCACACCACAGATTGATGCGCTACGCATCCATTCAGTTTTTTCACCTCTTGACGGTTTCCGATGTTGGTTCCCCTCCCATATGGGGGAGCTGGTGGAGTTGATAATGCAATGGATGGCACTGCGGATGACTTTAAGGACCCCATCAATTCAATATCAGGATCCTGGATCCTGTTTCGGGCTAGATCTATCTGTCCAAGGTGATATCCCGTAGCGGTCGGTCGGTACGCCCTCACATTCTCCGCCGTCAAGTGCTTACCATATAAATCACAGCAGGGGACAGCACATCATCGCCTATGAGCATCTGGCGCAGAGATCATCAGAGCGAGCATCCACAATACCAAATTGTTGAATGGAAATGACATGACAGATAGGTCAAGCTAGATGCGGAGCCATCAGAAAGTTTATGTGAGCAACTGAAAGCTACGTTCACCACCGCTTTGATCTATCTGAGAGATCAGATAGGTCAATCAAGCACGGGCGGTAGATGTAGGCACACACGGGTGCACGCGCTAAAGAAAACGCCATACTACAAAATACTGATGATTCGAATGGAAGGGGCAAACTTACTAATCCTAAAAACAGCGCAATGACGGAAAGGGTTCTGTCGCCGATGCCGTGTTTCTCTAGGTGAGGCCCGGTCGCTGGTCGTCCTGGGCGCAGGGTGGTTAGTGGATGCGATTCAATTAGAGAAAGGCGATATTATCAACTGTGGGACTAGATGTTCCGCCCGAGGAACATGGGATGGCAAACCTTGGTAAAGGAGTGCCATAAGTTTTTCATGTTTCAAATGTAGTTTTACCTCGGGGGGATAGATGTGCGAAGGGGGGTGCCAGTTCCCGAAATTGACTGCTGCTGCAACTTGAAGTCGGATGTGTCAGAATAGGGTAATATTGCGGTCGGCTTTTTTGTGCGTGTGTGCGCTGTCCAACAATTACGCGGTTATGATTACGATTATGAGCACGAAGGATGGTAAATATTATACGCGGTGGTGATGTAGTCATCCATCGCCCATTTTTTTTCCTTCTCGAAGAAGTTGAGGGTACGGCAGGGGCGTGCGTGTGCATGTGGATTACAACCGAATCACGAGGTGTGACCGTGATTGTGACAGTGCTTAGCTCCTCGGTTGCACTTCCACACGGCCGCAAAACGAAAGCCTGTCGCCTGTCGGTCACCATCGTCGCCAACAACCTCGCCCGGGTGCGCAAAACGCAGGTAGAACGGCGCGCTGTTGATCGCGAAATGCAGTTGATAGCCGAGCGAGAGGATGACCATCGAGGCAATGAAGAAGATCGGCACGCCGCTGAGCGGCTTTGCCGGCTCGGCCGCCTGGCTTGAGGGTTCATCCGCGATATTGCGTTCGACC
>Ga0209488_10001601_pt1 | contig 19311 bp, 14 predicted proteins | sample Rivendell_Oct201_8_FD_188349 | JGI IMG/M metagenome (GOLD analysis project Ga0209488, IMG submission 188349) | Vadose zone soil microbial communities from the Eel River Critical Zone Observatory, Northern California, USA -... | ecosystem: Environmental > Terrestrial > Soil > Vadose zone >...
GCTGGTGACCTCATCAATGGCGGAGGCCGCCTGCACGCTGATTTTGGCTGACTCATCAGAGGCGGACGCCACCTGATTGGATCCGCTGGCCACCTGGGCAGCGCTGTCGCGCACGTTCTTTACCAGGTTGCGCAGGCCCAGCGTCATCTCACGGAAGGCTTTGCCCAGAGTGTCGCGCGAAGACCGTGGGTTGATTTCCACCGAGAGATCGCCGCCGGCAATCGCTTCGGAAATTCCGGCCATTTCCCGCAGGTAAAGCACCATGTTGTTGAAGGTGCGGGCCAGTTGGGCGACTTCGTCTTCGCCCCTGATTTCCACTTTCTGTTCCAGGTCACCAGTGTTGCCGATTTGTCCCGCTACAGTGATCAGCTGCGAGAGTGGGGAGGTGATTGATTTCGCCACTCGCCAGGAAATCGAGGCTGAGAGCAGGATTACGATCAGCAGGCCACCCAGGGTCACAAAAGTGATGAGCGTTGCCGCCTGGCTGTCAGATGATTCAGCGTCGGTATTGGCGGTCTTCATCATGCCGGCAAGTTGCACCAGTGGTTGCTCTTCCTTTTGTTTCTGTTCCGGTGTGGGTGTGGCCTGCAGGTAAGCGATTTGCAGTTCTGCCACTGTCGCGCTGCCGGTATCCACCTGGCGGCGTTTTTCCATCAGGGGTGCGGCAAAGACCCGTGCCCACTCGCGTTCCGCATCGGCCAGTTGGTCCAGCAACTGTTTCGCCCGACTGGTGTCTCCCAAGGCGGTCCCGTTGTCCTTGATCTCAGTGATCAGGCGTTCTACTTCAGCTTGGCCACGGGTAAGAGCGTCCGCTTCGCGCCGGTCGCCATTCAGAAGGAAATTGCGAAGAAAGAGACGGTTCTCATTCCTCGCCTTGTCCAGCTTGGAAAGGCTTTCCACCATCGTGATCGATTGTTTATAGAGCGCCCTGGTCGTTTGCTCGTGCCGGACTGCCAGCCAGTTCACAAGGAACGCAACGACCACGATTGCCATGATCAGGCCAAAGCCCATATAGAGCTTGCCGCCAATTGTCTTGTTAATGCGCATGTTCCGAACCTCTACGGCCGCTTCGCCTTACACGGCTCGTGTTCTTTTCTGCTTTTCCCGAATCCTTGGATCCATCTCAGTACCACGTTCTTGAAACTTATACAAAAGACACAAGTTCCCTAATGATGGAGAAGGAGCAGACAAAGAAATGCAATGTCAGGGCCACCTACGCGTGGGACTAGAACCTTCGTTACATGGCGTTTCGAAGATGTAACAGAATCAATCGTTTACGGAATCCGCTGACACAACGGAATTGGTGGAACCTGATGGATTTACCCGAACGACCGTCTCATTTGCTCCTTTGTTATCAGTGTGATTCTCACTATGAGACCATTTTTCAAGTTCATGCCTCGCGTTGTACCGCTGATTCTGGCAGGTCAATTACTTATTGACTCAAAATGAGATTCCAGAGTACCTTCAGGCTTCCCGCCAACTAAGAATGAGACGGAATGAGACTGACGCCAAAAACCATCCCAGTTCGTTCCAAAGGCCCAGCTAAAGCGCCTACTCACATGGAAAGAGTGCTTGAGATATGTGCGGAGCTTCCATCCTTCAATGGAGGCGCGCCGGTTCTCCGGCAGCGCATTGCGGAATCAGCTAGAGAGATTTTTCAGGCCGTTGTGGCCGGAATGATGGTTCGCGACGGCGAAACCTGCCTTCCAGCGGCAGTCTGCACAGCCACAGACGATCCGCTGCGTACAAAGGCGCTCATGGAGCATGCCCGATCCTTCGCCACTCAGGCGATTGAGCAAAAGCGGCAACTGAATTTCCGATTTTCTTATCGCCTGGCCGAAAGCGAGGTTCTCTATTACGGACTTGCGCAGCCAATCCTGACAACTAGCACTCTCGCCGCCCTGTTAGTGGTGCGCGGCAGCATTTTCGCGCCCGCGGAAGTTTCCGCTTTTGGCGTGATGGGAAACATTGCCCGCATGGCGTTGGATAATTCCGAATTGGCTGGCCTGTATTCGGCGCAAACGCAGAAACTCGATCAACTAATGGAAATCTCCGCCGACCTGGGAACTTCGCGGCTCGAGAGCTTTTTCCCCGTCTTCGTGGTCCGTGCCGCTGATTTTCTGGGAGTCTCTCGCGTCTTTATTGCGTTGGTGGATCAAGGCAAGTGCCGTCTGCGTTGGGGTGCCAATAAAGGAACAGCAAGCCGGCTAGATATCGACATTTCAGCGCTTGCGAAGCGTTCACTTGATTCTAGAAACCCGCACGTCTGTGAGGATGTTAACCAGCTCTCATCGAATGAGAAAGCACAGTTGCGGCGGTGGGAGTCTGACCTGAAACAGTACTTAGGCATTCCTTTGTTGACTGGCGACGGACGGCAAGTTGGCGTGCTGGGCTTCCTAGACAAGAAAGACAAGGCCCCCTTCTCGCCCGACGACATTCGCCGCGCCCGCGTCTTAGGCGCTGAAATTACAGTCGCGCTGGAAGCCGCACACAATCTTCAGCTTTCCGATCAACACCGCAAGCGTACTGAAGACCTGATGGAAATGGCCCTGGATCTTGGTTCAGCCTTGCGCCTGCCGGATTTTGTGAAGAATTTCACCGAGCGAGTGGCCAGCATGATTGGCGCAAAGACCGCCATTCTGTCGCTGGCTCAGGGCAACAAGGTCGAGAGCGTCGGCTTTTGTGGTTCCAGGCCGGAGCGCGAGCTGCAACGCAAGCTCAACGCCGCATTTTCGGAATATGCGGAGCGCCATCCTGACGTGAAGATTACCGGCAGCGGCGTTCAGGCGCTTGGCCCCGAGTTGATTGCTGCTTGTGGCTGGCAAAATCTGACTCTGGTTCGGCTGGAGGGTACGGAGAACGATCTTCTGGGCATCCTGGCCCTGGCCGACATCAGCCGTGAACTGGTGCCCAGCGATCTCAATCTGCTTCAGGCGCTGATCGTGCACGCGTCGGTGGCACTGGAGAACTCACGGCTGTTTACCAGAATTACGCAATCCAGCCGCCAGTGGGCGGAAATTTTCGATTCGATCTCAGACTTTATCGTGGTGCACGACGAGCATTTTGAAGTCCTGCGCGTCAATCGGTCTCTGTCTGAGTTCATCGGCGTGCGCCCAGCGGAGTTGATAGGCCTGAGCATGCGCGCCCTGGTCTCAATTGCTTCCGATTCGCCGCAGCCGTGTCCTTTCTGCCGCGCTGAAAATGAGTCTGACGAATATCTGCATCCCGTCCTGGAGCGCACGTATCTGGTCTCCAGTTCGCGCATCCACGGCGCGCTGGATGAAGGCCTCCAGACTGTGCATGTGCTCAAAGACATCACCGACCGCCGCGAAGCCGAGCAGCGCTACCGCGAACTCTTTGATAACGTGCAGGAAGGCGTGTTCTTTGCCTCGCCTGAAGGCCATTTTATTGAAGTGAACGATGCCCTGGTCCGCATGCTCGGGTATCAGACGCGCGAAGAAGTGCTGAAGCTTGATCTCCAGAACCAGGTGTATGTGTCGGGCGAGCAGCGCGACGAAATCACTCGCCAGTTGCACCATAAAGGCGCTATCCGCAACTTTGAAGTGACGCTCACCCGCCGGGACGGCAGCATGATTCATGCGCTGGAAAATGCTTTCGTGGTCCAGGACGGCCAGGGCAAGATCATGCAATACCGCGGCGTCTTCCTCGATATCACTGAGGTCAAGAACTTCCAGGCACAGTTGCAGCGTGAACGCGACTTCACCAGCAAAATCCTCAATAACACGCAAACCATGATCATGGTGGCTGATACCGCTGGTTTAATCAGTTACGCAAACCAGCGCGTTTATGAAGGAGGCGGCTTCGCCCAGCACGAGTTGGTTGGTCATCGCCTCGACCGCATCATCTCGCTTTCTCACAAGAAAGCTTTTGCGGAAGCCTTTGACGCCAGCCTGCACGGCCTGCAATCGGACAATCTGGAACTGATGATCACGCGCGGCAACGGTACCCAGGGCAAGTTTTCCGTGAACCTAAGTCCAATGCGCGACGATCGCGGCGAAGTCAGCAGCGTTGTGGTTCTGATGACCGACATCACCGATACATCAATGATTCAGGCCAAGCTGATGCACACGGAAAAGATGGCTGCGGTCGGCCAGCTGGTTTCCGGCGTGGCGCATGAGGTCAACAATCCGCTTACGGCAATCATGGGATTCTCTGATTTGCTGATGGAGAACCCTGACGTTCCGACCAGCGCCCGCAAAGACCTCCAGGTCATTCTGGAAGAGGCGCAGCGCACCAAAGAAATTGTGCAAAATCTGCTGAGCTTTGCCCGTCAGCGCCCGCCGCAAAGACAGCCGCTGCAAATTAATAACATCCTGCGCAAAACCATCGCGCTGCGCTCTTATGACTTTGCTAACCACGGCGTGCAGATCGTGGAGAAGTTTGATTCGCGCCTGCCCGATCTGATTGGCGATTCCCACCAGTTGCAACAGGTATTTCTCAATATTCTAAACAATGCCTATGACGCCGTGCAGTCCGCCGGGCGGCCCGGTTTGATTGAAATTGAAACCGTTCAGGACGGAGGCTGGGTCGAAGTCCTGTTCCGCGATAATGGCGAAGGCATACAACACCCGGAGCGTATCTTTGATCCTTTCTTTACGACCAAAGAAGTTGGACAGGGAACCGGTCTGGGCCTGAGCATCTGCTATGGCATCGTGCGCGAGCATGAAGGTGAGATTCTGTGCGCGAATAACCAGGAGACACAAGGCGCGACGTTCAGTGTGCGCCTGCCTGTCCGAACCAGAACAGACTTGAAGCTCGTTGTGGCGGCTGGAGTGAAGCAATGAACGCGGGTGCCGCCGGCCTCGCGCGCTTGCCGCTTCTGCTCATCGAAGATGAGCGCTCGGTGATGGATTTCATTCGTACGGCGCTGGAACGGCATGGCTATGCCTGCCACACGGCCAATTCTGCGGCGGAAGGCATCCGAACTCTGGAAACGGGCCGCTTCGGAGGAATCATCTCTGATATGCGCACCCCGGGAGGAGCCAGCGGGGCCGACGTGCATGCCTGGATCGTCCTCCACCGGCCGCAACTCAAGGACAGGATGCTCTTCATTACCGGCGATACAGTGAATGAAAACACTATGAAGGCATTGCAGAGCACCGGAGTGCCTTATCTCGAAAAACCCTTCCGGGTACAAGAGCTGATCAACATTGTGGAAAGGATTTTCGGCAAAGCAGAATGACGAGCGACGCCAAAGTCCGGTTCATGATCGTGGACGATCATCCGAGTATTCGCCAGCTCTGCATGACCGTGGGTGCGTCTCTCGGCTTCAGTTGTGTTGAAGCCGAGAGTGCGGTAGCTGCGCTGGCAAAACTGGAAAACGATTCGCCCGACATTGTCCTGGCCGACCTGATGATGCCCAACATGAGCGGCCTGGAATTTCTGCCACGCGTGAAGCAACTGTTACCTCGAACAGAAATCGCCATCATGACCGGCCACGGCTCCATTGAGACCGCCGTGCAGGCCATGAAGCTTGGCGCTTATGACTACATCACGAAACCGTTCCGCGTTGAAGAACTCAAGCTGCTGCTCCAGCGCATGGCGGAAAAAGTGAACCTGGTGGCGGAAAACCAGTTCCTGCGCGACCGCGTAAACGCCGAGATGGAACTTAGCGGCATTGTGGGCTCCTCGCACAAGATTCAGGACGTGCTGCGAATGATCGCCCGCCTGAAAGATACGCGGACGCCGGTGTTGATCACCGGTGAAAGCGGAACAGGCAAAGAGTTGGTGGCGCGGGCCATTCATTATCGCGGACTGCTGTCAAAACGTCCTTTCGTAGCCGTGGATTGCGGGTCGCTCGTACCCACATTGATTGAAAGTGAATTGTTTGGCTATGAAAAAGGCGCGTTTACCGGCGCCATCCGTTCCAAGGAAGGATTGTTCCAGTCGGCCAACGGCGGCACCATCTTTCTCGACGAGATTGGCGAGCTTACCCCGGAATTGCAGGCCAAACTGTTGCGCGTGCTGCAAGAGAAGGAAGTGCGTCCGGTCGGCAGCAACCAGAAATTCAAGGTCGATGTGCGTGTGATTGCCGCCACCAATCGTGACCTGGAAGCCGCGCAAAAAGAAGGCACCTTCCGCAAAGATCTTTATTTCCGGCTGAATGTGGTCACGCTACACCTGCCGCCACTGCGCGAAAGAAGGTCTGACGTTGCGCCACTGGTGCACTATTTCCTCGATCGCTTTGCTCCGGGTAAGTCCGTCACGATTTCTCCTGTGGCAATGAAGATGATGTTTCAGTATGGATGGCCGGGAAATGTGCGCGAGTTGGAAAACTGTATTGAGCGAGCGGTCGCGCTCGGGGATCAGGAAATGATTGACGTCTCCGATCTGCCTCCGGCTGTGCGCCAGCAACAAGCGCAGTCCACTGCCAATGACTCTATGACTTTCTCCGATGAGCCGGCGGCATCTTCCAATACCGATCTGGAAGAACTGGAACGGGATACAATTCAGCGGGTCTTTGAGCAGGTTCATGGTGATAAGGCCCGCGCCAGAAAGATGCTTGGGATCAGCCGCGCCACCTTGTACCGGAAACTCAAGCGTTACAACATTGGTCTCACCAAGGCGGCGGGGGCGTCCCCATGAGACAGCCGACGTGAGACGCTGTTTCATCCTGAGACACATTTGCTCGGCGCGGCGAGAGATGAAAAAGTCTGCATCTTCGGAATCAACAGGTTAGTTCAGCTAAGGTTTGGCGGGGGTCTTGCTCTAAGTGTTTCAGCTAAGTTTTATCGCAACAAACGGTTTTAATGTAGAGACGTAGCATGCTACGTCTCGATGGCGCGGTTTTTTCGCGCACGCGATTCAAATGAAAGACAGGCCGCGAGGCCCGTGTACGTCGAGCGGCGAGAGGCAGGAGAGCAGAAGATCGCTCGATGGAAAGAGAATCTTAAGCGGTTTTCTCAAAAATGACGACATCAACAGCTACGCTCAACCTGGATCAAGTTGCAGAATTCTGGCGCATCGCGCGGCGGCTGTACTCCGTCTATATCGAGCTGGACCACACTTTCGAGCTCGATATACCTCCATGCCCCGAACTAGAAGACGCTGCGGACAGCCCGGACCCAGACGCAAGAGAACGCGTGCTCCAGTGGTTTGAGCAGATTGACGGCCACGTCCAGGTCTGGCAATTGCGGCAGTTGCTGCAAAGCACCAGCCTGCAGAATGAAGAGAACCTGCGTTATCTGATTGCCCGTCACCTGGACAAGAAAAATAAGAGCGAAGCAGACAAAGACAAGATCGATTTTCTGCTGGTGCAATACTTCGCCCATTGCGCACCGCACGGGCCGGCAGAGACAGCGCTGGAGGAAGTGGCCCGCGTGCTTGAACCCGCAATGGGAAAGGCACCGCAGACTTTTCCTGACTGGGCTCCAGGTTTGGACGCCAAGCTTCGCAAGCTGAACGAATCCAATAGTCTGGAAGAGTTGCAGAATTCCGGTGCGCTCCAGGAAGTGCGCGAGTTGAAATTGGCCGTGGGCGATGAGTATTTCGAGCCGGGTTTCCTGGTGGCATTTACTCGCTTTAATTTTCTGGCCCGGCGCGCATTTTTTCGAGCCATGCATCTTGACCTGCATGCCATTCGCGAGTCGGTGAATGAATTGGAGCGTCTGGGATTTGCGACAGTGGATTGCCGCGACGCTGGTTTGACTGAAAGCGAATCACTGGAGCAGGTGCGGCACGTTGTCCACCAATGGAAAACGCCATTCCGCGCCCCGTACTCTGGCGGCTCGTCATTCCTGCAACTGATTCTCTTGCGCCACGCTTTGCAGCACACTTTAGAATTTGCCAGATCCAGTACAGATGTTTCGGTCCAAGAGCCTGAAGCTGGGCACGAGGCGGTCATAACGCAAGCGGAAGAAGCAATTGTGTCGGACTCGGCGCCTGCGAAAGAGCCTGAAGTCGAGGCTGCTTCAATTTCAATCGCTGAAGAGAAGGAACCGGTTGCCAGCGCAGAAGCTGAACCGTTAGATCTGATTTCCCGTCCCGCGAACAGCAGCGACGACGAATCTTTTGCTCCCAGTGCGGAAGAGCAGGCCGAAGAAGAAGACTACCTGATCCGTTGCGTTGCCGACATCGCGGAGCAATTAAAGTCGATGCCGGCGAAGAATTTTCCCGCTGTCTCCGCCATTGTCCTGGGAGGATGCAAGCTGTTAATCGCCACCTGGGAGGCGCAGGCTTTTGCGCAAGACGATGAAACCGCCAAAGCGTTGCAGCGGACTGTTGCGGCCCGCACTATTCTGCATGTATGTCTGGAGCGCCACAAGAAAAATGAGCCAACGGACCTTACCGCAGCCATGGACATCGCCCGTTCTCAGGTGGGTGAAATGAAAAGCCATGTTGAGGCGGCGAAAGAAGCCAAGGACATTGATGCCGCAGTCAATCTGGCGGCAACCACCAAGCGCCTTCTGTCATTGATCGCCGACTGCGAAAAGGCTGGGTAAGGCGCATCGACCTTCCCTCTGCAACGGTGAAAAAGCGCTGCATGACTGAGAATTTGTCTCAGGATGAGACGAATACGCCGTCTCATATGATTATAACGTTGTGGCGAGGCCAACCTTAGTTACCTCCAATCTTCTGATAATAAACAACTTGCTCACTTCCTGAGGTTCTCCTGCCAGCCACCCAGCTTGGCTGCGCAATTGCAATACTTGTCTTGGGATACCAAGGGTGGGGTTTGTCCGTTTTGACCAAGATTCTGATAGTCGATGATTCACCGGCCGAGGTCAGGCTTATGCAGTCCGTCCTGGATCGCGCCGGATACATGTCGGTTTCGGTTCATGATCCCATGCGTCTTGAGCAGATGATCGATATGGAGCGCCCGAACCTGATTTTGATGGACGTGGTCATGCCCCAGCGCAATGGTTTTCAGGCGTGCCGTGAACTGAAAGGCAACGCCGACTACGCCCGCATTCCGGTGATCATGGTAAGTTCCAAGAACACTGAGAGTGACAAGTTCTGGGCCAAGCAGCAAGGCGCGGACGGGTACGTGGTGAAGCCGTTTACCAACGAAGAGCTTTTGGGAACCGTGCGTGGATTGGTAGGGAAGTAATGGCAGACGAGCAACCACAACTTGAGGCGTTAAGCGGGCGTGAGCGAAGCGTGAGCCCGCTGCCGAAATCCCGATCCCGCAAAGCGGGAGAGGGATCTCAGGCCGCTATTGTGATGGTTTAGGAAATGGCAGACGAGCAACCACAACTCGAACCACTCTCGCCGGAAATGGAGCAGCTTGAACTGCTGCCCAAGGCGGAGCCGGAACGGCAGTATTGCCTGTTTCGCGCCGGACGCGAGCGCTTCTGCTTTTCCGTGCTCGACGTGGAAGAAGTTGTCGAGTGGCCAAACCTGACCAAGGTCCCGCTGGCGCCAACATTTTTGATGGGCATTTTCAACCTGCGTGGTTCGATTGTGCCGGTGGTCGATATCGCGCTGACGGAAGGCCGCCGTCCGGACCTGCACCCCAAGCACGTGGTGGTGGCGAGCCTGAAGGGCGAAGGCGATCGTGACGATTTGCGGATCGGAATTGCGGCGGACGAGGTGATTGGCACATGCAGTACCTCTGAGCCGCTGCTAGTAGATGAAGCGCCCAGCGAGATGCCGCACTGTTGCGGCATGTTGCGGCATGAAGACCGCATGGCGCTGGCGCTGAATTTGAAGAAATTGACTGAGACGTTTCCCGTTCCCGTCATTTGAAGTTTGCAAGAGATTTGGCCGCGAAGCCGGGGTCCCCGGTACGCCCGATTTTGGCGTGCAGGGGTGGGAAGCCGGTGACGCGCTGAGCGGCCTGTAGCAAGTGCTGAGTGGTAAATAGTTTTTTGAAAGCTCTGTGGCGGTTTGGAGCGGAGCGACAGGAGTGAAGTTATGAAAGGTCGTTTGAACTCGACCCTGTGGACGATGGTAACCATCGACGTGGTCGCGCTGTTTGTGGTCTTGTGGCTGGCGTACACTGCCGGCGAGCAAGGCAAGATACCGATCACTGACTTTGGCGGGCTCCCGCAGGGGTCTGGTCTGAAGCTGCTGTTTGCCTTCATTGTGGCGGCGGGCGCGGGCCTGTGGACCTTCATTACCATTGGCAATCGCGTGCTGATTCCGGTGAAGCGGCTCTCGGATTTTGCCGAGCGCTTTGCCCAGGGAGATTACCGCACTCGCGCCACGGTTGATTCAGCGGACGATTTCGGCTTTATCGCGGAGCAGTTGAACCGCGCCGCCGAGAATTCGTCCCGCGCCGTTTTCAACCAGGAAGCACAGGAAAACCTGCAGAAGAGCGTGACTGAGTTCCTGACCATCGTGAGCCAGATTGCGCGTGGCGACCTGACGCTGCGCGGGCGCGTGAGCAATGACGCGCTGGGCAACGTGGTTGACTCCGTCAACTACATGCTCGATAACTTCGCCAAGGTGCTGGAGCGCGTGCGCAAGGCCGCCATTGACGTGCAGTCGAGCGCCAATGAGATCCTGATCGCGTCAGAAGAAATGTCCACCGGCGCTATCCAGCAGGACCAGGAAATTACCAATACTTCATCGGCCGTGGAAGAACTGACGGTTTCGATGAAACAGGTGTCCAACAACGCCGAGGCCAGCGCCGAGGCTGCGCGACGCGCACTCGATGCCGCTGAACAGGGCAACCGGTCTGTGCGAGACACGCTGGAAGGCATGCAACGCATCCGTTCTTCAGTGCAGGCGACTGCCAAGCGCATCAAGGCGCTGGGCGATCGCTCGCTGGAAATTTCCGAAATCGTCAACGTCATTAATGACATTACCGAACAGACCAACCTGCTGGCGCTCAACGCCGCGATTGAAGCAGCGCGTGCCGGTGAGGCAGGCCGCGGATTTGCCGTGGTCGCCGACGAAGTCCGCAAGCTGGCCGAACACTCACGCGCAGCGACGAAAGATATTGCCGCGCTGATCAAGGCCATACAGGCCGAGACGAACGACGCCGTGATCGTGATGGAAGAAGGCACCAGGGAAGTGGAAATCGGCGCCAAGCTGGCTGATCAGGCTGGACGGGCGCTGGACGCAATTTCCACGGTGGTGCGCCAGTCGGCTGAACTGGTGCAGGAAATTTCTCTCGCCTCCAAACAGCAGGTGCGCGGCACGGAAGGCGTGGCCAACGCAATGCAAATCATTTCCAACATTACCCGCCAGACTTCCCAGGGCGCGCGGCAGACTTCGCGCACAGTGGAACAGCTGGTCCATATGTCGGAACAGCTCAACGAAGCGCTTTCGCAATTCCGTGTTGCCGGCGGCAACCCGAATACGCTTCCCAGTGAGTCGCGACCGGAACTGGTAAGCGCGGCAGCAGCAATGGCACGTCGTTAATTGGTTTGGTCCAAGGGTGAGGGATAGACATGGCAGGGGTAGTAACCGTCAGCGAACACGAGTTGAGCGAAATTCGCGGCTTGATTGAGACGCGTTCAGGGATTCTTTTTGACGATTCGCGAGAACGCTTTTTCTCCACTCGCGTGGTAGAGCACGTTGAGTCCAGGAAGTTGACGCACGGCACTGATCTCATTCGCCTGATCAAGAATTCCAATGTTGAATATGACTCTCTGCTGCAGCGTCTGTTGACCCAGGAGACTTCTTTCTTCCGCTATCCTTCGCTTTTTGAAGCGTTGGAAAAGAAGGTCCTGCCGGACCTGCACATGAAAAAGTTCTGGGAGAGCCCGCGCTCGCTGCGCGTCTGGAGCGCCGGATGCGCTACTGGAGAAGAAGCCTACAGTATCGCCATGACCGTGGCTGACGCGATTGAGTTTGCCGATGCCTGGAACATTCACATTCTGGCCACCGACGTGAGCCGCGACGCCCTGGAACATGCCGACCATGGATTGTATGAGCCGCGCGACCTGGAAACCGTATCGCCACGGCAGCGCGAACAGTATTTTTCCCGTGCCGGCGACCATTATCTGGTTCGGCCGCGCATTCGCAATCTGGTTACTTTCGCGCCGATGAACCTTGCGCAGGTTGTCTACATGGGCAAGTTCGATTGCATCTTCTGCATGAACGTGCTGATTTATTTCTCTGAAGAGCGGCAGGCACAGCTGATCCAGCGGTTTTATGAATATCTGGAACCGGGCGGCTACCTGTTTCTGGGCCACGCGGAATCCATCAACCGGGCAGACGTGAAATTTGAAACGCACATCCACCGCGATGCGCGGATTTACCAGAAGCCGGCCAATCTGGCGCGGGCTGCCACACCGCAGGAGAAAGCTTGAACGGACAAGGGGCAGAATTCGTGGAGATCTTCCTACAGGAAGCGTCAGAGCGCCTGCAGTTTTTGCGGGAATACTCTGGCATCTTGCAGGATGGCTATCCTCGCCAGGAAGATGTGGAGCGTCTGCATATTGCGGCGCATACGCTTGCTGGCACCTCTGCTTCGTATGGTTTTCCGCTGTTCGCCGAAATTTCCAGCAAGCTGGCTCATATCTTCCAGTACGCACTGAACGCCACGATTGCGGCGGATGCCGCCGGTCCGCTGGTGGAGTTTATCTCTGAGGCCGTGGCTCTGCTCGAATCAGACCTTATCATGATCAGCACGAACGCGGTGGAGTCTGAAGAGGACATTGGAGTCTTCAAGCAGCGTTACCCATTTGCCTTCCAGGCCTCGGCTGCACCGCAGCAGGAACAACGTTCACAGCCGAACGGTGCGGAAGTTGCTTCCACAGCAAATGCGGAAGAATCCGATTCAGTATTAGAAGCATCGTCGCCCATCGTAGAAGTTCCTTACCAGCCCCTGCCGGCAGACGGTGAAGTTCCTGCTGAAGTGCTCGAGTTTTTCGTTCCTGAAGCAGAAGAGCATTTGCAGATTGTGACGCACTGCCTGCTTTCGCTGGAAACCAATCCCAGTTCCGAGCAGATTCACCGGCTGCTCCGCGCCATGCACACGGTGAAGGGATCGGCGGCGCAAGTCGGTTTGCACAGGATATCGCACGTGGCGCACCGCGCGGAAGACCTGATCGGGCGGCTTCGGGAAGGCGAACTGCGCCCCAGCGCCGAGATCATCGACATCTGCCTTGACGCAGTGGACACGCTCAAGAAATTCCTCTATCACCAATGGACTGACGAAGCTGCCATGCAGTCTTCTGTTCAGGGACTGTTCGCGCGCATCTCGCGCCTGGTGCCGCCGGAAAAGGAAGACGAGCTGGCCGTTCCGGCAGTGGTCCCGGCAAAAGAAGTTGTGGCCCCGTTGGCTGCCCAGCAAATCGAGGCAGCGCCCGCCGGCTATTTGCAAGAGATACATCTTTCGGAAGACGAACCTGCCTCCGCAGAGCCGGCTGCAATAGCTCATCGGGAGCCATCAGCGGCAGTTCCCGCACTGGCGCCGACTGCCACGGCGGAAATCAGGAAGCCGGAAGGGATTGAGAAGTTCGCCGACGAAGACTTGATGCGCAAAGAGCCGGCATCCATGCCGCAGTCCAAATCCGTGCGCATTGCCCTGGAACGCTTGGACCGTATGATGAACGCCGTGGGCGAGTTGGTAATCAACCGCACGCGCATGCTTGGCCGCGTGGCCGAACTGGAGCGTCTGGCTGACGTGCTAAATTTCTCCAAGGCACGCATGCAGGACAAGGTCTCTGAATTTCAGGAGAAGCACGAGTTCAGCCGCATACACTCCGCGCCAACTCCGAGGCCGGCAGACGATTTTCCGCTGCGCAGCGGCTATTCCAGCTATTCGCACAGCTTTGACCATTCACTGGCCGAGTTCAGCGAACTGGAAATGGACCGCTATGACGATTTCAATATCCTCTCGCGTTCGCTGACAGAAATATCCGCCGACATCACAGAAGTGCTGACGCAGCTTGATGGCTTTGTCCGGCGTGTGGATGGAGACATTGACGAGTTCACTAAGCTGGCGCACCGCCTGCAGGATGAAATTACACAGGCGCGCATGGTGCCGATCGGCAACCTGTATACGCGGCTCTCGCGCACCGTGCGCGATGCCGCCAAGGCCGTGAACAAAAAAGTTGAGCTCACGCTGGCCGGCGCCGAGACTGAACTGGATAACAACATCATCCAGCAGATTTCTGATCCGCTCATTCATCTGGTGCGCAATGCCGTGGCCCACGGCCTGGAGCGCGACGAAGAAAGATACGAGCAGGGCAAGAGCGATTCCGGTAATGTTGCCGTGCGGGCCTATCATCGCGGCAACCACATATATATAGAGGTAGAGGACGACGGCCGCGGCATCGATTACGAAAAAGTCCGCAAGACTGCCGTGGAGCACGGGCTGCTTTCCGCCGAGAGCGCTGCGGAACTTGGAGAACGGGACCTGCTCGATCTCCTATTCCATCCAGGTTTCTCCACTGCTCCGCGCAAAACCGAGCTTTCAGGTCGCGGTGTCGGTCTGGATGTGGTGAAGTCAAATCTGGCCTTGCTCAATGGCGAGATCGAAGTCGAAACACAAAAAGGGCTGGGCAGCCGCTTCACCCTGAAAGTTCCACTCACGCTCATCATTTCGCAGGCGTTATTTGTCCGTTGCGGCAATTCGATGTTTGCCCTGCCCTTATCGTTCGTGGAAGAGATCAGGCGGCTGAGAGTCAACGAAATTGAAGAAGTGGGCGGCAAGCTGCTGACTAAGGTTCGCGACGTGGTAACAGAAATCGTACGCCTGGATAGCGTGCTCGGACTGGAGCCGATTCAGCCGATCAACGGTTACTTCCGCATGGTGATTGCGAATGTTGCGGGACGTCAGGTCGGAATCGTGGTGGAGGATGTTGTCCGCAAAGATGAAATCGTTATCAAGAGCCTGGGCGAATTCCTGCGTAACTTGAAGATGTTTCCCGGCGCCACCATCGCTCCGGACGGTAGCCTGATTCTGCTGATTGATGTGAATCGTCTGGTAGCGGGCGAGGCCATCGAACACCGTCCGCTGATGACCAGTGCTAATGCTGCGCGCATTTTCGCGCCCGGCGCAACGGCTGTTGCCCACGGCGCCATTCCGCAGGAAGCCATTGATTTTGTTCCGGAAGAAAAACTTGTGGTGCTGGTCGACGATTCCATCAGCGTGCGCAAGTTCGTCGGACGCATGCTGGAAAAAGCCGGATACCGCGTGAAATTGGCGGCGGACGGCCTGGAAGCGTTGGAAATCGTAACGCAGACGCGCTGTGACCTTGTGGTGACCGACCTGGAAATGCCGCGGACGAACGGCTACGAGTTGTTATCGCATTTGCGGCAGGATGCACAGACTCGCAGTATCCCGGTGATGGTGGTTACGTCCCGGGCAGGAGCCAAGCATCGTGACCGCGCAATAAAAGAGGGCGCAATGGCTTTCCTGACCAAACCGGTGCAGGAAGACCAGTTCATTGCAGCAGTATCCAAATTGATCGGGTCCCCGGCGGGACAGGCAATGGAAAAAGCGGCGGCAGGATAGCAAGGAAAGTTTAGAAAGATATGACGCTCACAGGCAAGAAAACTCGGGTGCTGATTGTGGACGACTCGGCGTTCATGCGCAAGGTGCTGCAAGGCATCATCGCGTCTGATCCACAGCTTGAAGTGTGCGGCGAGGCGCGCGACGGGCGTGACGCGGTCACTCAAACCGAGGCGCTCAAGCCGGACGTCATCAGTATGGACATCAACATGCCGCACGTTGATGGTCTTCAGGCGACTGAAATCATCATGTCCAGCAATCCGCGGCCGATCCTGATTGTGAGTTCGGAGTCGCGCGAAGGTGCGGATGTCACATTGAAAGCGCTGGAACTGGGCGCGATTGATTTTGTGCCGAAACCCAGCGGTGGCGTTGATCTGGACATGAGTTCGGTAAAGGAAGAATTGTGCCGCAAGCTGAAGATGGCCGCCAAGGTCCGCGTGGTGCGCACGGCGACGCGCTCCAAATTGCAGCATGAGGTGGCTTCGTCGTCGCCGCGGGTCGAGCCTTCCTCAAAGAACGGTGACAACGGTTTACAGGAAGCCCGGGCGGCGGTAAATGCGGCGGCCAAAAGTGCAGGCAAATTTCCCATCATCGTATTGGCGTCTTCCACAGGCGGACCCGCTACGCTGATGAAATTTATTCCAAGCTTCTCCAAGGATTTTCCGGGAGCTGTCATCCTGGTGCAGCATATGCCGGGAAACTTTACGGCCCAATTCAGCACCCAGTTGGCGGAGGTGTCTCGCATCAAGGTGAAAGAAGCTGAAGCCGGGGAGATTATTGTTCCGGGTCAGCTTTATGTTTGTCCCGGCTCACATCACCTGCGGGTTTCGCCTACCGGCAGAATCTCTCTGGATGATGGTCCGCGCGTGAGCGGTTATCGTCCCTGCGCTGACCTGACGTTTGAAAGCGCGGCGGAGTATGCCGGGCCAATGACTATCGGCGTGATTCTGACCGGCATGGGCAATGATGGCGCCAAAGGCGTCCAGATGATTCGCTCCGTCGGCGGGCATGTGATCGCCCAGGATGAATCGACAGCCGTGATCTTTGGAATGCCGCAGGAGGCCATCAAGACCGGCGCCGTAGACCAGGTATTGCCAATGGAAGCAATTTACCAGGGGATCGAAAAGCGCGTTCTCTACATTTTTGGCGCGGCGAAAGTGGGGGCCCTGTGAAGCCCTTGAAACAGCTGCGTCCACAACCGCAGGCGGCGCGCGAAGACGTGATCGTGTTTGTCGTGGGCGGATATAAGCTTGCAATTGCGGCCGGCGCGGTGAAAGAAATCCGCGGCATGGATGATCTGCATGCATTTACGCTGGGCGGAATTTCTGCGCGGATTGCCAAGCTGAAGTACACCCTGGAACGGAATGGCACCACGTATTTTGTCGTGGATGCAGCCCAGCATTTTCAGCTGCCAGCTTCGAAGGCATCACGCGTGCTGGTCCTGCGTAACACGCCCACCGGCGTCCTGGTGGATTCGACCGACCGCATCATGGAGATTTCTGCGCTGCATGGGCTGCCGCCGGCTTTTACTCATGAAGAACGGGGCTGGTATCGGGGCTTGGCCGTGGTCAACGGGCTGGTGGTGCCGGTAGTGAATCACAATGCTTTCCTGAACAGATCGGAACTGGAGATTCTGCGCGCCGGTCTGGAACGTGTGCGCGGCGTGGTGACCGTATGATCGCGGAGGGAGACAAATCGTATGTGCTCTTTCCTCTGGGAGAAAAACGTTTTGCTCTGCGGGCGGAGACAGTGACTGAACTGGCACGGCCAGACAGCGTGCAGACATTTCCGCATCGCACGCCTTTGTTAACTGGCGTGCTGGTACGGCGGGGAAGAATTGTTCCGGTGTGTGACGTTGCCCAGGTACTGGTTGGACCGGCAGCGCCGCCGAGAAAGTTTTATTTGATTGCGAATTGCAAAATCGGAGCGCGCCAGGAATTGACGGCTGTACCTGTCACCGGTGAGTGCGAACTGGCCAGCGCGGCGAGCGTGCCGCTCACGGGCAGTGAGCCGCCGTATATCAGCGGCCTACTTTCCATTGCACATGAGACCATCGCGATCGTAGCGCTGGAAAAACTGATTTGTGTGGAGGCGACAGCATGAACCCGGCAGTCTCCACGCCCGCGAAGATTTTGTTGATCGATGCCAACGTGTTTCTGGCCCGCCGCATTACTGAAGCGCTCAAGCTTGAAGGATTTGAAGTTGTTCACACCACGCAATCAGGCTACGCGTTAACCATGCTGGAATATGACACGCCTTCAGCGATCCTCTGTTCGACCAGCCTGCGGGAAATCAGCGCGCACGACCTGCCGCCGATTATCAATGCCGACCCGAAGACGGCGCATATTCCGGTGATTGCGCTGGGCGATGGCGGCGACCAGGCGTTGATGGAGGCTTTCCGTTCCGGCTGCGCCGATTACGTGGACAAGCGGCTGGGGCCGGAACTGATCGCGGCGCAGATTAAGACGTTCTTGCGCAGCAGTGCTGAAGGGTTCCACCCTGTGCAGATGCTGAATTCGGCGGACGAGGGGCTGACCGGCAGCCTTTCTCATCTGGACTTGCCGGGCGTAGTGCAGATGCTGGTGCACTCGCGGCAGACCGGCTCGCTTTCGGTGAATGCTGGAGACATTGACGGAATCCTCTTTTTTGAGAACGGCAATATTACGCACGCTGAGAGCGGAGACAGAATCGGCGACGATGCCGTGGTCCACATAGTGAAGCACTGCAACGGCGTGGACGCTGGATCGTATAAATTTTTGCCGGGAGAGAGCGCGTCTACCCGCACCGTGTTGCGTTCGGCCACGGAACTGATGCTGGAAGCCCTACGGGAACTGGATGAGTCCGTGCACGACAACGGTGATGGAGGTTTTCGATGAGCACGATTCCCACTGTCTATTTTATTGACGACAGTGCGACCATGCGCGAAGTGATCAAGATCGCCTTTCGCCGCGAGAACATCAACGTGGTGGCCTGCCATGATGCAGCTACCGCGCTTGCGGAGATCGAAGTGGCGAGGCCGGATATCGTGATCACCGACGTGATCATGCCGGACAAAGATGGTTACGATGTTTGCCAGCACATTAAGTCGCATCCTGATCTGGCGAAGACGCCGGTGATCCTGATGTCCGGCGTGGTGAACCGCGCTGTGGCGGAGAAGGCATTCGCCGTTAAGGCCGACGAATTGCTCCGCAAGCCTTTCCAACCGCAAGATTTAATTGCGCGCGTCAAGCATTTGCTCAAGACCAACGGTTCGCCACTGCCCACACCCGCGGCAGCCGCAAATGCGGCTGTCGCTCTCAGCAGTATTTTCTCAGCGGCAGCTACGCCGATGCCACCGCGTTCTGTTCCCACCGCGCCAATGCAGCAACGCGCTGCAGCCGCCGCTGTGGCTGCTCCTGCAGTGCCGCTACCGGTCACAGCGACGGCCGCTGTTCCCATGCCGCAGCCTGTTCCGGTCTCAGCGCCACTGGCAGCAGCCGTGATTCCGGCTGCTCCGCCGGCCGCAGCAAATGGAAATGGCGCTGGCACGGCAACAAAAGCGGCACCGCTCAATGATGCCGGAAAACTCAAGATCGAGATTATGCGTCTGGAAGGCCTGGTAAAAAAACTACAGTCAGAATTGCTGGCCGAGCGTGAGTACTCAAGAGCGCTTGAGGCGCATGTAAAGACCTTGCAGGAGTCCGATTAACTTTTCCTTGCCTGGCCTTCAACGCTACTTGCGTACAGTTTGGCCAAGCTGATCTGTTCCGGCGCCCCGTTGCGCTATTCCGGGTATGGTTACGGGCAAGCGCCCGCGAAATGGAATCTCACCGAATAATGCTTTTATCGCTCCCACCTCAGAGGTAAGTGCATTCGAATACGCACAAACGTAGTTTTCAATCTGAGGAAAATCCGATAAAAAATAGGGCGAGCCAAAACTGACGACCACTGTCTTC
>Ga0209488_10001602_pt1 | contig 19307 bp, 19 predicted proteins | sample Rivendell_Oct201_8_FD_188349 | JGI IMG/M metagenome (GOLD analysis project Ga0209488, IMG submission 188349) | Vadose zone soil microbial communities from the Eel River Critical Zone Observatory, Northern California, USA -... | ecosystem: Environmental > Terrestrial > Soil > Vadose zone >...
ACAGGTGCTTGAAAAGTACAACCCGATCAACTACGTGCAAAAGTGGTCGACGCCGCAGCTCGTTATTCATGGTGGCAAGGACTATCGTCTTCCCGAGACAGATGGGATCGGTGCATTCCACGCGTTGAGGCAGTGCGTACCGTGTTCATGCAATGATCAAGCAATAACGATTGCTACAGGCTGGGTGTCCCAACGCGATTGGTCATCTTCCCTGACGAGAACCACTGGGTTTTGAACCACGGTAACAGGTGAAGCTGATTCTCTCAGGTTCAGTGCATTATCCACGCATTATTAACTGTGGCATTCCTTCAGCTTAAAGTGGCACTACGAGGTCTTCAGGTGGTTCGATTTACACGTGGGAAAGGACGACGTAGAGGCTGTATCAAAAAACTAAGAGTCGTAAGGGATGGAATATAATGGACGATTTAAGATGGTATATTCAATATAAACTCACCATGAACGTCGTGAGGATGGACGTGTGCGACGGTATCGTTCCGGATGCCAATGACTAGGGCGACGTCAATCGTACCCTGCGCTGTCAAACAACTTGGAAAGAGTTCACCACGATATATTGCATGGGAATCCTCCAAGTCGTCCCTGGTCATGCCCCATAGTGGACAAGGTTGACCCACTTCGAGCGTGACACCCTTCAACCTTCTGCGTCCGACGCAGTGGTTGAAAGGGCACAGGCGCTCCGTGACGCGCCTCGCGTCACGGAGCGCCCGTCGTGCCCTCCAAGCGCGAGCATGATAGTCGTCCGTCGCAGCAAACATTGCGCGATGGAAATTCTCCGAGGGGGTCTGCACGTGCCCGTCGGTGTCTACTGGCAGCATGGCCTAGTACATCGTCACGACCACGACCACGCTCCTGAACCCACAGAACTACATCGTGGCGAGGGGGGTCCGAATCATGGGTAACCGATACCCGTTCCGTCGGTCACCGTACCGAAAGGAAGGGAGGGGGGATTGTGCCCAAAGTTTGCAAAAGGTTTGAGCCAGCTCACCAAAGAGCACTTTTGATATGAACACCAGAGCACAGCAACGTTCAATTGCCGCAGCCCACCGGGCTTCAGAGAGCATGTCTGCGCCATGCAATGCATTGTTCGGCCTTTTCTAGTCACTATGAATGGTCAGCCCATCTACCCATGCCATTTCTTCCCCACATTATGGGCTACCGAGCACGAGTACAGCTACTTCGGGTCGATGCGCAGCAAGGACGTCATGCCTACAACAGCCTCGTCTGAACCCATATCCGCACCGAGATTAATAAGACCCTCCTACTGAACCCATCGCGTCCATTTCATATGTTGAATTGTCTGTATGGACCGAAGCCCCAGGGCGGCTTTCAATGTATGTCATCGATTGCTCGGCGTCTGGCTGGAATCGCAGCTCTGTCTGTATTGTTGTCAGCAGATACGCCGGAGTAGAATTTTGTTCACGGAGGTTCAACACGAGCCGGGATACAATGGTGGTGGAGAGCCTGAATACTAAATCAGTATTGTCATAGAGTCCATGTCAATATTGACACGAACACGTTGGTAAGTATCGAGGTGGACGACCTTAACAAAGGCTGTGTTTAAAATGAAAAATGATGCATAAAAGTGAGGTTCAGGCTCCAGCAATGCATGATAACGAACTGGAGAATACTAGGAAATTGAATCCATAAGTTGTTTTGCTTTACTGGTAGACCCAATATTGGCGCACCAGAAGAACAAAAATATTTGCCAGGTTCATCATGAAGAGTACCCTGTTCAAAACAGTCGAGGTCTTATCAATAGGCAAAGAGAATGACACGTACAAGAAATACATGGCTCCTGAGATCAAAGATCAGATTCCATCCTCAATAGTATTACTTGGCTCGACTTACCGTCACGAACAATCACGTCCAGGAGTGGTATACCTCTCCCTATCGTGAAAGCCTTGTACGCAGTGAGGGAGAATACCACACTGTCATAAACCGACATGCTGATCCATGCGATAGCGGAAACTGTCTCGCCGAGTTAATCCAACTAGTGGAAATTCTTACCAAAGATACTCACATCGGCCTCTATACAAGAACCCCGGTGAACGAAGTGTAACTTAGCAGGAGTGAATCACATGCAGGAGATACTACGTACGATATCGGTGGCGTGAAACGCGAACACCCAAGAACAAAACTGGATAAGACCGTGATTGGTTTACTCCTAGCGTGACGCCTTGCGAGGACGATCCCCTTCAGAAAAACGGATGGTGGGACATGCATACACCTTCTTTGAGACATGAAGGAAGAGGCGTACAACCGCAGTGAAGAGCGCCATTAGGCCGATAGATGTAACAAATCCTAAGACGCGACGACTTCGGCCGTACAGTGCGTAGACACGGATGAGACATAGGACTTCATGAGGTAGATTCAAAGTCAGGGCTTGGGGGATAGGCAGGAAGAGGACGATGGGTACCAGCGACAAGAACTTGCAGGGTTATCACAAGCCACTCATGGTATACATGGAGACTTGTGCAACTACGATCGGATGAGCATTTTGTCATCGAGACACGCGCACGACTCTTAACGTACAACTGCATGCGGTCAGACCCACTGGCAGACGCAGCTAACGGATGACGGACGTACTGGAAAGTCCAACGTAACAAAATATGATACAACCAGTGGAAGATAGCCGAGCACTGGGATATAGCGATTGAGAAGGCAGGCTATCGTGAACCATCCTTGTTTGTTGTGAGGTGGCCATAGGAACCGGATCTCCCGTTGAAAAGTAAGGATATAGTCGTAATATAATATCACTAGAAATGGGCAAACAAACTACACGTTGAGCTTCGTTTTGAGATCAATGAATAGCAAACTCGCCTGCAGCTGAGATGGTAATGACGGAGCTGATCCATCTATGATGAATATGTATCCACGATTTATTTGAACGAAGCGCAGATGAGAGTGTAAGAAGAGTCACTTACGCATCCTCTGTGGCGCGTGGGCCGAGGTCGATGTATTCCCAAGGCATTGCCAAGACAGCCAGTGAGGGTAACGAACACGAGATACACGATTTTGAGAAAGAGAAGCGCAAGACGAGAGCATAAATAGATCATATATGATTCGGAAGCTCAGATTACAACAGGACAAGTGATTGTAACGTTGATCTGCATCAGTACTTTATGGAGGCCTCGACACTACCCGGCAACATAAAGGGCCGGAATGGCACAAAGGCGGTCAGTGAGTGCACATAGAGTAGAACAAAGCAGGTGGGATTACTCTTCAAGTAATGAATCTAGTGTCAACCTGGGAACGTCTGTAATGTCAATATAACGAAGGAGTGAGTGAACATACCGTGAGGAGGAGGAGACATCATGGATTTGCCACGCACATGCACTCAGTACCGGATGCAAGTTTGAGGATGTAGACTCGGTCACTAGCTTGTGGATCGACCCGAGGTGGGAGAACGCGGGAACAGATTTGAAGCCATCAAAAGAGTAGACTTCCGGATACTGTCCTCGTGACGAGGCTCGGGCGACTCGGTCTTCGTGCAACCCCAAAATGACTCTCACCTTCCACACCGTCATCTTCCTCAACTAGATCCACACCGCGCCAACTTTTCTAAACCAACCTGTTGGCGCCGATCCACCTCGATAAATGAACTATCAAAGCAAAAAAAGGCTGACTCTGTGCCCGCTCGCCTGGCAAAGGTGGTGCGCTTGCATCCACGTGCCGTATGTTACTACGGTATGTCGGAAAGGGAATATGGTTGCACGTCGAGTGCTCGTTACAACTGCGAACCAGCCATGAGAACAGTGACAATAATGCAGGAGTCAGTACTGATGGCCTCGTTTCCCGTGCGGCTGAAACCAGCGGGATAATGAACGAGAAAGAAATAGACGATTTGACGGAAGTCGCATTACCGGTTAGCGCAGAGGGGCAGCAAGTGAAGACTGAGCCGGAACTCGTTACCGATTTTGGGAGGCAGGGGAAGGAACTTGAAGGCGACGTCACACGGAGCCACCCCTTGAACGTGCAAGAAGCCAAAGTCAAAGACGCGTTGGATACTACTCCATCTCCTTTGATGATGACCGGGCCCTGTAACGTTTCTATGCCAAGGAGGGCTATGGCGCAGTCGGTCTTCTCCTATGGATAACGGCCTTACAAAGTGTTACTTAGAATGCATCGGTACGTGAAGCGTTATTCTATGCGTTCCGAGCACTTCCGGTCGCGTTGTAAACCATCAGGTGCGTCCATGTGTGTATATGTACATCAGATGATATGACACGCCGTCTCATGAGCGCTACAACACACAGCCTAAAGAAAGTAAGGCTGTTCAAGACGCCCAAACAAAATCTGAAGGCTAGCAACACTGACACCTGGACCATCCGTCTGATCCGTCTGTGAGGATGTGTATAAGGTGTAGTTTCGCCTTGCGTGCAAGCTTGACCCGTGCACATCACCTGTGTGGTCAGTTGGGAGTCCGAGCTCGTGTTTCATGACTACCATGAAGGAAACGGGTCATGTAGTTTATCATCTCTCAGTGGACGAAGGATGGAGATACGCCACAGGAATGGACTGTCTGTCTTCACTGCGTTTTTCGCCGCACTTGATCTTTCTCCGTACGGCGTACCGACGAAAATATGAATACCATACCAAAAGGTGGTGTCTGTACACTGCACAAATTACATCAGGAAATCTGCCACTTACTTTTTTGGACTCGTACGAGCTCGTACGGGCCTGTACGAGTTAAAACCCTCTTTTTTTCGAAAAGTACTAGACAAGTGAAAAAGTTGATGGATATTTTCCTGATGACTATCGGGGGGAATTATCCTAGGCATCAGCCCGCGGAAATCAAATCGCTGGCTCAGGGCCATCAAGATTCCGCCCAGTTTGCTAGCATTCGGGTATAAGGGGAAATTCGCCTTTGTTGTCGTAACTCATCATAGGAGGAATGACCCGTGCGCCACTGTAAGGTCACGACTATCGCGAGGTATTGGTTGACGCCGACACGATCCCCCGCCCTTGTCAACCCTCGCATCGCCCGTTCTCATCATCGTCCCCATCGCCTCGCCCTGCGCCCATCTCCCTTTCATCGTCGAACTTGCACCTCAAGCATCTCATCGCCCATCACTCCGATCGCCTCGTGTCCGTGCCTCCAGGCTCTGCGCCGACAGGCAAGGCCTCTTTTTCCCTTTGTCTCCCTCTCTCGTGCCTCGTTTCTCGTTCTCAACTCCCGTTTTGTCTCGATTATATTCGTACTATACCGATTTGCTACGATAATCGTTCCTTTATCTCAAAGATTCGGATTACTTATGTTTTCTCTCGATCGTCCTTTAGTGCGCTCCTCCCCTTTCACCCTCTTGGTTTCCTTTCATTTTTAGTCTCGATTGCTTAGGATACGATTTCTAGACGTACTGTACTCAACTACGATAACTTCGAGCGCAAATGTACGGTACCGTACTTTACGGGCCACGTTCTACGGTACTGACCACCCTCCCGCTGCCTCCTACGACTCATTTCTCTCTCAGTTTCCTTTGTCTCGCAATTTGTACTGGACTCTGGCAATGTAGATTCCCTTAGGCTCTCGCTCTCTTCTAACTCCTTGTGTGCCCTCAAAAGCTTCCAAACCTTTTCAGGCGGGCGCTCTATTCTTCCCTCTCTCAGTCGACTTGGGCGCTGATCGCGAGCTACCGGGCCCGTCTGCGTTCGATCTCGACTTTTCCTCCCTCATTCCCTCTCGTTCTCGGACCTTCCCTCACGGACTCGCGGAGCGTTCAACCCCGCTTCACCATAAGCGTCCAATTTAGGCCCTCCGTCGAAGAAAAAATGATCATTTGCGCAAAATCAAAGCAGGGTGATGCTGAGTTCGTTACTCCAAGTGTAACCAAACCTACCAGCTGCGATATTTTTTTTCATACCCTTTTTTTGTCCGCTTTGGTGCCGCCCCGCTCCTCTGTCCGTGCTTCGCCTCGGGCCAAACGAAGGTCCACGTAGAGGTTTTGGGAGGAGGCAGGGAGGACACCGGAGAACTGTGTCCCATGTAGGACTCGCTATCGTATTGCTACATAAGTGTGGTGCTAAGATAGGTGTTGCTAAGAAATAAGACCGTAGAGAATAGAGGAACCATTGAACCGACGGAATCGCTGTCGATCCTGTTTTACTCTCCAGCAGTGACGAGTTGACGCCTTCCGGACTGCCGGCCCTTTGAACCTTTGAACTTGGTGCGTTGTCGCGGGGGGGAGACGACCTGGGCCTTGCACTTCTGAGCAGACTTGCTTGGTGGGGGATGCTGCCGGGTGGGTGTCTTAGGGAGAGGGGTGGGCTCATTTTGGATGATGTTGACATCATCTTCGTTCGGATTCGTCCCCTCCTTGGGAGTGCTGAGGGACTTGGGGGTTAGAGGTGGCCCTCGGAGGGGATCAACGCAGCCCATTTGCGGACTTCGGTCCTTACTCCGAAGATGTAAAGGTAACGTTCACTTAGCAGTGTAGTCTGGGTCACGGTCCTCGAATGCCACAACGAGGGAGGAGACAGAACGTGCAGTACTAGTGTAGGAGGGGGGGGCGTACCCAACTGAGCTTGCGAGTGACTATGAGAGGGGCGTAGGAGGGGTCGAGTGCCTCATGGCACGCATCGGAGTTTGAGGGGCCCTGATCTATGGATGCATTGGTGGGAACGCCGTTTATGAGAATTTTCGACCAGCGCATGTTCGGCCGAGTTTGACGGGCGTGGCTTCAGGCTATTTGAAGGCCTTGTGTAGTATCCTTCCTATGTGAGGGGAGGCGCCTGTAAGGTGTTGACCCGGTGTATTGGGGCCTGCCGTGATAACAAGGTTGCCCTTTTGCTGTCCATCTAATGGCAGCGATTTGGACCTGATGCAGGAAGGCTTCACTTAGTTGGGATCTGATGACAGCGTGGACGAGTTCCAGTCTTGGCCAGTTCTCGACCGCGATGTGACAGGTCCACCACGATACTGTGGTTGGGGGGCCCGAACCCAGCGACCGCTGAGAAGGTGTGAGAAGGCGGTGTGGGCATACCTTGGGCTGAGTGTTTGCCTTTAGCCGAGGAATTTTTGGAAGGGAGGGAAGGTGTTTTTCTGCAGGTCAGTGACTACTTTCGTCAGGGACGACAGGGATATCTTGATTGCGTTAAGGGTGAGTGAAGGGGCGTATTGGGAGCGTTGGGGGTCGCCGTTGCTGGGGCTTTCCAGGTGCGATTACGCTTTGTATGATTGGCTGTCTGAGCAGGGAGGAGAGGAGCCGGGCTCGGCCTAGGGAAAAGATAGGATTGGCTTCATTCAGAAATTTGATGAGGATGGCGATGAGGAGCTTAGGATCTTGGACCGTGGGAGTATTGGGCATGGTGGTGGTATGAGTTTAAGATGCATCCCAGCTGCAATATTTCTTTGTGCCCCACGACTTGGAGAGAGACTCAGGGTCTACAGAAAGGAGGTGAGGAGGCGGCTGTACCAATGAGACGTGACGGCAAGGCGAGATGAACGCAAGCGACACTGTAGACCGAGTCGAGAGATGGACATCCGAGTCAATGAATCACGTATATGAGATGAGACTCAAACGGGGGGGGGGAAAAGTGGGGATGAGATGAAGCGTAGTCTTGCAGGCGGTGCGAGAGCTGCCAGTGAGATACTGAAAGATACGAAACATGTCGGCTCCCAATGATCACTGGACCACCCACAGCCGCCGTCTGCAGGACATGAAAGGGTACGGGACACCAGAAATTCTCAAAGACTGGTAACGCCTCAATTCGCAAGACAATCTTCTCCAGTTCTTTTGGCGGCTTGCCTTTCTTCTCAATATTACGACTGAACAAATCCCTTGTCTCTGCAGAGCGATTGGCATCTATGCTACCCGAGGTATGCACAAAATCATCGGTTTCCATGTTGGTGATGACCTTTTCCAGAGCTTGGCTGGTTTCGGTACACTGACTGGTACGCCAGCGAAAGATGGTCAAGACAGTGCATATCGATGGCCTCGGTGAGATGCTGAGACCGGTCATCCTGTTCGAATTTAAGTGCCATGGTTGGTCCCAAACTGTAACAATCATCCGTGTCTGGGGAAGAGATGGCTATCGGATGGAGAAGTCATCCCGAACCCCAAACACCTCAAAACGAGCGTGCAGCGCGCGCGTCAACGAATAAAAATGTTAGATGGTCCAAATAGCATCACCAAGTCCGCGCAAGGGCGCTTCGCTATGTCCCACAACGGCCTGGTCAAGGTCGTCCTTCTGTCGAGTTGCTATGTAGCGCTCAAGGCGGAGAGTGGAAAAATCCAACTGCGAATCGGATGTCGGAACGAGTAAGAGAGGCTAGAGTGCGCAATCAATTGATTAGTCCGTGATTCGAGATCGGTGGATGTGGATGGTTGGGTAGTGCTCGTAGTGCCCCGAGTCGGCTCGGCTATGTGAGCATGTGACCGCAACCAGTTATCCCAAGCCCGCCACAAAACACGCACTCCCAACCTTGCTGCCCGTGGAACGCCTGTCGCAGTCTCGATAGATAGCGACGAATTTCTCGATCTCTATTCATGTCAGACCCCTCCGTCACGGTCGCGGAGGCTTTCAAACAGTTCTCCCATGCGACCGTCTCTGCTGTACGCCCGGATTATTCTCCACAGACTTTCCGTTTCTTCATTCACTTTATTTCAGCTCCGCGCTTACGAACAAGGGACGCGTGCACGATTAAATCAAACCGAAGACGATCTGCGTGCGCTCCGGCACGAGCGCGACGATGCGCTCAGAGAGCTGTACGCTTGCAAGGAACAAACTCGGGCGAGGGTCGCGGACGCGGACAGGTGGAAGGCAGAGGCACGTCTCGCCGCTACGTCATGCGCGTCTCATCTCATCTTCTTACCCTGCTTACGCGGGAATGGGGGAATCTCACTGCAGATGGATAAACTCTTGATCGTGGTGAAGACTGCTCATCTCATCAAATGTTCAGTGGAATAACCCGGACTGACTTACTGCACGCGCTTGCGAAAACATGCAGAATCAGCACCAAGCCGAACTCGTCGCGCAGCTCCGCCAGGAGGCGCAACAGTGGAAGGAGCAATGTCTGCGCCTCGAGGAGACCCTGCGCGGAGAGATCAAAGCCTGGAAGGACCAGTTCCTGCGCATCGACGCCGAACGAACGCGCCTCCTAAACCAACTATCGGCACCATCGTCACAGGTACGCCCCAGCTAGTCTAGCCAACCTTTTCGCTCGTCAATGAACCCCTGCCCTTTCCGACTCATCCAACCATCGGACGCGACCCCGGCCCATTCCTACACAGACCACGCTCACCTCCCACACGCCGAAACGCGTCGGCTCCGCATCCGCATCCTCATCCAACAAGCCTTCCCTCCACTCTCCCCCGAAAGCGCCCCCGAAAGCGCCCGCGCTCCTACCCCGCCTAGTCCGCCGCGTTCAAGCGGTCGTCGAAGTACCCGTCAAGGAAGAGGAGGAAGAATACAACGAAGGGATGCTCGCGCCAGACAACGACGAGCATCCGGACTCCGCCCTCGCACATCCCACATCAACGTCAACGGCCGCCGGTGCCGCCGCCAGTGCCAGTGCTGCCAGTGCCGGCCGCCGCGCTGTGAAGCGGCGTAAATCCAACGCCAGCGCGAGCTCGCATCGAACAAACCCAGCCCGGCCTTCAGACGACGACAAAGCAAGCAAAAGCTACGCTGACGATTCGGAAGAAGAGGAAGAACCACCGTCGGACCGTGAAGAAGGGGAAGCCGACGGGGGCGAATACGTGGACGAAGAGGAGGTCGAGAACGCGATAGCGAACGGCACGCCCACCGCAGCCGGTCGAAAGGCGGTCCCGTGGGGCCGAAAGCATATCCGCCACGAGCCGGACGACGAGGACGACGAGTTGATGATATACGCCAAGGTTCCTTTTCTTCCCCTCCCGCTTTGCTTTTCCGCATGATGTTGATTACGCCCAGGACGATTCTCATAGAGTCCGGCCCCCACACCCACACGAGAACCACGGCTCACAGCTCCCGCGCCGTAAGAGCATCACCGACGTCACATCCCAGCGCCGATCAGCGACCAACACCTCTGCGCAGAAACGCAAGACGACCGAGGCCGGGCCTGGGGGTGTGGTGCGCACAAAGCGGCGAAGATGACACCACGCCTCATCTTCCTGCTCTACCTCTTCGTATTTATCGCTTGCTATATTTAATACCCTCTGCAACAACATTCTGTACAACAATTAAGCTATTCCGGCATAGTCCTCATTGTTTCCATGAACTGAGATCGACAAGCAAGGTACGACGAACAGTCCATGTATTATTTTATTTGCCCACAAGCAGGAGTAACTCATACATGGTACATCCGAGTCCATGCGAGCCAGATTATCATTATCTGGAAGTATGATACGATATTACCACTGAAACTCACAACAGCTTGCCATTGGTATGACTATTTGCCCCTGCGCTCTTCTTGAGGGTGCGCTGCGTTGCGAAGACCGCGCTGTCCAAAATAGAAGCCACAGTGAGCACGCCGCCCACGATGGCACATGTTCTGGGTCGGAGTATTAGGACAGTCCAGTCAAAGCATGCCCGGGCGGCGTAGGAGGACGTACGATGTTAAAAAGTGTGCAAAAGATTGGCGCGTCTCGTGATGGGCGACGAGGATGGGCGAAATTTCATAAGTGAAGAACACGCCTACAAATCACACGAGTCAGCTGCACCGTCCTCGCAACGCGAGAGCCCGAACGCTTCTGCTGCTGCTGCTCACCTGGCATGCCGCTGGCACTATGGTGCACTTGCAGACCTTCGCGTGTCTGGCCCAACATGCCCTCCGAGAGGTCGCGCTCAAAGTGCGTGACGCTGTACTGGTGCGAGTTGACGATTTGGCCGTCTAGGGTGCGGAACTGCGTCGAGACGACCTTGAGGAAGTAGTGGAACATGTATTGCGCCTGCGAGGTCTAAGATATCCAGAAATCGTACGTCATCACTCACGGAGAATGAAAAGAAGGATCCGACGTACCCTCGCGATGTGCTCCTCTACCGGGTGCTGATCGATACCGAGGCGCGAACGCATCTCCTTGCTGACCTGCGCCTTGGACTCGTCCGCCTCGTCGTCCGCGGTAAAGTGTATGTGGTGTATAGTGTGCGAAAAGTCGTGGCGGTTGCCGTCGTTCTTCAAGTACGGCACGAGCTCGTACACCCTGCTCTGCGCCGCCTGGAAGGAGCGTCCGAGCGAGAACTGGACGTTCCCGATCACCTTGTTCACACGAACGACACCGTCGATGTTGCAGCCTTCAGACGCCTGCTCTTGGATGTGCTCAGACCAATGCTCCTGCACGCACTATATCCCTTTCAAAGTCAGCAGCACACACGCACGCACAAAGAAGGTACGGCACGCACCTGGTCGATCCCGCTGGGGTTGCCGAAGCTCCATCCCCTGCGCTGGTACGCCTCGCGAACGGAATCGCAGGTGTTGCAACACCCGCTCTCGGGAGGTTCCCCGCCATAGCACGAGCCACAATACCCCTCCGCGCGCTGCTCGTTCAACTTGTCAACCTCATTACGGAGCTCAGCCACTTGCGAACCCGGTACAGCCGTCCCCGCGGCCGTGAGACGGGTTTTGAGGACATCGTGGGAGATGTCATGCTGAAGCTCGCCCGTTATGTCCATGAGGTCGAGGGATAGAACTGCACAGATGAGTCGTTAGATTGGCGAGCGGCGGGAACAGGGCCAACGGGGATGAGGGGTGTCGCGGTCAACTCACGATAGCATGGTAATCTTGGGAACGTCACGTTGAAATGCACGTTCAATTTTTCTCCCCTGCTCCGGTCGACGACTACTGAAGTGTCGATGCCGACCCGCCGGTAGTCAACGAATTCCATGAGTGTGAATGACAAGATGATGGCGGCAGAGACAAGTGTCACTACAGGTGCAAGGCCAACGCGTCAACTATATGACATTTCGTGCAGGCGGGAATGAACATACGGAATGCCCCTGTGCGTGTTCTGACCTTGACATCCTCCATAGTCTGAGTAGTTCATGAGCGTTAGAGGCGGCGCTGGTCAGGGCATAGTCCGACCTTTCCAAAGGCGTCCATGGCCTTGAGACCACCGAAAAAAGACTTCGCTGGCATGTGTATAACAGCAGCGAGAATTAAGAATAAAGATGAAAGGGGAGTAAGGAAGAGATGAGAGTTCCAAGTTAGGAATACGTGGCAGTGATACGCGTGAGTTGCCGCCTATTGTAACCCGATCCTGTCCACCCCTTGCTTCACTTTGCCTAGCAAATTACGCACTCCATCTCGTATCCCATCTGCCTGCAATCCGCTCGACTCGCCGCTCGATCGATACACACCCGCCCCAGCTGGCCCACCCAAACTTAAACTTACTCCGCCAAGATTGACGTTCAGCGCCGGCGCGTTCGAGGCAGATTCTGGTGGTGGCTCGTAAACCGCGGCAGGGAACTTGGCAGCCGCGAGATCTATCATCTCGAGGAAACTATGTATATGGTATCGACGCTTATCATTGCATGACCGACGAGTGCGTACCTCGTGGAATTATGCACGCAGGTTCCGCCGAGCAAAAGACGCGCACCACCTGTACTGCCAGAAGTCGGCTCTTGATTTAGCAGAGCGACCGCCCTTGCTTCTTCATAAGTGGTACCCCCAATGACGAAAATGATGACATCTTGAGGTCTGAATGCGACATCAGTACCGAAGTTGTTGCCGATTTCACAAGACGTGCCGTTGCAACCCTGCATTTGGCCCCGCAGATTCCAGGAATGCATGACTGCTCTCCTTGAGTTTTCCCTTGAAAAGATTCTCCAGTGTTTCAGATAAGTGTGGTGTGTGTTGCATATACACATTTTCCACTCCCTATGCATGAGGACGTGAGATACGTGTACGAAAACCACGGCATACGGTTAACCTTCAAGCCCTTCAGTGCTGAACGCCCCAAGGCAAGTAGCGATTCGGTAGAATAAAGATCATCTTGACGATGGTCAGCGCCCGCGATATTGAGAATGGCATACACTAGCTTGAAACGAGTTGATATCAGACCCAGAAGAGTCAACAGGACCAGTGTATTCACCCGAGCTTCCTCAGGCCGGACACCGTTTTGCAATGCTAGGGTGATGAGCGACGCAATGTTGTTTGCTTGCGTCTTTTGGTACCTCAACGCGTACAAAATCAGCAGGCGAAGTTTGTTCCGCGGTGAGATGTCGTTGTTGGTGATGAAAGCTTGGACACTCTGCATGATACCTCATAAACAAAAACAACAACCCCGGACAAAGTGGTCGCACCTTCACATCTGCCCCAGCTCTTGTGGCAAGGCCCTGCTCAACCTCACCCAACTCTAAGAGCTTGTCCCTATCCACAAGCCGGCTGAGCTCCCCAACGAGAGCAACGTGCTTGCTCACGTTCCCGCCGAGCTTTCTGAACTCTGGATACTCCTCTACGAACTGCTTCATGTCGGATATCGAATTGATTGACGATGACTGCTGCGCAAGGGAGCGTGCCTGGTACGACTGAACGTACGACTTGAGAGCAGTCCCGAGATCACCAAAGGTTGCGAGGTGATGGGCTTGGAAGAACGGGTCAGTTGATGTGGTCAACGTGATTTCCTGTACGATTATGCGTCAGATGGACATTCAATCACGTCGGCTTGTGTAGTGGCGGCGTACTGAGAGTTCAGGACGAATATCTGGCACCCGACTCATATCCACACGGCCGTTCCGAATCCCCAATAACTCGTGGACCATTGCTTGATATGTCCACTGCGAGAGCATAGGTGTAATCGGGTCGTTTCGCCTGTCAAGGATGAGGAGGAGCGGCGGAACCTGGGTTAACCGAAAGTCGAACAGTTGGGACTCGGCTTGGATGCGGTTCTATAATTCGTTAAGTCCGATAGCTCCATGCAGAATGCAGAGCCGTACGTGTAATTCGACGGCAAGCTTCCTGGCCAAAGCGCTCATCTTCTCATAACGAATGACCGGCTTCTTTTTCAGACTGAGCAACACCGCAATCAGCCCTTGCACGTGTCTATCAAGTGCTTTTGCATCCCAAGTGCTTGGAGATGAACCATACAGAGGAGTTGACAGAGAAGGAGTGTAGTTGAGGGAAAAGAGAGAGGGAAGGAGAGGGGCGTAATCAGCGAAGTATTCCTAGTGGGGCGGGTTGAGAAGGTTGAAAGATGAAATAACAGAGGAATTACCTGAACTTCTCTCACCGCCTCGTACTCGTCTGCATCTGCCAATCTCTCTATCGCGGTCTTGGTCAAGATATTGCTAAAGTCTATAGAGCAGCCACGAACAATGAGGGTCACAGACGCGTCAGAAAGGGATGGCATTCACCCACTGACAGAGGTAATACTCTCCGTATTTTGGCTCCTTCAGCTCAGCTTCGAGGGCTCCGAGGCTTTCCTCGTTATTCTGCAGAAAACATATGCACTTCATATGGGCCATACGTTCGCGTTTGTTGTTATCGATGCGGTCAGTAAGATATACTTGATGTGAGAGAAGTATCGACTGCGTGGAGGCGAGAGACACAATGGGAGTCTGCGGAGACAGTCAGCGTTTGGAGTATCGTAGTGAACTGAGACATACGGTATGTGAATCGAGGAGTAATACCTTCATTGCTGGAGGTACGGAAACCATCTTGGTGATGTATGTCTCGACTGCCTTGACTACATCCATGTCGACTTGCGCAGGTGTAAGTAACAGACTGGCTCGCGGCGGCAGGTGGCCAAAGTTACGTCAGCGCAGCACCCTTGTAGTCCCGCCGCCAATGAGAACGTAAAATGTGAATCACAACTCGCGGCGGTTGGTTGCGCCTCATGTAGGAATGCAGGCCCTGAGCAAAAAATTCATCTAGAAATCCTGGGGCGTTTTCAAGTGTCAAGATGCCAATGCGACTGCGCGGTACACCTCGTACAACAAACAAGTCAGACCTTATCGGTCTTCCCTTTCCAGGCACTGGTCCTCTTTCATTCCGCTCGCCCTTGTCCTCTCTCGAGGTCGTTCGTTTATCGAGACTGTTACGTGTAGTATACCGAGGTGACAACTCACAAGACACCGTGTCGGCGCCGCACGCTCCAATGAACTCAATCCCCGTTCTGTTTGTCCCAACTGCGGAGTGCTGAGCATTTCCGCCTTTTTTCCTTTCACAAGTCGCCTCGCTCCTCTCACCGATCATCCACCCTGCGCCCCTCTAACGCATATTGTATTGACGTCTAGAGGAGTCCCTGATCTAGTACAAGTAGGTGGTCTTTCTTTCATCAATTCGCCGAGGCACAAATGTTGCTTTATTCACCGTATTCCGAAACAGCTTTCCTTCCTGCTACTGCAGTAACCCCATGACCTCATGAGTCCCTAAACTCTCTTCCTGTTCGGGACCCAAACGGATCTCTCCGAGGGGTGCCGTAAGACTGACTGCAGCCCACAGCGAGGCGAGGCTGACGTCCGACATACCACACACTGCCTTATTGGTTTTGATTACCTTCACAAAGGAAGCGGATCCCACTCGTCTCTTAGAACAGGGGCCAGCGCAGCGAGGATGTGGTGTGAATGAACGCTCACTCATCGTGATAACATGGCGTTAAGCTTGTCAAGGATGAAGCGACGTTCAAAAGTGCCGCGCCTGGGAAGTTCACTCACCTGACCCTACCAGCAACAGCCTCAACCGACTTTGTATATGGATATGTCATCCACCAGTGGCGTTTTCGCCAACTGTTGGTCATCGCAACCCGCGGAGCACGTATCAATAGAGCCCTTGCCATTTTGCTTCTAAACGCAAATTCTCTCTACTCGGATGCAGTCCACCTCGTATCTCCGGGTTTACCCGGCAGCCCGTGTGTTCGCGCCGCGATGGACTCGTCGCCTTTTTGAGAGGAGGCGGGGATGTCTCCGCAGCGGCCATGCATTTACACGCATAACAGCTCTTTGGGCGATGATCCGTCTAACCTAATTCAGCTGGGGCTGTTGCACGTTTCGCTGATCATATCTCGCCCAGGTCAGAATCGTGCTTAATACTGCATTCAGTCAGTCACTGAGACTCACTACATCAACGCCCATTCGTTCTCTCTTATTATTCACTTGTCATCACCGGTTTGAGCACCGCCAGAACTGCCATCCATCATCACGCGTATTGTTCGGCGCTGCGAGGGCCGACGTGTTCGGAAGACCTGTGTTACGGTGACACGTCTCCGAGATTTTTTGAGAGAAATTACGTGTTGAGTCGCTTTGTCTTGACGACCTTTTAAGATTAACAGGTAAAAAAATCGATACCTGTTATCTACCCTACGCCGGGCTTCGTGCCTTCGGCGACATTGCGAACCCGTTCCCTCGCGGCAAAAGCCCTTCGGAACCTTTCACAAAGATGCCGTGAGGCCTCTGACGCGCGAGATAACTGAATACATGCATACAGAACAGCACTCGTTGACGTTCTCATGCCATGACAGAACCTATTTTCTCTGAACGATCCGCTTCCTTGGAGTTCCACTTACGTCCATTCGATAGCGCACTTTACTCGGCTTCAGGGCCCCCCACGTCCGCCCGCATCCTTGTGTTCTTAATCATGCGCAAGGGTCCAAGTCCTCCATTCTTTGATACGGTCTCGACCTTCGCGATGTATGCCGACGGATTCTTCGCTCGCCTTGCTTCTTCCTCGGTGACCCTTCTTTGGCTTCTCATTAGCGTTAGCTATCTTCATTACGGGGTTCACGCCACCACCCAACTGCGTTGCGACACGATGTTAGAATACTATATCTCCATTTATTTTCGTTCATCTCCGCGATGCAACGGATGGCGCGTTTCATGGTGTCTTTGTGCTCACGAAACATAAGTTCTTTGGGCAACGTGCCCATTCACTCTGATTTACAACGCCGCTCATTTCTGGGTGTGTGTATGCACATGTACATCGCCCGTTACCAACACCACGCCGGTGCCCATACATCATAAAACCTTGCGAAAACAGAACGCCTGTTGCCACATTCAATTACCAAGGCACATCAATCTACCCCTCCTGAATTCCTGGTGGCGCCCGGGACATCCGGCGCCATGCAAGATTCGGAAAGACCACTGCTGTCCTATCACCCTCGTGAACACTTGTGTGAGAACGATTGGTCCTTCATCAAATAGCAAAATACACAAAGTAAGTAAACATTTGGCTGCCGCAGCAACATATGGTCTTGTGATCACTGATCACAAGTGGGCACATATACCCATGTTAAGCAACCGGCACCCAGCAAAAAGTTTCAATCAAAGCCCGGGTCCCTCGCGCCTCCGGCACTTTCTCGTATCGAGCGTCGTGTGAGTCAGCACAACTTGAAGTCCATCAGCATCAGCAGGAAAACTCAGCACCACCGTGACTCGGTTTTCGTTGGCCGCTAAGCGTAGCGCCCATTGCTATCATGTGTCCGCGCCCGTTATGTTCGCCCAGCATGATAATGTCAAATTTGTGCAAGGGCGCAGCACTCGGAATCACGCAAGTTGCACAGACGAACTTTTTTTTTTGCGCCCTAGTCCCTCCAGGTGCCAAGATGCCAACTCGACCTGCACAGGTTCCGGAAACACTTCCTGCTGAACTCGCTGACTCGAGCTGTTTCGAGTCCCAAGTTCCGGCTCACAGGGGGAGGCGTCCCCGCGTTTCACAGCCATTCGTTGTTTAAACTAAATCTGGGGTATGTAGGGGGGTTTTGATGTGGGTGTGTGGGGGTCAGACCGCCACCTCGCCACTAACAGACTGTAGTGGTACCCATACGACCGCCCCAACCCCAACAAGTCAACCTACACGTGTCGCCCTTTCTTGCGTCCTCACGGGCTCCACGCAACCGGCAACTCTCCTAAGCTGGTGAAATTGGCACAATGTCCCGTCCGTACGAACCGCAGCAGCAGCCTTGCGGGCGCCCGGATCCACATCCATCTACAACAGCCAACCAACCAACCACAGCGCGCCGAATGTGGAATGTGCGTGGCAATCGAATGGTCGGTCAGCCTCGAGGCCGTGAGGATTTCATACATTCAACACGCCACGCACGGCCTCACTTGAGCTATTGGCTATTGGCCAAGTCAAATTGACACGTGTGGGCGTGTAATCGCCCTCCAGCCCCGCACAAAAGTTTTTTTCTCTCTCTCGTAAGGGGTATCCACGACTCGTTCTAGCATCCTGCGTCTTGAGCCCGTTCTAGAGCCCCGAACTAGGCCTTACTCCAGCCAGCACAGCGCACATCAAAGAACGCACGACCTGAAAGGCAAAGCGGTACTGTATGGTTGGCCAGACATCCCTTTGGTTCCGGAACAGCCTTTCCCCCTCCTATCAAAAACACCAACTGGAGTCACCTTTTCATTTTGACGCCGCAAGGAGAAGGAGAAGGGTATTATGGTCATGGGGACATTTACGTTCGCTGTCCAATGAGCGTGAGTAAAATCCGACGTCCCAAGCTCTACGACCAGTCACACGCGCGTGTCATGATTGGAGCGTGGAGTTGAGTTGGAGGCATTTCCCCACAGTCTCACCTCACCTCGAACTCACACATACGAGTACACGTGAATGGAAAGCCTTGTCATCAACCATGGGGACGGACGTGTGGCGCGTGATAAATCGTCCCCTCGCCCCTCAGACTACTAGAGCGCATCATTTGTTGCGAGATTATATAAAGTTTCATGTGGTCGCCTGTACCCCGCGCCATACCCCGCACGACGCAGCCTCGCAACCGTTTCACTCTAAAATAAAATCGAAAAAAAATACAAGCACTTCTCCCGAATCCACTGGTCTCTTTCAGCCACAGTCTTCTTTGTTCACCCTTCTAGTTAAAATTCATTTTACGAACGAACCCCTCACTGCTGGTATGATACGCTACCTCGGGCACCGTTCATTCGGCGAGCGGCGGCGAGCCGTCTGTGTATCAAGTGTCAATGTCAAATAAGACAGAATCAAATCAGAGATCTCTGCTTTTTAATTCCCCTCAACGCCGTGACCATGCTCGGCCATGGACTGTATACGCCAATACAGTATATATCATAATCAATCCCAATCCATGAAAGCTCTCGAACCCCGCATATCGCGGCGTCTTCCCAAGCGGCCGCTTAACCTAAACTAAAACACACACGGCCCTGACGGCCATAAGCGTTCCACCACATAAGGCAACTTCACGGCCTTTTGCGCGAGCCGTCGCTCGCGTCGCTAAAGGCCAAATACAACCCCCCCCCCTCAAACCGCCGCCACGTCCGCTCCGGCCGATCTCGGGCGAGATTTGGGCACCCCTCCCGTAATACAAACGCTCTCGAGCGACGACGAGAACGAGAAAAAATCTTCCATGTTCGGAGCAAAGTTTTTTTTTTTTGGTCCCGTCATCTTGCCATCCCTGACGATGATG